>VFSW01000736.1_pt1 | contig 48522 bp, 42 predicted proteins | sample 5358111 | NCBI WGS metagenome assembly VFSW01 (sample SAMN11554181, study PRJNA540505) | mine drainage metagenome | isolation source: sediment from site ElyBrook_90M | place: USA: Ely Copper Mine, Vershire, VT | collected 2017 | reverse complement strand
CAACAAGATCAATACCAACACCAACGCTGACACCAATCAGACCCGCAACAACCATTAGAGAACGCATTTCGCGTTTAGGCTCACAAATCCTGCAAGCCGTTTCACAATCTGTGTTCTACATATCACGGATCATTGGGATAGCCTAGCAGAAACCCTCTGAAAATTAGCTCGAGACTTGAGTAAGCAAATCCAAAGGCGTTCTTTTTTCTCCTCCGGAATCACGCGCCAGATGTAGCGTCCGATCGGGTAACTATCGAAGTTCTGTCTTTATTAACCGTCATTTAGGTTTCTTAATTCTGAAGAATCGGAGAGACTCTAAAGCGTTCTGTGTCCTTTTGGGCCGCAAACCCTCCAACCAATGATGAAGCATCTGTTTGCTACCCGAAAAAGGAACTCTCCTCCGAGAAGTTCTTCCTCAAGAGCATCTTAGTTAAGTCAGACTTGCGCTCTTGGCTTAGGGTTACTAGCGCACTCTTTTCTGGGTTGCGCATCCTTCCTCCTTCATTAAGTCGATCTACATCAGGAACTAGTTGGGCCACATTAATTACGAAGAAGGAATAGCTAAGGCGCTTCACTGACAAACGCATCTTCGATATGGTAAGAAGTGTGATTGGACAAGCAATGTAGACCGTATCCGCTCTCCGCAGCAGAATTGGAATGTATTTCCCAAGTAATCGTTGGAAAAGGCCCTGCCCATGACTGGCTTCCTGCCTATTCAAAGTGAGGCCAAAGTCAGTCTCAAGATGGTCGATAATATGGACTCTAATGATCCATCGCGATGCGGGAAGGATTCAATTACCTTTAGGTAGATGAAGTTCATAGTTACGTTTTGAAGGGCTATTTGCTTCATGTGGTCGGTGGCGGGAAAAAGACTTTTCACATCCTCCCGCTTTGATCTTCTGGATGATACCAGAGAATGAAGACTCGATTACATAACCATGTAAGAAGCAAGATTATGGTTGCATTAGATGTTGTCACTAGGAAGGAGGCACTCACAATTGTTGAACAATTGAAAGATCATGTGGCGTACTTTATGGTGGGCCTTGAATTGATAAACTCCGTTGGATACGGGATTGTCAGGAAGATAACTGATCTGGGTGGAAAGGTATTCTTGGACCTCAAGTTTTTCGACATCCCAAACACAGTCACCACCGCGTCGGCCTCCGTTACCAAATTAGGCGTCAGTGCATTCGACGTGCATGCTCTCGGAGGAATCAGAATGATGGATGCCGCTCGCTCCGCGGCTTCGGCTGCCGCAAAAGAGGCAGGTGTTGATTGTCCATTGATTTTCGGAGTCACTGTGCTGTCAAGCGTTGATCAAGAGATGTTCAATCACGAATTATACTTTGCAGGAGACATTCAAGATTACGTTCTTCATCTTGCAAAACTCGCAGAGCGTGGAAGGATGGACGGCGTCATTGTTTCCTCTTTTGAAGCAAGAGCCATCAAGGCAGCAATCCCAAATTTGAAGCTGATCGTAGCAGGAATCAGACCTGACTGGGCAGACCAGAACGATCAGTCAAGGGTTGTGACGCCCCACAGAGCCATCAAAGACGGCGCCGACTATCTCGTTTTGGGCCGAGCTCTAATTCATCCACCAAGGGAGATTGGCTCGCCGATTGATGCGCTCAGGTTAATTGAGGAAGAGATGCAACAGTCTTGAGTTCGACCCCAAGGATTTACTGATAAGTGCGAGAGCAAACCGTGATTTCATCGCTAATCAATTCAAGCAGATCCTTCCAAGAGAGAAACTCCTTGGCCAGTCATCTCTGGAACTGCTACTTTGCCTTGGGAATAGATGAATAAAACTATTCAATAGATTGGAATGGAGATGCGGCGACCGGGATTTGAACCCGGGTTACCAGCGTACTGTTCTCAAGTCTTGAGATTGGCAGGCTGATGTCCTAGACCAGGCTTTCCCGCAAATTGCTCAATTCATCTTTCGCAAGGCGCAAAAGATTGTTGAGGAGCTGCGTCTAGACGATCGCCGCATTGAAATTATCATCTTTTGACTGACTGATAAAACGGTTTCTGATAATCGTGCTTGTTTCAAGATGCACAAGATTCAATCAAATGTATGAAAAAAATCAACAACCCGTGTTCAAATAATCCTTGGCTCCACCGCCGCCTCTGTCAATGCCAGCGAAGAAATCTATCAATCAGCGGTGCGAGCCTTCTGAAGCAGTTCGTATACTGATGTTCTGACTATAGGGAAATGAATAATCAAGCGATCTGTATAGGTCTGGCTGACAACGATACCTCAAATGCAAAGAGACTTTCAAAGCTCCTGCAATAGAATCTCAAAAGCTTCGAAGTTCTGTCATGTTAAAATCCGTGCAATATCAAAGAAAGCTGGAATACTAGCTGCAATGAAGAAATCAATGAGATGAGGCGATCCGACAAAGGATCTTCACTTGAAGGAGCTGCTGCTCCGAGCACGACTATCGTGTTTGCGATCTCTCTTGCCTCTGCCAATAACGGGATAATAAAAAAAAGTCGGTCTAGCAAGCAGTGAAGAAGCTCGTGAAATTCACGTTACTAGTTCCAGCACTGGTGAAGGAAAGAATCTGGGTTCCAGTGATCATCGCATCATAAGTAGCGTTAGCGTAAACCTCCAAATTACCTACACCATAGTAATATGGGCCAGACATCGAATAGTTGTACCAGTAAAGCGTCCCAGCAATGCTGTATGGCGTTCCACAAGATATTGTGTACCAATCCATCACATGCATTGGAATATACAAATCCTCATGGTTCCCCAAGTAAACCGGTTGAATGCCACTAGAGACCGGGACGAGTGTGTAATTTGCGACCTGCCAGTATATTCCTATAGTAGCGTTCCCATGAGTTGCGACGCTTGTGATCTGAGTTATGGGAGTTGGTTGTGTGACCTGAGTCTGAGTTGTCGGATGCATTACAGTCTGAGTCACAGTGGTTGTCTCCTTCGATATGACAGTCTGAGTAATGGTGGTTAGTCCGTTCTGGAATACGGTGACGGTGAGAGTCGTTACGGAAGAGTCAGTTGTTGTGGAAGATGAAACTGTGGTAACTGCTTGATTTGCAACCACAAACCCAGCACCAAGCATTGTAGACAGTGCAATCAGGACCAAACCCATTGCAACGAAATGATGAAAAGGCATCTGTAAATGATAATGCTCTTCCGACTTAACTAGTCAGACTAACATTCTTCCATAGGGTTCTTTCAGCTTACCCTGAACGCCTTAGCATTGGTTCTTTCTACAGGTGAGGAGTACCACGCGCATTGTAGAATACATCAAGATTGAGATGTTTGCCGCAATAGGAGAAGCGCTTTTTTCGCCGACTTTTCGCATGGTTTGAGGTCCATGCATAGACTGGGAGCCCCGTTCTCCTGGCTCATTTTTCTATCTGGAGTGTTGTGATACCTGCTGCAGCCAATAGTATTTTTTGTTTTACCTTTAATGGGATTGTGAATCCGAGTAGCGATTCCAAAGTTGCAGAGATGAGGAAGAAAGAGTTAGACTGCTCTGGTGTAGGAAGCGTAAGAGATAGTTTGATCGCGACTAACTGTCATGAACATTTCTGATAGCGGATAGGTGAGGATCGCACAGTCTAAAGGCATCGGAAGAGAAACGCTGATGAAGAACCCGCAAACGACTACGGAAATCCCAAGAGTCGACCCGATGAAGTTGTCGGGTAATCCGCAGGGTTGCGAATGATTTGGATTCGCGGTTACGAGCCTCAGACCGAATGGTACCGTAGGATACCACTTTGGCCTTGGCTTAGCTTGACCATTAGATCTCTTCTTGTTTTGAATCAGGAAATATTCTTGCTTGTAGAATCTGTGAATTTTGAACAACCGTGTTACGTGGTAGGCCTAATATATGTCGCTGAAAACACGCTAGATGTAATCAGTGGGCCGGTCGTCTAGCCTGGTAGGATACAGCGTGTTGGGTGAATCCTCATGCATCGAGCACTTTGGCATGGTGGGGGTCCTGGGTTCAAATCCCAGCCGGTCCATCCACTGCACTTAGGTAAAATAGGAGGTCGCAATATAGGACAGTTGACCTTCGAATTTGATTGTAGCGCGCTGATTCTGCAAGTGTGATCCAGTCCATCCTGAATTCGATAACGCGGGTCACCGGTTCCAGAAGTGTAAGACGACTGTTAGTCTCCTTGTGCAGATAGTCTAAAAAGAGTCGAAGCATTGAAATCAAATCAGTGTGACCAAGAAATTTTGATTGATCATCTCAATGCTTATGTCCTTTCCGTGCAAGATCTTGACAAGTGCATTTCCTTTTATCGAGAGAAGCTGGGATTCAAAATGCAGGACAAGACAGATGATTTTGCCTACATGGTTTTCGGTAGTAGCGGACCGGGATTGGGTTTGGTATCAATTGAATCTGCAGCAAAGATGATCTCGCCTGAGGCCCATATTCACTCAAAAGATGCTGATGCTAGATCTGATTGGAATTATTTCGCAGTCTTTGTTGAAGATGTCGACAAGGAGTATGAGGATCTGAGTGCGAAGGGAGTCCACTTTCTTAAGAAACCAACAACTCACGAGTGGGGACAGAGAATTGCCTACTTTGAAGACCCCGAAGGGAATGTCTGGGAAATTTCTCAATTCTTCAAGAAGTAGCTTTAGAGATTCTAAACATTTCTTCTTGCAATGTGTGAAACTATGGTAACTCAAACTAAAAGAAATCCAGTAAATGAGCTTGCCCTACTACGAGCTTGGTCTGATTGGAATTCAAAATCGAGATCAGATTACATGGAAGCTATACTTAGACTTTCCCGAGAAGATCGACGCCGGGATCGTGGGGCTTCGTGGGGATCGATTCAAGACATCTTCTTGCATGTCATTGAGGATTATATTTGGTGGTTCGAGAACGTCCCTCAAGAACGGGGAGAAGATCAGTTCGTTGCTCTTGTGGGACGCGACGTCAGTGAGAATGAATTAAGGTCTCTTGTTGAACGAGTGGGCAATTTAGTACGCACATTCATTAGTACGCTTAGTTCCGATGAAGACCTGGGACGGCTTTACCTAGTTCATGGAACAACTGGAAGCGGAAAAGAGTACACAATGACTACCTGTCCTGCAGATATTGTTTGGCACATGGTAGAGGAACAATTGCAGCATTTTGGGGAGCTGAATGCCCTATTCTGGCAATTAGATATCGACCCTCCAGTTCAAGCTTGGTTTAGTAGCGAGATGGCTTGGACTCGCTGAAAGAGAACTTATTTGAGCTGAGCTTGTCTAAGGCATTTCTTGCTTCCTAGGATTTGAACCCTCCTCCTTGTCCGTAGATTGCGAGAGGCCCTGGTTTTTCTCGAATGTTGCAAATCTTACATAGTGTATTATCAATGAATCTAGACAGGACCGAACCCAGTACACAGCGCTCAAGGGTACTAGAAGTTGACCTGAATTTGCCTATTTGTAGCTCATGGAACCCAGCCGGTCCATTTCCGGTCTATTCCATTGAAGAGTTCGCATCTAAATGCACAACTTCATTCAACCCTGAACGGTGAAAACGGATTAATGCCGTCAACACAACCTATTCGGATCTTACAACGGTGGCACAGGAAGCATTCAACGCATTTTATGGAATCTTGAATTCTGCGATCGGGCTCTTGGAAGGGCTTTCGATTCCCGTCACGTGAAAGACGGCAAGATTATCGAACACTGGAGCGTACCGGATCAGTTCAGTATGCAAGAGCAGTTGGGATACTACAATAGCCTTGATGAGTTCATCGAAAGAAAATATCATAATGGAACTTGATCAATACCAAAATACGAAGACTGAGCGCTAGATTCACTCAGTTTTCATTAGATTTTCTGACATTGAGCTTAGATGTAAATTCCGAGCATTACATACGCGGCAGTTTCCAAATCTTCAAACTTTATTGGCAGTTTCAAGCACCTGTGTCTTAGCTGCTTTTCGTTGCTCCTCTGGTGCGTCCTTGAAAATTAGTTCCGTAGCCTCGATATGCAACAAAGCAAGTTCCCAGTTCTCTCAACAAAACTCGATTTACAAAGTGTGTAGTTTCTTCGAAAACCTGATAAAAACCTCTATTGCAAAAGTGAGACGTGAAGACATCCCTTGGTAAACAAGTCTGACGTTTTCTCTTCTCCAAGTGAAAGTAAGATATTGTCATTAGCAGGCCTTGGTGTAGTCTACAAGGTTTTGAGTGAAGACACGAATGGGGCAGTTTCGGTGGTCGAGCACCCAATAGATGCTGGAGTGTTGGTCAGACCTCATACTCATACACGCGAGGATGAAATTTCTTGCGTTGTCGAGGGGGAGATCGGAGTGAAAATCGGCGATCAAGAATTCCTCGCTGTACCAGGGACTTGGATCTTCAAACCCCGCAATGTTCAGCATACGTTCTGGAATGCTGGCCCAAAGCGCGCAAAATTAATCGAAATCATTACGCCTGGCGCTTTCGCCCATTACTTCGAAGAACTTGTAGCAGTTCTCAAGGAATCAGGAAGTGGCCCTCCAAACCTAGAAAAGATCGATGAACTTTCTCGCAAGTATGGAATCAGCTACAATATGGAATCGGTTCCCGCTTTGGAGAAAAAGTATAACGTCCATCTGGGTTGACAGTCTCTAGAATAGAGACTTTTGAGATTCGTTCCGGAAAATTTCCTGAAATGGCGCCTGATGATTAAGATTTGTACCCTGCGTGAGTTCAAGTACCAGCAGGTCTGCTCTTCGATGTCTAACCCCAGCTAACTCCATCTTTCTTGCGAGCTCATGTTGAGTCGATCCTTCAAGTTATCGCCGTTGCCATCTTGCTTTGTACTATGCAAGCACTAGAAAAAAGAGAGTGAAGCCGAAAAGCCCCGACTCAGCGAAAGCAGGCTCACCGAATGGCGATCCGAATGTTTCCTGTACCAGAATTGATAGGTGAGTGGTGGGGACAAAGTAGGTGAGGAATTTAGATGTCCAGCATATCGTGTTCTAACTGTCCTAAATAACAGTCCAGCCGCCGTCAATCACGATGCAGGATCCGTTAACGAAACTTGCATCGTCGGAGGAGAGGAACAACGCCAATCTAGCTATCTCCATTGGATCTGCCAACCTCGGATTGCCTGCTAGTGCTTTTTGCATCATCTCGAGTCCAAGCGGACTTGGTTGAGCACTCCCAATGCCGATAGCAGTCTGCACGGCGCCCAAAACCAATGCATTGCACCGTACTCCTCTCGTTCCGTAGGACGCCGCGATGCTTCGCGTCAGTCCAATCAATGCATGCTTTGAAGTTGTGTAAGCTGCGCCAGCCTTCCCCCCAAACAACCCCGCTACAGAGGCGGTGTTCAATATTGCGCCTGATTTTCTCTCAAGCATTGAAGGCAGGATTTTCCTGCTTGCCCAAAAAGGTGCATTCAGGTTGATGTTGAGCACTCGCTCCCAGAGCTCATCAGATGTTTCCGCAACTGGCATGACGTTGTCCATAATTCCTGCATTGTTGCATAGTACGTCTACTCTTCCGAACTGGCTCAGAGATTCCTCCACCATCTTTTCCACATCTGACCTGATAGCCATGTTTCTTATCATTCCAGTAGCGCTACGTCCTATTTCATCCACGACTTGTTTCACCCTTTCAGGCACAACATCAACGGCAATGACTTTCGATCCGTGCTCTGCAAACAACTTTGACATCGCTTTTCCAACGCCCGACCCAGCGCCAGTTATCAGTGCAACTTTTCCCTGTAGCTCAGACCCCAACCCCAATCACCACTCCGACCTATAGATTGCGTTCTCCTGACTAATAAAGAACGGGGGTTCGCAACCTCATTGAGGTAATGTTTGCGATCTGTATGCGCTCACTGCGATCTCTTGATCATCTGTAAAATGCGGCCAAGATTATCTTCATTCTTGAAAATCCAACCCTTGCCCTTGTTGTGCATATTATAAGGAATGGTGTAGGACGAAACGCAGTAGGGATCAGTAAACATCACTTTCGGAACAAGGTCCAACCCTCGCATATTGTCTGAAAGATACCGCATTGTTTCTGGGAGCCATCTCAGAGGCACCAGAAGCTCTCCCATGTAACTCGAATTCTCCATCTTCATGTGGTTCCACGTAAATGGGATAGAAGTAAGAACTGACATTGCGTACCTTGTGGTCGTCTCTGAGATCTCGCTAAATAGGAGAGTGATCGGCACAATTGAGTGTTTTGACCACGCTTCCTTTGGTCCAATCCATTTCAAGACAAATTTGGAAATCAGTCTCTTACCAAAAACATGCTTATTCAGGTGGTATGCGATGTCTGCTTCTTGAATATTGAGTTTTTCTGAGAGCTCGGTGACTTTAATCCATGGTTTGATTTGAAGTGACTTTATTATGAGAAGATCCTTATGGTCAAACTTGCCTAATTCTGAGGCCGCCCTGATCTCTTGGTGCAAGGATGGGTCGCCAACAAGCTTTTTGTAATCCACGTCCCACTGACGATTGACATAGTCATAGAACCGCGTTCGCATACCTAGTAACTCTTTCCAGATCAGCTTTGATACTTTGATATTCTTGATTATGTTCAACCCCTCAAGTGTTGCAAGCAGCCTGCGAAGCTCTTCCTCTTTGTTCGAGGGGATATTGAATTCGCAATCGAACATCTGCGAGATTTCCGTTCTTGCGTAATAAGCCAGACCTGCATTCTGGCTCAGACCTCCGAACAACGCTTTCAAGTTAGCAAGGTCATTTGAGACATCGAAAAACACTCTGTACCTACCAAGCCCTAATTTTTCTATATCCACTATAGGACGAACGGTGATGCCCTGATCCTGAAGATGAAGCATTCTGAATCTAATGGTTTGGTAAGGTATCGAGAGACTGCGAGACATTTCGTTAAGATTTCTGCCGCCGTCAGACTCGACGAATGGAAATATCTTATTCAGAAATTCTCTCGTATCGTCGCCAGCTATTCTCATAGGTCACGCAGATCCTAAGCCTAGACTTCGCGCACTTACAAAAATGTAAGAAGTCAAAAGCGAAAAGCTTCCATTCTGGGCTTTCCTGATCATCCTAATAATTGTTGGGGCGATTCAGAGGAAGCTGATTCCAAGCTCTTGGAGGAGTTTTCCGTCTAGTGTCCAAAATTGGATACTGAATGGATGACTTCTGCGAACCTTCTATTCTCGACAGTTCACCAGTTTCAAGAGCGAGGGAATCCACTGTACACAGCAGGGTTTTCGTTGATCAACTGCAAGTTCAACTTCAGTACATTGACGTATGGACTACCAAATATCCAGTACACCCCTTCCTCGTTACTGACTATGATTTGTTGTATCGAGCTCTCAGGAATCCCCGTCGCGTTGTGTATTCTCGGGACCTGAGAGTAAGCATCCTGAAGCGTGATATCCGGATCTACACCAGAGGCGGAGGCATTTACAGGTCTAGCATGGAAGAAGATTGGTAATGTGAAATTATTGCTGATCAAGTTCGATCCAATATTATGACCGCCCAATGGCACCAGTTCCCCATTTGCTTGATAGGGCATTAGCGTCTGAGCAAGCCCAGTGACAAGGAGCGGAAACAACAACCCACAGATTAGGAGTGAAATTACCGCCAGCCTGAGCGCAGGTAAGTAGTATTTCGGCCGCGATTTTGCTTCTTCCTCGATATTCGTTGTTTTCAATGCCGATTCTCGCTCCATTTGTTTTGCATCATATGTGGAATACGACCGAAAGAAGGACGTCTATCAATTTGATTCCAACAAAGGGAGCTATTACTCCTCCGACTCCGTAGATTAGAGCGTTTTTCAAAAACAAAGTCATTGTGTCCGAGGGCTTGAATGAGACCCCTCTCATCGCTAGAGGTATGAGAAGAGGAATGATTATGGCGTTGAATATAAGTGCAGAAAGTACAGCACTTTGCAAGCCGAGTCCTAGTATGTTGAGGGCATGAAGTTGAGTCGAGAAGGCAAAGAGCACAGGTACTATTGCAAAGTATTTTGCAACATCGTTTGCGATGCTGAAGGTCGTCACGGCGCCTCGAGTCATGAGGAGCTGCTTTCCCAGCATGACAACGTCAATAATCTTTGCAGGATTTGAATCTAGATCGACCATATTTGCTGCTTCCTTTGCGGCCTGAGTACCCGAGTTCATTGCAAGCCCCACGTCTGCCACGGCGAGCGCGGGTGCATCATTTGTCCCATCGCCAATCATCGCGACGATTCGGCTGTCTGACTGCTCGTTGAGGACGATCCCGTGCTTGTCCTCTGGTTTTGCCTGAGGCACGAATTCGTCTATTCCTACTTCTCTTGCGATACTCTTGGCCGTCACCGGGTGGTCACCCGTTATCATCACTGGCCTAATTCCCATTTTCTTGACTGCGAGAATCTTTTCTTTGATCTCGGGTTTCAGAACATCTTTAAGTCGAATTACTCCAAGAATTTCGCGGTTCTTTGCAATGGCTATTGGGGTGTCTCCCGACTGGGAGACCAGTTCAACAGTTTTGTCGAAACCTGTAGGAGTTGTCAAGGCCACTTTTCTGATCGAATCTGGAGCCCCTTTGATTATCTCAAGCGTTTCTGGAGCCGGAGCAGCATTTGGGCTCACATGGTAGTCAACGAATTCAGCAAGAGCTTCATCCCTCGACTTGTGTCGGAATCTCGGCCTCCCTCTGGTGGCAGCACTGCCCCCATCTTTTGGTAACATAAAGCCAGAGCCCACGGTCAGCTTAACCCCGCTCGTGCGCGTTGTGGCTGAAAACTCATAGACTTCCGCAAGTTCAAGATCATTCAATTCCTTCGGAATGAACCCACGCTCGTATGCCAACCTGATGATGCTTCTTCCCTCAGGAGTGTCATCATGCCAAGAAGAAAGAAAGGCCGCTTCCCCAACATCTCTTTCAGATTGGCCTTCGAAAGGAATGAATTCAATTGCCTGCCTGTTCCCGACCGTTATTGTTCCAGTCTTGTCGAGAAGAATCGTGTCTGTGTCGCCTGCAGTTTCGATTGCGTTTCCAGACTTTGCGACTACATTGCGAGAATATAATCTTGATATTCCTGACAGCCCTATTGCAGGAAGAAGTGCTCCGATTGTCGTCGGAAGGAGGCACACGTACAACGCTATCAAGACAGACAGGTCAACTCCGAGACTTAGAGCAATAGACAATCCTAGAAGTCCTAGGATGACTATTGTAAAGATGGCAGTGAGCCCAATTAGAACGATTGTGATTGCCTGCTCATTCGGTGTCTTCGGTCTCTTGGCAGATTCCACTAGTTTGATCATTTGATCGATGTATGTCTCACCCGGGTTGACACTGACTCTCGCAGTCATAGTGTCGCTGATGATCTTGGATCCCCCGATCAGCTGGTCACCAGGAGCCTTTCTCACCGGAGTCGATTCGCCTGTGAGGAGAGACTCGTCCACCATCGCGATGCCTTCGAGAACATCTGCGTCGGCGGGAATAGTGTCGTTCTTTTCAAGGAGGATCAGATCTCCCTTACGCAGCTTTGTGGAAAGAGTCTGAACTATCCTATTTGTAGAATCCTTTTCGTCAACAACCAGCTTTTTGCTTATAATGTCCTTTTCGAGTTTGCGAAGACTGTTTGCCGTGTGCTTTGCCTGCGTCTCTGCCAAAGAATCGGAAATCGCACTAAACCAAACAGTAATCAAGAGTATTGCGGCGACCTGAATATAGAACACTCGTTCATTCGCACTTGCCAGCGGATAGAAGCCCTGGGGAAAGACTGCCATCGCGGACACGATGAAAAATGTGATCTCGATGATGAGCATCACAGGATTTGAAAGAAGGGAAACTGGGCTTAGCCTAAGAAGCGAGTCCAAGAACGTCCTGCCAGAGATCATTTCAGAGAACTTTGTGACACTCTTTTCTGCGGTTTCCGTGTCAGTGTTGACTGCATTTTCAGGTTGAGAAGACGCGCTCAATTTCTTTTTCCACTCTCATGATTCATCCGAAGCTGTTGATATGTCCTTGAAAATAGGAAAGAATCGGCCCGAGAACTAGGAAGGGAAAGAACGTCAGCGCGACGAGAATCAAAACACTCGCTATCAGGACGATAGAAAATGGAATACTTGCAGTCTTGAGACTTACTTCACCAGTCGTTCTTCGCCTACCAATCATCGATCCAGCCAAGGCCAGCAAGAGTGCCATAGGAGCATATCGCCCAATGAACATCACTATTGCAGTGGAGATATTGTAGAATGGCGTATTCGCGAGTGTTCCGAGGAAATCAGATCCGTTGTTTGCAGCAGCTGACGTGAACTCGTATAAGATCTGGGTGAACCCAACTGCATTGCCGGAGATGCCAATCTGGCCAGCATTCCCGCTGGCGAATGCGATGAAAGTCGGCACGATGATGATCAGCGGATGAACCAGAAATGCAACCATCACGAACTTGATATCTCTCCCAGTTATTTTCATCCCTAGATATTCAGGGGTTCTCCCAGACATGAGGCCGACGATGAACACCGTTATGATGATGTACATGATCATGTACATCAGGCCCACGCCTTCGCCTCCTGGAGTTGCTTGAATCAACATTCCCATGAAGGCGGAGAGGATCGCAAGGGGGTGCATTCCATAAAGAGAGGAATTGACAGAACCAGCAGTGGCAGCTGTCGTGGCCACAGTCCAGAAGGTTGACATGAAGCCTCCAAACCTCGTCTCAATCCCTTGCCCAAGTATGACTGGGGTAGGTATGAAGGCTATGGCTAGATCAATTGCGAAAAGGCCATAAGCTGCGATCAGTAATGGTTTGCTTTCTTTCTTCTTTCCGAGCATCCGTCCATAAACGAAAATCAATGCAGTTGGTATTAGAAGCATCAGGAGTATTTCCAGAATATTTGATATGGGATTTGGGTTTTGAAACGGGTAAGCGGAGTTCGCCCCATAGTAACCTCCTCCATTTGTTCCGATTTGCATTATAGACACAAGTGATGCCACGGGGCCGACTATGATCGTCTGTGTCGCTCCTTCCACTGTAGTCACTATCGTGTATCCACCTAGTGTCTGTGGGATTCCGAGCGCAACGAACAACAGTGACGCAACTAGACAGAGAGGAAGCAGAATTCTTGTCAGTGATTTTACAAAATCAACATAGAAATTGCCAAGATCCTTGGAGCCACCAATGAAACCCCTCACCACAGCTATGGCAACACTGATTCCTGTGGCCGCCGACGTGAATTGCAGGAATTGAATCGCTGTCATCTGGCTAAAATAGGACAGCGTATTCTCACCGGCGTAGTGCTGAAGATTAGTATTCGTGGCAAATGAGATAACAGTGGTGAAAGCAAGATGCCAGGAGAGACCTGAGAAGCCCTGTGGATTCAGAGGTAGCTTGTCTTGGAAGACTAGTATCAAAAAGGCAATGAACATCTGGAATACATTGACCATTAGCACTGAAAGGAAGTACTCTTTCCAGCCCATTGCATGATTTGGGTCTACGCCTATGAGTCTGTATATCCACTTCTCAACTGGGTTGAGGAATCTGTCCAACAGGCTGGGTGATCGCGAGAAGACTTTGGTGAGATAGCCCGAAAGGAACCAACCGAGAACCAGCACCCCAGCGAGGACTAGAATCAGGTCCACGACCTGAATTGGTTGGAGCATCTTCCCTCAGCGCTTCGCACTCACTTCGAGGCCCACCAACAAAACGATTGAGCCATAGCAATTAGTCGGCAAGAATAGTTCGCCACCCTGACTCCCACGAGCGATCGTAGGAGGATTAATGTGAAGCGGGTGTTTGAGAAACTGTGACCGGAGCGGCATGATTCGGAGTTTTGCCGTTCCCCGGGCACCTCGGCCCCTTATGGGAGTGCAGGACAATGGAGCTGACAGTGCTCTTGACTCCCTTTATTTTCATTATTTTGTTTTTGAGAATATCTCTAAATTCTTCAATGTCTGCTGCAGAGACAAGCGATACGATGTCAAACTCTCCCGTAACTTCATACAGCTCTTCCATATTAGGTAACTCGGTAAGCGCGCGAATGACTTCGTCCATTTGCGGGGATTCGACGAAAACATCCACGAAAGCCAAAAGACGTGTCAAAAGTGCTCAACATAGCCCCTGTTTGGCATTCACGATATACGCGTTACTCTGAAATATGACTCATCTCCGATTCTTTGAGAGAACACCGTAGATATTCACGGATAATGGAGAATTGATGACTATGTTGTCTAAATTTCTCATATCCGGGAAGGACTGATTGAATATTTGCATAAAGGAGTTGATTCTCCAAACGTTCAGAGGTAGATAATCCAACAGGAAAGAGTTGAAACATTCGTGAGAAAGAAAAAGAGAGTGGATTGGAGCCTTTAAAGGCTCCATCCTTTTGTGTTGAACCGCATTTAAGCAGTTGCAGTCACGTTCGCATACGCTCTTGTATCGAACTCACTCAAAGCAGCGATATGGTACACTTGTCCGGGAGTGATTGAGGACAGTGAAATGTCGTCGTGTATTGTGAGTATCTGACCCGAGAAGGTCAAAGTCACGCTCTGTCCTGACTGGATTACGAGGCCAATCATGTGGTCCTCAATCTCCAATCCATTATTTGGTTGGACTAGTGTGCCATTGCTCAACACTTGGAACGAGGCAACGGTCATGAACTCCTGTTCATAATCGCTTCCTTCTGCAGTGCTTGCCGTTGTGCTTGCGTGAGTTTCAGTGATGGTTGATGTCTGTGTTGTTGACGCTGTGTTTGTGGTTGACGTCGCATAATCGCTTGCAGTGGTGCTTGTCGAGTCATGCGAGACAGTCATTTGTATGAGTGATGTGTTGCCGAGGATTGAGATTGCATTTAGGGTGATGTTGTTGGTTCCCGTGTTCTTGAGAGTGATCGAGAGCGATGAGTTGGTCAGTGTGACGCTCTGGATCGTGAGGTTTCCCATCAATGCTGCCTCGTTCTGGTGCCACCAAGAATCATCTGAGAGATTTTCCCTTGCACCTTGTTGGTCGTCACCTGCGTGCCAGTTCAGTGGAGGAACAGGGATGCTCGTTGCTCCTGGAACCAACACGAAACTGATTCCAGTCCCGTTCTGGTACGGAACAACAGTCGGCGAGACGTCTATGACGAATCCCGTGCTGCTTCCTGATTGAACCTGCACTCCGCCGTCAGCGATTGGAACTGTGATCTTGTTCGCTGGGACGTATGCAGTATAGTTGACTCCATTGTATGTCACTGTTGCATTTGCGATGTCGAAGGTGACCAAGTTGAAGTCGCCACTTGGAACTGATGCACTTCCGAGCGTCTCTCTTATGTTGAGGACGCTCGTTAAGTTAATCTGTCCCGATTGGGCAACTGTGTACCAACCAGATTGGTTTCCTGCGTCTGCTACGTGCACTTTGATGTCTGTGTATGAAATGTAGACGTTGCTTACACCCGCTGGGAGATTGGGTGGGTCTGTGATTTGAGCGGCCAGAGTCCCTTTCTGGCCAAGTATGCCTGATGTCGTGTTCCATCCGAAAATGCCTTGTTGCTGGAGTACGGTCACTCCGCCGATTATTGCGGCAGCAATCAAGACACCTACGAGTGCGAATGGAACGGTTTTGTTCTTGCCATTCATTGGGTTTTTTCGACCTTGAGGTATTCCAAGGGATGGGTCGGGCTTTAATCATGCATTTTTTTATTTGCTGTACAACTAGTTGGCTTGGCGAAAATATAGTATCCCGGATCCATGATCTTTGGTATCAGAAATCGATGCTTTGCCCTGATCGTATTATTCATCGGTACTATTTAGCTAGATCGAGATCAGATAGATCTCGCACTTTCGAATTAGCTAGGCAGTATTGTCTTGAATTATTTGATAATGGCTTTCCACAGCAGGAAGTGAACTGCTTTCAAAGCAAGACCTAAAGACTCGAGTCCCATATCTCTAGCAAGAACGAATGCAAAAGATCAGAAAACAGGATGAGCTCTTGAAGGAAAAAGAAGAGGAAGAAAAGTCGAGAAAGCGCAGCCGAGGGCCTTACAGAAAATCGAGGATACAAACGCCTAAAAAGAAAGTGTGAGCAATCTAGTCTTTCGCAGCTATTGCATCGATCTCTATCTTGGAATCTCTAGGAAGCTTTGCGACCTGCACTGTCGAACGCGCGGGCGGATTTAAGGCGAAGAAAGTTCCGTACACCTTGTTAAAAGCACCAAACTCCGAGAGATCTGTGAGGAACACGGTACACCTAACGACGTGAGAGAGGTCAGTGCCTGCCGCTGAAAGTACTGCCTTGAGGTTGTTCAAGACCTGCTCAGTCTGTTCCTCTATGGTTTTTCCCTCGATGTTACCGCTTTTGGGGTTGAGTGGGATCTGACCTGAGAGGAATACAAGAGTCCCGCTTGAGATTGCCTGCGAATATGGACCTATTGCCTTTGGCGCGTCTTCGGAACGAATCACATTCATACCCTGTTTCGAAACTCAGGGTTGATTTTTCTTCAAATTAATGCTTATGATTACTATTCCTGCGACGCCAATTGAGAGAAAGAGCGCCACCCAAGCTCCCATGTCTCCGTTAAGGACAGCCAGGCGAGCGAGTTCGATGAGGGGAATCAAGAGATGTTTCTCCTACGCTGAGAATGCAACCTTTGATTTTCTAACATGCTAGTGAAGATTTGTGCTGTGCGCGCTTGAAAATATTTTACAAAGAGCCATGTGATTCGTCCATCCAAAGGAACATGTTTTTTATTTCAGCGTCGTTTGTGCTCGGACTCGGAAAAACCTATTGCAGTCTGCCCCGTTCTCAGTATTGATAATTGTCACCCCTCTATTATCTATAATTGACCCAAGTCTTGATTGTGACGGAATAATGATAAACGCAAAACAGTGACATTGCTGTCTCCTTCTCACTGTAGCGTAAATTCTTGCAACGGCAGCTTGGCGCGTATTCATTCTGAACTATGCATTGACTTGCTCTTCAAAGTTCAATCTCTTTCACAATATCATTGTGACAATTACATCTCTCAGAGTATCTGGAGCTCACTTGGGCTTCATGCGGATTCTCTCAGGGTTGCCATTTGAGAAACCAGTGTTCGATGAACCGATTCGAAGCTAGATCACTTCAGTCACAGCAAAATCTTTGGTTCTAGTTTTGAGGCCTTCCTGACCAAAGACCTCGTCCGTTCTTTGAGATCATCAATGGAGCGGAACCTTCGCACGATCCTCCCATCTCTTATGAGAGGTGTAAGCAATGGCACCAGGTTCTTAGGAGGTTTGGGATCAAGCGTAATAAAATCTGAAAGCGTCTTCTCATTCCGGTAGACGTACTTCTTTCCCGAGAGGTCTCCTCTCTTTGACCTGAAGACGCGCCGCCCGTCCTCTTCAATTTCCACAATCTTCCCTCCAAAGTCAATCACAGGGGCTGTAGAGACACTCGTCCCAATCCCAAAGCCGTCCACCCAATCACGGAGATCCACAATATCCGCCTCATCCAGTCCTCCAGAAACTATGATCTTCACGTTCTCCCCGTGTCTGATTCTCAGCTCCCATCTCACCTCTTGTACTATCTTTTTGAGGTCACCGCGGCGCGAGCCCGGAGTATCGAGACGCACACCATCCAATTTATTTCCAAGAGCCTCAAACGCGTTAATTGAGGCGATCTTCTCATCGCTCAAAGTGTCGACAAGTGCTATCCTCGGCACTTCCTTTTGGAGAGCGCGATCAAACAATTTCCAAGCTTCCACTTCGTCCCCAACGCAAAGTATGAAGGCATGGGGCATTGTTCCGCTGGGCTCCTTTTTCAGGAGCCTTGCGCCGAGAACGTTTGAAACTGAATCTAGTCCCCCAATCACACTGCTTCTCTCAATCATAGCGGCAAGAGCTGGATGAGCTCGTCTAGTCCCGAAGCTGATGTTCATCTTGCCCTCCGCGAGATGTGAGATGCGCGCAGCCTTTGTGCAAATACCGCTTGACTGGCACAGGAATCCAAGGACGGGGTTTTCAAATTTCGCAAAATCCCTGTATCGCCCAGTTATCTGAACAACAGGCTCGTAGAGAGCGAGTCTCGAATCTGTTAGAAATAGCTCTCCTTCCTCCATCGCGTCGACATCGATGGGCAAGCCCTCGAGAAGTTTTGCGACCTCGTATATTCCGCATATGACAGCCCAATTCGATTCAAATGGAGTCTTGCGCGTGTAGACCTCCATTGTCACTTTTGGGTTTATGCCACCATGCTCTAGCGCGCGAACTGCGTACTCAAAATAAACATCTGTTGTCACAGCTTGCTTGATCTCTTCTTCCTTAGGAATCCAGAAGGTTCTATCTTCAAGATCCTTGTGGACTAGGTTCTTTACCAATGAGACTGACACCGATTTTCGATATCCTTTGGAACTGGCCCAGAAAGTGGGCCTTCGGAAAGATAATCTACTCGAAACTTGGAATCGAGTTTAAAGCCTTACCCTGCAGAGCATGTCTCGACATAGCAAAGGAAATAAAGGCACTTCGCGGCATGTTGCTATTCTAGGGAAGTGGCTGTTCTAATTGAGTAATAATGAGATGCCTGGAGAGATCCCATCATCAGGGTCAAAGGTTTTCGGCGGCGTAGTTTATGAATGCGTCAGATGTGGGACCAAAGTGACTGCTGATGAGCTCGCTCAGTTGCCAGAAATCAAGTGCATCTGTGGTTATAGGGTGCTGAAAAAAGCAAGACCACCTGTTGTAAAGCAAGTAAAAGCTATCTAGACCCACGAAAATCTGTTGTTTTTCTATCTCATCGAATTCGTTGATTAACGTATAGATGTACTCTCCTTGGTATAACGATTAATTACTAATTTCCTAAACACAGTGATTTTCAAGAAATGCGAAGCAACATTCCGATTGGAATTGAGGGTTACGGTGCCTACATTCCATGGTACCGTCTTCCCACGTCCGAAATTTCCCGAGTATGGCATGGCGGCGGATCCGGTCCCAACCGGGAGAAGGCCGTTGCGTCAAACGATGAGGACACGACCACGATGGCAGTCGAAGCTGCGCGCGTCGCGTTGGATATGGCTGGAATTGGAAAAAATGTCGGAGCGATCTTTGTCGGCACTGAATCAAAAGTCTACGCTGTAAAGCCAACTAGCACAATCGTCGCCCAGGCTCTGGGATGCCACTCTGTGCTTGCAGCCGATTTCGAATTTGCATGCAAAGCTGGGACCGAGGCAATGCAGGTGATATGTGGGCTTGTGGGCTCTGGAATGATCGAGCACGGTGTCGCAATTGCAATGGACACGGCGCAGGGAAGGCCCGGAGACGATCTTGAATTTACGGCGGCAAGCGGCGGCGCAGCCTACGTGATAGGCAAAGCCGGAAAGACCAGCCTTGCGAAGATCGTTGGAAGCGTGACTTATGTATCTGACACGGGCGATTTCTGGAGGAGGCAGGGCGAAAGGTATCCGCGTCACCTCTCAAGGTTTACTGGAGAACCTGCTTACTTCCACCACGTGGAAACAGCAGTGAAGAATCTGTTTGCAGAATTCAATGTGAAACCAACTGATTTTGAGTACGCAATCTTTCACCAGCCGAATCCAAGATTTCCCGTTGAGGCAGCTACAAGACTCGGCTTCACAATGAAGCAAGTAGAAACCGGATTGCTGAATCCTGTGATAGGGAACACGTATTCGGGCAGCTCTCCGCTAGGTCTTGCCGCAGTACTTGACATCGCAAAACCTGGAGATCGCATTCTTCTTTGCTCCTTTGGTTCCGGCGCCGGGAGTGACGCATTCATAATTGAGGCTCAGGAGAGCCTTGTTGTGAAACGCAAGCTCGGAGTCCCAGTCCGCGAATTGATTGAGAACTGCACGCGCATAGATTATGGAATGTATACGAAGTACAGAGAGAAGTTGCACCGCTAGATTATAGCTGGGTCAATTTTCTTTTAAACAGAAGAACAAGTAGATGCCCAAAAAGGAAAAGGGGAAGTAGCGAGAAAACAATGTCTGTTCACATCACTAAAGTGGGATTCACAAAGGTTGGAGACCATTGGAGCAAGTCCCTATCAGAACTCGCTTATGAAACGTGCCAACAAGTGCTCCAGTCAGAGTCTGATCGGCCAGATACAATCGTCGTGGCAAATGCTCTTGGTGAAATTTCGTCATCCCAGGGAAACTTGGGGGCACTGATCGCCGACGGACTTCAGTTGGAAGACATCGCTGCTTACAAAGTGGAGGCCTCTGGAGCTTCGGGAGCCGAGGCAATCAATGTCGCAACAAACCTAGTAAAGTCTGGACAGTCAAGAAAAGTGCTTGTTGTGGGAGTTGAGAAGATGAGAGACCTTGAACCTTCCAAAGTAATGATGGCTCAGAGTCTTTCTGAGAACGCCGACTATGCACAGTTCTTTGGCATCACATTCACTTCATTGAATGCGCTTCTTGCAAGGCTCTATATGACAGAATACGGGGTGACGCGCGAAAAACTCTCTGCATTTCCAGTGATAGCCCACGCCAATTCTTCAACAGCGAAGCACGCTCAGTTCAAGAAAAAGTTCACATCCGAGGAGATTTCACGCTCTGAAATGGTGGCAGATCCCCTAAGGGTCTTGGACTGCCCGCCAGTTGGAGACGGTGCCGCTTGTGCAATCGTGGCCTCCGGTGAGACTATGAGAAGTTCCGAGAAAAAAGAGGCTGTCGAGATTCTTGCAAGCGAGAGTTCATCAAACAGAATGAATTTTTTTGAAAGAGAAAAAATGCTCCATTTTGACGCGACTCATTCTGCGACAAAAAAGGCGATGGCCAAATCCCACACTACTCTTGGGGATATTGACTTTTTTGAAATTCACGACTCTTACTCCGAGCTCGCAGCGCTTTCTGTAGAGGCAATAGGGCTCTCTAAATCAGGTAAGGCGTGCTATGAAGCTGCTTCGGGGAAGTTCAGTCTATCTGGAGAATCTCCAATTTCCACTTTCGGAGGAATGAAGGGAAGGGGATATCCCGTTGGCGCAGTAGGTGTTTATCAGATCTGCGAGGCATTTCTCCAGTTGACGGAAGTCGCGGGAGTGAATCAGGTGAAGAATGCTTCACGAGCTCTTGTCCATAGTATGTCCGGCATTGACAGTCTGGCGTTTGTCCATATTCTCTCTTCTGGGGTGTCCAACTAGTTGTCGGTGCCTTACTGGAGAACGCGCGACAGATACTATCGTATGCTCGGATCAAAGTGCAAAAAATGTGGTTCAGAGTTTTTCCCTCCAGTCAACAAGTGCAGGAAGTGCGGCGCTGCAGGTCTCAAAGATGTTGAGATGCCCCAAATCGGGAAGCTTCTCAGCTACACCCAGCAGCGAGAAAGCGTCTCAGGATTCGAAGAGCAGGAGCCGATGTCTTTCGGGCTTGTGGAACTTGCCAATGGAGTGATAATAGTGGCGCAGCTTGTGGATATTCCTTACGAATCTCTTAGGATTGGAACGAAAGTTAAGGCAGTCTTTCGCAGGGTGAAATCCGATGGGGCTTCAGGACAGATCTTCTACGGATACAAATTTGGGCCAGTCCGTGGGGCGAAGGCATCAGGGCTCGCGCAGTAACATTGTTATGGAATCCATCATGTCAAGCCTTATCCCGAACTAGAAAAGAAATCGGTAATCTCCCAAAATGTCTCAACCCAGTCAGCAACCGATTGTCGGTTCTGTGAAAGGAGCAACATTTGATGAAATCATGCGCCTCTCGCTTGAGAGGGGATTCTTCTTCCCTTCTGCAGAAATATACAATGAGGCTCCAGCGGGCTTTTGGGAGTACGGCCCTGTAGGGCTCCTGATGCGAAACAATTTCATCAGGGAATGGAGGCGGAAAATTGTCAGACATGACGACATGTTTGAGATTGATGGAGCTCTCATACTTCCAAAGATTGTATTCGAAGCCTCTGGTCATCTCTCTAGCCTGGTAGACCCGATCGTCCAGTGTACGAGATGCGGAATAAGGATTAGAGCTGACAAATATATCTCAGAAAAGACCGGGGTCCAAATAGACGAAAGGCTGTCAACTAAAGAGTTTCAGCAGTTAATTAGCAAATACAACTTGAAATGCCCTAAATGCCAAGGCGAGTTTGGCAGACCTACGAAATTCAACATGATGTTCAGGGTTGGAGTCGGGGCAGAAGACACTGATTCCTACCTTAGACCAGAGACCGCGCAGAGCATCTTTGTGGATTTCCGGAGGCTCTCAAAGACGATGCGAATGAAGATTCCGACGGGGATAGCGCAGGTTGGAAAGAGTTTCAGGAATGAAATTGCTCCAAGACAAGGCCTCATACGGCTCCGAGAATTAATCCAGGCAGAGGTCGAGGTCTTTTTCAATCCCGCACGAGGGGTTGATTCATCAAAACTTGACAAGGTCAAGGAAGTACGCGTCAATATTCTTACTTTTCCATACCAAGGCGAAGCAATGGAAGTTGGTCTCGATGAGGCGATGAAAATTTTTGGTAACCATGATACGATTGCGTACTATTTTGCTTTGTTGCAGCTCTTTTATGAAGCTGCAGGCTTTAAGAAATCAGATACCCGCTTTAGAGAGCTTTCTCCATCAGACAGGGCATTTTACACGACTTCCGCTTTTGATTTCGAGGTGAGGACAAGCCAGGGATGGCTCGAATTGGTCGCATGCAATTACAGAACAGACTACGACCTTTCTGGACACTCAAAGATGAGCAGGCAGGACCTATCGATTATGGATGGTGATCAGAGAGTCACCCCCCACGTCGTGGAGCTCAGTCTCGGTGTCGATAGGAGTCTATTCGCTCTACTGGAAACTAGTTTCTACCATGAGCAAAACAGAGACGTACTCAGATTGCGCCAGAATATTGCGCCTTATCTTGCAGCCGTGTTTCCGTTGATGTCGAAGCCTGAGCTTGAGACCAAAGCGCTCGCAATTAATGAAAATCTCAAGAAGGAGGATTTCGCCACTTTTTTTGACGACTCCGGCGCAATAGGTCGAAGATATCGCAGGATGGATGAAATTGGCACTCCGTATTGCTTGACAGTGGACTATCAGAGCCTCGAGGATAACACAGTCACCTTGAGGAACAGAGACTCGATGCAACAGGAGAGGATCAAGATAGAAGATATTTCTTCAAAGCTGCGCTCGCTACGAGATTCCTAGTCTTTCAAACAACCGCGCTTAGTCCTAAGTAGATCAGCACTGCCGCAATAGTCCCGATGATTATGCCGATGAAATTTACAGAATTGTTTTCAATCAATCTAGAGCCCCGAACAAGCATGGTTTTTTGATCGTGATGGATTGCACTCTCTGTTAGTTCGCCACACACTGCGCACCTGTAAACCGCCTGCGCAGTTGCTCCCAAAACACTGTCAGAACATGTTCCTATCATAGCCCCAACAACGACGGCGGCGAAAACAACAATGACCTTCGTCAGCCCGGGAGAGAACAATGATAGGAGAATCCCAACAAGCGCGACGAAAACAGATGCCATTATCGCCGCCGTTTCCCCTAGGCCTGTGATGCCACCCGATGTTCCCGCCTTTACTGTCCTTCTCAAGTCTGTAATGAGTCTCGGAGTAGATTGACTCAATAGCCCTATTTCGGTTGCGAGAGTGTCAGCCATCGCTGCCGCGATGGAAGCCAAGAATACCAACGTGAAGATATCAGAATGGAAGTACAGCTCTCCAATTGCAGCGGTTAGCGCGATCCCTCCATTTGCCAGGGTGTTTGGCCAAGACCTCCTGCCTCCCTTTTCCTGAGCTGATCCAATCCTTTTCTTGTAATCATATCGAAACCTCGTTAGGAGAGAAGAAACACCGAAGAAAATGACAATGATGATGAGCCACGCGAATCCTCCGGCCAAAAAAGTAAACAGAGAAATCACAGCGCCAGCCAAAGCTCCGGGCACATCAATTGCCCCAAGTCTGATGGCAAGGATTGCGAGAAGGGCGATCAGCAAGAGCCCAAGCAGGAGTTCAAGCAGTGTGATAGTCAATTCGATTACTTCTATTGGTGCATTGAGGGAAAGATTTGGTCAGAGCGAGGAAAGGCCCTTGATGATTTCCTGCTCAGAGCGGTTCCCCACTAGAGACAGTATAATTCTTTCCTTCTGAGCCAGAGCCTTTCCAACCTGGTCTATTTCTTTGGGCCCATGGAGGATCACCATCCTTGGCTTTAGATGTACTACTCGGATCGCGACCATTGGGGACCTTCCTAGACCCACTTTGGTAAATATCAGAACGCGCTCAGTTGTTGCGCCGTAGATTTTGTAAAAGTCAAAACCGGAAAGGGCGTAGATCGTTTTTATTGCGTCAAGCACTGTGTAGCCATAGATGTCCGTATCGAGCCTTTCATCTCCTGTCACAACTGAACCATCAACGATTTCGAGGAGCCTTCTTGCCTTCACTGGTTCTTTAAACTCCCCGATTGCAAGTATCGCGGACTTGTCCTTAGGTTCGACTTCATGAGCCAATAGTTTGTGATGGTTCTGATCTAGCTTCACAAGTGCTTCGACGTACCTTTTGATGAACCCGACGCCTGGTGAGGCGCGCCTTCCGCTTTCATAGTCGCTGAGAACCGAAGGCGAGATTCCCATCTCGCGCGCTACGATAGCCTGTCTCACGGCGATTCTTTCTCGCCATTTGCGCATGCTGTCTCCAGGATTGTCGCTAGTCACCACGTCGCCCGCAATATGCGCGGCAAACTCGACGTGGTCAACACTCATGAAGCAAACCTACGACAAGTGTCGATTTAAGGCTTGCTTGGATTCTGTTGAATCTTCGGGTGATTTCTTAGGGTGTTGATTTTCGGGTGATAGCTTTACAAAACGATACAATCTATTCTCTATGTCTCTTACGAGCAACACGTCTTCCTTATTCTTTTTGACTGTGAAGTAGTACAGAATCGGGATTTCCGTTATGCGCAACTGGCAATCATGTTCAAGCAATTCCTCAGCTATGAAGGATTTCCCACAATTCTTGCATTTGCTTATGTTATCCACTTAGCCCACCTGATCTGGTACCATATGTCGCTATAATCTTCTCTAGTGCCGTCTTTTCGCCTTCAAGATGATAGTAACTTTGGGAAAGCTTCTCAAGGTCTTTCTTGAGAGTTTCATTTTCCTTTCGTACTTTGTTCAATTCGGACTTATAGTATTCCACTATACTTGTCAGACTATTGTTTTCTGAAATGTATCCTAGCGATAAGAAGTGATTGTAAGACTTCACAAAATCTAGTGCGTTTTCCTTGTCTGGAGCAACCACAAAGTTGTTCATGGCCTTAGAAAATTCTACGCTGGACCAGCTTGTTATACTTGAAAAAATAAGCTCCAAATCTTGAAAACGTCTGACAAGCTTATTTGCTGTTGCTATTACATCATCTGGCATTTTATTTATCCTCCTTTCTTGCATATTTTGCACTCAACCTTCTTCCTTCAGACTGGTTCTCAATCTCAGTTTTCAAAGCGTTTTCAAAAAGCTCTGTTAGAGTAATTCCTCTATTTATCGCTTCAATCTTTGCTCTCCGCCAAAGATCAGGATCGACATTGATTGAAGTAGGCTCTCTTCGTTTGGTTTCCTCTGTTGGTTTCGGCATTTAACATCAATGGTATAATGGTAATTACCATTTAAAAGGTTTGTGCAATTCCTAAATAAGGCTACCATTATACCACTAATGGTATTCCACAATGATACCAAGAGAAAACAATTCGGATAGCCGAATGATGAGAGGAATGGACATAGCCGAAAAGAAGGTTATCTCTGAGAATGCTGACGGAACATTCAGCGTTCCCTCTCAGACGGTGGAAGAGATCGCTTACCTTGTTAGACTGATTGAAGGAAAGTATCTCTGTAATTGCCTTGATTTCAAATACCGTGAAGTCAGAAAGATTGAGGCATGCAAGCATATCCACGCTGTAAAGTTCTGGATTGCTTCACAAGTCGAAATTAAGCAAGCTCCAAAGCCAAAGGTCTTTGCTGAAGATTCAATTCAATGCGACAAGTGCGGTTCAATCCGAATAGTGAAATTCGGCCATGCAGACAACAAGCAAGTTTTCAAGTGTAAGGACTGTGGAAGAAAATTCAGAGAGCTTTCAGTTCTAAAGAAGGTTCACTATTCACCTGAGCTAGTTTCTCTCACGCTTGATCTTTACTTTTCGGGAATGTCCTTGAGAAAGATAACCCGCACAGTTTCAGATCACTATAACCTAGACATTCACTATTCCACGATTTACACTTGGATTGCAAGATACATTCCTCAGATATCAGAGTATGTAAATTCGCTCAGTCCTCAACTTTCGGATACTTGGCATGCAGACGAGGTTTATGTCAAAATGAAAAATGGAATCAAATTCAAGATAGGAAAAAGAGAGTATGACAAGACATCTTTCCTCTGGAACGTGATGGATAGAAAGACGAGATTCCTTCTAGCTTCTAAGCTCTCAAAATACAGAGATGAACAAGGAGCAACGCAAGCTTTCAAAGAAGCAATTAAGAACGCTCATGGCTCAACACCTGAGAGAGTATTGACTGATTCCTTGAGATCATACAATACGCCTATCTTTGACTTATTGCCTCAAGCCTATCATATCGCAAAAGCTGGAATCAAGAAACCTGCCGCCACAAATAACAGAATTGAAAGACTAAACGGTACTGTGCGTGAGAGAGTCAAAGTCCAAAGAGGATGGAAGAGTTTAGAGACACCTATTGCGGAAGGGCAGAGAATCCACTATAATTTCGTAAAGCCACACATGGCATTAGAACGCATGACGCCAGCTCAGAGAGCTGGGATTCCGATTGAAAACAAGTGGAGAGGACTACTGGAATCCGCTATGCTCAAAAAGTAGCTTGAATATATATTCTGGCCACGAACGAGCCGTCCTATTTTCTGTATGAGACAATTTACACATAATGTATATAATTAGCTACAACGAGCTAATTATCAGCGTCGCAAGTGGTGAATATGGACATGTTTGATAGCGTGGGCGTAGTAATTGGAATAGCGGTGGCTGTGCTGGCTGTGATCTTTGGCAAGAAGCAAGCCACACAAAAGGGTCTTGCGCCAGAGCAGTTTGCTAAAGCAGTCCTAAGCCAAAACAAAGAAGTATTTGAACGACTGTCGAAAATGTAATCTGAATGGCAAAGTCTTCTGGCCAAATAGTCCTTTATCCTACCCGAAAATTCGTTCAAGATTTCCACGACCTTTTGATAAAAGAACGGGGAGATCAGGGTTGGATGTCAAAAGGCATGGTAGAGGGCTGTATAGAATGGGTGAAGACAGACGTTTACAATTTTATCCCATTTCCTAGCCTTCTAACAAAAGCGGGCGCACTCATGTATGCATACATCAATTTTCATCCTTTTACGGATGGAAACAAGAGAACTGCTTTGATGACTGGCTCGTTCTTTTTCTTCATAAATGGATACAGATTCAATATTCCAAATGATGCGCCAGAATTTACCAAAGATGTAGCCACAAGAACAGCTGATACACCCAATCATGAGCCTTCAATAGAGATAGAAAGAATATCAAATTGGCTGAAGCCATGTGTTAATGTATCGCGTTCTATGAGATTCCTATATCTGCTCGTGAAGTTAACTTTGCCACAAAATGCAACCGAAAAAATGATCTTTGATAATCCAGTTTGGCAAGCATATTTTGAGACTTGGCACACTACTACTACACAACGACTACATAGATTGAGGAAATGAAGAGTGAGGCATCACCCGAAAATCAACACCCTAAGAAATCACCCGAAGATTCAACAGAATCCTTGCTTGGGTTCTGTTTCTCTATTGGGTGTTTTCAATAGGTGTTTCACTTCGGGTGTTAAGTGCTAGTCTGAGCAGTTCATTCCAATTATTCTGAATTGGAATCCCAGCTCTTTGCGCAGGTGTTTGTCCTTCAAGAGCTGAATGAGGCTTTACGAAATTGTAATGGATTCTCTGGCCTTCGGCTATTTGCGATTCCCTAGATTTCCATCCTCTTTGAACTTTGACTCTTTCCCTTACTGTTCCGTTTAATCTTTCAACGCGGTTATTGTTCGCGTGTGGTTTTTTCACGCCAGCTCTTGCGATATGATAGGTCTGTGGAAGCATATCGAAGATCGGCGTTTCATAGGCATTGAGAGAATCAGTGAATATCTTATCAGGTGTCTCGTTGTGAGCGTTCTTAATTGCCTCTTGGAATACTTGAACAGCTCCCTCTTTGTCTCTGAATCTCGATAACTTTGAGGCTAGAAGAAATCTTGTTTTTCTATCCATCACATTCCAAAGGAAAGCCATCTTGGTATTCCCTCTGTAAGTGATTCCATCTTTCATCTTGAGGAATATCTCATCTGCGTGCCAAGTGTCTGAAAGGCTCGGAGCTAAACTATTGACATAGTCAGAAATCTTTGGAACGAATCTCTGAATCCAATCATAAACCGTTGTGGCTCCCAAGTGCTGTTCTGTATGATCTGAGACGATTCGAGCTATCTTTCGGAGAGACGTGCCAGAGAAATATAGGTCTAAAGTTAGAGAGACCACTTCAGGTGTGAATTTAGATCTCGGAATCAGGCTCGGTACGAATTTCCTCAAACAGTCTTTGCACTTGAAAACTTGCTTGCCAGAATCAAATCCGTATTTCACCACGCGGATAGAACCACACTTTGCGCATTGAATTGAATCTTCGCTAAACACTTTTGGCTTTTGCTTTTCTTCGAAATAGACTTGAGACGCGATCAGAAACTTGACCGCGTGAACATGCTTGCAAAACTCAATCTCTCTATTCTCAAAATCTGGACAAGTGCAAACATACTTCTCTCCAAGCAAGCGAACTTCATAGGTGATCTCGATATTGAATTGGCTAGGAACAGTCCAAGAACCATCAGGATTCTCGGTTATGCTCTTGCCTTTCTTTCGGAAGAGCAGTAAGCCTCTAGTCATGCGCTCATCACCTTGTTTCTGTTCGCTAGCCATACACATATCGCTAGCAATAGATGTGTATGCACACTTATATTAACCTTTACTCGATATGTGTGCATATACATCAATAAGGATTTACATAAATACCGAGACTTGCTTAGTATCTTCCATGATGAAGCGGTATAATGTTGCCATGACTGAGGAAATGGAAAAGAAGCTCGAAACCGAGCGAAAGAAGAGACTACTGGATTCAATCCCTGAAACGATAAGGGTAATCTTGAGCGAGTATTTGTCAAAGCCCTAATCTCCTAACGGACTGTCTCTAAAAAGATCATCGCCTTGTGGGTAATTTGGTTCTTGTTTTATTCCTTGAGCATCAAAATATCTTCTCAAGGCTTCAAGACTGGAAAATTGCTTAGATTGCCTTACAATTCTTTCCTCAATCAAGGTGTACATTTCATCGCTCACATAGTAAGCTCTCTTGCTCTTTGTATTCACGATATAGTAATTTTTGTCGGGATACTCTGCGTCTTCAAAATCGTCAAAATAGATTGCGATTAAATGACTGAAATCTTTAGGCAGGCTCACAATTTCGGAAGCATTTAGAATTTTTCTTAGATTTGATTCCCTACGCTCCAAAAGAGCATACAGCGCTAAACCTACTGGAACGTCAGCCACAAATATAGATATGATGGTATTCCAATCCAATGTAATATTGACACCAGTTTCAGCCAAGATGATTATTACGACAACTAAAGCTACAGCACCAATCAATCCGTAAATGAGTGTCGTGAGACCTCGAGCAATGGCGTAACCCCATCCACGATTGAAAAAACTCCGAAACTTGCGAAAGCGTCTCCAGAGCCATCTTTTCGATCGTTTTAGAATTGGCTCTTTCTCGTTCATTAACAAAAGCTCCCAAGTTGTTTAATTTAAGCGAGGCCGTTCTAGCCGTGAGAGAAGCTATTACTTCTCTTCGAAATAATACTCGAATACATCTACGAATAAAACCGCTACCGTGAAGACTGACGCTAGAACCGAATCTTGTTCGAAATTGGAAAAGCATACTGAGTTTATTATGATTCCTGATTGACAAGAAGGCGGGGCTTGGACATAGTACGTTATGTGTGGTATTCCGACTTGTCCGTAGTTGTTTATAGCTTGTAATTCTGTAAAGCTTGAATAGAGAAAGTACACCGCAGTAAGCAGTAGGCCGATCTTGACAGCTAGGAAAAGCTGTCTTTTGCGTTTCTTGAGCGTACCGAAGAACCATCTTTGCCACTTTATCCTATTGGTAAAAGAATTTCCAAAAGTATGAGGAACAGAAACCCCAGAACTGTTCCAATCATAAGAAACCCAAATTCACGGTCTGTCATTTTGGATTCCCCATGAGAACAGAATCATCACCGCCAGCCGAACAATCGGCAGAAAAACCGTAAGACCGAACACAACCCTTGCTTGGGTTCTGTTTGCTCAAACGATGTTTTCTTCATTTGCCCCGCTCGTCGTGACTGAGCTTTTGGTAGATCAACCCATTTGTTCTTGGTTGGATTTCAGCCCCTGATCTGGCGAAGTCCCCTCAACAATTTGTGAGGGCAGATGAAATTGTAATGGATGATTTTTCTTTCTTTCAGCAATATTTAGAGCGGCATCGATTTGCGGAATCCAAAAGACATTACAGAGCAGAGATTATCTTATCTCTGACAACTTCAAGTGGCCACAGAAGCTTGTCGCCTACCACTATTGTGAGAACATAGTCTATGCCTTCATTCGCGTAGTCTCTCAGGATTTCAACACACTCTTCAGGCGAACCCATGATGCAACCTCGTCCCTTGAGTCTATTTGCGTATTCTTCGGGAGTGGTTCCTGTCTTCTTTGCCCCATCCTCCGTGAGCTGCCTGATCTGCGACTCGCTGCCTGTCAAGAGATAAGCCTGTAGTGAGTAGTTGACCTTACTTCTATCACGCCCTAATTCCTTTCTGACACTCTCGGCGCGCTCAATGATTTGTTTGCACAAAGCAAGTTCAGCCATTGTATTGAATCCATCAGCCTCCTTTACTGCAACACTAGGAAGCATTCTTGTACCCTTTGAGATTCCAACCCAAATTGGAAGATTCTCTTGTATTGGCTTGGGCAGATTCGTGGCATTCTTTATGGAAAAGTATTTTCCATCATATGAAGGATTCTGATCCTTCCACATCGCATGTAGAATTTTGATGGTCTCTCTAAGTTGGCTGACTCTCTCCGTGTTAGGAAGATATTCGTACCCGTACGAATTGTACTCTTCTTCGTACCAACCTGCTCCTAGGCCCATGATCAGACGTCCGTTTGAGATGACATCAATACTGGATGCAGCTTTTGCCAAAAATGCAGGATTTCTGTAGCCCACGCAGGTCGCCATCACTCCCAACCGAATACGTTTAGTGTCCCTAGCTAGAGCTCCCAGTGTAGCATAGGCTTCAAGACAAGGATTGCTGGGGTTGCCAAGAGCTATGAAATGATCATAGAGCCACGCAGAGTCAAATCCGAGCTCTTCGGCCTTTGACCAGACTTTCGAAAGTTCATTGTAAGCGTATCCACCTTGACCTGTTTTTAGTCCGAATCTCATGTCTCACTCAGCTAGTATTTCGAGCAATAAGAGGCTTAAAGAGATGTCAGGCCTTCTTAGATGGATTCCCAGGATACGAAACTGGCACTGCCAGCGGACCCCTTGAACTTCTCCACTCATTTGTCGATTGAGAAAAAAAGCGCTTTGTTTGACCAAGAGTAAGGAATTTTGCCTCTCCCACTTTCACTAGCATAGGTAGATCAGACACCACTTTGCCAAGGATCAGACATTGCTTTCTGGGAAGTGTCCTGACTATTGATTTTATCGTCTCGGAATCTGCAGTGGATGCCTTTGCGATCATTTCAAGATCAGATTCGTTTGTGAAATTGAAAAGGAAGATATTGTCCGCTTGCCTGTAAATCCCTTCCTTTATTGCATCTGGCTGGTTTGTGATAAGCGTGGTAAAGATCCCAAAATGGCGCATCCTCGTTACAATGTCGTCCCAGTAGGTTTCCCTCAGGTACAAGTGAGCTTCTTCCGCGAAAAGAAAAATCGGAGGTATCGCCTCGCGCTCCAAGAGTTGAACAAGCTTGCTGAGTATTATTTCGACGACCATCCTTTTTGTTAGGGACGATGCGCGCTTGAGTGAGACAACCATAGCTCCCCCAGAATGGAGCAAAGATCTTACAAAGTAATCTATTCGCACTCCTTTGTCATCGTTTGCAAATATCCCCGCGCCCTTCATTGTCTGATACCTTGCATAGAGCGCGTCTTTGACAAGCTCGTTGCACCTCCAGCTCTGGATCGAATCGCCAAGTGATTCAAGCGTGAGCTTGGCTGAAGCTTGGAGTGAATTGATTATCCGGATGAATTCGCGAAGTGAGGCCCCAGGAGCGTCGAGCACATGCTGCATGAGAGAGATCAGACTGAATTCTCCAAGATAATCAAGAGAGAACTTGAGCGTCCGCCCAGGTTCTAGTGTGATTATCCTTTCGGAGAATTCGTTTCTGGATCCGTCTCTTGAATAAGCAAGGCCTTCGTATTCGTCGTTGAGGTCAAACACGATGACTACTGCCCCATTTGCCACGAGAGAACTCACGAGTATCTTTGAGAGATGCGACTTGCCAGATTCCTTTTTGCCGGTGATGATAGAAAGATTCCCGTCAATCGATTCACCGAGAATTGTAAACAGCTCACCATCGTTAGTGGTTCCAATCTGGATTTTCGCACTTCCTGTCTGACCGCAGAGTGCAAGTAGTCTTGACTGCGAGATTTTTCTTATCTTGGATTTTGACCTCGAAGGGAGCCAAGAGACATTGGGCATGAGTAGTCCGTTTTGAATGCTGCCCCTGATCTTGCATTTCAGAAGTCGCATGTCCTTTATCATCTGCGAGACGCTCACTATCTCTAAAGGGTCAAGCTCCACGCCGTTTGCACTCGCCTCAATAATCTGTTCTCGGATGATGTCCTCCGTCATGGACTGGCTCGGAATGTACGACTCGTCGTAGACTTGCACCACAACAGATCCTGACTTCGAATCATCAACCACTTCGAGATAATCCCCTTGGTACACAGACTCACCAGCCATCGTGACGACGGATAGAACGTCGCCTTCCTTCTCCAGAAGTTTCATTGCTCTCACCAGGTGATGTCTAGACAAGTTTCCCGAGAACTGTAGCGCGCAAGTCATCTGAAGGCACTTGAACGAGACCGTAGCGTTTTGAGAGATAACCCCGGACTGATGAGATTGTAGATGAATCGAATACTGACATATGATGTGCTAGCCTGAGAGTCTCAGGATAGCCTCTGAACCGAACATCGTTGTACTTCAAATCCGCGAGGATCTGCGATTCGTCCTCAGCATTATGTGATGAAAAATCCACTCTGAAAACTTGGGCGGTAGCCGAAAACTTTGCTGCCACCACCTTGTTGCCACCAACGCGATGGGAAAATGCTCTAACTGCTTCAGTAATGTCCACGTAAACCGAGCCCTTGCTTAGAGCCCCAAGGGCGCTTGCAGCATTTGAAACGTCCTTTATGCTAGAGCCCTTTGAAAACCCGATTAGCTGATTAGACCCTTCTGCGCAGGACATCTGCAACTCATGCATGGAGAACTGCCTTAATTCGAACGAAGATCTCTGAAGCGCACCATCGACAACTACTATCGCATCAGAGACGGATCTTGCGGCGTTAAGCTGAGCGGTTCGCTCCAAGTAGATTCTGATAAAGCGCTCCGCAAGAGACACATCGGAAACAATGGCATTCACTTTATCTTTTGGAAGGGCTCCTGCTTCCAAGAGCGACTCACGATTTAGGTAGAAGATCATAGGGCCCTGTCGGCAAAATGTCAAGATTCCATTCTTCGAACCGAATACTGTAGCTACTCGACCTGCATATATCGACCCATCTTCAGTCTCGCCTACAAGCACGCATGAGGAATCAATCCCAGCTATGATTCTCTCGCTTGGACTCGATGAAAACTCTCGGATTTCCGGAGCATTTGCTGATAGCTTGGAATCGAATGATTGAAGCTGGATTGACTCCTTTGAGAAATCACTCCTGAAGATGACTCTCTTTCCAGAGAGCTTATCGAGACTCGAATGAAGGAAGTTAATCTCAGAGAGATCATATGCATTCTTGGAAATTGCTCTCCCTGGGATAATGCTTAATTGATTGCTCATCATGTGCAATACCAGTGTAGGGTGGCTTGTTTTAAGTGTTGTGCAACATGCGCACTATACACTTGCGCAATTGAATTCACATGCAAGAAGGAGATTCCAAGAAAATAACGGTGAAGCTGCGCAAAGCTGGCTGGGAGGTTGAGATCACCTGCTCCGAATCGGAGCTGAAACCGGCCATTGAAAGCGTACTCTCATCGCTGGAAGTAACACCAACGGGTATCCCTAGCGAAAGCGAGCTTGGTAGGACTAGCAAGGCAGGAAACAAGACATGCAAGGGTCTGATCGTCGAACTCTGGGAGGATTCCTGGTTTGAGCAGGGGCGCGCTCTTTCTGAGGTGGATGGAGAAATTTCGAGACGCGGCTACCATTATGACAGAACAGCTGTCTCACATGCTTTGAAAGAACTCGTAATGGAAGGCATGCTCACTAGAGATGGCAACATGCGCAACTATCTGTATATTCAAAAGCGCCCCCCCGGTCGAGCTTTCTCCTCAATTGTCCCGCCAGGCGCCCTGGAGGAGAGGCCTGCTGACGACAAAGATAGCTCCTAGTTTGACTTTTTCGCTAGAGCGTCAGAGAGCCAAGAGACCCCCTGAGTTGTTAGTTTGAACAAAGGCCCTTCCTCGCTTGGCTCTCTTGAAACAAACCCTGATTTCGAGAGTTCGCTCAGTCGGGAACTGAGTGTTTTGGGAATCAAATTGGTCGTTTCTTGGAGCTTGCTTAGTGGCATGGAAGAAGAGGAAACCTTTCCCGCGTCATGTGCAATTATCTGAGCCGCAAGCTGCAGTGCAACAACCTCCTTGTCGCTTAATTTCTTTTCCTGCGGCCAGAGTCGAGGCCCCTCAGGAGTAATGCAAACATAGTCTTGAAACTTTTCAGCAACTTCCCTTGCACCGTAGCTCAACGAGAGTTTCTTTGCTATATTGAACGCGGGTAGTTCCTTCGCAATGAAAACATCGATCGAGTGAAGAACACTCTCTACGTCTCCGGAGAACACGGTTTTCAAGTCGCCGTAGCTGACTTCAACTCTTAGCTCGGCCCCGGTCTTCTGAGACAATGATTGTTCCTCGCTCGACATTTGCATTCCCAATAACCTCCTTTTCCGCTTTGATTAATTGCTTATCCTCTTGAGAAACTCTGCCAGCCTTTCCTTTACCAAATCGCTCACGAGCTTGCCGTCTGCTTTTCCCCTGACAACCTGCATGACCATTCCCATTATCGCACTCTGGGCGGCTTGCCCCCTCTGTTTGATGATTGATTCGTTTTGCAGGATTGTGTCTACTACGATTTTCTCGAGATCATATCTTAACATCGAACCGAGCCCTGCCTTTGATAGTGCCTGGTCCACCGAGATTGAAGGATTCTCCGCGAGCAACCTGATCAGCTGTGGCATGGCTTCCTTTGCAAACTTGCCTGAATCCAATGAAACAAACAAGGTCTTCAAGGTGGCGTCGCTTATCGAATCGATTTCAACCCTCTCTCTTGAGAGGGATTGGAGTGTATCTATGAGCACGGATGCGACATATCTTGAGCCAAGTTTCGTCGATGAAACAACATCGATGAATACATTCTTCCTATCCGAGTCAAGTAGAGGCTCTGCAAGCTGTTTTGGGAGGCCATACTTCTCGGAGAATTTCCCCACAGATTTCTCCCAAGGCTCTGGAATCTCTGCTTTGAGCTTCTGAAGATGCGACTTTTCAACCTGGATTAGGGGTATGTCAGTCTCTGGGTACATGCGGGCTGCGCCGGGCCTAGGCCTCAAGAACATCGTCTCCCCGTCCTCGGTCGATGCTCTTGTCTCTGCTGGAACACCTTTCGGAACGTATCTCAGCCGGTCGATCAGTGCATCGGTTGTCCTTACGACTCTGGATGATTCTCCCCCGATTAGGACAAATGCGTCAGAATCCTCCATTCCAGCATTCTTTCTCACCAATTCAACTTCTTCTGAAGTAATGCCGTAGTTTGGAAGTTCATCAGAATGAAAGACTCCGCCGATCCCGTACGCGCGAGCAATCGACCCTAGTTCCTTGCCCAGTCGAGAATGGAACTCATTTTCCTTTCCAATGAAACCTGAAAATCCGTGCACTACAATTGCATTTACTCTGGGATGCTTGCTTTCTGTTAGAGCAGCGCTCAGGACTTTGGAGCGAGTCTCTTTGAACGATTCCGTAACGTCCAAGGAGCGAATCGAGAGTTCGCCGAATTTCGATGCTATGGACTTTCCAAGATCAAAGAAGAATTTTTGCCTCGAGGCCTCATACCTTACGACTCTTGATATCTGCTCCAGTTTCTGTACACCTTTGACCTCAATGACGCTTCCGTTCATCACTGAGATGTTGAGATCCTGTCTGATAGTCCCAAGGCCTCTAGCGATCCTTCCCGTGGATCGCATCAGCCTTCCAAGAGAGCTTGCCGCATTCTCAATGTCTTCAGGGCTCCCGCCTTCTATAGGTGCGAGCGCAACTTCGACGAGTGGTGTGCCCAGCCTATCTAGAGCATAGGCTCTCTCTCTCTGTTCACCAGCACCTTCAGAGCCCTTTCCCAGCTGCATTCTTAGGGCTCTCGCGGCGTCCTCCTCGACACCAATGCTCTGAACCATAACTCTTGATTTCCCTGAATTGTAGACTAGCTCTCCGCCAAGCGCCACTACAGCAGTTCTTTGAAAGCCAGATGTGTTTGATCCGTCCACCACGATTTTTCGCATTACGTGGATCTCGTCAGCAATCCTGGAAGAAAGAGCGAGGGAAAAGATCAGGGCCGTGTCCACAGCTTCTCTACTCATTGGGTGCGGTGGCTCCTCGTCTGCTTCGACGAGGCACGAATTCTTAGGGTTCGCATAGTATTTCACAACGATTTCACGCCGCGACTCGAATTTGGCTGCCTGATCCAGTTCTCCCAATTCTGAAGTGGAGGGTCGCAAGATTCTTTGGAATCGGATTGGAAACTGCCTCACCGATTCTTCCCGCTCGTCTTCTCTCTGAGACACAAGGGCTTCACCTGAAAAAGGGGGGCACCCGCAGAAGAGCTTTGTGTGAGTTGCAAGCTGCTGATGCACTTCAAGTCCAACTTTGAGCTCGATTTCGCTGTAGCGCGTCAGATTCCCCGGTTGGACTTCCGTGGATTGCACCTGCTTCACCCATTGTTCCTGTGTCACGGTGAGGTGCGGGAGGTGATCTCTCCAGCGACATTTGTGAGCATGACTTGTTCCACTCTCTCACGTTGAAAGTTTCCAAGAGCCCAAGACAGTTTTGTAAAAGCGGTTTCCCCGATCATGTCTTCAAGGGGCAAAACACCCGCGTTGAGCAGATCCCTTCCAGTGTCGTAGACATTGAGATCCACTCGGCCCCAAATGCATTGGGAAGTCATTCCAACAAATAATCCACCTTTTGTGAGCTCCTCGATTCTGGCAACAGTTTCAGATGAAACGTGCCCTAGCCCGCTCCCCTCGATGATGATACCCATCGAATTCTTTTCTTCAAAATAATCGAGGACTCCCGCGTCAAATCCCGGATGGAACTTGAGAAGAGATACTCTCGGCTCGAACTTTGTCTTCATCAGCAGTGAGGCATCGACTTGGCTGCGCGCGTTTAAGACCTCAGGATTCGTGATAAAATGGATCTCTGAACCTTTGACCTCTGCTACGAGTGGAACATCGATCGACTCGAATGCATCTCTTCTGCTCGTGTGGTTTTTTCTCACTCTACTGCCGGAGTGTATTGCGACTGTGCCATCGCTTGTATCCTCGTGCATGGCGATGTAGACCCCGCTTGTCTTGGAATATGCGGCGAATCTGACTGCTGCATTCAAGTTCAATGCAGAGTCAGAGGATGGACGATCCGAGGATCTCTGGGCTCCTACGCATACGACTGGAAAGCGGAACCCCAGGAGCGCGAAGCTGAGCGCAGCCGACACATATGCCATCGTATCCGTCCCAAGCATCACGACGATTCCATCGAGTGAGGAATCGCTCGAGCTCGCAACTATTCTTTCTGCGAGTTTCTGCCAGTGCGTTGGATTGAGGTTCTCACTGTAAGTCGAGAAGACAACTTCAGGGTGTATCGCTGCAATTTTCCCAAGCTCTGGGACGGCGGAATAGAGGTCATCAGCAGAGAGCGCGGGATGTACCGCCCCGGTCCTATAGTCTACTTTGCTCGCAATCGTACCGCCGGTGCTCAACAGCAACACTTTCCTTCCTGTTTGCGAAAAAACCGGAGAAACTGAAGTCTCAACCGGAGGATTTGAAGGTTCAATTACTGAGATCGAAATGATGTTTGAAGTATCTACGCCGACATTGTATCCTGACTTGAGCTTCAATACTAAATGCTTCTCATCTGCGTGTTCGTATCTTGGGATCAGGATGCCAGAAATTTCAAAACCGTCTCCAGTCTTGACTAGGATCCTGCATCCAATGCATGCCTGCGCATTCCTGAGCAGGTTTAGTGCAATCCCTCTGTACCCTTCTAGAGAGTCTGCTTTTTTTGTCTCACTCGAAGACAAGACACTTTAGCCGGAAAGCTCTCCATGCTCACTCGATATGTAAGGCTTCCATAGCATGGAAACTGGATACTTGCTTTCGTCCTACCTGTAGTAAGGAACCGCGATTTTTTCCACGGGCTTGCCTTCTCTCGAAGTCTTGACCTTTCGAATAGCATCCTCAAAGTGTTTCATAGTCACGGCAGCTTCTGCCGCGTGTTTCTTTGCGTCTTCGGGCTTGGGGAAGCTCGCAACGTACTCCTGGAGCACCAATGAGACAGCAGTGTTGACAACTGAAGTAATGTCGGCTCCGCTGAATCCATCGGTCATCTCTGCTACGCGTTCCAGATCGAGATCGGCACCAATAGGCTTGTGCTTGATCTGAATATCGAGTATCTGTTTCCTTGCGTTCTTGTCCGGCGGCGGTATGAAGAGAAGCTTGTCGAAGCGTCCAGCCCTCAGGAGGGATGGGTCGACCATATCCATCCTATTTGTAGCCGCGAGCACGACGACTCCTGCAAGTGATTGAATCCCATCGAGTTCTGTAAGCAGTTGACTCACGACCCGTTCTGTAACCATGCTATCTCCGCCGAGCCCTCTGACTGGTGCGAGCGCATCAATCTCATCAAAGAAGATCACACATGGTGAAGCCTGCCTCGCGCGCCTGAATACCTCCCTGACTCCTCTCTCTGACTCTCCGACCCACTTTGAAAGCAGTTCTGGTCCCCTCACGCTGATGAAGTTAGCCTCACTCTCTGTTGCCACGGCCTTTGCGAGAAGCGTCTTGCCGGTGCCCGAAGGTCCGTAAAGCAGCACACCCTTTGGCATGCTGTATCCTATCGTCGTGTACAGGTCAGGATATTTTAACGGCCATTCGACTGCCTCTTGCAGTTCCTTCTTGATTCCGTCAAGGCCTCCTATATCTGCCCACTTTACATCAGGGGTCTCAAGGTAGACCTCTCTCATAGCTGAAGGCATCACGTCCTTGAGAGCGTTCTCAAAATCATCCATTGTAACCTGAAGCCTGTTTAGGAATTCCGGTTGGAGCTTATCCTCTTCGAGTTTGAGCTCCGGAAGCATTCTCCTAAGAGTCTTCATCGCCGCCTCTTTGCAGAGGTACTCGAGATCTGCTCCCACGAACCCGTGTGTGACAGCGGAGAGCCTCTCAAGATCAACCTCTTGAGTGAGAGGCATGTGCCTTGTGTGTATCTGGAGGATTTCGAACCTCCCCTTCTTGTCAGGAACTTTGATCTCGATTTCCCTGTCGAATCTTCCGGGCCTTCGGAGTGCCGGGTCAATCGCGTTGGGCCTGTTTGTAGCCGCGATGACGATGACCTTTCCTCTCGCCTCCAGTCCATCCATTAGAGAAAGAAGCTGTGAGACCACTCGTCTTTCGACCTCGCCCGTGACCTCTTCTCTCTTTGGGGCAATGCTGTCAATCTCATCTATGAAAACAATGGTCGGCGCCTTTTCCCGGGCTTCTTTGAATATCTCCCTGAGCCTAGCCTCACTCTCTCCGTAGAACTTACTCATGATCTCCGGGCCTGAGATGCTGATAAAGTGTGCATTGCTCTCGTTCGCGACCGCCTTTGCAAGTAGGGTCTTGCCTGTTCCTGGAGGACCATAAAGCAAGACTCCTTTTGGAGCTTCCACACCAAGCTTCTCGAAAATCTCGGGGTGCCTCAGGGGGAGCTCGATCATTTCTCTGACTTTTTGTATCTCGTCTTTGAGACCGCCAATATCCTCGTACGTGACTTGTGGAACGCCTCTGAGAGTCTCGCCCTTCTCGGAGATCGCAAAAATCGTTCTCTGTGTTATCAGAACTGCATCAGCCATCGGGCTCACGCCAAGAACTTGGAATGTCAGGCGGCCGCCAAAGTATGGAATCATGATATTGTCTCCCTTGGTAACAGGCACGCTCTCCAATGCGTCGGCGAGGTAGCGCTCGTCGATTGGGGGAATCGCCTCCAAAGGCGCAACGACAACTTTCTCAGCAGGTGGGGCTTTGATTTTCTTTATCGTAACAGTGTCACCAATCGCGACTCCAGAGTTGTTCCTGATCAAACCGTCTATCCTGATTACACCTCGTCCCTCGTCTGAGGGGTACAGGGGAAGGCACTTTGCGACAGTTCTTCTCTTTCCCTTGATCTCAATTATGTCACCAGTGGAAGCATCCAAAGCATCCATGGCATCATAATCGATTCTTGCAACGCCTCTGCCTACGTCTCTTGTGTAGGCTTCAAGCACCTTCAACGTTACGCCTTGTTGGCTCAATTGGCCGGAAATCCCCTGACGGAAAAACGCGCAGCTGTCTAATATTTCTGTCTTTCACAGACATTCTATCAGCTCGATAACGTGTGAATGAACTAATACGGATCAGGAATCCTATTGCAAATTGACCAATTGTACTTGTAGTAATGTGAAAATCATATCTCGCAAATGGATGTGGGGCGAAAGTTCAAGTTCCTCACATGTCTATGTTTTGAGTATCAAGTATCCTTTATCGATATAATACTAATATACCGTGAGGTGCGAATATTAGAAATTCCGGCCTAGAATAGGTAACCTTAGGAGTACTCCATCATGTCGATGCCCCATAGAATAGCTGTCCTGGATAGAGAAAGCTGCCACTCCAGAAAATGTAATCTCGAGTGCATCACCTTCTGCCCAGTAAACAAGACAGGTAGCGATTGCATAGTTCTGGGGCAGGATGCGAAGGCCCTGATCAGTGAAGAGCTTTGCACTGGCTGTACGATCTGCGTAAAGAAATGCCCCTTCGAAGCCATCTCGATTATCAATATCGCAACCGAACTGGGCGAGGAAAAAGTCCACCAGTATGGAGTGAACACATTCCGACTGTACAAAATACCAATCCCAAAGAAAAAAGCAGTCGTAGGGCTTGTCGGACGAAACGGAGTTGGCAAGTCGACTGCGCTCAATGTTCTCTCTGGCTCGCTCAAGCCAAACCTCGGAAGGTATGAGGTCCCGCCCTCGTGGAGCGAGATTATAGAAGAGTTCCAAGGTACCGAGCTCCAAAGCCACTTTGAAGCAATTTCAAACGGTTCCCTTCGCGTCTCGATCAAGCCGCAGGCCGTGTATCTAATCCCAAAGGTGTGGAGTGGGACTGTGAGGGATCTTCTTAAGGCACAAGCTGGTGCCTCTCGCGACTTGAATGAGATGTCTGATTCACTCGATTTGAATGAGTGCTTAGACAGGAATGTTTCTGAACTCAGCGGCGGAGAACTCCAGAGGACTGCTGTTGCGGCGACTGCTCTAAAAGACGCCGACCTTTACCTATTTGACGAACCCTCAAGTTACAACGACGTGTTTCAAAGAATGCATGTCTCACATGTTGTCTCAAACTTGGCAAAGAGGGCCTCGGTCGTACTAGTTGAGCATGACCTCTCATTCCTTGATTATCTTAGCGATTACATCCACATACTCTATGGAGAACCGGGGGTCTATGGAATTGTGTCCTCGATCCAGAGCGCGAGAACTGGAATCAACGAGCTTCTCGAAGGTTACCTTCAAGTGGAGAACATCCGCTTTCGTGATCAACCAGTACATTTTGACATCTACTCGCCGCTTGAGGACGTGACCGAGACGCCGACGATTTGCAGTTACACAGAGATCACAAAGTCATTCCCGAATTTCAATCTCAGAGTGGATCCCGCGGAGATCAGGCTCGGAGAAGTGATCGGAATACTCGGTGCAAACGCTCTTGGCAAGACTACCTTTCTCAAGATTCTCTCAGGGCTTGAAAGCGCTACGAGTGGCAACGTGGATGTCTCGGCGAAAGTGGCCTACAAGCCACAATACCTATCTGCAGAATCCGAAACTGATGTCATCTCATATTTTAGGTCGATCAACAAGAACGTAGACACTGGCTTAATCCAGAGCCAGCTCATATTACCTCTCAAACTGAACAAATTGTTTGAAAAATCACTAAAGACGCTCAGCGGAGGCGAGTTGCAAAAAGTCGCGATTGTTGCCACGCTTTTGCAGGACGCGATGATCTATGCTTTTGACGAGCCCTCAGCATTCATCGACGTCGAAGATAGAATAGTGCTAGCAAAGTCGATCCAAAGATTCGTTAGATCTATGGGGAAAACAGCACTTGTTATAGACCACGACATACAGCTTGTTGATATTGTCTCAGATTCCCTCATGATATTCTCAGGAGTGCCGGGCAAATCAGGCCGAGCCGGAAAGCCGATGGGAAAAGCTGATGGGATGAACGCTTTTCTTGGAGAGCTAGGGATAACATACAGGCGCGACATCACGACTGGCCGCCCGCGTGTCAATAAGCCCGAGAGCAAACTTGACAGGATGCAAAAGGAGCAAAAGAAATACTATTACCTCGGAAAGGCTCCAGAGGCTTCCTCACTGGAAGAGATAAAAGCATAGCACCTTTGGAGCAAAACTTCCCTTGCCGATGCTGAAAGAAGCTCTCAGCGATCTATTCACAAAGGAAGAGATATCCTTTCTCTCTTCTGCCTTTGATGTGATAGGAGACATTGCTATAATCAAGATTCCCGAAGAGCTCGAGAATAGAGAGTCAGCTATAGCTGATCAAATTCTCCTACGAATGAAAAATGTCCGAACAGTGCTGAAGCAGGCCTCCAATGTGGAGGGAGAGTTTAGGACAAGAGGAGTGAAATTTATCGCTGGTGAGAGGAAATTCGAAACCGTGTACAAGGAGAGCGGCTGCCTCTTCAAAGTGAATGTTGCAACAGTATATTTTTCCCCGAGGCTTTCAACAGAAAGAGAGAGAATAGCTAGTCTAGTACTGGACGGCGAACACATCTTCAACATGTTTGCTGGTCTAGGCACATTTTCAATCATCGCCGCGAAGAAAAAGAATTGCATAGTGGAAAGCGTGGATAAGAATCCTGAAGCTATCTCATACGCAAAAGAATCTCTCAAGTTGAACAAGAAGCTCAAGGGCACGGTGAATCCAATTCTCGCAGATGCGCAGGAATTTGCAAGAAATCATCCTTTGTCCTTCGATAGGATACTGATGCCCCTCCCCGAGAAATCATTTGAATTCCTTAGCGCAGCGTTTAATTCTGCAAAGCCCGATGCGACGATCCACTACTACACTCACGTTTCGCAGGAATATTTTGAAGATGACTCTTGGATAGAAAGGCACCTCGGGGAAGCGCGTCTCGATCGCAATTACTCAGTGAAGAACTGGAAACGCGTGAGGGAGGTCGGCCCAAGGTTCATTCAGGCTGTAGCAGACATTGTAGTCCTTTTCTAGATTCGCACTTTCTGTGATTCGTATATCTTCCTCACGCGCTCTTGGGTGTCAATATCAGACACAGATTTGTCATTGCGGATTCTCTTGATCCTCGGGAAACGCAGCGCAAACCCGCTGTCGTGGCGCCCGCTCCTTTGGATCGCGTCAAATGCAACCTCGATCACGACTTGAGGCCTTACTGTTCTTCGATATCCATAGTCTCTGAGAGTTATCGACTTTAACAATTCGGTCATTTCCCTTATCTCCGCGTCGGTCATGCCGGAGTAGGCCTTCCCCACAGTCTTGAGTTCTGATCCGTCCCTCACGGCAAAAGTGTAGTCAGAAATCATCCCGGCCCTCTTCCCGTGTCCGTACTCCGCGGCGACTATTACGACATCCAATGTGTCAAGTTCTTTCTTAAGCTTGACCCAGCTTGAACCTCTTCTTCCTGGCGCGTAATGAGACTCTGGATCTTTTGCAACAAGACCTTCATATCCAAGGCCTTTGCTCTCTTCGAACATTTCTTGGACCTCTCCAATGCTTGCCACCGGTCTTTGCTCCGAGAACGCAAGTATCCCTGGCATGTCCAATGATCTCAGAATCCCTAATCTTTCACTAAACGGGCGTTCTGTCAGGGAATCTCCATTGTGCAGAATATCAAATGCAAAATACTTGATTGGCGCGTCAGATACTGACCTCGAAATCTTCCTGAGCCTCCTCTGGAGCATCTGGAATGCTAGTGGCCGTCCTTTGTCAAACGCGATGATCTCGCCATCTAGAATGAGGTCACGATTAAGTTCCAAGGCGGCTTGTTTCAATTCTGGGAAGTACTGCGTAATATCGGCAAGGTTCCTTGAAAATATTCTGATGGCGTGCTCTTTCTTGTGGATTTGCGCCCTAATTCCATCGTATTTGAACTCTGCAAAGATAGGCATATTCTTGAATTTGCTGAAAAGATCTTGGGCGTCCTGCGCGCTCGAAGCCAGCATGAAATTCGTCGGGCGAAGAGGTTCAAGCCTTGCTTCTAAGAGTCTATTGTGTCTTGCAAGCACTGCAACATCTCCTGGATTCGCCAGGAGGAGATTCGCCATACGAATTTCCTCAAGAGTCTTTGTGTAGCATTTCGCGATCGATTCTTCGACCAGCCCCTCAACCAGTCCAATCCTCATCTCTCCTGAGAGGATTTTGACGATGTACTTACCTTCGAGAGGATCCCTCAGCGATGAAAAGAGCCGTTTCAGAATCTGTTTTTTCCTTTCTATTGCCCCCGAACCCGAGGCCTTTGAGAGATCCTGGAATGCAGAGTAGAGTTCGTGGAGATTAAGCGAACTGCCCAATAGTGTCTGAAAGAGGGGCTCATTTCTGCTTGAAAGCACGCTTTGAAGAACATCGCCAAGGTCCCCGTGCTTGAGATAGTGCTTTGAGAGCTCATTGCTGTCTAGGCCTGTGAGCTCAGAAATAGTGTCCCAAAGGATTGAGTAGCCCACATTTGCTTCTCGTTCGCTCTCTCCCGGCTGGAAGATCCTCCCTGATAGAAAAGTAAGGACTATCTTGAGATCTTCGTCCGAGTCCATCCGAGAGAGGTATTCTGAGAGTATCCTTGTCTTGTCTAACTTGCTTCGCGTCGAACGTATCTTTTCGCAAGTCGTAGCGAATTCAATGAATTCGCCAGTTCCACGACTCATGAATAAGTCCTAGCTCGGGACGAAAGATATCATTTTAGAGCGGCCTGCTCATCAGATGAGCGTCTTCGCCGTCACGGTAGTATCCGTGATGGGTCGCAACCGTGTGGTATCCTAGTTTTTGATAAAGCAAGACTGCGGGTCCGTTTGAGACTCTCACTTCTAGATATGCTTCGGAGCATCCCCGCTGTTTCATCCCTTCCATTGCTTCCTCAACCAGTGCGCGGCCCAGACCTACCCTTCGGTGATCCTCCAATACGGCGACTGAGACAATGTGTCCTTTTCTTGCTAGCCCGTACCTCTTTAAATTTGAAAAGCCGTACTCGATCCTGCACATTATGTAGCCTTTAATCCGCCCAGCTTCATCCTCAGCGACGAGAAACGTCTCCGGCGACTCTCTGAGCCTTTCATCAAAGAATGAATCCGAGTAGTGTTCTGGGAGGGCGGCCCAGTTTATTGCAATGACATCGGTCATGTCGCCGGGAAGGCATCTACGAATGCCAAACTTTCCGACTTTTCTCAGGAAGATGTTTTGCAAACAGCGCTTCTAGCCCCGAAGAGTTTACTGCAAATACGGTAATTGTAGAGCATAAATAAAAATAGAGGTGTTACTTTTCCACTCAGTTTATAGGGTCTTACTGACAGAATCGACTTAAGCTGGGCCTCGAGGCAGAGAGATTTGACAACCACGGGAACATCGGAAGAAAGAAGTGCGGAGCAGACACAGGCGGTTATTGACGCCGTCCGTCAGCGTTTCGTTGTGACCCAGGAGTATGTCATGGAGCATCAGTCGCTAGAGTTTTACATTGATCCAGATCAAAAAGAAACCAAGCAGACTTTCCTATCACTTTTAAGTGAGCTCTCCAAAACCGGAGACTCTGCTGTTTTAAGAAACACCGACCATGGGCTCATGCTAGTCGTCTTTCGCAAGCCCCCGCGTGGAAAGCAGAGACTCAAGACACCATTGATCTTGCTCGTTGCGACCATCATAACAATTTTCGCAGATGGATATTTGAGGGCGTCAGGAGGATCTCTTCCGCTTGCTCAGGATCTCAACATTGGTGCCATCTATGCAATAGCGTTGATGGGGATCATCGGGATCCATGAGATGGGACACAAAGTGGCAGCTTGGTATCACAAGATGGACTCCTCTTGGCCCTACTTTATTCCAGGAATCCCAGGAGTCTGGCCCACTATGGGTGCGGTCATCAGTGCAAGAGATCCGCCTCAGAATAGGGATTCGCTTTTTGATCTTGGAATCTCTGGTCCTATCGCAGGATTGATAGTGACTTTCATAGTTTCATTCTTTGCAATGTCAACTGCGAAGCTCGTTCCGATCTCTTCGTTGCCCGCTGGAGCACCAGTGAGTAGCATAGACATGTACACAGGGTTGCTTTCAGAGCTCTTCTTTAAGGGCGCAAGCAATCCAAGCTTTGCCATTTCAGGTTCGCTGTTTGGAATTTTGTATTTTGGATACTCCATAGGGTTCTTGCTAACTTTTGTCAACTTGCTCCCAGCTTGGCAGCTTGACGGAGGACACGTGTCCAATTCCTATGTGAGCCCAAAGGTTCACCGGTACCTGACCTGGATCAGCGCAGGTATCATGATTTTGGTCGGATTCTGGTTAATGGCTATTCTGATTATCTTCCTCGCGGGCAAGTCACCTTCTCTTAGACCTCTAGATGATGTGTCTCCGCTCTCCTCAAAAAGGAAGGCACTCTTCTGGCTTACATGGGTACTTGCGGCGGCTCTTTATTTCCTAACGATTTATGGCAACGCGTATTTTGGCGTCATGCAGCTTCTGTGAAATACGTTGCTGATGCGTCCGGAATCACGAGAATTTTTGCTCTCGAACCCTGCGAAACAACCGAAGAAGGGGCATCTCGTGCAGCGCTGAGTGTTTTGAAATCAAACCTGTTTCCATAGTAATTTGGAAGTGTACTCACTAAAGACAGGTCAAAGTCACTATGAATCTTCATGAAAGGGAGTAGCACTTCAAGTCCTTCAAAGTATTGAGCCGTATCAAGATTAGTTCCAGGCACATACCGGCCCGTCGCATATCTGAGCAACGCCTCCGAGCCAAGACCTTGAGAACATTCTGCAAGCATGCATATCTTTGCCTGCGAATCATTTAGAGCGACATTTGTTACCACGTTGAAAAACGATCTCGCAAGTGCTTCGTTCAACGAACTATCATTTTCCCGGCCGCCCGAGCCGAATACCACTCTTTCGTATCTTGTCGGGATGTTCACTGAAAGAGCATTCTTCCAGAAGTCAACGACCTTTGCATGCGTGGCCTCAGGCTCTCCTGTAAAGAAATTCAAAAGGCCTACTGAGCTTTTCTCCACAACTTCTATCACGCTCACGTTTGGGCAGGTCTGGAGCAACCTCGTGGAATACCACGACGCGTTTGATCTTGAGATCCCGCATGGAAGCTCCTCGACCGATCTCTTGAATGCTTCGGACTTTAACTCGGCGTTCAGTGAAGCAACTTCAGATGCGGCACTGGTTAGACCAAAGAGCGGATCATAACGAACTGAAGCGATAATTAGAAGGTTTGAGCTTTCTTTCAATTGAAATGGGACTTTGGAAGGCGCACCATCAACAACTCCCACTTCAGAAAGAGATTCTGAATTAAAAGGCTCGACGTTTGGAACAATGAACTCCTGTGCTTTTCTTCTTGCCAGAGCACCCAGATTTTTTGGGTGAAGAATCCTTGTGATTCCCTTGTTCTTTGACAAGACAGCTTCAAGCACCTTCTGGGTTCCTGCGCTCTGGGATAGAATTAGGATGGCATCTGCACCGGATGATTCGAGCGCTTTTTTGTCTAGTTCTTCCTGAGGCAGTTTCTGGGGCTGCGGCTCTATGATCTGGGCAAGGTTTTCCTGTTTTATGTCGAACGAAACCTCTACGTTGCCGTACTGAACCCAGATCTCTGTCAATTCTCTGTGCTGTGCAGGCGTTTCATTATTCTTCTATATCTCGGTATCTGACTGACAACAACCTATTAGTGTTCTTTTTCTTTTGGTACAAAAATATGCCACATCGTGAATCAGACAGTGTGAAAACAGCGCGATTCTCGAGCAGAGAGTTAAAGTCAAATCTCCTCGCATGGGAATACAATTGGCATGGTAGCAAGAGATAATTGAGGGAAAT
>VFSW01000735.1_pt1 | contig 48541 bp, 42 predicted proteins | sample 5358111 | NCBI WGS metagenome assembly VFSW01 (sample SAMN11554181, study PRJNA540505) | mine drainage metagenome | isolation source: sediment from site ElyBrook_90M | place: USA: Ely Copper Mine, Vershire, VT | collected 2017 | reverse complement strand
TATTCCAGTGATGCGCGACGAGGCCATGATGCTGCTCGCACCGCGCGCCGGTGGGCGATATCTTGATGGTACATTTGGCGGCGGTGGCTATACCGAATCGATTCTGAGTGCCGCGCCCTGCACGGTCTGGGCGATCGACCGCGATCCGGCGGCCATAGCACGCGGTGCAGCCCTGGCGCAGCGTTTTCCTGATCGGTTGCATTTGATCGAAGGTCGGTTCGGCGATGCGCTGACGCTCCTTGACGCCGCTGGTGTTGCGGCGCTCGACGGTGCCGTGTTCGATTTTGGCGTGTCATCCTATCAAATCGATGATCCGGCACGGGGGTTTTCATTCCGCACTGATGGTCCGCTCGATATGCGGATGGGTAGCGAGGGTCGGACTGCCGCCGACATCGTCAATCACGCCAGCGCCGAGACCTTAGCTGATATTCTGTATCAGTTCGGTGAGGAGCGTGCCTCGCGCCGGATTGCCGCAGCGATTGCTGCTCGACGTGTGGTGCAGAAATTTGAAACCACGTTCGATCTCGCGCGGGTGATCCGCTCGGTCGTGCGCCCAGATAAGTCAGGCATTGACCCCGCGACGCGCAGCTTCCAGGCGCTGCGTATCGAGGTTAATCAGGAACTCGCCGAAATCGAAAAAGGGCTCGCGGCGGCAGCCAAATTGTTAGTGTCGGGTGGCCGACTGGTGGTGGTGTCATTCCATTCGCTGGAAGACCGGATCGCGAAGCAATTCATGGCGCATGCGGCGGGACGCACCGCACAGCCATCACGCCATGAGCCAGTCAGCGATCATGGCCGCGGCAAAGCGCAGTTTCGCTTGCTCACCAAAGGTGTGATGACCCCGAGCGAAGCCGAAACGCGCGCCAATCCCCGCGCCCGCTCTGCCCGGTTGCGCGCGATCGAGCGGGTGGCTGCATGATTCGGTCGGTGAACATTGTGCTGGGCGTGATCACGATTGCGGCAGGGGCTTGGATGTTCACGGTCAAGCACAATACCGAAGCGCTTGAGCACAAAATTGCTGCGGTGAACCAAAAAATTCAGCGTGCTCAGCAAAAGCTGGTGGTGCTGCGCGCGACCTGGGCGCAGGAGAATGATCCGAACCGCCTTGCTAAACTGTCGCACCAATTTCTGCCGCAACTTAAGCCGATGGCGCCCAGCCAACTCGTCTCATGGCGACAGCTTGCCGCTGCCTTGCCGCCGGCTGGGAGCGCGCCACCCGGTCGTGCGGCACCACCACCAGCGTTGCTGGCCGACAATGCGCAATCCGCGCCACCAGTTGCCGCACCGGCAAAGGCCGATCTGGCGGCAGCGATTGCACCGCCACCGCGATCACGCCCCAAGCCAAAATTGCGGCAAGTCGCGCATATCGTGCCGCCGTCAGCGCACCGACCTATCATCCGCTCCGCCCAACGGCGCCCGATTCCCGTGCAGCGGCTCCCTGCTGAAACACCTCAGCCAGATGTCAATCGAGCCGTGCACCCGATGGGCGCGCGGGTGATGAGCATCACCGCCGAATCCGCTCATCCGCAAGGTTCAGGCTCAGTATTTGGGGGTTATGGCGCAGATCTGCCGCCGCCACAGCCGCTGTCGTCAGCATCGGGCGGCGCTGCGCCATGAGTGATATCCCCGCGCCGAACGGTCTGCCGACACGGCTCGGCGGGCGCCATGCCGCACGCCGCAAAGGAGCGCCGGAGCAAGACGCCACACCGCGTATGGAGCATGTGCGGGTTACCGCGCCTGATCTTGCTGGCCGCGCGGCAATGGTCGTGTTGCGCAGCCGGGCCAAATGGGGCGGTTTAGCATTTTCGCTTCTCTTTGCCTTGTTGGCCGGCAAGCTGGTGTTGGCAACTGTTATTGCGCCGCTCAAGCCCAACAAAGCGGCAATTGCAGCGCTGCAGCCGCCGCCTGCGTCGGTCACACCGCCATTGCCGACGCGGGCGGAAATTACCGATCGGAATGGCGTTATCCTGGCAGTTTCGCTGCCCGGCGCTGCGGTTTATGCCGATCCCCAGCAGATTGCCCATCCTCGGCGCGTCGCGAGCGCCATCACCCGGCTCATTCCGGCGCTCGATCAGGCAAGACTTGTTCATAAACTCAGCGACCAAACCAAGCAATTTGTCTATATCGATCGGACCATTACCGCAGCTCAGGAACTCGCGATCAACCGTCTTGGGATACCCGGGGTGAATTTCCAAAACACACCGCATCGGCACTATCCTGAGGGTGACTTGGCGGCGCATATTCTCGGCGGTGTGACGCCCGATCAGCGCGGAATTGCGGGTGTGGAAGCGTATTTTGACCAGCGCCTTGCCCAAAGCCAAGCGACGCCGTTGCAACTTTCGATTGACATCGGTGCCGAGGGCATTGTGCGCAAGGAAATTTTGCGGGCGATGCGCGATTACAATGCCAAAGGCGCCTGTGGCATCGTGATATCCGCAAGATCCGGTCGCATTTTGGCGATGGCGAGCGTGCCTGACTTCAACGCCAATCAGCTTGGCACCGCACCGGCTGACGCGCGATTCAACCGGTGTGTGTCGGGTGATTACGAACCGGGCAGCGTATTTAAGCTGATGACCCTATCAATGGCGCTGAATTCCGGCATGATCCATCCATGGGATCGGTTTGATACCACCCATCCGCTGCATGTTGCCGGCTTTACCGTTACCGATTTCGAGCCGGTTCACACATGGCTGGCGGTGCCGCATATTTTGGCCGTCTCATCCAATATTGGGGCCTCGCGAATTGCTACGATTCTTGGCCCCAGAATTCAGCGGGCGTGGCTGCGAAAATTGGGATTTTTCAAGAAACCACCGGTGCAGTTACCCGAAGCGCAACCAGCCATTTATCATCGTAAAGCCGATTGGAAATTGCTCACGACGATGACCGTGAGTTTTGGTAACGGCATTGCGATGTCCCCGCTCCAACTCATTTCCGCAGTTGTACCCGTTGTGAACGGCGGGACATACTATCCTCCGACTTTGCTTGCCGCGCAGCCTAGCGTACCCGCACCGGTTGGGGTGCGGGTGATGAAACGCTCGACATCCCTAACGATGCGTCAGATGATGCGTAACGTGGTGGTTGCGCCCGACGGCACGGGTGTCTATGCCCGCGTGCCCGGTTATCTGGTTGGCGGTAAAACGGGCACAGCGCAAGTCGTCGGGCGCAATGGGCGCTATCGCCAGCATCTGAATAATGCCTCATTCATGGCGTCATTTCCGATGAATAACCCGCGCTATGTGGTTTATGTGTTGGTGCTGCAGCCGCATGCGACGCCAAAGATGATGCCATTTTGTCATGGTTTTACCACAGGTGGTTATGTGGCCGCGCCCGCAGTTGCGCGGATTATTGCACGCATTGGGCCAATGCTCGGAATTATGCCACTTAGTGGCACGGCTCTAGCCAATGCCCAAGCCAAGTTATCAATTCCGCTCGATCCGTCACCCCCTCATGGCTATTGGGCGTTGGGTCCTGGGCATCCGTTTCCGCCGGGTGCCAGCAAATATGCCTATCAATTAGCGGGCGAGAAACCGCCCAAAGCCAAGGTCGCAACGCGTGCGGGGGGATGAAATGATGACTCGCCTGGCGACGCGATTGGATGGCACGCCACCGACGTGGCGGCTGGGTGCTGATATCGATGTTATCGGCATTACCGCAGATAGTCGGCTGGTCCGACCAAAAATGATTTTTGCCGCGTTGCCCGGGATGCGGGCCGATGGACGCGACTTTATTGCCGCCGCAGTGGCGCAAGGCGCGGCAGCGATCTTGGCACCGTTAGGGACGCCTTGGCCTCCTGGCACACCACCGCGCCCACTCTTGCTCGATCCCGATCCTCGCAAGCGCCTTGCAGAAATTGCCGCTCATTTAGCGGGGCCGATGCCGCGCAGGATCTTGGCGGTAACGGGCACGAACGGCAAAAGCTCAACCGTGGATTTTCTGCGCCAGATCAGTCAAGCCGATGGCCGTAAAGCAGCGTCACTCGGAACGCTTGGTCTGATTGCCTCAGGTTTTTCTAACACAGAAAGTTTGACCACGCCTGATCCGGTCGTGCTAGCCAACCAATTAGCACGATTGCGCGCCGCCGGGATCGATGACGTGGCGCTAGAAGCATCGTCCCACGGCTTGGCGCAGCGACGCCTCGACGGTATAACAATTGCTGGCGCTGCGTTCACGAATTTAACCCGCGATCATCTCGATTACCATGGAGATATGGCAGCGTATCGGGCGGCTAAATTGCACCTGTTCGAGGCTCTTCTCCCCAGCGGCGCACCGGTTATCGCGATGAGCGATTTAGAGTCTGATACGTTGACATCGTTGCAGGTTATCACCAAAGCGCGTCAGCTTGAGCTGATGACTGTTGGACCAAACGGCTCTGCTGTCGATATCATCGGAGCGACACCGACGCCGCAAGGTCAAATTTTGCACATCGCGATCGATGGTATTCGGCGTGAGATTGAACTGCCGTTGGTCGGTCGGTTTCAGGCAGATAACGCGTTATTAGCCGCCGCACTGTCACGGGCGATCGGCATTGACAGTGCGCTAGACTATATTTCGGGCTTGCGGCCTGTGCGCGGTCGACTGCAATGGATCAATAGCTTACCGAATGGCGCCGCCGTCTATGTCGACTATGCCCACACGCCTGATGCACTCGAGAGACTTCTTGCCGCATTACGGCCGCACACGGCTGGCCGCTTAATATTGGTGTTCGGGGCCGGTGGGGATCGGGATGCGGGCAAGCGCACATTGATGGGGGCGGTCGCTGCGCGCCTCGCTGATCTGGCAGTGATCACCGACGATAATCCAAGGCATGAAGATCCGGCCTTGATCCGTGCGGCGATCAAGGCTGCTTGCCCGGCTTGCTTCGAGCTTGCTGATCGACGCCGGGCGATTGCGGAGGCCCTTAGCCTCGCACGGCCAGGAGATGTGGTTGTGGTGGCTGGCAAAGGCCATGAGCAGGGGCAGATTATTGGCCGCACGGTGACCCCGTTCGACGATGCTGCGGTGATTACGGAGCTGGTTGGATGAACGCGTTATGGACGGCGGATGAGCTTCAAATTGCTACGAATGGGTCCTTCGTTGGACCTCGATTCGACGCCGACGGGATCGCGATTGATTCTCGAACATTGAATGTTGGAGACATATTTTTCGCGTTGCAAGATCAGCGCGACGGTCATGATTTCGTTCCCGCCGCCTTCTCCAATGGTGCCGCTGGTGCCGTTGTGTCGCGGCACAACATTGATCCTGGTCAAGCTTTGTTGCAGGTGCCCGATACACTGGCCGCATTGGGACGATTGGGTGAATTCGCGCGGACTCGATCATCCGCGAAAATCGCTGCTGTGACCGGCAGCGTAGGCAAATCAACAACCAAAGAGATGCTGCGGCGCATTTTCGCCTCATTCGGTCTCACTCATGCTGCCGATGCATCGCATAATAATCACATCGGCGTGCCACTGACACTGGCTAGAATGCCGCGTGATGCAGTGTTTGCCGTGTTGGAGATCGGGATGAACCACCCGGGAGAGATTGCTCCCTTGGCGCGGATCAGCCGACCCCATGTTGGAATCATCACAACGATTGCCGCGACCCACATTGGCGCCATGGGATCGCTCGAAGCGATTGCGGAAGAAAAGGCCGATTTAATGACCGGCCTCCTGCCTTACGGCACGGCCGTACTTCCGCGCGGGCCATTTTTGCCGATCATGAAGCGTCGTGTTGACCGAACCATGCGGGTGATAACCTTTGGCACGGATATTGCCGACGAGGCGCGATTACTTGAGGCCGAGAGCGACGCCAAAGGGATTGATATCACGGCTCGGATTTTGGGAACTGTAGTGCGCTGTCGACTGCAAGCGCCAGGACGTCATATGGCACAAAATGCTCTCGCTGCCCTAGCAGCGGCGGCGGCGTTGAACCTGGACATCACCGAAGCCGCTGCGTCATTGGATGGCTTCGCTCCCCTTGGTGGTCGCGGCGCAAAGCTAAAACTTGAGCGCAGTGGTTTAGATATTACCATTCTCGATGAGAGTTATAACGCCTCGGGGGCTTCGGTGCGCGCCGCGTTAGACGTTCTAGCTCTGCAGAGTGGGCGGCATGTGGTTGTACTCGGCGATATGTTAGAACTCGGCGATTTTTCGGAAGATGAACATCTCGCGTTGGCCGAACCAGTCGCTGCACAAGCCGACCTAGTTTTCGCCTGCGGACCTGAGATGCGCGCCATGTTTGACGCGTTGCCAACGGATCTACAAGGCGCCTGGGCGGTGAATGCGGCACAGCTTGCCCCGTTGGTCTGCTCTGCCTTGCGCGATGGTGATGTGGTATTGGTCAAAGGCAGCCATGGAAGCGCCATGCGGACGATTATCGCAGCGCTGGCGGGGCAGAACTAATGTTATATTCCTTGCTATTGCCCCATGTTGCAGCATTTCACGTGCTAAATTTGTTTCGGTACATTACGTTCCGGGCTGGCGGAGCTGGACTCACGTCACTCATTGTTAGTTTTATTTCTGGACCGAAGCTGATTGCTTGGCTCAAATCTCTGCAGCGAAACGGGCAACCCATCCGCAGTGACGGGCCGGAGCGCCATCTGATCGAGAAAAAGGGCACGCCCACAATGGGTGGTGTGTTGATTTTGATTGCACTCACTGTCTCGACCTTGCTATGGGCGGATTTGGAAAATGGCTATGTTTGGGCTGTGCTATTTGTAACGCTTGGCTATGGAGCCCTCGGATTCATCGATGATTTTCTAAAGCTCACCCGACGGAACACCAAAGGCGTCGCTGGTCGGGTGAAACTGGTCGTTCAAGCCGCCATTGGCCTTGGGGCCGCTATTTGGATCACACGCTTAATGCCGTTTGGCATTGCGAATGATCTCGCGGTTCCGGTGTTCAAACATTTATTGATCGGGCTTGGGATCGCTTTCCCGATTTTCGCGATGTTTGTCATGGTCGGCGCATCGAACGCAGTGAATTTGACCGATGGGCTTGATGGTCTCGCGATTGTACCAACGATCATCGCAGCGGGGGCGTTTGCATTAATCGCTTATTTGGTCGGCAATCGGATTTTTGCACATTATTTGCAGATCAATTTTGTGCCTGGCGCGGGCGAACTCGCTGTATTTTGTGCGGCTTTAATTGGCTCAGGTCTCGGGTTTCTGTGGTTCAATGCGCCGCCAGCAGCAGTGTTTATGGGCGATACCGGCTCACTCGCGCTCGGTGGCGCTCTGGGATCCGTCGCTGTTGCCACCAAGAATGAAATTGTTTTGGGAATCGTTGGTGGCTTATTCGTCGTTGAGACTGTTTCGGTTATCGTGCAGGTGTTTTGGTATAAGCGGACCGGCAAACGGGTGTTTTTAATGGCACCACTGCATCATCACTTTGAGAAAAAAGGGTGGGCGGAGCCAACGATCGTGATCCGGTTTTGGATTATTGCCATGATCCTTGCGTTAGTGGGTCTTTCGACCCTGAAAATCCGATGACCGCGAGAACCCATGATTGGCCTGCCGTGTTCGCCGGCGAAGTGTTTGCTGTGCTTGGTTTGGGGCGGAATGGGCTACCTGCGGCGCTCGCATTGCGCGCGATGGGTGCGGTGGTCACGGTTTGGGATGACCAACCGGATGCGCGTGCGGCGGCCGCGCGCGAGGGGCTGCGGGTTGCGCTGCCAGCGCACACAGCGTCTTTGACCGCGCTAATTTTATCGCCCGGCATTCCGCATCGCCTGCCAAAACCTCACCCTCAGGCAACGGCGATCCTGGCGCGCGGCGTGCCCATTTGGTCGGATGCCGAGGCGTTATTTATCGCCGTCCGGCGCGCCGGATCGGACGCCAAATTTATCGGCGTCACTGGCACTAATGGCAAATCAACCACGACCGCTCTGACCGCCCATATTTTGCGGCAAGCAGGCATGCAGGTGGAAGCAGGAGGTAATTTAGGACCGGCAGCCCTTGCTCTACCATTGCTCGATAAAACCGGCACTTATGTGCTCGAAATGTCCAGCTACATGTTGGAGCGAATCGCAAAGATGCGCTTCAATGCAGCGGTAATGTTGAACCTCAGCCCCGATCACCTCGACCGCCATGGCAGTTTCGCTGATTATGCTATTGTTAAAGCAGGAATTTTTGCGCGCCAGGTGACTGGTGACGTTGCCGTGATTGGCGTAGATGACATCGCATCGCGTCTCATAGCGGCGCAAATCACGAGCCGCCCTGTCCAGGTCATTCGTATATCCGGGGACCAAGTTGCGGATATTTACGCTCAGAATGGGACATTGTGCGATCAGCATGGTGCGATAGTCGATCTGCGAACGGCGCACGCCTTGCCCGGCACGCATAATGCGCAGAACGCAGCGGCGGCCACGTCACTCGCAATGGCCGTTGGGGTGCCGCGCACGGCAATCGGCCCTGCATTGTTAGACTTTCCGGGATTACCGCATCGCCAAGCGCACATTGCGGACGTTGGGGGTGTTTGCTTCATCAATGACAGTAAGGCGACGAATGCTGACGCAGCGGCCAGAGCATTGGCTTGTCACGAGCGGGTGATTTGGATTGCGGGCGGGGTTGCCAAATCGGGCGGAATTGCATCGCTTGCGCCATACTTTCCCCGCGTGGAGCATGCTTTATTGATCGGCCAAGCGGCGACCGATTTTGCCGCGATACTCGGCGCCCACGGCGTAGCGCATTCGGTGGTAGACACGCTTGATCGTGCGGTTGACGAGGCTCTTGCTCGCGCGCAGGCGGCAAATGTGCCAGTGGTGTTGCTCGCACCCGCTTGTGCGAGCTTTGATCAATTCGCCAATTATGAGTCTCGCGGCGATGCTTTCGCGGCGCTGGTGCATCAGCTCGCTGCTCGTGGTCCCGGGGGAGCGCCATAATGGCGCGGGTATCGCGTGCGGATAATTCGGTCGTGGGCCGCTGGTGGTGGAGTGTTGATCAGTGGACCTTGGCGGCCTTGGTCGCGCTCATTGGGATCGGCTATATCATGGCGTTAGCGGCGACACCCGCGACAACATTATCGCTGACCGATCCGCACACGCTGATTATGATTAAACAAATTATCTACCTGGCGATGGCAGCCGCCGCGATGATCGGCGCATCAATGTTGGACCTACAGCAGGTCAAGCTGACAGCCCTCGGCGTGGGTATCGTATTTCTTTTGCTGACTGCGTTCACCTTGGTTCATGGTGTCGTGATTGCTGGTGGACGACGCTGGATTGCCTTGCCCGGATTCACGATCCAGCCAGCTGAGTTCCTAAAACCCGCATTGATTGTGGTAAGCGCATGGCTGCTCGCTGAACGGCGGCGCACACCAGGCTTTGCTGGCATGTCGGCTGCACTAGCGCTCAACGGCTTGGTTTTGGTTCTATTGCTCAAACAACCCGATATCGGGTCAATGTTGCTCGTTGGCAGCACCGCTTTTGCCCAACTCGTGTTGGACGGCATTGCCTTAGGTTGGGTGGTAGCGGGTGGTGTGGGATTGGTGGGGGCCCTGGTAGCCGCGATCATCTACATTCCGCACGTCCATGCGCGTTACGAGTTATTCATCCATCCTGCTCGCGATAATGCGTATCAGGCGATTACGGCTCTGTCGGCTTTTGGTAATGGTGGCTTATGGGGACGCGGGCCCGGTGAAGGGCAAGTCAAGCATTTTCTACCCGATGCACGTGCTGATTTTGTGTTCGCCGTCGTTGGCGAGGAATTCGGGCTGATTATTTGCTTGGCTATTGTCGCCCTGTTTGCCTTTGTGGTGCTCCGCGGATTATTAAGGCTGCGGCGCGAGGGGGATTTATTTGTGGCGTTAGCCGCGTCGGGCTTGTTGGTCAGCTTTGGCTTGCAGGCTTTCGTGAATATGGCTTCATCCCTTTCACTTATTCCGACCAAAGGAATGACGTTACCCTTCATCTCCTATGGCGGTTCGGCGGTGCTGGCTATGGGGCTGCACACGGGGCTATTGTTAGCGTTGACTCGCAAGCGCCAAGGGATTTTGGCGACCACCAGAATTTTGGATGAGCCGCTTTTTGGGCCTCCGACTCGCCCGCGCGGTGCGGCATGAGCGACACGGTCTCAGCGCCGGTCGTGCTTGCTGCAGGTGGCACTGGCGGGCATGTGTTGCCGGCCGAAGCGCTGGCTGATCGGTTGATCCGACGCGGACAACGGGTAATACTACTCACGGATGCGCGCTCGCATCCGCAAGAGAGCGCTGTTTTTCGATCCTGCGAACAGCATATTATCGGCGGTTCGGGCGTTGTTGGGCGATCTCCGCTTCGCGCGGCCGGAAGCGTCGCACGGATTGCCTGCGGCATCTTGCAGGCCCGGCGGGTAATAGCAACGGCCAAACCACGCGTCGTGGTGGGGTTTGGCGGATATCCGTCCGTCGCCCCGGTGTTAGCCGCGCGATTGCTACGATCGCCCCCAAAGATTGTCTTGCATGATCAGAACGCGGCACTGGGTCGGGCCAATCAACTCCTCGCGCGCTTTGCGGATGTTTTGGCTTTGAGTTTTCCTGAGACGCAAGGTGTGCCAACTGGCTGTGTATCGCAGGTGACCGGCAATCCGGTGCGTGCGGCGATTATTGCGCGCGCTCGAGCACCGTATGAGGATGATGGCCGAGGGTTAAACCTCTTGGTTTTGGGCGGCTCTTTAGGGGCATTGGCATTTGCGACGTTGGTGCCAGATGCCCTGGCGCTGTTGCCCGAACGGCTTCGTTCACGGCTAAAAATTATGATGCAGTGTCCGTCCGCTGGTTTGGCGCAGGCCCGGGAACGGTTTGCCGAGGCCAGAATTGAGGCAGTGTTAGCGCCGTTCATCGAGGATGTTGCCACCGAAATGGTGCGCGCTCAACTGGTGATTGCTCGATCTGGTGGTTCGACGGTTGCCGAAATCGCCGTGATAGGACGACCAGCCATGTTGATTCCGCTTGCAATTAATGCGGATCAACGGGCCAATGCGCAGTCCCTCGTGCGGGCCGGCGGCGCAATCCAGCTTGACCAAGCAGACCTCACAGCTGCTTCCTTTGCTCAAATCGTTTCTGATCTCTTGGATAATCCACAACGACGGTTCGACATGGCTCACGCCGCGGCGGCTGTTGGAATGAGCGATGCTGCGGATCGGTTAGCGACCTTGGTCATGGGAGAAATCGCGCGATGAGGGCAATGCCGCTATCGATCGGCGTTATCCATTTCGTCGGAATCGGCGGGATTGGAATGTCGGGTATCGCCGAAGTGTTGCACACGCTGGGTTATGCCGTGCAAGGCTCGGACATCGCAGAAAGCGCTAATGTTTTACGATTGCGGGCGGCTGGCATCCCAGTCATGATCGGCCATGACGCGGCGAATTTGGGCGCAGCACAGGTTGTTGTTGTCTCAACGGCGGTGCCCCGGGATAATCCCGAAGTCGCGAGTGCGCGGGCGCGGCTGATTCCGGTTGTTCGCCGCGCAGAAATGTTAGGCGAATTGATGCGGTTGCGTTGGTCGATTGCGATCGGTGGGACGCATGGCAAAACCACCACAACCAGCCTTGTGGCGGCGGTGCTTGAAGGTGGCGGATTTGATCCGACTGTGATCAATGGCGGCATTATCAATGCATATGGCACCAATACGCGGTCCGGTCAGGGTGATTGGATGGTGGTGGAGGCCGATGAGAGCGATGGCACGTTCTTACGGCTGCCGGCCGTCATTGCGGTGGTGACGAATATGGATCCGGAGCATCTGGATCATTGGGGATCGCACGCGGCGATGGAAGCGGGCTATCGGCAGTTTGTTTCGAACATCCCGTTTTATGGATTTGCCGTATTGTGCGTCGATCATCCGGCGGTTCAACAAATGATCCCTGATTTGTCCGATCATCGCGTAATTACCTATGGATTTTCACCACAAGCCGACGTGCGCGCTGAGCGCATCATGGCGGATCGCAACGGCGCGACATTTGAGGTGCGGCTATCAAATCGGCTTGGCGGACGCGAGCGGCGGATTAATCGGCTGCGCCTGCCAATGCTTGGCAATCACAATGTGCAAAACGCCCTAGCTGCGATCACCATTGGCGTCGAGATGGGGGTCAATGAAGACCATTTGAGGGCCTCGTTGGCAAACTTCCGTGGGGTTAAAAGACGCTTTACTAAGGTTGGTGAGCTAGGTGGGGTGACTATTATCGATGATTATGGACATCATCCGGTCGAGATTGCCGCCGTGTTGAAGGCCGCACGCCAAGCTGGTGCGCGCGATGTTATTGCTGTGGTGCAGCCTCACCGTTATTCGCGATTGGCTTCGCTGTTTGAAGAATTTTGCACCTGCATGAACGATGCGGGTACGGTGATTGTGGCCGATGTATATCCGGCGGGTGAAGCACCGATTGAGGGCGTGAACCGGGATGCGCTGGTCGATGGGCTGCGCGCGCATGGACATCGCTCGGTGGTTCCACTCGCTAATCCTGAATATTTGGCAGAAATGGTCAAGGCCATCGCCAAACCGGGCGATTATGTCGTGTGCTTGGGGGCAGGCAATATTACGGCGTGGGCCCAGGCATTGCCGCAGCAATTGCACGGGCTCAGCGATCCAAACCGTCGTGGTTTGGGTGGAGCGGCATGATGCACGCCACTGCCGCACCTTGGTATGCAGCGCTGCCACCATTACGCGGACGGGTGATAGCGGACGCGCCGCTGGCCGCAGGCACATGGTTTCGTGTGGGCGGTGCCGCCGAATTGCTGGTACGGCCAGCTGATATTGAAGATTTAGTGACCTGCCTGAGCGCGGCATCACCGGAATGGCCGGTGACAATTTTGGGAGCTGCGTCGAACATCATCATCCGTGATGGTGGCGTGCCCGGCTTGGTCGTTAAGCTGGGTCGCGGTTTCAGCACCATCGGCATTGAGCCAGACGGCATTATCGCCGGTGCGGCCGCGTTGGATGGCACAATCTCTGAGCATGCTGCAATGGCTGGGCTAGGCGGATTGGAATTTTTATCGGGTATTCCAGGATCGTTGGGCGGTGCCATCGCGATGAATGCGGGGGCCTATGGTAACGATATCCGCGCCGTGCTGGATTGGGCAGAGATTATTGGGCCGGATGGAACGCTGGCGCGGTATTCGGCGGGAGAGTTGGGACTTGATTATCGTCATGCCCGCCTGCCGCCCGGCGGCATTGTGGTGCGCGCACGGCTACATGCTCGCCCCGAAGATCAGGCGTTAGTGATCGCCCGCATGGATGATATTAAGGCGCAGCGTGAGGCGACGCAGCCGGTGCGGGCCCGCACCGGCGGGTCGACCTTTCGCAATCCGCCAGGGCATAAGGCTTGGCAGTTGATTGATCAAGCAGGCTGCCGGGGGATGGCGCTTGGGGATGCCCAGGTTTCGGAAAAACATTGTAATTTCCTGATCAACCGAGGAGATGCGTCAGCTGCCGACCTGGAGGCTTTGGGCGAGGCTGTAAGGGAGCGCGTTCAGGAAGTTTTTGGCATTGAACTGATGTGGGAAATTAAGCGCATCGGCGTGCCGGGCGGTGCCGAATGAAACGTATCGCGGTATTGATGGGCGGAATTTCGGCAGAGCGTAACGTTAGTTTGGCAACGGGTGCGCAAGTGGTAACGGCGCTGCGCTCAGCAGGGTATGAGGTTATACCGATTGAGGTGAATGCCAATCTGGCAAGCTTGATCGCCGCACTAACGCCTGCGCCAGACGCTGTGTTCAACGCACTCCATGGCCGATTTGGCGAGGATGGCACAATCCAGGGCGTGCTTGATTATATGGGCATTCCCTACACCCATTCAGGCGTTCGCGCCTCTGCGATGGCCATGGATAAAGCCGCCGCAAAGGCTGTATTTGCGGCGGCTGGATTGCCGGTCGCACCACATCGGATTGTGCCCATTGCCGAATTGGCCGAGGCAGACCCGTTGCCGCCACCTTATGTGCTGAAGCCAATTAATGAGGGCTCGTCAGTGGGTGTGCATATTATCAAAGCGCATGATAACCGTCGTGCATCAATCGCCCGCGATTGGGGTTTTGGTGACCTGATCATGGCCGAGGATTATGTCGCCGGACGAGAACTCACCGTGAGCGTGCTCGATGATCGCGCATTGGCGGTGACCGAAATTTTTGCCGATGGGTTTTATGATTATCAAGCAAAATACGCTGAAGGTGGCTCGCGCCATGAGGTGCCTGCACAAATCGATCCAGAATTAGAAGAGCAAGCAAAGCACATTGCCCTGTCAGCGCATCGCGCGTTAGGGTGCCGAGGTGCCTCACGGGCGGATTTTCGCTATGATGTCGCACAAAGGCGATTGGTTTTGCTGGAAGTGAATACCCAGCCGGGGATGACCAGCACCTCGCTGCTCCCCGAGCAAGCCGCATTATGCGGAATTGATTTTCCAGCCCTCTGCGCCTGGATGGTGGAGCGTGCAACATGCCGCGAGTGAAGCCGAAAAGTCGAAAAATCCAGGATCGGCCGAGCGAGCGCACGTTGATGATGCGACGCGCACGGCGTGTGCTCAAGCCCGCAGCACTGCTCATGTTGGTTGGCTCGCTGGTGTTAGCGGTGCCGATCGGTTGGCGATTAGTCGCCGGTAGACCGCATCGTGGCATCCGTCAGACATTGGTTTCGACGCTAGGGAATATGGGATTCCGGGTACGACACGTGGTCATTGATGGCGCCATTACCACACCCAAGCCCGCGATTGAGGCGGCGCTGGGACTACGCGATGGTATGCCCATTTTTGATGTGGCTCCCGGCCGTGCTGCCCGAAAGCTGGAACAGCTTGGGGTCGTGCGCCAGGCGGTTGTGGAACGGTTGCTGCCTGCAACTGTGCAAATTCGAATTGATGAGCGGGCACCGGCAGGAATTTGGCAACGACCTGACCACGGATTTGCCCTGATTGGCACCGATGGTTCGGTGATCGAGGCGCGTGGCGGTACCGCTGCGCACGCACGAGATCCGGGCTTATTGCTGTTTGTGGGTGCGCAAGCTCCGGCGCATGCTGGAGCGCTGTTAGCATTGCTGCAACGCCATGCGACGATTGGTGCCGCGGTAATAGCCGCCGAATGGATTGATAATCTGCGCTGGAACTTGGTTTTGCGCGATCATGCGATGGTCGAATTGCCGTCACGGCATTTGAACGCCGCGCTGGCGGTCTTGCACCGGGCGGATGACAAAATTTCCCTACTCGATCGGCCGGTGCGGATGATCGATTTGCGGCTGCATGATCGGTTGATTGTGAGGCCTTATGCACAGCCTGCCTCCGCAACCATCAAGCCGAAGCACTCATGAAGGAGGTCTGTCCATGAACGACCTATCCAACCGCACCGGCATAAGCCCGCCGCCACCGCGTAACGTGGAGACGCGACCGCGCCCCACCCGCACCGGACCGTTCGGCGTGCTTGATATTGGTTCGTCGAAAATTGCCTGCTTGATCGGCCGCGCAGAAAGTGACGGTCGGCTCAGGGCGTTAGGCTTTGGGTGGCAAAAGAGCCGAGGCATCAAGTCAGGCGGTATTGTCGATTTGGACGAAGCCGAAAAAGCCATTCGCGCAGCGGTGGGTGCCGCTGAGGATATGGCCGATACTCGGCTCAAATCGGTGGTGGTGAATTTGTCGTGTGGCCAGCCGGAAAGCCGACTGTTCAATGTTCAATGGCCGATTGATGGTAGGCCGGTCGTGGAGGATGATATTCGCCGGGTGGTGCGCGAGGCGCGCGCTCGGGCGAATGCCGAAGGACGCGGCACCATCCACGTGCTCCCGCTCGGCTTTGCCACCGATGAAACTGACGGGGTTGCCGATCCACGCGGGTTGTTCTGTGAAACACTAACAGCACGACTGCATGTGGTGGACGCTTCACGCACCGCGATCAAGAGTGTGGCCGCCTGTTTGGCGCGCTGTGAGTTGGAAATCGCTGGAATGGTATCAGCACCTTTCGCCTCTGGCTTAGCCACGCTCGTTGAAGATGAGCGCACACTGGGCTCAATTGTGATTGACATGGGCGGTGGCACGACCACACTCGCGGTGTTTGCCGAGGGGCAGGTTTTGCACACAGCGCAATTGCCGGTGGGCGGCCAGCATGTGACCAATGATGTAGCACGGCTGCTTTCAACTCATGTTGCGCATGCGGAGCGATTGAAGACGCTTTATGGCACCTGCCAGCCGAGCCCAGATGATGCACGAGAAATGCTTCCGGTGCCAATGGTCGGTGAGGCAGAGCACCAGATTGCAAAAGTGCCGCGCAGCGCGTTGGTTTCCGTGATCCGCCCTCGACTGGAAGAGATTTTCGAATTGGTGCGAGATCGAATCGACACCTCGGGCCTCGGCCGTGCGGCGGGCAACCGCGTGGTGTTGACGGGTGGGGCGGCGCAGCTGGTGGGGGCACGGGAACTGGCGGCAGAGATCCTAAAGCGACAAGTGCGCATTGGTCGGCCCTTTGGGGTGATTGGTCTACCCGACAGCGCAACCGGCCCGAATTTTTCGACCCTAACTGGCTTGCTTGCTTTTGCCACAGGTGACGGCCAGACCTTGCATGATCTTGATTTATCGGCAGAGCCGCGGCGCGGCATGTTCGGAAAAATAAGTGCGTATCTGCGGGAACGATTGTGATGCGCGCCCCCGCTCAGTTGGTTGTCCTTTCGTTATCCCTCAATCTTTCCTAAGGAGTTTCCCATGACCTTAAACCTAACCGTGCAAAAAACGAATCATACCGATTTTACCCCGCGCATTGCTGTGTTCGGTGTGGGCGGCGGCGGCACCAATGCGGTGAACAACATGATCGCTTTGAATCTGCCCGGTGTTGAATTTGTTGTTGCGAATACCGATGCGCAACAGCTTTTGCTATCACGCGCCGAGCGGCGGATCCAGCTTGGGCCGCATATCACCCAGGGCAACGGTGCCGGTGGTAAGCCAGAAGTTGGCCGTGCTTCGGCGGAAGAGGCCGAAGATGAATTGGCCCGTCAACTCGATGGTGCACACATGGCCTTCATCACTGCCGGGATGGGTGGTGGCACCGGCACGGGCGCCGCACCGGTGATTGCGCGTATGGCGCGCGAGCGCGGCATACTGACCATCGGCGTGGTGACCAAGCCCTTCGCGTTTGAAGGCAAGCGGCGGATGCGCGCCGCAGAAGAAGGCATCGCTGAACTGCAAAATTTTGTTGATACCTTGATTGTTATTCCCAATCAAAATTTGTTCAAGGTCGCGAATGAGCGCACTGGCTGGAAAGAAGCCTTCGCGATGGCCGACCATGTGTTATATATGGGTGTGCGCGGCGTGACCGATTTGATGGTGGTCCCTGGCGAGATCAATCTTGATTATGCCGACGTCCGCTCGGTAATGTCCGAAATGGGCAAAGCGATGATGGGCACAGGTGAGGCCGAAGGCGAAGACCGGGCGATGCGCGCAGCGGAAGCAGCGATTTCTAACCCTCTGTTGGAAGAAACCAACATGAAAGGGGCGCGCGGCCTGCTGATCAATATTACCGGCAGCTCCGATTTGACATTGTTCGAGGTGGATCAAGCGGCCAATCGGATTCGCGAGGAGGCGGACGAAGACGCCAACATCATGTTCGGTATGGCGCTCGATGAGAGCTTGGGCGGCCGGGTGCGGGTTTCGGTGGTCGCGACCGGCATTGACACCGCAACGCCCGCTCAGGCCGAGCGGCCCCGGCTGGTCGCGGTGGGCGGTGGCAGCATGATGGTCGATGCCGTGGCCGGGACGATGCCGCAGGCCCATGGTCAGCCGATCGGCATGATGCAGCACGGAGGCGGTCAGCCGGGAATCGCACCGCAGGGCTTGCTGCACACCATGCCCGCGCAAGGGCCTGCCCTCAGTGTGGTGGGTGAAGCCGCACCGATCGTGCTTGATCAATCGGCGGCGATCGAAGAGACACGCCAGCCAGCACCGATGAGCCCCTATGGCATAGCCCCGGCGCTGCGGGCACCGGCAGCGGCACCAGCCTATCGTGAGGCGCCGCGTGGGCCCGCGCCGGAGCCGACCAAGCGGGGCAATCTGTTTTCGCGGATGACCAGCGGGTTCCGCGCATCCGAGCCTGAAGCGCCTCGCACGGAGCCATCGCGCGGCTATTTGGCCCCTGCGCCGCATCCGCAAATGGCTGCATCACCGCACACGACACCGATGATGCAGCAACCGAACTATCAAACACCTCAGGCTCAAGCACAGGCCGTGCCACAAACGATGGTCCGTCAAACTCACGCCGAGGACGTTGCCTTGGAGATCCCGGCATTCCTGCGCCGTCAACAATCCTGAGTGCTCAAAATGGCGCGGCGACCGCGTAAGCAAGCCGCGCCATTTTCTGCTGATGTGCTGCGCCGAATTGAGCGGCGCGGCGTGGCGCGGTCAGGCTTAGGCGATGTGTTTCATGGGTTGATGACCATGCGGCTTCTGGCGCTGTTGGCGCTGCTCGCCGGCAGTATTGTGTTGATTAACCTTATTTTTGGCGTCATCTATGCCATCGCTGGCGGCATCGGCGGGGCACGGCCCGGCGATCTCGGCGATGATGTGTTTTTCTCCGTGCAAACATTTTCTACCACCGGCTATGGCGCGTTATATCCGCGATCAATCGTGGCGAATTCGATCGCGAGCGTCGAAATCATCATCGGCCTGTTAGCAACGGCGCTGGCCACTGGCCTATTATTCGCTCGCCTCTCACGGCCGCAGGCGCGGGTGCTGTTTTCACGGATCATGGTGGTGCATCGGTTACGCGGCGAAAATTCTTTGATGTTTCGCGTTGCCAACCAACGACGCAACCAGCTCACCGATGCTCGCATGACACTCACACTGATCCGCGATGAATTGGATGAGGATGCTAACGCGATGCGACGATTGATCGATCTGCCGTTAGAGCGCGCCAATTCTCCCGCTTTCGCGCTGTCCTGGACCGTCATTCATCGTCTGGGGCCAGACAGCCCTCTATACGGGTTGGATGAAGCCGCGATGAAAGCCCAAAATATGGTGCTTCTGGCGATGCTCACCGGGCTCGATGACACGCTGCTGGCAACTGTCGCGGCGCGGCATATTTATGGACCGGCCGATATTCGGTTTGGCGCACGCTTTGCTGATATTTTTGACCGGGCGGAGGATGGCACATTTGCCATCGCTTATACGTTATTTCACGAGCTCGATGGCTAAACGGGCTTGAACAAGCCCCGCAACGACAAAGATGAGATCCAACGATGAGGACCATAGCGATGAAGTTGTTTTATTCAGCGACCAGCCCCTATGTGCGCAAAGTCATGGTCTGCGCAATGCTCCGCAGGATTGACCAACGGATCGAAAAAATTCCGACCAATCCGCATGAGAGTCCGGCTTCGTTGGTCGCAGAAAATCCGCTCTCGAAAGTGCCGTGTCTGCTGACCGAGGATGGGTTTGCCTTATTCGATAGTCCGGTGATTTGCGAATATCTTGATGGTGTGGGCGATGCGTTGGCGCTGTTTCCGCCGGCTGGTGCGGCACGCTGGGTGGCCTTGCGATTGCAGGCAGTGGGCGATGGCATTTTGGATGCTGCGGTGGCGCGGCGGATGGAAAGCGCCAAACCGATCGATGCCGCGCGCGAAACCTTCATGGCGAGGCAAAGCCACGCGGTGGATCGTGCGCTCGCCATGCTCGAACGCGAATCCTTGGGGGCGCTTGCGGATATTGGCGCGGTGAGCGTGGCCTGCGCGCTTGGCTATCTCGATTTCCGGTTCGGGGCGGAAGATTGGCGGACGGATCATCCAAGGCTGGCGGATTGGTTTGCCCCGATCGCGGAGCTGCCCGCGATGCTCAATACGGCGCCGCCGGTTGGTTGAGAGCTGACAACATCGCCAGAAGCTGCCGGATGGCCCGCGCGCGATGACTGATCTGGTGTTTTTGGTCTGCGGACAATTCGGCAAAACTCGCGGTTTGCCCTGAAGGCACAAAAATCGGATCATAGCCGAAGCCACTGGTCCCGCGTGGTTGTTCGGCAATGATGCCATGGCAAAAACCCAAATAAGTCGCGGTTTCGCCGGTTGGCAGCGCTAAGCACAACGCGCACGTGAACCAAGCGCGATTATCGCCCCGACTGGCGCCGATTACGCGCGCCATTGCCTCGGTGTAGCCGCCGCATTCTTGGGCGAACCGGGCAGAGCGCAAGCCAGGTGCACCACCAAGAGCCGCCACTGACAGGCCGGAATCATCCGCGAGCGCCGCCAAACCGGTGGCGCGGGCCGCGCTCCGCGCCTTGATCTGGGCGTTCGCCGCGAAATCAACGCCGGTTTCCTCGGGCTCGGCAAGGTTGAGAGCCGCAGCATCGGTGCAGATGATGCCCGCCGGGGCCAAGAGCGTCGCGAATTCCTGGCGTTTGCCTTGGTTATGCGTCGCAATCACCAAAGTGCTGCCCGGGTTCAGGCGCAGCATGGCTTATTCCCCGAGGGCGGTGCGCTGGGCGGCAAAGAGCGCGGCCGTGCCGGTTCGTGCCAAACCGAGCAATTGTGCGAACGCCGCATCATCGAAGGTCGATTTCTCCGCCGTCGCCTGGATTTCGACGATACCGCCCGCGGCGGTGAGCACGAAATTAGCATCCGCCTCGGCATTGGAATCTTCAGCGTAATCGAGATCAAGCAAACCAGTTGCCTCGATGATCCCGCAGGAAACCGCAGCGACTTGACCAATCAACGGGTTGGTTTTCAGCACATTGTTGGTTTGCAAATGGCGGATCGCCAAGGCGAGCGCGACATAGGAGCCGGTAATCGCGGCACAGCGCGTGCCACCATCAGCGTTCAGCACGTCGCAATCGAGGGTAATGGTCATTTCCCCCAGCGCCGCACGATCAACCACGGCACGCAATGAGCGGCCAATCAGCCGTTGGATTTCCTGGGTGCGGCCCGATTGCTTGCCGCGCGCGGCTTCCCGGTCGCCGCGCGTATGGGTGGCGCGGGGGAGCATGCCATATTCAGCGGTCACCCAGCCCTGGCCGGAATTGCGCATGAAGCTCGGCACCTTTCCCTCAACGCTGGCGGCACACAGCACTTCGGTGCCGCCCATGCGGATCAGCGCCGAGCCTTCGGCGTGATGGGAAAAGCCGGTGATGATTTCCACCCGGCGCAGGGCGTTATGGGCGCGGCCAGACGGGCGCGTGAATAGGGTCATGAAAAGGCTCCTGCGGTTGGGGGGTATCAATGCTTGATTTCCGCGCTGCGATAGCCGACTCTAAGCTCATGGACCAGAGCCAGTCACCCAAGCGTCCGTCCCATCGTGCGCAGGCGCGGATTCCGCCGGGGCTTGACGCCCGCTCCGCCGCAATTTTGCGGGAAATTGTTGAACAATATGTCGAAACCGGCGAACCGGTCGGTAGCCGCACTTTGTCGCGCCGTTTGCCGTTGACCCTCTCGGCAGCGACGATTCGCAACGTGATGGCGGATTTGACCGATGCAGGGCTCTTATTCTCGCCGCATGTCTCGGCAGGCCGCTTGCCGACCGATCGCGGCTTGCGGCTATTTGTCGATGGGTTGCTGCATTTCGGCGAATTATCCGATGATGAACGCGATGTGATCGAGCATGCGCTCAGCCAATCCAACCGCTCAATGCAAGATGTGCTGACCGAAGCCTCAACCTTGCTCGCCGGGCTTTCCTCGGCGGCGGGGCTGGTTTTGGCGCCGAAATCCGAGGGGCCGGTCAAACATATCGAATTCGTGCCGCTTGGTCCGGGCCGAGCATTGGTTGTGCTGGTGACCGCCGATGGACAAGTGGAAAACCGGGTGATCGAAATACCGCCCGGCTTGCCGCCTTCAGCCCTGCAAGAGGCTGGAAATTATTTGAACGCCCAGCTCTCGGGCCGAACATTGCCCGAATTGCGCATCCGCGTCGCTGAGGACCGCGCTGCGAGCCGAACGGCGCTCGATACGCTCGCGAGCAGCGTGGTGGAGGCCGGTTTAGCCACCTGGTCCGCCGAGGGGCGCGGCGGATCGCTGATCGTGCGGGGGCAGGCTCGATTGCTCGCGGATATTGATCAGGTGGAAAAGCTCGGCGCGATCCAAACCTTGTTCGATCAACTGGAACATCAGGAAACCATGCTGAAACTACTGGAACTGGCAGAAGGGTCAGACGGGGTGCGAATTTTTATCGGCGCGGAAAGCAGCGTGTTCGGCACCGCCGGTGTGTCGATGATCGTTGCACCGGCGCGCAATCGCGATGATCGCATTGTCGGCGCCATCGGGGTGATCGGGCCGACGCGGATCAATTATGGCCGGATCATCCCGGTGGTTGATTACACAGCACGGGTGATTGGTCGGCTCTTGGGATAGGGCGGCTCTGGCGATAGGGTGATCGGATGATCGCGGCCGCACCCTGATCAATTGGGGCAGGCACCGTGCTGGCGCAAAAATCCGAGCAATGGCAAAATCGGCAAGCCTAGAATCGCGAAAAAATCACCATCGATGCGCTCAAATAGCTGAATCCCGCGCCCCTCCAGCCGATAAGCGCCCACGCTGGACAGACAATCATCACCCTCAGCCGCCAGATAATCGGCAATAAAATCATCCGACAACGCACGCATCGTCAGCGTCGGTGTCGCGAGATGGTGCCAAATCATCTGGCTATCGCGCAGGCAGCACACCGCCGTATGGAGCGTATGGGTCTGACCCCTTAAGCGGCGCAGATGGCTTTCTGCCTCGGCGGTCGATTCCGGCTTATCGAACCAAACATCACCCGCCGAAAGAATTTGATCGGCACCAATCACCAGCGCCGCCGGGAAACGCGCCGAAATCCGTTGCGCCTTGAGGCGCGCCAATGTTTGCGCCACGGCCCCCGGCGTCTCGCCCGCTGCCGCTCCGGCGAGCTTGATCGCTGACTCATCGATATGGGCGGGCATCGCCTCGAACGGCAGACCGGCATGGTGCAGAATCGCGGCGCGCGACGCCGACGCGCTGGCCAGAATGATCATGCGCCGATCCGCAGCAACGCCGGGCCGTGTGTGGCCAGCCATTGGGTCGCGGCATCCCGATGCGGGGTGAGCCGTTCGGTGAGCGCCCAAAAGGCGGGGCTGTGATTCATTTCACGCAAATGCGCAACCTCGTGGCCAATAACGTAATCCTGCACATAATCGGGCGCCATAATCAGCCGCCAGGAAAACATCAACGTGCCATCCGGCGCGCAACTGCCCCAGCGGGAGGTGGTATCTTTGATCCGAAGGCCAGCAATCCGGCGATTGATCAAGATGGCTTTGGCGGTGGCTTTAGCGGTGAATTGTTCACGGGCACGGGCGATCAGCGCGTCGCGCAAGCGTCGGGTAAGGAACTCGGCACCGCCGCCAAGGGTGATGCTCGGCTCGGGGCGAAGCGAAATGCGGGCAGCGCCGCGCCAAAGCGGGTCATGGATGATGCGGTGCGCAATATTGTTAATCGGCACAGTGCCGCCGGATCGCCAGTGGCTGGGCTTAGGCAATGCGGCGAGCCGATCCGCAACCCAATTTTCGTGCGCACGCAGCAGCGTCAATCCCGCATGGCGCGAAGCGCGGGGCGGCAGCGTGATAATAATTTCGCCATCAAGTGGGCTGACCCGCAAAGCAACCCGGCGGGCGCGAACATTGCGGCGCCAGCGCAGCCCCGCGGGGCGGCCCGCAACGAGAATTTGTTCGTGATCGGGCTGGTTCGTGCTCATCGTCGATTTCGGCGAAGCGGCACGTCGCGTTGCGGCCAATCGACCAAATGATACTCCAAATCACCGGCATGATCCTCGCTGATCACACGACCCGCCACGCTCACCCCTGCCGCATGCGGGCTCATTTTGTCCCCGGATATCAGCGGGTGCCACGGTGCCAGCCCGCGCCCATCGGCAAGCCGCCGATAGGCGCAAGAGGGCGGCAGCCAATCCAGCTCGGTGACCATTTGTGCGGTCAGGCTAATGCAATCGGGAACAAAGTCACGCCGATTGGCGTAGTTGCTGCATTGGCAGCTGGTCGTATCCAGCAGGCGGCACGCCACGTTGGTGTATGAAAGCGCGCCATTATCCTCGTCACGCAGCTTATGCAGGCAGCAACGGCCACAGCCATCGCATAGCGACTCCCACTCCGCCTCGGTCATTTGATCGAGGCGCTTGGCCTGCCAGAATGGTTCCGCATCGGCCTTGGGCATGAGCCCATGGTAACGCGTGTCGCCACGCGATGGAAGTGAAGATCAGCCGCCGAAACGCCCAAGCATCGCGCGGAGCGGGTTTGCCCCGGCATTTTGCGCGCCCATATTCACCACAATCTGTCGCGGCCCCACGGTTTGGCCGTAATATTGCTGATCCAAGCCAGAATCATTGGAAAATACCGAGCCGGAGAGCGACACACCGCCATACAAGCCACGCGATTTGGTGAAGGTGACAATATCCGCCCCCACCGCCGTGCCGGTAGAGCCGCCAATGCCGGCGCCAATCGTGGCGACCGAAATACCGGCATCCGCACCCATTTTGAACTGACTGTTCAGGAACGCGTTAAGCGCGGTCTGGTTCATCAGCATCATCATCACTTCCGCATCCTGCGCGCCGATTTGCAGGCCAAAACTGCCGCTGCCCATCGTGTAGAAAGCAGGGTCCGACCAAGAACCGTTGGCCGCGCGCGAAACCAGCACACAATCCCCGCCCTCACCGCCGATAAAGAAGCCGGCTTTGAAAATACGCGGGCAAATAACGACCGCCTTGGCACGACGCAGAAATTGCGAGGCTTGGTTACCCGCCGCACCGCCGGCACCAAGCATGGTTTCGACGGTTAGAGTCGATCGATCGACCAGCACTTGCGCACCATTGCCATTCGCGGCGGATGCACCGGTCGAACAGGCTGCAAGTGGAACGGCAAGCATCACTGTGGCAAGCCCAAGGCGGCTGAATTTATGATTGAACAGGCCGCGTGCGGCGGCTTGAGCTGCTGAGCGTATGGTCATGGTCGAACTCTCCTTTCGGCTAATCGATGATCTTATTCAGACATGCAGATGTGGAGATTGTGTGGCGGCGGGTAGAAATCGACTTATATGGCTGAATGTTCATTAATTGTTACGATTCGCCAAGCGCCCGTTGCGATCGCGTCCGGCGTGGCATCGGGCGTCGGATGCCAGCCAGTATGGTGCTCCAGCACGGTCAGCGATAAATTTTCAACGGCGAGGCTCAGCGCCTGATGCGCCGATAGGCTAAGTGCGTGGGCAATGGCGGCACGGATCGCCCCGCCATGCGAAACGGCGATGATGTCCCGACCGAGATGGGCTTCGGTGCGCCGCGTTAGCGCCGCCCCCACACGGGTGCGAAGCTGGATGAAACTTTCCCCGCCGGGTGGCTCGGCATCACCGCCGATCGGCCAAAACGGGTGTTCAGCCCGTGCACCCGCAAACTCGGCCATGCTGCGGCCCTCCCACTGGCCAAAACTTTGCTCAATCAGTCCGGGTTCAATGGCGGGGTTGGTCACGCCGTACCCCGCTCGGCTGATTGCCTCGGCCGTGCGGTGGGTGCGGCTGAGAGGGGTGACCAGCCAATGCGCGTCGCGGGGCAAAACGCGGGCGAGATAGCTGTAACGCGGCACATCCGTGAGCATGCGGTTGCCACAGACCGGCACATCACGCTGGCCATAAAGTTCGGCGAGGGCCTCGGGCGCAACCGTGGCGTGGCGGATCAACCAGAATCGGGTCGTTGTGCGGTGCATGGTGCGGAAACGCCCTATTCGCCGATAGAAATCAAGGCGCCGGTGCGGCGTGCGGCGCGGAACTGGGCTGCAAAAACCAGAACGGCTATCAATGTCCACACGATATTGAGGGCAAAAGCGGCGCCAAGCTGCGCCCAGGCCGGCCTTTGCAGCGCCAAGGCGGCGCGCATTCCGGCAAAAATATGCTCGGCCGGTAGCGCCGCCGCAACCGGGCGTAGCCAATTGGGCAACGCGGTGATCGGATAAAACACGCACGCCACCGGTGTGAGGCCAAATGCCAGCGTCCAGGCCAACGCCTCGGCTGAGGCGCCGTAGCGAAACAAAAGCGAAATCACCAGCAACGCCATCCACCAGCCCATCAGAAACAGGTTGAGCATCAGCAAAATGAGCAGGGGGCCAATCGCGAAGACATTGAAATGATAAAGTAGGGCGGCGAGGAGCGTGGCGGGCGCCAAGCCGACTAGCGCACGCACCATCGACACGCCGAGCAGGCTGAGAATGAGCTCATAGGGGCGCAGCGGGCTGACAAACACATGGCCGAGGTTGCGCGACCAAATCTCTTCCAGAAATGACAACGTCACCCCGATTTGCGCGCGCAGCGCAACCTCCCACAGTAAAACCCCGCCGATCAACGCAGCGCCGATCGCAAGCACCGGGCCGGGATGTTCATTGGAAAGAAATCGAGCGGTAAAACCCCAAATCAGCAATTCCAGCGTGGGCCAATAGCCAAGCTCAAGCAAACGCGGCCAGGATTTTCGATAGAGGCAGAGATGGCGATACATCAACCCCCAAATCCGCCGCGCCGATTGTGCGAACCGGCTCATGCGCAGGCGCCTTGCGCGCCGAAGCGGGCAATTTGCAGAAAAACATCCTCTAAGTCAGCGCGACCATAGCGGGCAATCAGGTCAGCAGGCGTCCCGCGATCAACGATCCGGCCTGATTGCAGCATCAACACATCATTACAGAGCCGCTCGACCTCGGCCATATTATGCGAGGCGAGCAGGATGGCAGCGCCGCTGGTGCGTTGATAAATCTCCAGGCGGGTGCGCACATAATCGGCGGTGTCAGGATCAAGGCTGGCCGTCGGCTCATCGAGCAGCAGCAAATCCGGCTGGTTGATCAGTGCCTTGGCAAGGGCAACCCGGGTTTTCTGCCCGGCGGACAACGCACCCGCTCGGCGATGCAAAAAATCACCGAGATTGAATTCTTCGACCAAGGCGCCAATACGTTGCTCGAGTTTGGGCACATTATAGAGATGACCATAGACGCGCAGATTTTCAGCGACGGTGAGGCGCATTGGCAACGCGACATAGGGGGAGGAATAATTCATCCGCGCGAGGGCCGCGAACCGATCATGGGCAATATCATGGCCGAGCGCGATGATGCGGCCCTGATCGGGCAGCAAAATGCCCAGCAACATGGAAATGGTTGTGGTTTTCCCGGCCCCATTGCCGCCGAGCAGCCCGATGGTCCTACCCGGGGCGAGCGAAAAGCTAATCCCATCGACCGCAATGACCGCATCGAAGCGTTTGACCAAACCCGTGACAATGAGCGCATCCATGCACCTGCACATAAGGGCAAGCAGTCCGTTCGCAAAGTCGCTCTATGAAACGCGGCGCTGCGCGCGACCAAGCCAGCGGTCGGATGCGGTGAGCGCCGCTGACACCGCAGCAAAGGCTGCGATCAAAACGATGATGTTCAAAATCAGATGCGCGGACGATAATTTACCAGCATCCAGAAACGGATATGGATACCAACCATCGGCGGCGCCGCGGCTCAGCGCATAGATACAATAAAGCAGCGGCCAAATGAGCAACCAAGGCATTTGGCGCCAACGCAGGCTTCCATGCGGGCGCAGCAACCAGAAAACCAAGAACAGGATCGGTGCTAGGTCATGAAGCCCGGCATCGACCCATTTCTGCGCTCCTGTGGGCTTCCAAAGTGCGCGCAGAACCGCAGAATAGACCATACCAACCAGAATAATCGATACCGCAACGATTGCCTCGAACACCGGCGAACCCAGCCCATACCGGCGCTGCGGTCGGAGGGCCGCGTTAGTCAAAGTAAGCGCGACGAGGATATTCGTCAGGATGGTGAAAAATCCAAGAAACCGCCAGATCGCCGCAACGTTCGAACCTCCCTGCCCGGCAATAACCCCGCGCAGGAGCACAAATTGACCGACCAAAGCCGCCCAGATCAGCACGGCACCGACGGCGGCAAGAATCCGGGTTGTGGCTTGACGATTCATTCGCCAAAGTATGGGGCCAACAAGTTTAGTTGGAAACCCCTTTTTTGGGTGCAGCCTTTCGCACGATTTCCAGACTGGTCCCACAACTAAACTTCAGCTTCGTTGCCCTCTTTATGCTGCTCGGCGATGACCAGATAGACGGCAGGCAGCACGAACAACGTGAATAACGTACCAATCGATAAGCCTGTAGCAATCACCGCGCCCATATTGAACCGGGCCGCCGCCCCTGCCCCACTCGCAATGATCAGCGGCACCACACCGAGGACCATCGCCGCAGTGGTCATCAAAATCGGCCGGAGCCGGATATTCACCGCGTGTTCGATGGCCTCGCGCTTGCTCATGCCAGCGCGCTGGGCCTCGTTAGCAACCTCGACAATCAAAATACCGTGCTTGCTAATCAGCCCCATCAAGGTAACCAGCCCTACTTCGGTATAGATATTAATCGACAGGCCAAAGAAGCCAAGATTGATAAACAACATTGCCCCGAAAATCGACATCGGCACCGACACTAAAATAATTAGCGGGTCGCGGAACGAGTTGAACAGAGCGGCCAATGCCAGGAAAATCACGATCACAGCAAATCCGAACGTGGCCAAAAACCCGCTTCTTTCCTGCACGAATTGCCGCATGGCTCCACCATAATCCACAGCATAACCCGAGGGAAGATTTTTCGCAGCTAAGCGGTCGAGCACGGTTAGCGCCGTTCCTTCGGCGACACCGGGCGCCACCACACCTTGGATCGTCGCGGAGTTCAGTTGCTGAAAGTGATTAACCGACTCTGGAATGACGATGTGAGCGATGTGCGCAATCGAGCCGAGCGGGACTGATACGCCCTTCACGGTTGCCACCGGATAATTGAGCACCTGTTGAGAATTAAGGCGAAATTTCTGCGCGACCTGCGGAATAACTTCGTAAGAGCGATTATCGAGACTGAAATAATTGACATAACCGCCGCCCAGGGCGCGCGACATGGCGGCGCCAATATCACTCATCGTCAGACCGAGATTCGCCGCCTTCGCACGATCAATTTCCACAGTCGCTTGCGGCTGATCGATTTTCAGATCGGTTTGCAAGAAAATGAAATCACCGGTTTTCAATGCAGCTTGCAATAATCGTTGTGATACCGTGTTGAGTTGCTGGTAGTCATTCGTTGTTTTGATAACGAACTGCACGGGCAACCCTTGCGAGCCGGGCAGCGAGGGGGGTTGAAAGGCAGCGATCTGCTCGCCGGAGATGCCAACCGAGGCTTGGTTTTGGATCTCATTCTGCAGGACACTGGCATTTTTCGCCCGCTGGCCCCAGGGCTTCAACACCATGCCGGCGATCGATATTGTCGGTGTGTTAAGCTGAAAGGTATGATCGGTCGATTTATGGCTGAACATCAATTTGTTCAACACTTGCGCGTAAACCACCCGTTGATCCAGCGTCGAGTTCGGCGCCGCAGTCGAGGCTAAAATCACCACCCCCTGATCTTCTTGTGGAGCAAGTTCGCTTTTGGCACTGCTGGACAGAAAATAGATACTGCCGAGCACAATTGCACCAAACAGCAGAATTATCGGTATGGTCTGCAAGGCGCTGCGCAGCAGTCGCATATAGAGCCGACGCACTCGATCGAATGCCCGATCAATGAAACCGACCAAACGGCTTTCCCAACCGGTTTCATCGCGTGAAATGGCCCGCAGTAATTTGGAACTTAACATCGGCGTAAGGGTAAGCGCGATAATTGCCGAAATCGTTACGGCGGACACTAAGGTAAAGGCAAATTCGGTAAACAATGCGCCGGTCAACCCAGATTGAAAGCCGATTGGCACATAGACCGCCGCGAGCACGACGGTCATCGCGATAATCGGACTCGCCAACTCCGCTGCCGCATTGCGCGCCGCCTCGATCCGCGATTCTCCTTGGTCCAGATGGCGATTAATGTTTTCCACCACGATAATCGCGTCATCAACCACCAAACCAATCGCCAGAACCAGCGCTAACAAGGTTAGCAGGTTGATGGTGAATCCTAAAATCAGCATGGCCGCGAACGTGCCGATCAATGACAGCGGTATTGCGACCACTGGAATAACCACCGAGCGCGGCGTGCCCAAGAACGCAAAGACCACCGCCACCACAATGAGTAGCGCCTCGATCAAGGCCGCAATCACGTCGCTGATTGAGGCCGTAACAAATTTGGCAGAATTATAGACGATAGTGCCTTGCAATCCCTGCGGCAAGGATGCTTGAATGTTTGGAAACCGCTTCTGAACGCCCTTGATCACCGATAACAAATTAGCATTCGGCGCGACCTGAATGCCGATATAAACCCCGGTTTGGCCATCAAACGCAACGTTGGCCTCGTAGGAATACGAGCCAAGCTTCACCGTGGCGACATCGCCAAGCCGCACGAGTTGCCCACCCGTTTGCGACACGATCAACCGCCGAAATTCCGCCGCCGAATGCAAGCTGGTCGATGCGGTCAGCGTGGTTTGCGTCATCTGGCCTTTGGTATTGCCCAGCGCGCTGATAAAATCATTGCCTGATAACGCCGTATAGATATCGGTTGCGGTCAAGTGATACGCCGCCAGCTTGCTTGGATTTAGCCAGATCCGCATGGCAAAATTCTGTGCGCCCAAAATCTCGGCGGTCTGCACCCCCTGCACCGATTGTAATTGCGGCTGCACCACGCGCACCAGATAGTCGGTAATCTGGCTTGGCGTCAGCACCGAACTCTTGAAGCCGATATACATCGCATCCAACGTCTGACCGACTTGTAATTTCAACTGCGGCTGTTGGGTGCCGCTCGGCAACTGGTTCAGCACTGATTGGATTTGCGCCTGGATTTCAGTGAGTGCTTTGTCTGGATTGTAATTGAGCACCAAATTGATCGTAATGGTGCTGATACCCGTTTGGCTCGATGAGGTGATGTAATCAATACCATTCACCTGAGCGACTGCGTTTTCGATCGGCGTGGTGATAAAGCCCGCCATCGTATTCGGATCGGCACCCGGATAGGTGGTGGTGATGGTAATGGTCGCGTTCTCAGTCTTGGGATATTCCAATACCGGCAGACTGCCCATCGCCCGCAGCCCGAGCACCAGAATAATCGCACTGACCACAATGGCCAGAACCGGCCGACGGATAAAGAGCGCGGTGAGGTTTTTCATGACGCGCGATCAGTGCAGCGGAACGACCGGCGCCGGACTATTCGGCAGCACGATCTTGTTATTTATTTTGACAAATGCGCCGGGATGCAGCTTCAACTGTCCGGCAGAAACCACCACATCCCCTGCGGCCACGCCTTTAACCACGGCAACCTGATCGCCGCGCGAAGGGCCAAGCGTGACAAATTTTTGCTCGGCAACTTGTTGGGTCTTGCCATTTTTCTTCTGATTGATCACCTCATAAACAGTATCACCATACGCGTTATAGGTGATTGCTGTTTTCGGAAGCGTGATAAACTCTTGCGGCGCACCGGTGCTGATCGATACGCGTGCAAAACTGCCTGGGCGCAATTCATCATGCGGATTATCGAGCGTGCCGCGCACCAAAATCATCAGGCTCTGAGTGCTAATCACCGAATCCAGCGAGGTAATTTTGCCGGTAAACACTGTATTGCCGAACCCGCCAACCGTGACGGCAATCGCCTGTCCAGGACGGATTTTGGCCAGATCGGTCTGCGGCACGTAGAAATTCACATCAATTGGGTTCAATTGCTGCAACGATGCAATGGCCGTGCCCGCCGCCAGATATTGCCCGACATCCACAGCGCGCACACCGATACGCCCGGCAAACGGCGCTTTGATCACCTTTTCCGCCATCAAAGCTTGCTGACTTTGCACCTGCGCTAGGTCCGACGCCATCGTTGCGCGATCAGAATCAACCGTCTGCGCGCTGATCGCCTTGGCTTGAAGCTGCGCCACGTCACGCTGGTAAGTGATTTTCGCAAGAGCCGCGACCGCCTGCAATTGCGCCAACACGGCGGAATCATTGTTCGGGCGCAGGGTTAGTAAAACCTGACCTTTTTTAACATCAGACCCCGACTTGAACTTAATCGTATCGACGATTCCAGCCACTTGCGATGACAGGTTGGCCCCCTGCTCCGCCACCAGATTGCCCGTGGCCTCGATCGTCGGGGCGAATGGGGACTTCTCAGCCGTCACCGTCGAGATCGTTTGCGGCGCATATTTCAACGTGGCGAGAAACTTGCCAATGAACATCGCCTTGACCGCGCCCCAGCCAAATACCGCGCCCAGCAGCACACCCAACACCAGCAGCACAATCACCGCCCGCCGCACCGGTCGCGGACGCTTCGGCGTTTTTTGATTAGGTTTGGCATCAAAACTCGATGAACCGCTCATGGGAAAACTCCGCAACATTTGCGCACTGTGGGTGCTACATCGTGGCGATGCCACCAACCGCCCCCAAGCGCCTGAAACAACGCGGCCGTATCAGCATAACGTTGGGCGCTGGCTTGAATTCGGGTAATCACCGTCTTGTCGTAGCTTTGTTCCGCCGTCAGCACCGTGGTGAACGATACCGCGCCTAGCTTGAATTGATCACGCGTGACATTCAGACTCCGCCGCGCTGCCGTCTCAGCGTCCTGGTCCGCGGCGAGCGCCTGCGCATCATAATGCAAAGCCGCCAGCGAGTCCGCGACATTCTGAAACGCCAGCACCACCGTATTCTGATAATCCGCCGCCGCTGCGTGCAAGGTAGCAATCGCCGCGCGACGCTTATACAGCAAATTGCCTCCCTCGAAGATTGGCTGGGTCACGCCGGAGACTAAGCTCCAAATCAAGGTTTGCGGTGTAAACAAACGCGCCGCACTCAGCGCATCATGACCAACCGAGGCGGATAGCGTGATTTGCGGCAGCATATTCGCCGTCGCCACACCAACCGCCGCGCTATCTTGATGCAATAAAGCCGCCGCTTGACGAATATCCGGCCGTTGTTCCACCAATTTCGAGGGCACGCTCAACGGCACGCGATGCGGTAAGTGCAAGGCCGCCAACTCGATGTTCGGATCGTGAAACTGCGTCGGCAACACCCCCTCATAGGCGGCCAGCTGAAAGCGCACCTGTGCCAGCTGCTTTTCCAGCGGCGGCAAAGTCGCCGCCGTTTGCGCGCGCAACGCCTCTTGGGTCAACACATTCGCCTCAGCAATGCCACCCAGCGCCACTTGCCGTCGCAAAATTCGCAAATCATGGGTCTGCGACGCCAAAATCCGCTTAGTCGCCGCGATTTGATCGCGAAGCGACGCGTCGGTCACTGCCGCCGTCACGATATTGGCGGTCAAGGATAAATAGGTTGCCTCCAAGGCAAATCGCTGCTGTTCGGCAACGGCACGCTGTCCCTCAACCTGCCGACGCACAAGCCCGAATAAATCCGGCGCGTAGGAAACCGACACGCTGGCATTCAGCAACGAGTACGGCGCACCACCGCTCGATCCCGAATTTGTACCAACGCCGACGCCACTGGACGCCCCACTCGACAGGCCACTTTGCCGCTCACGTGCTGCTTGAAAACTGCCGCTCAAGCTTGGCAGAAAACCACCTTCCAACGCACGGGTCTGATCGCGCGCCGCGAGCAGTGTATTCTGCGCTGCCACAAGACTCGGATTCCGCGCCAATGACTCCGCTATTAGCCGATCAAGCGCTTGGGAATGAAAAGCCTCCCACCACTGCCCCTTGATCCGCGCGCCGATTACCACGTTCTGATCAGGCGCCCCCCGCTGCACCGATGGCGCGGCATAGCCGGTCACGCTTGGTGAGGGTGGCCGATGATAATCGGGACCGACGGCGCAGCCGCTCAGCCCGGCGGCACCCATAAACAACAAGGCACACCGCGAACGGCGCGCAAACAACGTCTTTGATGCGAGGGCGCGCACCGCAAATTTCCTATCAACACTCACAGTTTGAAAACTACCCAGTTTCCCCACGGTGCGTCAAGTCGAGAAAAAATGCTGATTGTTTAGCACCCATTCTGGCTGATGACGCAATAATGACTTGATCTTGGTGCCAGTTTGCGCAATCAACGCTATAATATGAGAGAGCGCTGTATGCCGATTTGCTCCGCAGTGGCACCGCGTCGCGCCACCGCACGTCGCGTGCGGATCGACCCCAGAGCCCGCCGCGACGCATTGATCGCTGCGGCCGAGCGGGTATTTGTGCAGCAAGGCTATCACGCAGCCACCATGGACCAGATTGCCGCCGCCGCTGGCATCTCCAAGCGCACCTTGTACCAACTCGTTAGCTCCAAGGAGCAACTATTCACCGACCTGCTTGCCCGCCGTCAGCAAGCGTTCGATTTCCAGGTTGAAACCGAAAATCGTCCGATCGAGGATGTCTTGTTCGACCTATTGATTGGCTGGGCAGGCCATATTCTCAGCGCCAAGGCGATCGCGCTGACACGGCTGATCATGGTGGATTACCTGCACGGCAAAACCCTCTCGCGCATCCTCAATCGCGAGAGCGCGAAGCCGTGCCGTGATGCCTTGATCGCTTATCTCGCCGAATGCCACGCAAGCGGACGGCTTACGATTCATGACCCGGATGAGATCGCCAACATGTTGTACGGCATGACGATCGGCAATATTCACGTCAAAATTCTGCTCGGCATCGGCAAAGCACCTAGCAAGGCCGACCTACGCCAGCGCGTTCATGCCGCCGTTGCGCTGTTTTTACGCGGCACCGCCTCCGCTTACTCGCCGGACAATTCCCGCCGTCGTTGATCCAACTCCTCGGAATAGCGCCGCAGCGCATATTGCTCGGTCAATACGCCCAGCACATGCCGCGTCTCAGGCCCATCCAACACCGCCAATACGTCGCACTGCACCCGCTCGAACGCCTGAATTGCCTCTTTCACCGTCATTTGCGGCAGCAGAAAATCGATCTCGTGGCGTAGAAAATCATGCACGCGCTGATCGGTCGGCACGCCCGGCGCATGGGTTTCGGCGGGATAAACCAGCCCAACATAGCGGTCATCCGCATCCACCGCGACCACATATTGCGTCCGCCCGAGCGGAAACTCCTGCCGGAATGTTTCCAACTCGGCGGATTCATAGGTGATATAGCCGATTTTGCGCATCATTCGCCCGACCGTCAGATTATGAATCCAACCCACATCCACAGCACTGCGAATACTCTCACCGCGCAGATGAAACCGCCACGTCGTGAACGAATAACCAAAAAACCGCCGAACCGTGAGCGATGAGGCAATCGCCGCCATCAGCACGGCAATGGTGATGCTGAAATTATTCGTGCTCTCGAGCGTGAGGAAGGTCATCGTCATGGTGCCGCTCACAATCGCCGTCGCCAAAGCCGCCATGCCGACCACCGCGTAAAAGCCGATTGGCACGCCATTCTGCACCGGCAACAAAATCGCCAAATCGCCAAAGCCTCGCCCAAGTAGAGAGCCCATGAACAAGGAGGCAAAAAACAACCCGCCGCGAAATCCTGTGGCGATTGAAAACGAAGACGCGACCGATTTCATCAGCAACAACACCATCGCAATCACGAACGGATATACGACGGCGAGCTCCGTATGCAGCGATGAATTACCCGATGCGAGCACCTTTGGCGTGATCGAGCCCAGCAACCCCACGACCGTGCCGCCCAAAATTGGCCGCAACCAAACCGGCACGCTGGCACGGCGCAGCAACGTCTCCAGCGCGGTCACCGCACGCATGATGCCAATCCCGACAAATCCGGCAATCGTGCCGAGCAGCACCGCGAGCACATAGGCATAGCCGGGCACATGGGTTGGCAAAACCACGCTCAGCGGCGCCGCTCCGCCATTCATTAAAGTTTCCACCACCAGCGTGCCCGCCAGCGATGCGATCACCACCATCGTCAGGCTGGACAAGGAATAGGTGCCGATCACCAACTCAATGCCGTAAAAAGCGCCGCAAAGCGGTGCATTGAAAGCTCCACCAATCGCCGCCCCGGCCCCGCAGCCCACCAACACCCGCAAATCATTGCGCCGCAAGCGCAATTGCTGACCAATGAACGAGGCTACCCCTCCGCCAAACTGCGCATAGCCCGCCTCTTGACCGACAGAGCCGCCGACCCCGTTGGAGAACGAGGTTTGCATCGCCACAATAAATGAATCCCGTAACGATAATTTGCCGCCATAAAGCGCATTCGCCTCGATCGGATCGACGAAATTGCCCGGCCGATATTTGGCCAGCAGCCAGGTCATTGAGCCAAGCACCGCACCGCCCAAAATCGGCACAATGATCGCGCGGATCGGTTCAATCTGGGCCTGCTCGGATAATCCTTCGCCCAATTTGGGCAGAGCAAAAAACCAATAATGAAAATGGATCGCCAAAAAATCCATGATATAGACGCAAATTCCCGAACAAACGCCGGTCACGGCGGCTAACAGCGCGAGCCAAAGTTCGTCGGCACGAACCAAGGCGCGCAAATGGGTCCAAGCCGTGGCTGGGGTCAGGTCGTGGCGGACGAGCCAGACGCGCACCGCGCGACGTCCATCCGCTAGGTTACTCTGCATCGCCATACTCGTTCAAACCCATTCGCTCTGCGATCATCGCACCATCGCCATTGCTGCCTTGGCGCTGATTTATGGCAGCTTCATGGCTTGTTCGGCTTGCCGCAGCATCGCGGGCCGGTCAACCGATTCTCAGCTCGATCAGCGACGGTCCTGGCTGATTGATGCTTGCGTGCAACAGGGTGTTGAAGGCATCGAGGCTGGTGGCCGCCGCCGCAGGCACCCCCATGCCCTCGGCAATTTTCACAAAATCAAGATCAGGCCGACCAAGATCGAGCATATCCAACGCCGTCCGCCCCGGATTTGCCCCCACACCCGCCAACTCATGGAGCAAGATCGCGTATTTCCGGTTAGCGAGCACCACGAACACAATATTCAGAGCCGAGCGCGCTGCGGTCCACAGACCCGCAATCGTATACATCGCCGACCCGTCCGCCTGGAGTGCGATCACCCGGCGATCCGGCGCACCGACCGCAGCACCCACAGCCATCGGAATCCCATCACCGATCGCTCCACCCGTCAAAGCGAGCCAATCATGCGCCGGTCCTTGCGCGGTGATCGGGAACAGACCGCGCCCGAACGAAATGCTCTCATCAACGATAATCGTTCGCTCTGGCATGAGAGCGGCGAGCGACTGAGCAAATCCCTGCGGTGTCACCGGCCCCTGTGCCGGGTCCGGCCGCTTCCGATTTGGTGCCGTGGCGGGTTCTGCCGCCAAAAGCTGTGCCAACGAAGCAAGCGCCGCCGGACCGTCTTGTTCGGCGCGCGCGAGCACATGCAGCGTGCAATCCTCTGGCCAAAGCCGCCCCGGTTTGCCCGGATAGGCAAAAAACCCAACCGGCGGCACCGCCTCGACCAAAATAATATGCTTGGCGCCTGCCAAGGCAGGCAAGGCGGCATCGATAAAATACGGCACGCGCTCAATCTCAACCCGCCCGGCGCCGCGCTCAATCCGCGCGTTCGACATTTCAGCCCTTAACCGCGCACCGGTCACAGCAGCGATACCCCCCGCTATCGCTAGCGGATGTTCCCGCAGCGTCGAGCCCCCAAGCAACAGCACTGTGGGCTCACCGGAGCGCAGCACCGTTGCCGCCCGCTCGATCACATTGTGATCCACCGCACCACGCGCAGCAGCCGCGCGCGGCGTCCCCACCACGCCGCCCTCATCCCAGGCGGTGTCAGCCGGCAAAATGAGTGTGGCGATCATGCCCGCCTTCGCTGCGGTAATCGCCTCGGCGGCGTCCGCCCCGACCAAGCACGCCTGCGTGGCGGTGCGCAAAAATCCGGAAACCGGTCGTGCCCACCCTTCGGTATCGGCGGTCAGCGGTGCATCGAGCGGGCGGTGATAGGTCGCTTGATCGCCAACAATATTCACGATCCCGGCACGCCCCCGGCGTGCATTATGCAAATTCGCCAGCGCATTCGCGAGACCGGGCCCGCAATGCAACAAGGTCGCGGCAGGCTTGCCGGTGATCCGCCAATACGCATCCGCAGCACCCGCCACCACGCCTTCATCGAGGCACAGCACACAATTGATCCCAGGAATTCGGTCCAACGCCGCGACAAAATGCATCTCGCTGGTGCCCGGATTGGCGAAGACCGTGTCAATCCCTCCGGCAATCAGCGTATGAACCAGACTCTCGGCACCATTCATCGTTTTGCTCCCCCAGCCGTCCAGCGGCGTGACCATCCCTCCGCTGATAAACCCTTTGCCGCCCGGCGGGGAGGGCCGAGGCGCGCATTTATCCAAATCGGCATGAAAGCCGCTCATCCAACCGTCTGTTCGCGATGAGGATGCGCGCCCGCAGGGCACCGCCGCGCCAACATCGCTTGAACCGCCGGGGTGATCGCCGCCAATGCCGGCCGCCGATAATCCCAAATCGGCTCATCGGATGGTGGCGGTGCCACCATCGTCGCGTTCGCTTCAAACACCAGCACCGACCCGTCATCGCAGCAGGCGAAATCCACCCCGGCATAATCAAGACCCAGCGCGACGCCGATTGCCGCTAAGGCCCTCATCGCGGTTGCACCGAGCACGCCCGCCATATCCCGCAGAAATCTTTGCTCCTCATCGCGATGCGACGGATGCGCCGCCATTGCGGCGGTAAAATAATGTACCTTCCACTGATCTGACACCGCCAGATGCACCGGATAAATTACCCCATCAATGATCAACACCCGAAATTTGCGCCAAAACCCATCAGGCCCGCGTGTTTCGGCATAATCAATCGCCAGCAAGCGAGCCCCGGGCAACCCGACCAGCGCCCGACACAAACCGCGCCGATCATCGGCCCGCTCAAAATGCTGCCCGGTATGATAACCCGGCGTTCGCAACAACACCGGAAACTGGCTAATGCTCGCCGCCTCGTCACGGCTCAATGAGCGCAATCGGGGCATCACCACGCCAGGCAACGTTGCCAGCCGCCGTTCGATCGTCTCACGCCCGGTTCCTTGCACCGCGTCCGGCCGATTGATCACCGGTGCGCCAAATTGCCCCATCCGCCGCGTCGCTGCCGCCAGCGCAGACCCAGCGTAATCAGCATCGCCGATCGCATTCACCACCAAATCATGCGCAGGCAACAGCGCATCCAACCCCAGATAATCCGCATAAACCGCCGTCACCGCCCACATGGTGGGATCAAACCAGCCCTGCACCGAAATATTGCCACCCCGCGCCGCCACCAACAGCAAAACCCGCAACTGCCCTGCCATTCGCGTGCGCGGCTGCACCACCGCATGCCCACAATACCCCAAATGCCGATGCGCCGCAGCCCGAGGATCGCCTTGCGAATCCAAACAATGCGCCAACGCCCGGTGCGCCGCAGCCATCCCCGGCTGCACCCGCAGCGCTATTTGGCAATGCGCCACCGCCTGTGAAATATCCTCGCCCTCAATCAGCGCCTGCGCCAGACCCACACGGGCGACCGCCGATTGGGGATAATACTGCACGGCTTGGGCAAAAACCGTGCGCGCTGCCGCGATATAGCCACCCGCCGCCGCCAAACTGCCCAACTCGACCAACGCATCATGATCCGTTGGATCGACCTGCAATAATCGCACATAAGCCGCCCGCGCCGCCGCATCATCGCCCCGCGACGCCAAACGCCGCGCCATGCCACGCAGATCATCCGGCACCACCTCCCGAGTAATTCCCGCTTTCTGTTGCGCGTGCGCCATCATCTGCGGGAATTTGCACCGCAAGAGTAAAGAAAACGTTAAAAAGCCCAAAAAACCCGCCGATGAACACGTCGTCACCCTTTCGTGATCGCGGTTTCTCCGGTATCAAAAGCACAACACAAACGGGATATTTCGTCTAAAATCATGCTCTTCCCAACCGTTTCTTACGGCATTTTCTTTCTGGTCGTGCTGGTGGTCGCCTGGGCGCTCGCAAGCCGCCCGGAATGGCATAAAAATTTTCTGCTGCTCGCAAGCTATTGTTTCTATGGCTTCTGGAACTGGACCTATGTGCCGCTGTTATTCGCGGTGTCGCTCGGCAGCGCCTTGATCGCTCAGCGTATCCAAAACGCCACGAGCCCGGCGCGCAAACGCTGGTTAATCCTCGGCGTGGTGCTCAATCTCAGCATTTTGGCATATTATAAATACACAGCTTTCGCATTACTCAGCCTGCTCAACCTCTGGTCCTTGGTCGCGCCGCCGCCCGTGATCGGCTTTGACTCGCCAATTCTGCCGCTGGGCATCTCGTTTTTCGTGTTTCACGCGATTTCGCTGCTGGCCGACACGTACCGCAAAAAATTGCGTATTCGGGTCAATTTACGCGATGCGCTGCTCTATATCGCGTTTTTCCCGCAACTCATTGCAGGCCCCATCCTGCGGGCGTCGAGCTTTTTGCCGCAACTGGCTTTGCCCCGAAATCCACGCGTCATTCGCGCCAACACCGCCTGCCTGTTGATCATTTCGGGCCTGTTCAAAAAAGTGATCATCGCCAATATCCTCGCCACCCGCTTGGTCGAGCCGGTTTTCGCCGCCCCTAGCCGGTTCAGCGGCGCCGACACGCTGCTCGCGGTCTATGGCTATGCCGCGCAAATCTACTGCGATTTCTCTGGCTATACCGACATCGCCATTGGCTGTGCCTTGCTGCTTGGCTATCGGTTTCCGCGCAATTTCAATGCACCTTACACCGCCGTCAGCCCCCAGGATTTTTGGCATCGCTGGAATATTTCGCTGTCCACCTGGCTGCGCGATTATCTCTATATCCCGCTCGGCGGCTCGCGTGCGGGCGAAGCCAGCACCCTGCGCAATCTGATGATCACCATGGTGCTGGGCGGGTTGTGGCATGGTGCAAACTGGACCTTCGTGTTCTGGGGCGCGTTATGGGGCACGCTACTGGTCATCCATCGGCTCTGGTTGCGCGTGAATACCCCGGCGATCCTCGTTTTGCGTGCGAGCGTCACTTGGCGCTGGATCTCACGAATTTTACTGTTCCAGGCGGTCTGCCTCGGCTGGATTTTCTTCCGCGCCCCATCGTTTCATATCGGTCTGGAAATTCTGCACCGCCTGACGGCTCCCGGCCCTACGACCTTAGCCACCATGCCCGTGGTTTTGGTGCTGATCCTCGGCCTATTCGGCCAATATCTGCCGCGCCGCTGGCGCTTCGGGCTCGAAATCGAAATCGCCCGTTGGCCGGCGGCCCTGCGCGGCGCCGGGCTCGCGGTTGCGCTCTTCATCATCAGCGTGCTCGGGCCCACCGGCGTTGCCCCATTCATCTATTTTCAGTTCTGACCATGGAATTTCCTCGCCACATCAAGGGGCTAATTTCGAACCGGCGCGAGGTAATGGCGGGTCTGGCCGGGTTTTTGCTCACTATTGCGCTTTTGGATTCTGGTGGCCTCGCCCAATGGGCGCGGCAACTCGAAATCGGCCCGCTGCGCCGCCTCGCGGTGCCGATTACCGCCGCCCTGAACCAAACGCTGCACCCACTCGGCATCGATCCGTTGCGCCATGTGCTGCTGGCTGACCTCGCCCGCTTACATTGGACCCGCGACCGCGCCGCCCAACAAGCCGCGTCCCAAACCGCACCACAACTACTGCCGCCGAAAGCCCCGCCTCGTCCGATGACACCGCCAAGACCAAACGCCGCGATGATGAGCGCCACCGCGCCCGGCAAACCAACCAAGCCAATTGCCGCCATTGCAAATCCCAGCCCAGCACCGCCACCCTTGCCAATCCTAACCAAATTACCGTTGCACACCCGCCTCCCCGCCTTGGCGCCGCTCCCTCCGGGCGTGCATCGGCGCACCATCGCGCTGGTTGGTGATTCGATGATGGCCGTCGGGTTGAGCGATATGGTGCTGCGCCAGACCACGAACGATCCGGCGCTGCGGGTGATCCGCGCTTTTCGCTCGGGCACCGGCCTTGCGCGGCCGGATGTGTTCAACTGGATGACCGAATATCCAGCGATGATCGGCAAAAACCATCCTAACTTAATCATCGTCGCGATCGGCGCGAATGACGCGCAGGGCTATGTCGATCACACCGGCAAAGTGCTGGCCTATGGCACACCCGCCTGGATTGCCTCCTACCGCGCGCGCGTCACGAAATTTCTGGCGTTGCTGCAAGCCTCATCGCAACAAGTGCTGTGGATTGGCATGCCGCCAATGCAGCAGCCGGGCTATGCGGCGCGCATGCGTGCGCTCAACCGCATCACCGCCACCGTGGTTGCGGCCGACCCGCACGCGGCATGGTGGAACCCGGCTTTGCTCATCGGCACCCAATCCGGCCAATTCCGCGCACTCGGCCCCGCGAGCCGCGATAAAGGCGCGCCCATTGTGCATTTACGCCAGCCGGACGGTATTCATCTGACCGATGACGGTGCAGGCTTGCTGACCGCCCGGATCATCCCTTGGCTCGCCCCGCTGCCGCTCCCGCCGCCGCGCGAACCGCCAATTCCGATCGAGCAACTCACTCAACGGGGCACGCAAGGGTCCTCAACCCGTATCGGCGGAAACGCCGTGCCATCGGCCCAACGTCCCAAATAACGCTGGCCCGGATTCGCGGGGTTAAACACCACCGACGGTAATTTGCGCTCGGCCAGCCCCATGGCCATTGCGTCGATTACTTTCCAAAAGCCAAAAAAATCCAATTGATTGAGCGAAACCGATTCTGGAAATCCTGGCCGACCCGGAAGAAACTGCGGAAACGCTTGGTCGCTGAGCGCATAATTATAGCGCGGGTCCGGCGCCCCCGGCGATCCATGCTCGGAATGCACCACCACGCCGTCATGCGACGCGCCCGGCAGCACCATCAGCACCCGCCGATCAGCGCGCACGCCGCACATGCGCTTGAACAAGGCCCGTGCGGTGGGCAGCCCGATCGAGGTATCTTCGGCGCCAGCCATCACCGCGATGGGCAAATTGGGCGGCAAGCGGCGCAAATCTCCAATGATACTGCGCCCCGCCGGCCCCGTTGCGACATCGGGCGCATCGCCGGGCGCGAGCAGCACCATCGCGCGCGGCGCTGGCACGCCATAATGACCACGGGCAATCGCGAAATCGAGCGAGATCGCCGCACCCATCGAATAACCAACATAGAGAACCCGGCTTTTATTCACCCGCCAGCCGCGCGCCACCAGCATCGCCACCGCCCGCCGATCCGCGTCCGCCGCTCGTGCCACCACCACTTGCGGCGAGGTCGCGGCGGAACGCTGATAGACCGGATACACCACAACATTGCCCTCGCGGGCCAGATGATCGATCAAGGCGCCGAAATTAACGGGGTTCATCCCCTGCCAGCCGTGATGAAAAAACACCACCGGCACGGCGCCACGCGCCAAGGCGGGCCGCTCTGGCAAAAACACATAGACCCGCGCCGATCCCTGGCCGGAGGCCAAAATCTCGACGCCGCCATGGCTTTGGCGCGCCAACAAGGCCGCTTTGCCATATATTTGCGCGAGGCTTGCCGCCTGGGCCAGGGCCGGGGCCGCGCCCGGCAGCGCCAACATCATCCAAACCAGCCATCGCCGCATAGCCGCACTCCATCCCATTCTGTAATGCCCGTACTTACCCACGTTATGCACCTAATCCACAGGGTGCCAACCCTGTCACAGGCGGTCACGACACGCTATGGTGCGGCCAATGGATACCTTTGATTCCCCGCTTCTCGGCCTCTCGCAACGCCTGCCGCCCGCCAGCCTCGAGGCGGAGCAAGCCCTGCTCGGCGCCTTGCTCGCCAACAATAAAGCCTATGAGCGGGTCTCGGAATTCCTAGCACCCGAGCATTTCGCCGATGCGGTGCATGGCCGCATCTATGAGGCGATCGCGCGGCGCATCGAAGCCGGTCAACTCGCCGATCCAGTGACATTGCGCACCGAGTTCGAGCATTCCGGCCTGCTCGATGAGGTCGGTGGCACGGCCTATCTGGGTCAACTACTCACCGCGATGATCGGCATTATCAATGCGGGCGATTATGGCAAGATTATTCACGATACCTGGATTCGCCGTCAGCTGATCGATATTGGCGAACTCACCGTCAATCGTGCCTTTGGTGCCGAGGCCGAGCTTGATGGTGCCGGGCAAATCGAAGCCGCCGAGCAATCCTTGTTCGACCTCGCCACCCGTGGCGGCAATGAAGGCCGCGCGATGGATTTCGAGAAGGCGCTGACCCTCGCCATCGAATCCGCCGCCCGCGCCTTCGAGCGCGACGGCAAAGTCTCCGGCCTGACCACCGGCCTTACCGATCTGGACGCCAAAACCGGCGGTCTGCACCCGTCCGACCTGTTGATCCTGGCGGGCCGCCCCGGCATGGGCAAAACCGCTTTGGCCACCAAAATTGGCTTCGGCGCGGCCCAAGCCCTGCTCGCCCAGGCGCGGCGCGATAATCCCAACGCCGAAGCTACCCAGGCGGTAGTGATTTTCTCGCTGGAAATGAGCGCCGAGCAGCTCGCCACGCGTTTGCTGGCCGAAGAGGCGCGCATCGCCTCCGACCGGATCAGGCGCGGAGAAATCGGTCAGAAGGATTTCGACAGTTTCGTCGCGGTCTCGCGCCGTATTTCGCGCCTGCCATTGATTATCGATGACACCCCCGCCGTGACGCTATCCGCCCTGCGCACGCGCTGCCGCCGCCTCAAGCGCACGCGGGGCCTTGCATTGATTATCATCGATTATCTGCAACTGATGCGCCCCGCCGCCGGCACCAAGCCCGAAAACCGCGTGCTGGAAATTAGCCAAATCACCCAGGGGCTCAAAGCCATCGCCAAAGAGCTCGCCGTGCCGGTGTTGGCGCTTAGCCAGCTATCGCGCGCGGTCGAATCGCGCGAGGATAAGCGCCCGCAACTCTCGGATTTGCGGGAATCAGGCACCATCGAACAGGATGCCGATGCGGTGATGTTTGTGTATCGCGATGAATATTACCTGCAAGCCCGCATGCCCAAGCAAATGGCGTTCGAAGGTGAGGACAAGTTCCAAGCCGCCCTCGATAAATGGCAACAGGATATGGAACAGGTGCATAACAAGGCCGAATTGATCCTCGCCAAACAGCGTCACGGCCCCACCGGCAAGGTCGATCTGTTCTTCGAAGCCGAATTCACCCGCTTCGCTGACCTGGATACCACGCATCCCTGACCCCACATGACCAGCATGGAAGATGCCCCTTTTTCGATCCCGGCCCATGAACGCGTGCTTGCGGGCAATGCCTGTCGGCATCTATCCGAGGCTGATCGCGCCAGCCTCGCCCGCGCCGCCCTGCTTTATGTCGGTGCCCACGGTCTGATGCCGCGTGCGCTGGGCCAGCTTGGCCGCTATGCGGGCGGTGCGATTGAGCGCGCGATGGGTATGATCGCCCCAGCCATCCGGCAAAAAATCGAGGAAACCGCGTCCGACGTGTTATGGTCCCTGCTGAGCGCCGCTCGGCTTGGCTTGGCCGACACCGCCGAAAGCCCGGCGCGCAACCGGCTTTACCAAGGCAGCGTGGTCGCGAGCGGCGCCGTGTCCGGGTTTTTCGGCGGGCCGGCGCTGGTCGCGGAAATTCCGTTCGCGATGACCATGATGTTTCGCGCCATCGCCGAAATCGCCCGCGATTCCGGCGAAGACCTCTCCGCGCTCGACACCCGCCGGGCCTGCCTCGAAGTGTTTGGCCTCGGCGCCATTCGCGATCCCGAAGCCGATGTCGAAGCGAGCTTCTGGACCGTCCGCGCCGCCCTCACGCAAGCGCCGATCGCGGTATTTCTGCGCACCATCGCCGGACGGCTCTCAGTCACGTTGTCCGAACAGGCGCTGGCCGGCGCGGTCCCGGTGATCGGCGCCCTGGCTGGCGCGGGTGCGAACTATTATTTCATGCGCCACTTCCAAACCATGGCCGACATCCATTTTACGATCCGTCGGATCGAGCGCGATAATCCCAATCCGGAGCCCGTGCGGGTTTGTTTTGATGCGCTGGTCAAAGCCTATCGCGCCGACCAATCCTTGTTTCGCTCCGCCGCGTGAGCATCGCCGCGTGAGCATCGCAGCATGATTGCGGCCGATACGCCGATTTTGCGCATCGACCCCGCAGCGATCGCAGCCAATTGGCGGCGGCTCGATGCCCAAAATCGCGGCATCACGCCGCAGGCGGCAACCGGTGCTGCGATCAAGGCGAATGCCTATGGCGTCGGCGTCGAAATCGCCGCACCCGCGCTGGCTGGGGCGGGCTGTCGCCATTTTTTCACCGCAACGCTCGATGAGGCCATCGCGCTGCGCGCTCTGCTGCCAGATATCTGGATTGCCGTGCTGAACGGCCTCCCCCGTGGCGCAGCATCCGAATTTCTGGCCCATCATCTGCATCCCGTGCTCAACACCCTGCCCGATCTGGCCGATTGGCAGCGCGTCGCGACGGCACCCACTGCCCCCGCCGCATTGCTGCATCTGGATACCGGCATGGCGCGACTCGGCCTTGATGCCGATGACATCGCGCAACTGATCGACAACCCCGCACGTCTCGGTGGGATCCGGCTCGATTACATCATGAGCCATTTCGCCGCCGCCGAAATCCAAGATGCCCCAAGCAATCACGCACAATCAGCGCATTTCGCCGCCACCTATGCCCAACTCACCCGCGCCTGGGGCCAGCGGCCAAAGACCAGCCTCGCCAATTCGGCTGCGCTGTTCCTAGGCCCGCTCGCCGCGAGCGATCTCGCCCGTCCCGGTTATGCACTCTACGGCGGCAACCCCACGCCGTTATCGCCCAACCCGATGCGCCCCGTGCTACATCTCGCTGCCCCGGTGCTGCAAATTCGCGAAATTCCCCGCAGCGCCGCCGTTGGCTATAACGCCACCTGGACCGCGCCCCGCCGCACCCGCGTCGCCACCATCGCGATTGGCTATGCGGACGGCATTTTCCGCGCAGCCTCCAACCGGCTCACCGCCCGCCACCGGGGTGCGACCATCGAGCAAATCGGTCGCGTTTCAATGGATTTGCTCACATTCGATGTCACCGACCATGCCGAGATCGAGCGCGGCAGCCTTTTGACCTTGCTTGATGACGTGCAAACCATTGAAACACTTGCCGTTCAGGCCGGAACCTCGGGCTATGAAGTGTTAACCCGCTTGGGCCCCCGCTATCGGCGCGTGGTGGAACCGTTATATAGCGGCGTATGACTCGCATTTTCGATCCCATCGCCCTGCTGGGCCGCAGCACCATTGCCTTCATCACCGTGCTCGGTGAATTAGGCTTATTTACCGCCGCCGCCCTCGCTGGACTGTTCCGACCGCCTTATTATCCGCGCAATATTGGCCGCGCCTTCGCCGATATCGGCTTTTTTTCCCTCCCCGTGGTGGCGATGACCGCGATATTCACCGGCATGGTGCTCGCCTTGCAAACCTATACCGGATTTGCCCGCTTCGATGCACAAAGTGCCATCGCGAGCGTGGTGGTGCTCTCGCTCACCCGTGAACTCGGCCCGGTGCTCGCCGGGCTGATGGTCGCCGGGCGTGTCGGCTCCGCCATGGCCGCAGAAATCGGCACCATGCGCGTCACCGATCAGATCGACGCCCTGACCACCCTCGCCACCGACCCGATCCGCTATTTGGTCACGCCGCGCCTGCTCGCCGGGATTATCGCCCTGCCGCTGTTGGTACTGATCGCTGATGTTCTCGGCGTCGCTGGCGGCACGCTGGTGGCCACACTCCGGTTTGGCTTCAATGCGACCGATTATCTGCGGCAAACCTTGCAGCATCTGCACAGTATCGACGTCGTCTCCGGGTTGATCAAATCCGCCGTGTTTGGCTTCGTGATCGCGCTGATGGGCTGCTTTTTTGGCTATCGGTCGCGCGGCGGTGCACAGGGCGTCGGGGCCGCAACCACCTCCGCCGTGGTTGCCGCCTCGATCCTGATCCTGGGCCTTGATTATGTGCTGACCCAGGCGTTTTTCACCGTATGACCCAATCATCCACGAAAATTTCAATCCAAGGCCTCAGCAAGAGCTTTGGCAGCAAAAAAGTCCTGGATGGGCTTAATCTGGACATCGCCACCGGCACCAGCACGGTGGTGATTGGCGGGTCGGGCACCGGCAAATCGGTGCTGTTGAAATGCATTCTCGGCCTGATCGAACCCGATTCCGGCCGCATCCTGATCGATGGCGAAGATGTGCTGACCGCCGCCCCCGAACGCGCCCGCGCCCTACGCGACCAAATCGGCATGCTGTTCCAAAACGGGGCGCTGTTCGATAGCGAGTCGGTCTGGGAAAATGTGACATTCGGCCTGCTGGCCCGCAATCGCATCACCCGCGCGGATGCCCGCGCCCGCGCGATCACCGTGCTCGCCCAAGTCGGGCTGACCGAACAAGTCGCGGATCTCAGCCCCGCCGAGCTTTCCGGCGGCATGCAAAAACGCGTGGCCCTGGCGCGCGCCATCGCCGCCGATCCCGCCATCCTCTTTTTTGACGAACCAACCACCGGCCTCGATCCCATTATGGGGGCGGTGATCGATGGGCTGATCGTGGATTGCGTGAAGCGTCTGGGCAGCACCTCGATCGCCATCACCCATGACATGGCCAGCGCGGCACGGATTGGTGATAACATTGCCATGCTGTTCAACGGCAAAATCATCTGGCAAGGCCCGCCGACGGCCGTGCTGTCCAGCGGCAATGAATTCGTCGACCAATTCACCCATGGCCGCCGCGAAGGCCCAATTCAAATGGCGCTGCGCCGGTAACATCCAATACAATAGCGGAATACGGCAGCTGAATACGGCAGCGGAATACGGCAGCGGAATACGG
>VFSW01000734.1_pt1 | contig 48574 bp, 42 predicted proteins | sample 5358111 | NCBI WGS metagenome assembly VFSW01 (sample SAMN11554181, study PRJNA540505) | mine drainage metagenome | isolation source: sediment from site ElyBrook_90M | place: USA: Ely Copper Mine, Vershire, VT | collected 2017 | reverse complement strand
TCTTGTATGCGAAACAGCCCCCTCCTCCAGGCTCATCCTGTATGAGATAAGACTGCCGGCTGACGGCACGGTTTGCTACCATTAAGGTCATCACTTTGCTCGACACGGTTCCGGATGTATTAGGTCGGATTGTCGCCGCGAAGCGGGAACAGCCCGCGCCGGGTCCGGATGTGCTCCGGCGGTGGGAACAGGCCGCGGCGCAGGCGGCCATGGGGCGTCGCGATTTCCGCCGGGCGCTGGCTGCCGGAGCGCCGGCGGTGATCGCCGAGATCAAGAAAGCCTCGCCCAGTAGAGGCCTGCTGTCCCACGAGTTTAATCCGTCGCGGCTCGCGCGGCAGTATGCGGCAGGCGGCGCGGCGGCCCTTTCGGTGCTCACCGACGAAGCGTTTTTTCAAGGCCGCCTGGCCGACTTAGATGCCGCCCGCGGGGCCTGCGGTCTGCCTGCCTTGCGGAAGGACTTCACACTAGACGAACATCATGTGCTGGCAGCGGCGGCGCATCACGCCGACGCCATCCTGTTGATTGCCGCCATCCTGGAGGAAGACGAAATTCGCAAGCTGCAGCGCGTGGCGGCCGGCTACGGCATGGCGGCGCTGGTCGAGGTGCACGACGAGAGCGAACTGGCCAGGGCGGTGAACGCCGGCGCGGCAATCATCGGCGTCAACAACCGGGATCTGACCACGTTTGAGGTGACGCTGGAAACTTCCCTGCGCCTGGCGCCGCGCATTCCGGCGGACGTGCTGAAGGTGAGCGAGAGCGGCATCAGCTCCGCGCGGGACGTCCAACGGCTGCGGGCGGCGGGCTACCAGGCGTTCCTGGTGGGCGAACACCTCATGAAATCGGCGGACCCGGCGGAAGCGGTGCGGGCGTTGGTGACGGCATGATGGTGAAGATCTGCGGCATCACCAATCGCGAGGATGCGCTGGCCGCCATCGAGGGCGGCGCTTCGGCGCTGGGTTTCAATTTCTATCCGGCCAGCCCGCGCTATATCGCGCCGGAAGCGGCGGCGGCGATCACGGCGGCGTTGCCCAAAACCGTTTGGAAGGCGGGCGTGTTCGTGGACGAGCCGGCCGGGAACGTGCAGCGCATCGCTCGCCTGGCCGGCCTGGATGTCGCGCAGTTGCACGGCAGCGAATCGCCCCGCCAATATCCGCAAGGCGTTCGCGTCTGGAAGGCGATCCGGGTGGGACCGGCCCTCAACCTGCCTGACCTTCTGCCCGCGGAAGCCGTGCTGCTGGACGGTCCCGCATCGGGCCAGGCGTTCGATTGGACACACATTCCGGAGTGCCCGTTGAAGCTGATTGTGGCCGGCGGACTGGATGCCAGCAACGTGCGGCAGGCGATCGAGCAAGTGCATCCGTGGGGCGTGGATGCGTGCTCCCGCCTGGAAAGCTCGCCGGGCCGCAAGGATCATTTCAAAATGGCGGCGTTTCTGAAGGCCGCGCAGGCAGCCGCGTCATGTTAGCGGCGCAGCCGGACGCGGGCGGGCATTTCGGGCCCTACGGCGGCCGGTACGTACCGGAAGTCCTGATGGCGCCGCTCGAGGAATTGGAGAAGGCATATCTGGAGGCGCGCGGCGATCCGGCCTTCCAGGCTGAATTGAGCGACTTGCTGCGGAACTACGCCGGCCGTCCCACGCCGCTTTACTGCGCGCGCCGGCTTTCCGAGCATCTGGGCGGAGCGCGCATCTACTTCAAGCGCGAAGATCTGCTGCATACCGGCGCGCACAAGATCAACAACTCGCTGGGGCAGGGATTGCTGGCGCGGCGCATGGGCAAGCGCCGCATCATCGCGGAAACCGGCGCGGGCCAGCACGGGGTCGCCACGGCCACCGTGTGCGCCCGGCTGGGCCTGGATTGCGTGGTCTACATGGGCGAGGAAGACATGCGCCGCCAGCGTCTGAACGTCTTCCGGATGCGCCTGCTGGGAGCCCAGGTGCTTGCGGTGACGGCCGGCAGCCGCACGCTGAAAGACGCCATCAGCGAGGCCATGCGCGACTGGGTGACCAACGTGGAAACCACCTATTATTTGCTGGGTTCAGCGCTGGGCTCGCACCCCTACCCGGTGATGGTGCGCGATTTTCAGAAGGTGATCGGCGAGGAAGCGCGGCGCCAGATCCTGGAGACGGAGAAGCGGCTGCCCGACGCCATCTTCGCGTGCGTAGGTGGGGGCAGCAATGCCATCGGCATCTTCCATGCTTTTCTGCCGGATGAATCCGTGCGGCTGATCGGCGTCGAGGCGGGCGGCAGGGGTACGGGTTTGGGCGAGCATGCCGCGCGCTTCCGCGGTGGCGCACCGGGCGTGCTGCACGGCGCGCGGAGCTATTTATTGCAGGACGCGGATGGCCAGGTTTCGCCGACTCACTCGGTTTCCGCGGGGCTGGACTACGCGCTGATCGGTCCCGAGCACGCCTGGCTGCACGACCGCGAGCGCGCGGAGTACGTCGCCGCCAGCGACGCGGAAGCGCTGGATGCGGCCCGCCTGCTGTGCCGCACCGAAGGACTGATTCCGGCGCTCGAGTCGGCGCACGCGGTGGCCGAAGTGGTGCGGCGCGCGCCCGCGGCGGGCGGCCAGGTCTACATCGTCAACATGTCGGGCCGCGGCGACAAGGACATCGATATTTACCGGGAAAACTTCAAGGAACTCGACGCACAGTGATGCCCGACACCCGCATCGCACGCATGTTCGAGGGTTTGAAGCGGCATGGAAGCCGCGGGCTGATCGCGTTCCTGACCGCGGGCGACCCCGCGCCCGCGCGCACGGCCGCGCTGGTGGAAGCGCTGGAGCGGGGCGGCGCGGACCTGATCGAGCTGGGCGTTCCATTTTCGGATCCGATAGCGGACGGCCCCGTGATCCAGCGCGCGGGACAGCGGGCGCTGGCGGCCGGCACGACGCTGCGCGGGGTGCTCGAAATCGCCGCCGCAGTCCGCCGCCGTTCCGAAATCCCGCTGTTGCTGTTCACCTACCTAAACCCCGTGGTGCGCTACGGCCTGGAGGCCCTGGCGCGCGACGCCGCGGCCTGCGGCATCGATGGCTGCCTGCTGACGGACGCCAGCGTCGAAGAAGCCGGCGAATACGTGGAAGCCATGCGCCGGCATCATCTGGATACGGTGTTCCTGGCCGCGCCCACCAGCACGGAGCGGCGCCTGCGGCTGGTCGCGCAATATTCCACGGGATTCGTCTACCTGGTTTCGCGCACCGGCGTCACCGGCGCGCGCGAATCGCTTTCGCAAGCCGCCGGTCCGCTGGTGCGCGCCATGCGCGCGGTGACGGATCTGCCGCTGGCGGTGGGATTCGGCGTTTCCCGGCCGGAGCACGTGGCCGAATTGGGCCGCCAAGTGGAAGCGGTGGTGGTGGGCAGCGCGATTGTCAGCCTTATAGAGCGTCTTGCGGACAGCCCGTCCCTCGAGATTCAACTGGAGTCCTTGGTCCGGGAGCTGAAACAGGGCTTCAACATGCGGGCGGCGGAGGCACGGTGAAGCGGGAAGATGCGCTGCGGGCGCTGGAGGAATACCGCGTGGCGATCGATGCGCTGGATCTGCGCCTGCTGGAATTGCTGAACCAGCGCACGCGCGTGGTGGAAGATATCGGCCGGGTGAAGCGCGCCGCGCAGTTGCCCATCTACGAACCCCGGCGCGAGGACCAGGTTTTTGAGAATGTCACGGCGCACAATGGCGGCCCTCTCACGCCGGAGGCCGTCAAGCGCATCTTCGAACGCATCATCGACGAGATGCGCACCATCCAAAGAATTCGCATGGAAGCCGCCGGCAACGGAGACGCATAAATGTTGGTCGTCATGCAGCAAGGGGCCACGGAACCCCAGATTCAAGCGGTCATCGACCGCATGGTGGGCGAGGGCTATGATGTGCACCGTTCCACCGGCGTCATGCATACGGTGCTCGGGGGCGTAGGCGGCAAGGTGGACGTGGACCTCGAGATCTTTGAGGCCATGGAGGGGGTGAAGGAGGCGCACCGCATCGCGTCGCCCTACAAGCTGGCCAACCGGAATTTCAATCCGGGCGGAACGGTGGTGCGGATCGGCGAGGTGGCTATCGGCGGCGGGCAGGTGGTGGTGATGGCCGGGCCGTGCAGCGTGGAAAGCCGGGAGCAGATCGATTGCGTGGCGGCGCAGGTCGCCCGCGCGGGGGCGCGCGTGATTCGCGGCGGCGCCTTCAAGCCGCGTTCATCGCCGTACAGCTTCCAGGGCCTGGGCGGCGGGGGTCTGCGGATGCTGCGCGAGGCCGCCGATCGCAACGGCCTGCTGGTGGTGAGCGAAGTCATGGACCAGGGCCAGATCCCGCTGGTGGGCGAGTTCGCCGATATCCTGCAGATCGGCGCGCGCAACATGCAGAACTTCAACCTGCTGCGCGAACTCGGCAAACAGCGCAAGCCGGTGTTGCTGAAACGCGGCATATCCGCGACGATCGAGGAATTGCTGCTGTCCGCCGAATACATCATGGCCGGCGGCAACTACCAGGTGATCCTATGCGAACGCGGCATCCGCACGTTCGAAACCTACACGCGCAACACCATGGACATCTCGGCGATTCCGGTGGTGAAGAAGCTGTCGCACCTGCCCATGGTGGCCGATCCGTCCCACGGCACGGGCCGGCGCGACAAGGTGGCGCCCATGGCGCTCGCCGCGGTGGCCGCGGGCGCCGACGGCCTGCTGATCGAGGTGCATCCCGATCCCGACCGCGCGCTGAGCGACGGGGCGCAATCGCTGCGTCCCGAGCAGTTCGAGGAATTGATGCGCCAGTTGCGCCTGATTGCACCGGCGGTGGGCCGGTCGATCTGAGGCGGACATCAGCATGGAAAGCGTTGCCATTTTCGGCGTCGGGCTGATTGGGGGATCTTTCGGCTTGGCGCTGAAGAAGGCCGGGTTCGGCGGCGAGATCCTGGGCGTCAGCTCCGAAGCCAGCATCCACGCGGCGCTGGAACGCGGCGCTATCGACCGCGGCTCCGCGCTGGAGGAGGCCGCCCGCCGCGCGGACCTGCTGTACCTGGCGCAGCCCATCGGCCGCATTCTGGACACGCTGCGGCATCTGGACCCGCTGGTGCGCGCGGACGCCCTGGTTACGGACGCGGGCAGCACCAAGCACGCCATCGTGACGGGGGCGCGCAAGTTGCTGCACGGCTGCCAGTTTCTGGGAGGACATCCGCTGGCCGGGAAAGAAAAGCGCGGCGTGGAGCAGGCCGAGGCGGACCTGTTCCGCGGCCGCACCTACGTGTTGACGCCCGCTTCCCCCGATTAACTGGAGACGCCGCCGGCGCGCGCGTTTGTCGAGTGGCTGGGCCGCATCGGCGCCAGGCCCGTGGTGCTCGGCGCGGCCGAACACGACCGGCTGGTCTCGTTCACCTCACACCTGCCGCAGCTTGCCTCGACTGCGCTGGCGGCCACGGTGGCAGGGAACCTGACCGCGCCGGACGATCTGCGGGTGGCCGGTCCGGGCCTGATCGACTCGACCCGCCTGGCGCTGAGCGCTTACGAACTGTGGCGCGACATCCTGGCCACCAACACGGAATCCATCGAGCAGGCGCTGGCCGCGTACATCAACGAACTCGAGCAGCTTCGGGAAAACCTGCGCACACGCGGCGCGCAGGAGACCTTCGTGCGCGGGGCGGCGCTGGCGGAGCGGCTGCGCCGGGCGAACTGATCGGGAGCGCGGCGGCGAGCCTGTCCGGACCGGTCGCCGCCCGGAAGGGATGCCCGGCCCAGTGCGCTCACCACGAGACCACCGCTATTGCCCATGCCCTTGTGTTGCGGCCGCAAGCGCGGTTTTGATTTCGCCGGCTATCTTCGCCGACGCTTCAGCATCCACTTTGGGATCACCCCATGGCTCCGTCTGGAGAAGCTTCTTCCGCTTCTGTTCGGTCACCGCGACCCGGACGGAAGTCTGTGTGTCGCTATCCTTGATGCATGTCACCTCGACGCGAGTGCCGGTTTGCGTATAGCGCCCGCTAGTATCCATAGCGGTAATGATCTGCCCGGTATCCTTGCCGGCGCTGTCGATCGTATAGCCTTGCCGCTTGAGATAGTTCAGGACCGCGTCATAAGCCTTGTCGTAAGGAGCGGCCGCCTGAAACGTCGTGCCGCCTTTGACATTCCTCGGTTCGGCCGACTCAGCGATGTTCGCCTCTTTCCTCGCGTGCCTTTGGGCGTAAGCGCATGTGCTGGCGGCGCCAATCAAGACAGCGGCGCAAACGGCCGTGGGAATCATCAATTCGATACGTTTGATCATATTTCCGTGCTTCTCCCTGACCGGGATGAAGAGCTAGGCGCGCGACCTGCCTCCCCCTCACTGTGGAATCACCCAGCTTTGGCGGGGAGGCGGGACGCTGAAATCCTTCTCGGTTAACTGCGCCTGATACGAGAAGTACCACTCGAAGTTCTGCTTCTCAGTCACGTTTCCCGCCTGGTCGGTGTTGGTGACCACGTCAAACAGAAACACGCCCACGGTGCACGGGGCCTTGATCATCGAGATTTGTGGACCGAGAATGGTTACGTCCTGCTCGCTGCGCGGAGGAAGAATGATGTTGGTCAGGTCGCCGTAACCGGAGGCGTCCGTGGGCGCCAGCTTTCCGGCAACGTTGAATTGCACGGCGATGCCCGAGCCGCGGAATACGTGCGGCATCTGGTTGCTGAGGTGCAGGTGAAACACCAGACGGTCCGGACTGACGGTCAGGCTGGGGACGGTCGTCTGTTCGACGTACACCGCGTTTGGGGCAGGCTGCGCGACCAGACCAAGAAATGTGGGCGGCGGCACTTGCCGCGATTGCACGGTCGAGGACTCCTTGGCCTGGTACGTTTCCGGGGCCAGGGTGATTCGCAGGCCGCCCTTGCTCTGGCTCTGGGGCGTGTCCTCCAGGGCCGCCAGCGACGGCACCGCCGCACTCAGCTTGACGATCGTGGGAGGCGGGGGTTCCCTCTTGGGCTTCTTCTTCCTTTCGCCGTAGGCTGCTCCGGACGCCAAGGTCAAGACCAGGACCACGGCGGCGAAGGATTGCAAGATAATCAGCGGCCTGATTCTCATTTTTAGTTCTCCAGTAAGCGCGTCGTAATAGTCGCCCTCAGTCGGCGGCCCGCGCGAACCGCCGCGCGCAAACCAACGTTCCGGCTGCGTTTGAAGTTACTCCCTTAAGCTATAATGCTTTGGTCCGGAACCGGACCGAAGAAACGCTGAAAAACCGCCGAACTTTCCATGAAAGACCCAACTCCAGGCTCCGGCCACGCCCACGATGAGGCAATCGTTTCCGTTGGCGAGTTCCGGCTGGATTTGCACCTCCGCTCGCTGCACCGCGGCGACGTCAAGGTCCGGATCACCCCCAAGCCGTTCAGCGCACTTGAGTACCTGGTGAAAAATCGCCACCGGGTTGTGTCAAAGGCCGAACTGCTCGAGAATGTCTGGGGTGGCCTGCGCGAGAGCAGCACGGTCGAGCATGCCATTAGCGCGCTCCGGCGAATCCTTGAAGACGGCACGGCGGAAGCCCGATATATCGAGACCGTGCCCGGCCAGGGCTACCGGCTCATCGCCGAGGTGGAAGTTCCCGATCGCAGCGCTTCGGCCCCCCCTTCGCCAAACGAAGACCAGGTCGCTGTGGCTCGCCGGAGCCACAGCCGCGCCTGGATGTCGGGCCTCGCCGTTGGTGCGATCCTGCTGGCGGGTGCTGGCGCGGTCGTCCTCGTCCGGCAGCTCTCCAGATCTCCCCGGATCGCCAACGTTTCCCTGAGCCGGAACTCCCTCGCCGCGCGGAACGCTCGGGGAGATGTGCTTTGGACCTACGAGTTCGGAGCCGCGCTGACTGATCGCCAGCCGGAGAACGCGCCCTGGGAGACCCAGATCGTGGATTTGGATGGCGACGGCGTCCCCGAGGTCCTGGTAGCCACGGGCTTCGCGCGCAGTGCGCCGGGACAAAGCCTAGACCGGCTCTTTTGCTTTTCTTCCGGCGGGAAGTTGCTCTGGTCTTACCGGCCGCAGGGCCGGTTCCAGTTCGGGATCTGGGACCTTGACGGGCCTTGGATTCTCCGGCAGGTGACGGTCGTGCCGCAGGCCGGCGCCAAGACGATCTATGCGGCCGTCAGCCATTACTCCTGGTGGCCGTCCTTTCTGGTGAAGATCTCACCGACGGGTGCTCCCAAGGTCGTGTTGGTGAATTCAGGGAACGTGAGGGCGATCACCAAGGTCCGGACAGCGGCTGGAGATTATATTCTCGCCAGCGGAATCAACAACGAATACCGGCAGGCGTTCCTGGCGATCCTGGCCGAAGGCGGCTCTCCTACGACGTCGCCGCAGGCCCAGGAGTCCAGGTATCAGTGCGTGCGCGGATGCCCCGCCGCACGGCCGTACCGCTACATCCTCTTCCCGCGCTCCGAGCTGAGCGAGGCCAATGACGAACCGTACAACATCGCCACCGGCATCTATTCGCAGCCCGCCGGCGTTACCGTGCACACCGACGAGGTGCCGCCGGCCGGATTCGAAGAGTATGACTTCTCCCCGGAACTCCTGCCCGAACGTGTTTCCTGGGGCGACCGTTGGGGGCAAATTCACAAGCTCCTGGAGAGCCGGGGCCGGATCAAACATAGTCTTGAGCACTGTCCGGAACTCAAAGCGCCCGCCATCCTGAAGGTCTGCGACCAAAACGGCAACTGGAGCACCGTCTCCGTGCCCCGGAGACCTTGGCCGTACTAGAATCCACGGAAGACCCGGTAGGACCCTCTTTCGAGCGGCGTAGTGAACACCGTCGTGGCGCCCTCGGCCTGGCCCGCCAGTTCCGCGCCCGTCACCACGTCGCGCAGCCTGGTGATGCGCTTGTCCGTGACGATGCGGACGTCAACCGGATTCTCATGGAAGGACTCCACGATGAAATGGTCATTGTCGTAGACGAAAAGGCTGACGAGCGGCGGCGCATCCAAACGGACGTACATGTCCCGTGTCAGCACGTCGCGGATCGCTTTCCACACTCCCTGGGGATAGCTGTACAGGTCGCCCATGGCCTGCGGGATGGTCAGCACGTACAGCAGACCCTTGGAGTATTTGGCGGAAAGCAGAATGGGCGCGCCGGACGTTTTCGAGGCGGAGGTCAGGGCGCTGACGATCTCCCAGGCATCGTTGGTAGGGTAGCGGATGAGGGGCGCCAGGATATCGGAATCGGCATGCAGGGCGCCGCCCAGCCGGAATCCCTGAAACTCGCGGGTGGCGACGGTTTGTCCCGTATACTCCAGTTCGGCGATATCCTCGATACCCTTGCCTTGCAGAGCCTTGAGCAGGCCGGATGTGATGACCACACTGGCGCCCGCGGCTAAGCGCTTCTTGATCTTGCCGACGATATCCGGATCGTACCTGGCCTGCTCCGTCAGCAGGATGGTTCCGGCGTCTTCGGGAAACGCGGGAACGATGTCCATGGGGATGCCGGCCATGCCCAGATAACTCGGCAGGAAGTCTTCGCCCGAGGAATTATATGGCTTGTAAGTCTTGACGCCGATCGGCTTGCCAAGCTGTCCCAGAAAGCCGTCCACGGCGGCGAAGACCTCGCCGGCGATGTGCGCGGCCTGGGATGCGGGCGGCGCGGCCGGCTGGTAGAGCGAGCCGATGTTGAACAGCGTGATCTCCGGGGCTTTGGCGAACAGCGTGATCCAGATCTGCTCGGCATAGCGGCCGGGAATCCGCATACCGCCCTGATCGACCCAGCCGCCGGCGTTGCCGCCCGGCTTGATGTTCTCGAAGTAGCGAAAGATGGAGTAGCCGTGATACTGCTGCAGGTGCTGATTGCCCGCCACAGGATCCCGGGTTTCGGTGCCTGTATAAATCTTATCGAAGTACTTAGGCTCGGTTTCGAGGTTGAATCCGAGGTATTGGAAGTGGTCGTACCAGTTGGGGTACTTGATGATGACCTTGACCTTCGGATTGACTGCCTTGGCGGGGTTGACCACCAGCTCGCGGCCGGCTTCGTCCATCAGCGCGAGGCGATAGGCGGTCCAGCTACGGCTTCCCTTTGCCTGGATCTCGCTGTCGGACTTGCAGTCGGTGAAAAAGAAGTCGTCGAGGATGATCTCATCGAAGTTGCGGGCGGTGAATTCGACGACGTCTTTCAATTTCTGGCGCAGCGCCGGGTCGGAGTAGCAGTAGGTCTCAAACAGGTTGCGCTCATTGATGGTGGCGGTGATGCCGCCGGACACCTTGACACCTTTGGAGAGAAAGAATTGCTTGGCGCGATCGAGGGTCTCCTGATCGACGACCACCATGTCGCGATGGGTTTCGAGGTAGATCTTGCCGATTTTAAAATTGCGGGAAATGGCTTCCCAGTGGCTTTCGAGCCAGGCGGGATCTTTCATCTGCCTGGTTTCGTAGACGCGGCTGTAGACGGCCACGTCGAAGTTCTTATAGTTGTTCCCGGCCGCCGGCGCGGCGGAGACAGTGAGGACCGCGGCGAGCAGAACTCTATGCATTTCAGATTCGATTATAAGCCCGCGCCGATGCTTCCCGTCCTCCGGGCGTGGTTCCGGTTATAATGACCGGGGACTCTTATGCGACCTTCGATATTGCCTTTCGTGCTGGCCATGCCGGCTCTGGTTTGGGCGCAGGCTCCGGCGCAGCCGGCGCGGCCCCAGGCCGCCCGGCAGGAGAAACCGAAAGGGCCGTGGATGGACAAATCGCTGGGGCCGGATCAGCGCGCGGACATGCTGGTAGGGCAGATGACGCTGGACGAGAAGATTCAGCTTGTGCACGGTGTTGGATGGGGCGCGCTCAGGCCCGGTTCGCCCGTGCCGCCGGGATCCAACCAGGGCGCCGGCTTCGTGCCCGGGATCGAACGGTTGGGCATCCCGGCGGTTAACCTGGCGGATTCGGCGGTGGGCGTGCGGATGGGCGCGCTCGAGAGCCGGTATTCCACGTTGCTGCCCTCGACGCTGGGGTTGGCGGCCAGCTTCGATCCCGAGGCAGGCTACCTGTACGGCTCGGTGATCGGCCGGGAACTGCGCGACCAGGGCTACAACATGTCGATCGGCGGCGGCGTGGACCTGGTGCGGGAACCGCGCAACGGACGCAATTTCGAATACGCGGGGGAGGACCCCGTCCTGGCCGGGACCATGGCGGGCCAGCTTATGAAGGGCCTGCAGGCGCAGCAGGTGATGGGCGACATCAAGCATTATGCGTTCAACGACCAGGAAACCGGGCGCAATATTCTGAACGTGGTCATGGACAAGCGGACCATGCGGGAGACGGACCTGCTGGCATTTGAAATCGCGCTGAAGATCGCCGAACCATCGGGCGTCATGTGCTCCTATAACAAGGTGAACGGCGATTACGCCTGCGAGAACGACTACCTGCTAAACCAGGTGCTGAAGAAGGACTTCGGCTTCAAGGGCTGGGTGCTTTCGGATTGGGGCGGCACGCACAGCACCACCAAGGCCGCCATGAACGGGCTCGACCAGGAGATGCCCGGGGACAGGTATTTTGGCGCGGATTTAAAGAAGGCGGTGGAGAGCGAAGAGGTGCCGGAGGCGCGGCTCAACGACATGGTGCACCGGATTCTGCGGAGCATGTTCGCGGCGGGCGTGATTGACAACCCGCCGGTGCGGCGGGTGGTGGATCCGTTCCGGGGCCTGGAAGACGCACAACACATCGCGGAAGAGTCCATCGTGTTGCTGAAGAACGCCGGGGGCGTGTTGCCGTTGGACGCGGGGCGCGTGGCGTCGATCGCGCTGATCGGGTCGCATGCGGACGTGGGAGTCCTCTCGGGCGGGGGCTCGGCACAGGTTGACCCGCCGGGCGGCGACGCGGTCACGCACCTTCCCGGCGCGGCCAGGTGGATGCAGCCCGTGTGGTTCCCGTCGTCCCCGTTGAAGCAGATCCGCGAGCGCGCCCCTCTGGCGACGGTTGAATACGACGACGGAACGGATTCAGCCGCGGCGGCAAAACTGGCCAGGGCTTCCCAAGTGGCGATTGTGTTCGTGAACCAGTACATGAGCGAAGGGCGGGACGCGGCGACGCTGGCGTTGCCGGGCAACCAGGATGCGCTGGTGAGCGCCGTGGCCGCGGCCAATCCCCGCACCATTGTGGTGATCGAGAGCGGCGGACCCGTCTCCATGCCTTGGGTGGGCGAAGTCAAGGGCGTGCTGGAGGCGTGGTATCCGGGCATCGGCGGCGCACAGGCGCTGGCCGCGATTCTGTTCGGCGACGTGAATCCTTCCGCGAAGCTGCCAGTGACGTTCGCCGCGTCGGACGGCGACCTGCCGCATCCGCAGGTGCCCGGGATTGATCTGGTGAAGCCGGGCCAGCGGCCGCCCGCATTCGACGTGAACTACACGGAGGGCCTGAAGGTCGGCTACAAGTGGTTTGAGGCGGAGCACAAGCAGCCGCTGTTCGCGTTTGGGTACGGGCTGTCGTACACCACGTTCGCGTACTCGGACCTGAAGGCGGACGGCAGCCGGCGGACGGTGAGCTTTAGCGTGAAGAACACCGGGCGGCGGGCCGGCACGGACGTGGCGCAGGTGTACGTTATGCTGCCGCCGGCGGCGGACGAGCCTTTCCGGCGCCTGGTGGCGTGGCAACGCGTGCAGCTAGAAGCGGGCGAATCGAAGACGGTGTCGCTGAAGCTGAATCCGGTCTACCTTTCCATTTTCAACGTGCGGAACAACGCGTGGGAACTGTTGGGGGGCGAGTATCGGGCGTTGGTCGGGCCGCTGACCGCGGGATTCCGGGTGGAGTAGACGCGTCCGGCGCAGGGAATTAGCAAAAGCCGATTTGAAGCGGGTGAGCCAGGCGCGCTATACTAGGTAGCTTGGAATAAGATGCCGAAACGTACCTTTCAACCCAACAACCGCAAGCGCGCGAAGACGCACGGGTTCCGCTCCCGTATGGAAACCAAGAACGGGCGGGCGGTGCTATCGCGGCGCCGCGCACGGGGCCGCCACAAGCTCACGGTCAGCTCCGAGAGGTAAGCATCCCTGGCTTCCCGAAACGTGTTCGTCTGTTGCGATCCACGGATTTCCGCAAAGTTTACGATGGCGGGTCGCGTTTTTCGACCACTTTTTTTACGGCGTTCTGTATGCGAAGACCGCAGGCGGGTGGGCCGCGGATCGGTTTCACCACGCCGCGCGCGGTCGGCAAGGCAGTGGTGCGCAACCGGATCAGGCGTCGTATGCGCGAGGCCGTGCGCTTGCATCTCGAACAGTTGAGTCCAGAGTGGTGGATCGTCATCAATCCCCGGCGCAAGGCGATGGACGCTCCGTTTGCGGAACTGGAGCGGGAGGTGGAACGTCTGTTCCGGCGATGCAGCGGGCATTGATCGCGCTGCTGCGGTTCTATAAACTGTGCATTTCACCGCTGTTGCCTTCGGCATGCCGGTTTTACCCCACCTGCTCGGAATACATGATTCAGGCCGTCGAGAAATACGGCGTGCGGCGAGGCGTTTGGATGGGAACGCGGCGGCTGGCGAAATGTCATCCCTTTCACGCCGGCGGCGCCGATCCCGTCCTGTGAACACGAAACAACATGGCGGAACCAACTAGCGGCGGAACATCAGGGGGACCCGGGCAACCGAAAGAGCTGTCCATGGAACTGCGGCTTCTGTTCGCCTTCATTCTGATGGGCGTGGTGCTGTTCGTCACGCCGTATTTCTACAAGACCGTGGCGCCGCCGGCAAAGAAGACTGCCGTGGCGGCCAAGAGCGAGATTGCGCCGGCGGCGGCCGGAAGCGCGGGAGCGGCCGCGCCCGCGGAAGCCGCGGCTGAAGGCGCCCCGGCCCCCGTAGCCGCGGCGCAGGAAGAAATCCGCGTCATCGACACCGACCTTTTCCGGATCACGTTCAGCAACAGGGGCGGCGTCGTGAAGAGCTGGCTGCTGAAAAAATACAAAGCGCACAGCGGCGCGCCGCTGGAACTGGTCAACACATCCTCGGGCGCCGACCGGCCTGCCGCGCTCTATTTCTCCGGCCAGAAGCCAGCCGTAGACGTCAACCAGGCGCTCTACCAGGTGGACAGTGACGGCCTGTCGATCCGCTTCGATTATTCCGACGGCCGCGTGGCGGTGCGCAAGTCTTTCCAGTTCCTCAAATCGAGCTACCAGGTGGACGTCACCACGCAAGTCACGGACGGCGCCAAACCGCTGCCGCATGAGATTGAGTGGCGCGGCGGATTCGGCGACATGGCCGTGGCGAATCCGTCAGGCGCACAGCAGACTCTCCGCTTCGATTTGGGCGAGGGCAAGCTGGTGAAGAGCGCCGCCAAGGCGGCCAAGAACGGTCCTGCCACGGTGACCGGCAACTTCTCCTTCGCCGGAATCGAAGAGCAGTATTTCGTGGCGGCGTTTCTGCCGAAGCGTTCGGGCGCGGTGGAGATGACCACGTTCAGCGACACCGCCCCCACGCCGCAGGAGTCGAAGCCGGTGCCCTTCGCGGGTGTGGGGGTGGGCGGCGCGACCGTAAACCAGTTCTCGCTCTACGTTGGGCCCAAGGACATCGACATTCTGCGGGGGGTCAATCCGAAACTCGAACAGGTAGTGGATTTCGGCTGGCTCAGCGTCCTGGCCAAGCCGCTGTTCCTCATCGTGAATTGGGCCGCGGACCACGCCATTCATAACTACGGCTGGTCCATCGTCCTGGTGACCATTGCGCTCAACTTCGTGCTGTTTCCGTTGAAGATCACCAGCATGAAATCGATGAAGAAGATGCAGGCACTGCAGCCGCAGATCACGGCCATCAACGACAAGTATAAGAACATCGGGCTGCGGGATCCCCGGAAAGCCGACCAGAACCAGGAGGTCATGGAACTGTACAAGAAGCACGGGGTGAATCCCATGGGCGGCTGCGTCCCGATGCTGCTGCAGATCCCGTTCTTCATCGCGTTCTACAAAGTGTTTTCCGTGTCGGTGGAGATGCGCGGCGCCGAGTGGTTGTGGGTAACGGACCTTTCGCAGCCCGAAACCCTGCCGATCCGCCTGTTGCCCATCGTCATGGTGGTGAGCCAGTTTGTGATGCAGAAAATGACGCCCACCACGGCGGGCGCCGACCCGAATCAGCAACGCATGATGCAGTTCATGCCGCTGATCTTCGGTTTCATGTTCTATAACTTGTCGAGCGGGCTGGTACTATACTATTTGACCAGCAACCTGGTGGGTGTGGCGCAGCAGTGGTTTTTCAACCGGACTTCGCTGGCGACGGTGGCAGCGCAAGCGGTGCAGCCGCCGAAGAAAAAGAAGGATGGCAGGAAGTAGACAGTGAACGATCGCAAGTATTCGGTCTCGTCGGTACGGTCGCGCATCGCGCAATTCCTTGGTCCCTTGCTGGAGCAGTGCGGCCTTAAGCTGGAATATGAAATGGCGGACGGGCAGCCCGCCGAAGACGATTTCGAGACGCCGGACGTGGTGGTGAAGTTCAGCGGGCCGGACGTGGACTATCTGCTGGCAAACCGCGCGGAGTTGTTGCTGGCGTTGGAGCACGTGACCATGGAGGCGCTGCGGATGCCCTCCGAAGACCACTCGCGGGTTTCCTTCGATGCCAACGACTACCGGTTGCTACGCATCGAGGAACTGCGGGTGAGCGCGGCGGCGGCGGCGGAGAAAGTGAAGCGCACGGGGCAGCCCTTCCGGTTCAACCCGATGAACAGCCGGGAGCGGCGCGTGATTCACCTTTCGTTGCGCAACGAAACGGCGGTGCGCAGCGAGAGTGGCGGCACCGGCGGTTTCCGCCACGTGGTGGTGTATCCGGCGGGGATGCCCAGCCTGCCCGATCCGCCGCAACCTGCTTACGTGCGCCGCGACTCGCCGCCGGGCGGTGGGTATCGGGAGGGTTCGCGGGATCGGGACCGCGGCGGACCCGGCCGGCGCGAGCGCCCGCAACGCCGCGGGGCGCGCAGGTAGCGGGACCGGCCACGCGGCAGCCCTGCTGAAAATTGAATCTCACCGACACCATCGTTGCCATTGCCACGCCCGCCGGACGGGGCGGGCTGGGAGTGATCCGCCTGTCCGGCAATCAGGCCCGCGAGGTCGCGGCCCGCATGTTGCGCTTCTCCGGAGTGGCGGAATGGCGTCCGTGGTCCTGCCAATTGGCGGATCTGCTGGATGCCGAAGGGCAAGTGGTGGACCAGGTGGTGGCGGCTTTTTTCGCCCGTCCCCGCTCCTACACCGCGGAGGACCTGGTGGAGATTTCCTGCCACGGCTCCCCAGTGGTGCTGCGTCACGCCGTGGCGCTGGCGATTGACGCGGGCGCGCGCATGGCGGAGCCGGGCGAGTTCACCCTGCGGGCATTTCTAAATGGCCGCATCGACCTGCCGCGGGCGGAGGCCGTGCGCGACCTGGTTGAATCCACAACGCTTTACCAGGCGCGCGTCGCCGCGCAGCAGGCCGACGGATCGGTGTCACGCCGCATCGCGCCGCTGAAGGAGCAGCTTCTGGAACTGATCGCGATGCTCGAGGCGGGCATCGACTTCGCAGAGGACGACGTCAGCGTGGCGCCGGTGGCGGAGATTCAGCGGCGTCTGGCGCCTATTATGGAAGGCGTTTCGCGGCTGGCCGGCAGCTTTGCGTTTGGGGCGCTGGTGCGCACGGGCTTGACCCTGGCCATCGTGGGACGGCCTAATGTGGGCAAGAGCAGCCTATTCAACCGTCTGCTCGAGCAGGATCGCGCTATTGTTACGAGCATCCCGGGCACCACCCGCGACGTCGTGTCCGAGGTGGCCGCCATCCACGGGATCCCCGTCAAACTCTTCGACACCGCGGGCATTCGCGAGGGTCTGGACCTGGTGGAATCGCTGGGCATCGAGCGGAGTTTCCAGACCATGGCCGACGCGGACCTCACGTTGGTGGTAGTGGATCTATCCGCGCCGGCCGAAGACCAGGATCGTGAGCTGATGGCGCGCGCCGGCAGGCAGGGACGATGGATCCTGGTGGGCAACAAGTGCGATCTCCCCCGGCGCGCCGATCTCAACGGCCGGGTGCAGCCGGTTTCGGCGCTCACGGGCGAGGGGATCGAAGCCCTGCGGGAGGCCGTGTTCCGCTCCGTGGCGCCGGCCGAAAATGCTGAAATCGAGGCCGGCTTCATTACCAGCTTGCGGCACGAGCGACTCCTGCGCGAGTCCCTGAACTACCTGGAAAAGACCCGTGCGGCGGCTGCCCAGGCCATCCCGCACGAGATGCTGCTGCTCGATCTCTACGCCGCTTTACGGCCGATCGACGCGATTACCGGTGCGACGACCGCCGACGACATCCTCAACCGCATCTTCGCCACCTTCTGTATCGGAAAGTGACGGCTGCCGCCATGTGCCGGCACATGGCGGCCATGGCGATGACGTCGTCGGCGCCCGCGAAGCGACCGGCCAGGCGCCACCGCGTACGCCACGGCAAGGCTGCCAGGTTTACGGACCGCCGCGGCAATTTTAGTTTGGCTATCATCAAGAAGCAGGTTATGGCGCGCTGGATTTTGACTTTTGTCTGCTTGGCTTCTGTTGTAACTACCGCGGCCGGAAACTGTCACTACGGACCGCGAGATGCCGGCAGTAGCCGCCATACCAAGGTTCATTTCCGGAGATGGAGCAGCGCGGACGAAGGCGCGATCCGGAGCCAAACGACCGGAGCGCGTCACGCTGGGCAAGGTCCAACGGGCACTCGCTGGGGGCTCCTGCCGCCCTGCCAACATCCAGGCCCGGCGCCGCTGCGCAAAGCGCGGCCAAGCGCTATGTGATACTCTGAAACTTCCACATGTGCCGGCCCAAGTAAGCGAGGCCTTCGTGCTTCGGACCTACCCCTTGAAGGAAGCGGACCTCGTCGTCAGTTTCCTCGCGCGCGACCAGGGGAAGCTGCGCGGCGTTGCCAGGCGGGCCCGCCGTCCGAAAAGTGTATTCGGCGCCGGATTGGAACGGCTTTCGCGTGTGCGCATGTCGTATTTTCAACGCGAGACCAGGGAACTGGTGAACCTGGATTCCTGCGAACTGTTGGACTCCCAGTTCCGGTTGCAGTCGGATTACCGGACGGGATTGGCGCTGGATTACTTTGCGGAAGTTACGGATCAATTACTGCCGCCGGCCGAATCGAACGAACGGTTTTTCCGCCTGCTGATCGCCGTGCTGGGACATATGCGTGAGGCCGGGCCGGGCGGCGTGTGGCGCGCAACGACTTACTTCAGCTTGTGGGCGGCCCGGCTGGCCGGCTTCCTGCCCGAGTTGAATGTCTGCCTGAGCTGTGGCAGCCCGCTCGACAGCGAGACCCGGGAGCGCGCGTTTTATTTCCGCGGGCGGGCAGGATTGTGGTGCGGCGAGTGCCGCCGGACGGCGGACACAGGCGGTTCGGAATTGAGCGCCGAGTCGAGGGTAACGGCGCAAGAGATGGCGCGGAAACCGATTGCGGAGATCGGGCCGGCGGACTGGCCACGCGAGACCGGCGTGGACCTGCGACGCTTTTTGGTCCAACAGATCGAACAGCACATCGAACGCAAGTTGTTGACGCCCCCATTGCTGGAAGCCGAATAGACGATGGAATCGTTTCAAGAGATCATTCTCAAACTGAAAGCCTATTGGGCAGCGCGCGGGTGCATCCTTCAAGAGCCGTACGATGTGGAAGTGGGCGCAGGAACCATGTGCCCCGAGACTTTCCTGCGCGTGCTGGGGCCAAAGCCGTACCGGGTAGCCTACGTGCAGCCCAGCCGGAGGCCGGCCGACGGCCGCTACGGCGAAAACCCCAACCGCCTGTACAAGCACTCGCAGTTGCAGGTGATTCTGAAACCAGCTCCCGACGATGTCATCGAGCAATACCTTGGCAGTCTGGAGGCCGTCGGCATCGACCTGACGCGGCACGACATCAAGTTCGAGGAAGACAACTGGGAGGCGCCCACTCTGGGCGCCTGGGGCGTCGGCTGGCAAGTGATGCTGGATGGCCTGGAAATTACCCAGTTCACCTATTTTCAGCAATGCGGCGGCATCGACCTGGACGTAGTGCCTGCCGAGCTGACTTATGGTCTGGAGCGGCTCGCGGCGTTTCTGCAGGAGAAGGACAGCGTCTACGACATCGAGTGGGCGCCAGGATTCAGCTACCGCGATGTGCGCCTCGCGGACGAGTTGCAATACTCGGTTTACAACTTCGAGATGGCGGAAGCCGGCACGCTGTGGAAGCTGTTCGCGCTGCACGAAGGCGAGGCGGTCCGGCTGCTGGCGGCATATCCGAAGTCGGAGGAGAAGGCGCGCTTTCCCCTGCTGCCGGCGTACGACCAGGTGCTGAAATGCTCGAACCTGTTTAACACGCTCGACTCGCGCGGCGCCATCAGCGTGACGGAACGCGCTGGCGTGATCCAGCGCGTGCGCAAGCTGGCCGTTGGAGTGGCGCAGGCGTGGGCGGATCAACAGGAGGCGGCGCGATGAGTCTGCCGTTCCTGCTCGAAATCGGGGCGGAAGAGATTCCGGATTGGATGATCGAGGGCGCGCTCGCCAGCCTGAAGAGCCAACTGGAGTCCCTAGGCATCGTGGCGCAGATGGATGCTACGCCGCGCCGCCTGGTGGCTCGCGCGGAGGGGTTGGCGGAGCGGCTGCCCGACAAGGAAGAACGGGTGAACGGACCGCGAAAGAACGCCCCGAAAGGAGCGGTCGAAGGTTTTGCCCGCAAGCAGGGAGTCACCCCGGCCGAGCTGAGCATCGAAGGAGAACACTACACCTATCTGCGCAGAACGCCCGGCCGCACCATGATCGACGTGCTGGCCGACGCCTTGCCCGTCATCATTCTCAAGATCGCGTTCCCCAAAACGATGTACTGGACAGCGAAGAACGGCGCGCGGTTCATCCGTCCGATTCGGTGGATCGTGGCGTTGCTCGGTAACGAGGTGGTTCCGTTCGAACTGGCCGGTGTGCCATCCGGCAACGTGACCGCGGGCCATCGCCGGCTGGGCGCCGCCGCCATTCCGGTGACCATAGGGAACTACGAACAAGCCCTCCGCGATAACTTCGTGATCCTCTCCGCCGCCGAGCGCCGCGAGAGAATCGTAGCCGGCATCGCCGCTCTGGGTGTGCGGCTGAAGCCCGACCCTTCGCTGCTGGAAACGCTGGTGTACCTGGCGGAATACCCCACGCCCATTGTGGGCGAGTTCGATCCGCAATTCCTGGGGTTGCCGGAAGAAGTCCTCATCACGGTGATGCGGCGCCACCAGAAATATTTTTCGGTGGTAGATGAATCCGGCCATCTCGCGCCTCGGTTTGTTGCCGTGATGAATACCAGCTCCGATCCGGCGGGCCTGGTGCGCCGCGGCAACGAACGCGTGCTGCGCGCCCGCTTCAACGATGCGCGCTTCTTCTGGCAAGCCGACCAGCGCAAGAAGCTCGCCGACCGTTACGAAGATCTGGCGCATGTAACCTTCCAGGCCAAGCTCGGGTCGTACCTGGAAAAGACCGGGCGCGTGGCGAGTCAGGTGAAAGAACTGGGCGGCGATGAGCATGCCCAACGCGCCGCACATCTGGCTAAGTGCGATCTGACCACGGAATTAGTGAAGGAGTTCACGGAACTGCAGGGCGTGATAGGTGGACTGTACGCGCGCGCACAGGGCGAGCGGGAAGAAGTCTGGCAAGCGATATACGATCATTACAAGCCCGAAAGCATGGAGGATTCGATTCCGCGCCAACACGCCGGCCAACTCGTGTCGCTCGCCGACAAGATGGATACCCTGCGCGGATGCTTCCGTGTAGGTCTGATTCCCACCGGCTCGCGCGATCCGTTCGCCTTGCGGCGCGCGGCCCAGGGCGTGGTCAGGATCGTGGTGGAGGCGCGCCTGGATGTGCCGCTCGGCGGCCTCATCGGCGACAGCCCACAACTCGCCGAATTCATCGAGGATCGCGTGAGGTTCTATTTCCGCGATGTGCGCGGATTCCGCTACGACGAAGTGAACGCGGCCATGGCCGCGGGCTGGAGCGATCTACCGGATCTGGAATCGCGGCTCGTGCGGCTGCAGAAGATCCGGCCGACGCCGGATTTCGAGCCTCTGGCGGCCAGTTTCAAACGCGTCAAGAACATTCTGCGGCAGGCCGGTTTTGAGGGCGGCCCCTTCAGCCCGGCGCTCCTGGAGCCTGGTCCCGAGATGGACTTGTCCTCGGAGATCGATCGCGCCGCCGGGCAACCGATGGAGACAGTCATCGGAGCGTTGCGGCCCAAAGTGGATTTGTTTTTCGAAAAGGTTCTGGTGAATGCGCCCGACCCCGCGGTCCGGGCCAATCGCCTGGCCATGTTGCACCATTTGCTGCAAGAGTTTCGAACGTTTGCCGATTTTTCTGAGATAGTCACGAATTCATAGGAGAAGATGATGAAAAAGTACGTGTACCAATTCGGTCCCGGCGGGGCCGATGGCGATGGAAAGATGAAAGATACGCTCGGCGGCAAAGGCGCCGGGCTGGCTGAAATGTGCAGGGCGAATCTGCCGGTGCCGCCCGGCTTCACCATTTCGACGGATGTGTGCAACATCTATTTCAACAACAACAACCAGGTTCCGGACGAGATTCACCAGGAGATGTTGCGCGCTCTGGACAAACTCCAGAAGCAGATGGGACAAACGCTGGGCGACACCGCGAACCCGCTGCTGGTGAGCGTGCGGTCGGGCGCCAAGTTTTCCATGCCGGGCATGATGGATACGGTCCTCAACCTCGGGCTGAACGACAAGACCGTGCTGGCCCTGGAGCGCAAGAGCGGCAACCCGCGATTCGCCTACGATTGCTACCGCCGCTTCATCCAAATGTTCGGCAACGTGGTGTTGGACATCGAGAAGCACGATTTCGACCACGTCTTCGATGGCCGCAAGAAGAAGGTCAAAGCCAAGTTCGACACGGATCTGACCGCCGAGGATCTGCAGGCCGTCATCGTCGATTACAAGAAGCTGGTGGAGAAGAAGACCTTCAAGCCGTTCCCGCAGGAGGCCATTCAACAGCTCGCCATGGCCCGCGACGCCGTGTTCCGCTCGTGGTTCAACGCCCGCGCGCAGCACTACCGCAAGATGAACAACATCCCCGACGACCTGGGCACGGCGGTGAACGTGCAGGCCATGGTATTCGGCAACATGGGCGACACTTCCGCGACCGGCGTAGGCTTCACCCGTAATCCGTCGACGGGCGAGAAAGTCTTCTACGGCGAATACCTGGTGAACGCGCAGGGCGAAGACGTGGTGTCCGGCGTGCGCACGCCGCAGCCTATCTCGACATTGGAAGCGCTCATGCCCGAGGCTTACCGCCAACTCCACCAGATCACCACCAGCCTGGAGAAACACTATCGCGACGTGCAGGATTTCGAGTTCACCATCCAGGACCGCAAGTTGTACATGCTGCAAACCCGTAACGGCAAGCGCACCGGTCCGGCCGCGGTCCGCATCGCCGTCGATATGGTGAACGAAGGCCTGATCAGCAAGGAAGAAGGCATCCTACGCGTCGATCCGCAGCAGCTCGATCAGCTTCTGCACCCGGTGCTGGATCCGGCTTCGAAGAAGTCCCTGGGCAAGATCGCCACGGGTTTGCCGGCGTCGCCCGGAGCTGCCGTGGGCCGCGTGGTTTTCACTGCCAATGAAGCCGTGGCGCAGGCCACCAAGGGACCCGTGGTCCTGGTGCGCGCGGAGACAGTTCCGGACGACATTCACGGCATGGAAGTCGCCAAGGGCATTCTTACCTCGCGCGGCGGCATGACCAGCCACGCCGCGGTGGTTTGCCGCGGGATGGGTACGCCGTGCGTGGCGGGCGCGGGCGCGGTTGAAGTCAATGAGCGTAGCAAGGAAATGAGCGTGGCGGTAAACGGCAAGAAGCAGACGCTCAAGGAGGGCGATTGGGTGTCGCTCGATGGCTCCACGGGCGAGGTCTTCGCCGGGCAGGCCAACACGCTCGACGCCGATCCTTCGTCCGGCGTGCTCGCGGCCTTCATGAGCTGGGCCGATGAATTCCGCGGCGGCTTCGGCGTGCGCGCCAATGCCGACATCCCGCGTGACGCCAAAGTGGCGCGTAAGTTCGGCGCCGAGGGTATCGGACTGTGCCGCACGGAACACATGTTCTTCGCCGAGGATCGCATCCCCCACATGCAGGCCATGATCCTGGCTCGCGGCGAGAAGGACCGGCGCAAGTCGCTCGCGAAATTGCTGCCTATGCAGCGCAGGGATTTCGCCGGCCTCTTCACCGCCATGGACGGGTTCCCGGTGGTGATCCGCACGCTCGATCCGCCGCTGCACGAGTTCCTGCCCAAGCGTGAAGAGCTCATGGTCGAACTGGCGAAACTGCCCGGCGCGGACATCAAGGCCAAGCGCGAAATGGCCGCCCACTACGTGCGCTTCGGCGCCACGGTCAAGGATCTGAAGAAGGTCCTGACGGAGTTGCTGGAGCGGGTTGAAGAACTGCATGAGTTCAACCCTATGCTCGGGCATCGCGGCTGCCGCCTGGGCATCACCTATCCGGAGATCACCGAGATGCAGTCGCGCGCCATCTTCGAAGCCGCCGTGCAGGTGGCCAAGAAGGGCGTCAAGGTGATTCCGGAGGTCATGATCCCGCTGATCGGCTCGGTCGAGGAGTTCGAGAACCAGAAGAAGATCGTGGTGAAGGTCGCCGAGGAAGTGCTCGCGAAGGCCGGCATGAAAGACTTGAAATACATGGTCGGCACCATGATCGAGATTCCGCGCGCCGCACTGACAGCGGATCTGATAGCCAAAGAAGCGGAATTCTTCAGCTTCGGCACGAACGATCTGACGCAGACGACTATGGGACTCTCGCGCGACGATTACACGAAGTTCCAGAAAGAGTATGAGAACGCCAAGATCTTCAAGAACGATCCGTTCGCAGTGCTGGATCAGCAGGGCGTCGGCCAGTTAGTGGAAATGGCTACCCGGAACGGCCGCAAGACTCGCCCGGATCTGGAAGTCGGGATTTGCGGCGAACATGGCGGCGAGCCGAACTCAGTGCAGTTTTGCTACCGCGTCGGAATGAACTACGTGTCCTGTTCGCCATATCGCGTGCCGATAGCCCGGCTGGCAGCAGCGCAGGCGGCGATTTCGGGGGACAAGACGGAAGCCATGCGGACGGCGTAGGGGGGTGATGCGGGCAGGCTCTAGCTTGCCCCTTCTCCGCACATTTCGCGAGACTTTACAGCTTACCGGGGCATGATTTCGTCCGCACGGGCGATCCTGCTTCCCGGGCGCAGTTGAACACTTACAGGACAGGCCGATAAGGGCTTGGCACAAAGCCAAGCCAACGCGCATCCGGGACCCGTCCACGCGCGGCCTGTGAACGCAAGACCGCAATGGGAGTCTGCCGCTCCGAGCGGTGCCTCCAGATCCACATTCTCTCCATCCCAGCCTGCCCCTACTCCCCGGTGCAGTGCCGCACCGCCATACCGTTCACACTCCGACTTAAAACTTCTGCACGTTCACAGTCAGCAACTTAGCGGCGATTCGAGATCCCGCGAAAAAGATCCCGATGCTAGCCTCAAATCGGGAATAAGGTTTTGCGCATGATGACAACGAGGGAAGCAAGGGGCAGGCATCGCCAGGGAACCAACGGAAGGGATCGAGGTGACGCAGGTACGGCGGCCACGACACCACCGAGTCCCGCGCGACTTATGCAATTCGGAACCGATTTGAACGCAGGTGAGTTTTCCGAGGCCGGGGCGAAATGGGAAGATCCCGCGATGACGATTTGTTCAGCGACAAGATAAATTATGCGCCCCTTCCTTCGCAGCAGGCTTTCCACGACAGCGACTCCCGATTCAAGGGCTTTTCAGGCCCGATCGCATCCGGAAAGAGCCAGGCGCTGTGCTGGGAGGCTATCCGCCTAAGCTATATAAATGCCGGCAGGCAGGGCCTCCTCGGCGCGCCCACTTATCCAATGTTGCGCGACGCCACACAAACGGCCTTATTCGACATTTTAGAGAGCAAACTGATCAAGTACAACTACAATAAGGCCGAGAATGCGCTCACGCTCAAAGATAGCCAATCGCGGATCATCTTCCGCCCGGTCGACGACTTCGAACGGCTGCGCGGCACGAACCTCGCGTGGTTCGGCCTGGACGAGCTGACCTATTCCCCGGAAGGAGCGTGGCTGCGGCTGGAGGGCCGGCTACGCGACCCGCTGGCCAAGCAACTCTGCGGCTTTGCGGTCTGGACACCCAAGGGTTTCGACTGGGTCTACCAGAAATTCATTGCGGATCCGGTCTCAGGCTACAACGTTGTCATGGCGAAGCCTCAAGAGAACCGGTATCTGCTTGAGAAGGTGCCGGATTTCTACGAACGGCTTAAAAACAGCTACGACGAGAACTTCTACCAGCAGGAGGCGCTCGGGCAGTACCTGAGCTTACGGGGCGGGCTGGTCTATCACGCATTCACCCGCGGCGATCATGTAAAGAGTATTCCGTTGAACCCGAGCCGGCCGGTGCTATGGGCTTTGGACTTCAACGTAAACCCGATGTCGTCGGTCGTAGCACAGATCGAGGGCAAGACGGTCACGGTACTGGATGAGATCAGGATACGGCACGCCAGTACGCATGAAGCGTGCGAAGAGTTCGAGAAGCGTTTTCCCGGCCACAAGAGTGGCGTAGTGATATATGGCGACGCGTCGGGAAACAGCCAGCATACTACGGGTGCTTCCGACTACCAGATCGTGCACGATTACTTCCGGGCGCACTATGGGGCGAAGGTCACTTATAAGATACCCAAGGCCAACCCCAACGTACGCGAACGCATCATGCTGACCAATGCGATGTTGCGGACGGCGGGCGGCGACATCCATATGTTCGTGGACCCGAAGTGCAAGGAACTCATTAAGGACTTCGAGCAAGTGTCGTACAAAGCGGACAGCAACGCCATCGACAAAGAAAAAGACCGGGACCGGACACATCTATCGGACGCTCTTGGTTACCTGTTGTGGCAGGAGTGCAGGCCGATGCCGGCAATCGGAGAGCAGCAGGATCGACTGTTCTGAGGACCATATGGTGAACATTGACCGGGAACATCCGGAGTACGCCGCGAAGAAGGCCATGTGGCGGAAGTACCGGGATCTTTACGCGGGCGGCGAACAGATGCGCGAGAACGCGTTCGAGTATTTGGTCAGACGGCATAAAGAGCCGAACGATATTTACGCCGAGCGGCTGAGCCGGGTATTTTACGAGAACTATATCGGCTCCATCATCGACTGGTATGCGGCGACCCTGATGCGGCGCGAGGCTGGTCTGCTGTTCCAAGGGAACGACGAGGCGGCGAAGGGCTTTTACAACCTCTTCGTGGAAGATTGCGACCTTAAGGGCACGAATATCGCGGAGTTCTTCCGGCAGCGGATCGTGCAAGCGCTGGCGCAGGGCCGGAGTTACATTGTGGCCGACTTTCCGAGGCCCTCCATCACGCCGAGCAATCGGGCGGAAGAAGACGCCCTGGGCCGTTCCCGGGCGTACCTAGTGGACTACTCACCGGAGGAATTCATCAACTGGAGCTATGACGACCGCGGCGGACTAGAGTGGGCGGTGATCCGGACGTCGGCCCTCCGCAAGCCGAAGATTACGGATAGTGACTGGGTTCGGGAAACGCGCTGGATCTACTACGACCGGCGACAGTACCAAGTTTACCAGCAGTTGAAGGACAAGGAGATCCGGCTTGTGGACGAAGGGTTGCACGGACTGGCGGGGCAGAACCGCGTACCAATCTTCACGTTACGCGTTACCGAAGGGCTCTGGCTGATGAACAAGGCGGCCCTGCTGCAACTGGAGCATTTCAACAAGTCGAACGCGCTTTCCTGGGCGCTGACGATGGGGCTGTTTGCGTCGCCGGTGGTTTACTCCGACCGGGAATGGAACCAGATCGTGGGCGAGTCGTACTTTATTCAACTTGCTCCGGGCGACCGGTTCGGGTGGACGGAGCCGGAAGGGAAAGTATACCAGATCGCTGCCGACAACCTGTCGCAACTCAAGGACGAAATCTACCGGGTGTGTTATCTGATATCGCACGCAGCGAATTCGGATTCGACGAGCCAGCGGCAGACGGGCGTCAGCAAACAGCGGGACTTCAGCATCACGCAAGAGGTGCTCAGGGCATACGGCGACTCGGTGAAGGAGACTATGAAGCAGGTGCTGCGAGCCATCGCGGCGGCGCGCCAGGACAACATCTCCATCGATGTTTCCGGTTTAGACGAATTTGACATTGGCGATTTCAGCAACGAATTGGACGACGCGGCGAAGCTGCTGAACCTTGGAATCGAGTCGGCGACACTCAAAAAGCAGGTGTTCAAGAAGCTGGCGCTCAAGTTTCTGTCGGATGCGCGGCAGGAGACCAAGACACAAATCGCGGAGGAGATCGACGCACAAGCCTGATAGACGTCAAGACCGGGGGGCGGCAGATAGAGGACGCGTGTGCGGCAACGAGCCGCGCAGCAGAGCGGAGAGAGGGGCATTTATGGAAGACACCGACGTGCAAGGGATTGTAAGGCAGGCAATCCAAGAATTTCTGCAGGAGCAGCAGGCCAAGAGCGAACCGGCCTACAAGACCGAACTGCTGGAGGAGCGCAAACGGCGCGAGCAACTCGAGCGGCGGCTGAACGAGGTGGAGGAAGAGAACAAGCGCAGCCGGCTGGCGGCGGAGCAGGCCGAGCGAGGCTCGGCGATCCGTGCGGAACTCCAACGGCTGGGAGTGGCGAAGATCGACCTGGCGTTCAAGGCGGTCCAGGACGGCGTCTTTCGCGCGGAAGACGGGCGTCTCCTGGCACGCAGCGACAGTGGCGAGGTGCCGCTGAAGGAGTACCTGAGCAGCTTCGTGAGCGAGAACCCGGAGTTTCTGCCGGCCAGGATACCAGGGGGCTCCGGAATTACGTCGGCACACAAAGCGCCACGGGAGGGCGTGGAAAGCGTGGACCTGGACGGCATCCGTCCGGGCATGAGCCCGGAGCAGATGGAACGGGTCCGGAAAGAGATTCTGCGCGTAGCTTCGCAGAATCTGCGGGGCATGTAAGGCAGGACAGGCAGGAATGCCTGATTTCAGAGGACAGGCAGGAAAGCCTGCTCCATTTAGGAGAATGAATGGCGACAATCACATCAGCTAATGTGGCCAGCGCGATTGTGAAGCTGGTGGCGGCAGACGCTCTGCCCGCCTTGGTCGGGAACCTGGTAATGGGTAACCTGGTCAACCGCGATTACGAACCCGTATTGGCACAGGCCGGGGACACGGTGAACATTCCGATTCCCCCGACGCTGGTGGCCAACAACATAGCCGAAGGCGGTCAGGTGCAGCCGCAGAACCCGAGTCTGGGGAACGCACAGATCGTACTGAACACTCACGCCGAAGCCACCTTTCAAATACCGGACGTGACCAAGGTGTTGGCCGTTCCGGACCTGCTGCAGGTCTATATGCAGCCGGCGGTGGTGGCGATCGCGGAGAGCATCGAGACGAGCCTCCTGAGCCTGTACGCGGGCCTGACGGCGAACACGCCGGTGGGCACGCCCGGGACGCCGCTGGTGGAATCGGCGGTGGACGAAGCGGAGAGCGCGCTGTTTTCAGCGAAGGTTCCGCCATCGGAGCCGAAGTACCTGGTGGTGGACGCCGCAACCTACTCGCAACTCCGGCAAATCGAGCGATTCAGCGAATTCCAGACGGCCGGTGAAGCGGGACTGCGAGCCTTGATCGACGGCGCGGTGGGGAAGATCAAGGATTTCTTCGTGCTGCGATCCCAGTACGTCGCGCACACGGGGAGTTCGCCGCTGACGACGCACAACCTGGCGTTTACCAAGAACGCCCTCGGGTTGGTGATCCGCCGGCTCCCGCAGCCGTTGTATGGCACGGGCGCGGTGGCGCACTACGCCGAGATGGGCAATTTCGGCATGCGGGTGGTGATGAGCTACCAGCCAAACACGTTGGCCCAGCAATTCACCGTGGACGTCCTGTACGGCTGTGCCGTCATCCGCAACAACTTCGGCGTACAGGTCAACTCGTAGAAGTGCGGCAACTGATCCCCATGGAAGAAAGGCGGGGCCGGGCAGGCCGGCCCCGGAAGAGACGAGCATGGATTTACAAATCTATTACAAGAAGATCCGCGAGACGGAGGCGAGCCTCAAGGACCCGTCCCTGGTGGTGGTCAGCCTCGACACCCCGGACGGCGGAAGAGGAGGAGTGCGCACCGAGGTGCCGCGGCGGATCGCGGCGAGGATGATCGTGGAAGGAGCCGTGAGGCCCGCCACGGCCGATGAGGCCCGCGAGTTTTACGAGCAAAACGCGGAAGCCAAAAGGCAAGCGGACCAACTGGCGGCAGCATCGCGCATGCAATTCACGGTGATTTCACCGCACGAACTTCGAAAGTTGAAGGGCGCCGGGCAGGCGAACAAAGACTAGGCCTGACCATGGCACTGTTTACCGACGGCATCTCGACGATCCAGGATCTCGCGAGCCAGGACTCCTCGGTGCTTAGCACGGCGCAGACCGAGAATATCGACTTGCGCCAGAAGCTCGCGCTCGCGGCGCAGGACCTAACAATCGACCTCACAACACTGCTGCAGCGGAGCAGCACTTACGACTGGCAGTTCTGGAACGGCTGGAATCTCTGGACACAACCGAACCCGCAATTGAATAACATCGTGGTGACTCCGCCATTGCATTTATGGCACGTTTTCCACACGCTCACTCTGGTCTATCAGGATGTCTATTTCAATCAACTGAACGACCGATACGGGGGCAAGCGAGACCAGTTTCAACAACTGGCAAAGAGCGCGAAAGACAAGCTCATTCAAACGGGGCTTGGAATCGCATCAGACCCGATTCCACAGGCAGCTCCCCCGGCACTCACCTCCATAGCCGGCGGCCAGGCGGCGTCGACGTATTACGTAAGCGCCGCGTGGGTCAACGCGGAAGGCCAGGAGGGCCAAGCGAGCAACTCGACCAGCCTGGCGGCCGCCGCCGGCTATGTCCTGGTGGCGCAGGCCGTTAATCCCCCGGCGAATGCCACTGGGTGGAACGCCTACGTCGGCTTGTCGACCACGACGCTGGCGCTGCAGAACCCGTCGCCGATGACACCGGATCAAATCTGGGTCCAGGCAGCGCCGGTGTCGGCGACCGGGCCGACGCCCAGCAGTGGGCAGGCTCCAGACTATTTGTTCGCGCTGCCGCGACTGATCCAAAGGGGCTAGAAGATGGCATGGGTAGGCACTACGGTCACAGCGCAGGTCGTCAGTATCCTGAGCGAACCACAGGGACTGAACGCGTGCATAGCGACGCTTGCACAAGCCGAGAAAGTCACGCTGCCAACGCTGGTAGCGAGCCAACTTGTGGCGCAGAACGTTCCCATCGAACTGGCGGAGCGCAGCACTGATGTACAATACCCGGCCGTGAGCGTCTATTGCGAGAAGATCGCGAATACGCTCAAGGAAAAGTTCCGCAATTTTTCCGGCCAGGCCGCGATGGCGATCGAGGTGCGAGTTTCCCAAGACAGGCTGGAGGGGATCGAAGGCCAGCTTCAAATGTACCTCGATGCCGTGACGCAGGTGCTGGACCAGAACCGGGGCGACTGGGGTGAAGGCATGTATTATTCGGGAGGCTACGAAGCAGTGCTCGGCCCGGTGAAGCGCGGGGGGCAGAACTTCATCGAAGTGGGGAAAGTCACGTTCGAGGTAGGAGTGAGCGACTAAGGTCATGTCTTCATATATTTCATCCAACGCGAATCGTTTCTATGCCGGGTTGGAGACCAGCTACGGCCAGACGCCGGCGATTTCATCACAGTCCAGGTTCCCGGCAGTGAAACTAACGGCCAAGAACCAGCTAGAGAAGGCCGACCGCCGGGACAAGACCGGGAGCCGAACCTTTGTAGGCATACCGGCCGGGCTGCGCCGCACGACGACGTTCAACCTTTCGACCTATATGACAAGCTGGAACGGCCTGACTTCGGGGCCGTCTTACGGGCCGCTCTTCCAGGCCAGCCTGGGCGCGACGCCCATGGTATATGCGGGCGGACAAGCCGGGGCTGGTTCCACCAGTACTGCCCTTGTGTTTGCAGCGCCACACGGCCTTACGGCGGGACAAGCCGTCTCCTGGAACGGGGAGATTCGTTTCGTAACCACCGTCATAAGTCCTAGCTCCGTGCAGGTTAACGCGCCATTCACGGGCGCCCCGGCAGCCGGGGCGGAGATATCACCGAGCGTCTCCTATTTTCCGGCGACAGAGCTTCCGAGCGTCAGCATCTTCGACTATTGGGATCCGAGCACGGCGCTGCAGCGGCTGCTGTGCGGCGCCGCCGTTAACCGGATGACCATCAAGATCAACGGCGACTTCCACCAATTCGAGTTCGACGGCTCGGCACAGGATCTGATTGACACCGCCAGCTTCGCGTCCGGCATGGGGCAGCTCTCCAGTTTTCCCGCAGAGCCGGCAATTGGCGCTTTCGATTACGCTATCGTGCCGGGCAACATGGGCCAGGCGTGGTTGGGCAACACGCCTGCAAGCTTTTACACAATCACGGCCGGAACATTCCAGTTAGACAACAGTCTCGACATGCGGTCGAAGGAGTTCGGAACGAACCTGCCCAGAGCGATCGCTCCGGGACCGCGGTCGGTGTCGGCGAGCTTCAACCTGTTTGAGCTCGATGACGCCGCGACCCAGGGGTTATACCAAGCCGGGCGGCAGCAGTCGCCAATCAGCGTCATGTTCCAGCTCGGGCAGCAGACCGGCCAAGTTATGGGCATCTATATGATGAGCGTGGTGCCGGTGGTGCCTGAATTCGACGACGGAGAGAATCGGCTACAGTGGAAATTCCAGGGATCCAGGGCACAGGGTACGGCCGACAATGAGATCGTTGTCGCGTTCGGCTGAAGGGTGAAAGGTTGGTTCGATGGAATACGATAGTCACGAGACGATCGATTCAAAAGTGGCGCCCGGCGTTAGTTACGTGGTGGCGAGGATGTCGTTCGGGCGGCGAGTCAATCTGACCCGGCAAATCAGGAACCTGGCAGGGCGGCAGGAGTTCCTCTCTGCGGGCGACAGCGCAAGCGAAAAGATGGATGCGGCGTTGCTGTCATCGGAGATCGACCGGTTGTACGTGCTTTGGGGCCTGCAGGAGGTCCGAGGGTTAAATTTGGACGGCGTACCTGCGACACCGGAGGCCTTGACAGCCAGCGGGCCGGAGGAGCTATTCCGCGAGGCATTGGCCGCCGTGAAACAGCAGTGCGGGCTGTCGGATGACGAAAGAAAAAACTAATTGTCGCCCTCCATTTTCAGTTTTCCAGCCGGGCCGGCTGGGAGTGCGCGACTTGCCGGCAGGCCGGCCTGGAGATGAAGCGCAGGTGCGGCTGGATCCAAGCGGCGCAGGAAACCCCTGCAAGGGTGGTCTGGGCGCGAAACGGCGCGGCGACTACGGTGTGTCCAAAATCAATGATCAACCCGCAAAGCATGGAATGGATCGAGGCGTATCTGGCCAGGCGCAGGTTCGGGGAGACGGGGGCCGAAGGGATGCACGCACGCCAGGTGGAGGCGTTTCTGATCCTGGATCGCGAACTGGGCGTAGCGAGTGCCGGCCCGAATTCCGGACAGAGGAGCGGGCGGGCACAACAGGTGCAAGATGCCTAACAAATCGCAAGAGACTATTCTAGAAGCCTTCAACCGGGCATCGGGGACGCCGGCCGTCAGCGGCGCCGCCACGGGTGGAACTTCGGTCTCAGCCAACCAGAGCCTGACCGACGCGCTGACGCAGGCCGCCCAGGTCATCAATGCCCAGACACTGGCAACCAGTTCCAACACGGATGCGCTGGTACAGGACACTCAAACGAAGACCTCCAGCAGCAGCGGCGGGAAGGTTTCGGATGTGCTGGATACGGCCAGCCAGTTTCTGGGCGGCGGCCTCAGCCTGATGCCGCTGGTTTCCCTGTTTTCGAGTCTCTTTGGCGGAGGACAGTCCCAGCAGCCCGCCCCGCTCATGCCGTTTACACTGCCTCCTTCGCTTTCGCTGGAGTCGACGACCAATTACCAGGACGTCAGTTGGGGCGAGAACGGTATGCCCCGCGCCGCCGGAAGTGCGGCTAGCGCCGCGCCGCAGATCACCGTTCAAGTGCAAGCCATCGATAGCCAATCATTTCTCGATCACAGCACGGAAATTGCGCAGGCTGTCCGGCAGGCAATGCTGAATATGAACTCCCTCAACGATGTAGTAACCAGTCTCTGATGACCATGTTTCCGACACTCAAGACTGGCGCCGTGATTCAATATCCGGGGAAGAGAACCTTACAGTTCAACACGCAAGTGATTCGCTTTCTCGACGGAACAGAACAGCGATTTCGTGAAGACGCCTCGCAGCTGCACCGGTGGACGATTCAACTCGACTTGCTGGACGAGGCCGAACTGGCGAGCCTCGACCAGTTCTTCGTCACGAGCCAAGGCCGATTTGGCAGCTTCTCTTTCACGGATCCCTGGGACGGCACGGTATATCCGAACTGCAGTCTGTTGGGAGATACGTTTGAATTCCAACTGCGTGGCGAGATGCGAGGCAAGACCACGCTAACCGTATGTGAAAACAGGACCTGAGATGATCTATTTTCCGCAGCTCATGTCTGGCGCCACGGGCCAGTTTCCGATGCAGAGACAACATGTCGCAAGGACCGTGGTGAATCAGAGCTTACAGGGCTACGAAACCAAGCTCGCCGATGCGGGAGCGTCGATTACGGATTGGCATTTGTCTTTCGAAGAGATGAGCGACCAGGAGTTGGCGGCCCTGGAGGCTCTATTCCAGGCTGCGGAGGGACGCCTGACGCCATTCACGTTTCTGGACCCGGCTGACAATTTGCTGGCCTGGAGCGAGGAGCAGAGTCAGCCAGTGTGGCAAGCCGACCCCTTACTGACACTAACCAGCGGTCTGGCGGACCCGCTGGGAGGGACCGGCGCATACCAGATCAGCAATCCAACTGCCGCAACGTTGATGCTGCAGCAATCGGTCAGTGCGCCGGCTTCCTTAAGCTACTGTGTCAGCCTCTATGCGCGAAGCGACCAAGGCACACGGGTCTGGCTGGTGCGCGGCTCGGAGAGCGACGCGCGGACGATCAGCCCGGGATGGACGAGACTGACTTCCAGCGGCCAGTTGCAGAGCACGGCCGATTCGATCAGTTTCGGCATCGCGCTCGATCCGGGGAGTACGGTGGATATCTTCGGCATTCAGGCGGAAGCGCAAAGCGCGGCCTCTCTATACAAGAAAACCGCCGGCAACGGCGGCGTGTACCCGAACGCGCGCTTTCGCGACGACACCCTGACGATTACGACGGTGGGGCCAAGCCGCCACTCGTGCGAATTGGATATTCTCAATGTTGAGTATTTATGATCTGAAAGAGCTGGCCGTAACCGATACACCGCTGCTGCTGTTTAGCTGCGTCTTACAGAATGGACAGGCGGAGTACTGGAGCACGCACCAGATTGCCTATGGCGGCAACACGTACGCGCCGCGGGTCATGAAGCACAATTTGTTCGAGGTGCAGACATCGATGGACCAGGGCGTGGACGCCATTCCACGTGTTTCCCTGTCGATGGCAAATGCCGATTCCTACTTCTCGGAACTGGAACGGTCGATCGGCTGGAAGGGCGCGACGCTGACCGTCACGTTTCTGTTTTACAACCTGCTTCAAGGGGCAGCAACATCGGACTCTGCCGTGCTGTTCCAGGGGATCGTCAATCCGCCCGAGCAAAGCACCGAGTCTCTATTCCAACTCTCCGCGGTCAACCGCATGAATCTGCAGAGAGTGCTATTGCCCCCGATCCGAATCCAACGGCGGTGCCCCTGGTTATTCCCGGCTACTCCCCTACAGCGGCAGGAGGCGGTCAGCGGAGGAGCCAACGGGCCGTACTCGCTCTTCTACCCGTGCGGATATTCACCGGATCAAACCGGGGGCGCCGGCGCCATGGTTGGCGGAACGCCGTACACTTCCTGCGGCTATACGCGAACGGACTGCCAGGCGCGGGGAATGTTCAGCGGTCCTTCGCGGTTCGGCGGCCTCGAGTTCGTACCATCGTCGATTCAGGTGCGCAGTTATGGCGGCCCCTGGCAGTATGCGCCGGTCGACGACAACGTGGCAATCTATAACGACTTCGTGCCTCTCTTGTACGGAACCGCATGGTATTACCCGCCAATCGTCTTTACGAGAAACGACGGGAACCTGACCCACATGGAAGTGCTGCTCGGGATGGGGCCAATCCAAGACGTGAAGAAGGTGGTGGTGAACCAGATTGAAATCCCCGTGGCCCAAACCGGCAAGAATATGACGTCGACCGGCTGGTACAACGTGGTCAGCCTGGGCGCCCGCAACGGCGCTTTCAATCCCGATTTCACCGACGCGGCCGGCGCACCGGCGGGGGATCCGTATGGCAGCATGGCTTACCTGTCGGTGGTCGTGCCCAACCAGATCAACAACGGACAATCGCTGCCAACGGTCCAAGTTCTTGCGGACGGAATGCAGTTACCGACGTACGGAGCCGATGGTAGCTACCAGAGCACGGTGTTTACAGCCAACCCGGCATGGATCCTACTGGACATTCTTCTGCGCAGCGGTTGGGACACGGCGGACATGGACCTGACGACCTTCGCCGCGGCGGCGGCGTTTTGCGATCAGCAGATTCAGACTCAAGACTTGAATGGCAACAACGTCATGATCGCCCGCTTTCAGTGCAACCTGTGCTTGCAACAGCGGCGCAACGCAGGGGACGTGATCCGGGGGATTCGAAATGCGGCGAGACTTCTATTTACGTACAGCGTGGGTGGCTTGTTGCAGTTGCAGGTAGAGAACTCCATCGCCCTGCAGCAGCCAACGCAGATGGCCTGGAGCAACAGCACGCAAACACTGAACGGAGGCTGGCCCAGCTACGAGTTCAGCGACGGATCGGCGGGAACGGCGAACATTCTTCGGAAGACCAACGGCGAGCCCAGCGTGCAGGTGTCGTCACGCGGCATCGCCGACACGCCCAACCAAGTGAATGTGGAGTTTCAAGACGCATTCAACTCCTACCAGCATGACAGCCTGCTCATGGTCGACGTAGGCGACATCGACCTCACGGGCCAGATCATCGGCACCACTCTGATGGCGCTCGGTCTTCCGAATTACGATCAGGCGGCGCGGATCCTTCGCTTCACCCTCGACAAGGCGATCAGCGGCAATACTTATGTCGCGTTCGACACCAGCGTAAAAGCGCTCGGACTGCGCCCAGGCGACATCATTGCCCTGACCTATCTGAAGGAGGGATTTCAGCGGCAGCCATTTCGAATTGTCAAGATTACCCCCGGCGCGAATTATAGAGTAACCAAGATCACCGCGCAGATACATCAAGACCAGTGGTATACGGACACCAACGGCCAGATCCCGGGGAACACCGGCGGAAGGCCGCAGCCGAACTCTGGCATCGGCGTACCGCGACCGCTTCTCGGCAATGCGGTCGACCCTAGCGGCAATCTCCAGTATCAGATTTCCGAAACTTCGACCAACGTGACTGATGGCGGCGTTAGCGAAGAACTAACCGTCGGCTTCGCCGTTCCACCGGCAATTCCGCAGGGCGGGCCAGGCGTACCGCTGGTGAGTCTGGCCGCCGTCATCGCAAGCGCGGGGACACTGGCCGGCGGGCAGCTCTTGTATTACGCGGCAACGGGTTTGGATGCGCAGGGCGGCGAGAGCGTGATGTCGTTTGTCGTGCTTGCCAGCATACCGCCAGGTTCCAATACGAATAGCGTGACTCTTACCGGACTGAGTTTTGCGACCGGGACACAAGCCTTCAACGTGTATCGGGGCGGTAGTCCCCAACAGATGCAACGGATCGCGTCGGACCAGGCGGTGGCCTCCAGTTTCACGGACACAGGATTGCCGGCTCAGATTTGTGCGCCGCCGGACCCCGCCTTCGACCACGCGAATTTCTATTGGAGGTTGGAGTTGCAGCCGGAGTATACCGCGACCATGGTCACCGCGAATACCGTCGGCAACAGCACCGCAGAGATGGGGGCGGCAAACTACGCGGGAGCGATTGTTCGGATCATGAGCGGAACCGGCGCGGACCAGGAATACACGATTGCATCCAACACCGCGACCACTCTGACGCTTTCACAACCATGGCTGGTGCAACCGGACGCCACAAGCCTCTTCGTGGTCGCCGAGGCGGCCTGGCATTTCGCCGCATCGGCCAAAACCAGCCCTGTGACCTTCCAAATACCAAATGAGACAGGCGTCACCTTGCACATACAGGGCAGGGGAGCAAACGCAAACAATCTGGAAGGGCCGCCATTGCTATCCACGTTGACCCGCTGGACGGTCGGCGGAGGAGGGCTAGGAGACCTGGCTGCGCCCCCGCAGCCGCTCTTTGGGCTGGGGCCGTCACCACTCGGTGGCGGGACTGTGGAACTCAGCGGCGTAGCTTTTTCCACTCTGATCAATACTACGGGCGTCACTGCCGGAACACTTACCGTACATTACTGGGATGAACTGACCGGGATCAGCCAATTCTCGCTGTCCGCTGCAATTGCCGCCACGGACACCGTGATGACTCTTACGCAGGCCGGCACGGCGACACCCGGTTCGTTCGTGCAAGTGGAGGCAGAAGTCATTCAGGTGACCGCCGTGCAGAACGGCGGCCTTCAGTACCAAGTGACGCGCGGCATGCATCTGACCGCACCCGCCGCTCACTCCGCAGCGACACCGGTATATCACTTGTTAAACACCGTATCGGTGGTCCCCTTCCCGCTGAACTTCTTTGGGAGTCCGCTCAGCGGGAACTGGAGCTATCCCATATCCCTGCCCAACGCGACAATCGCCAGCGCAGAGCTATTCGTCACCAATTCAAGAGGCAACAGTCCGACAAGCGCGATCAATCTGACTCAATCCGTCAACTACGGGTTGCGCACTCTATCGGGTGGCCAGTATTCGATACAAGTCCAAGGCTACCTGGCGGTGGACAGCAATCCGGCGCCGAATGTAGTGGTGGCGGCGGCCCATGCGGTGTTGGACATCTACGCAGTGGTCAAGCAAGCGCCCGTAGGTGGCTCGGTGCAAGTCACTTTGAGCCAGGATGGCGTGCCTTACTGCACGTTGACGATTCCGGACGGCGCGAGCGTATCGGCCAGCGTCGATGGCTTTGGAATGCCGCTGCAGGCACAGGCGCAGCTCAGCGTAGCGATCACCGCGGTCGGACAGACCAGTCCGGGGTCGGATTTGACTGTGATTGTGCGCCTGTGACCGGAAGGCCGACCGCATGCCCACACTTCAGAAACTCACTCCGAGCCAAGATCTTCAATGTTACTTCTATCAGCCCTCCGCCGTGGCCGCGTTCAGCTCCACGAGTCCCAGCGGCTTCACCGTGTCCGGCAGCTGGCGGGAGCAAAACGACTGGGTGGTGGTCGAGTGGAACCGCGACAATACCTTTGAGCATCCGGCGTTTCGTAACTTACCAGATGGCGATTTGAGCGGGTTGCAGTTGTCTTATGCGGAGACCTGCACGAACTGCATTCCGATGGATTCGAGCCTGTACGCGACCGTGGATTGGCCGTATCTGCGGGTGTGGGCCGATCCGGGCACCGGAGAACAGATCTACCGTATCCCGTTGATGAATCATGCGACGCCAGCTTCGGGCAATTATACAGGGGCCTCGGCAACATTCCAGCTAACGGGCAAGCCGTCGGATACGGATTACGTGGAACTGGCATGGGACCAGGAACACTACACTTATCAGCTTTATGGCACGGACACTCTGGAGTCGGCGGCGGCGGCGCTGGCAACGAGCATCAACACATTTTCAAAGACCTTGCAGGCCGTGGCAAATGGCATAGCCATTACGCTGACGGCAGCCAATGGCGGCACGGGTGCGAACGGCAACCGGATTGGGGTCTATGGCAATGTCTACGGCAGCCAGCCGGCGGGTCCCACCGAGAGTTGGCAGCCGGTCTGGCAGTTGCTTGGCGGCGGTGCTTCGCCGGTTCAATTTCAAGTGGCGCTCGATTTCAGCTCGATTAGCGGACTGGACCAGACCGGCACTAGCGTCGCCGTTCCCATGAACGCCGCCCGCAAGATGCGTTGGACGTGGGCGGCGGACTTGCAACCGAGCGATTTCGCGCGAAGCGAGTTCGCGGTGACAGTTACGGGCTGGACGGTTGCCGGGTCGAACCGCGCTTACGAAGTGGCGGGTCCGGGAAGCTGGCGGGTAGAGGACAATGATGCATCGCTCACCTATAGCGGGCAGTGGAGTCAATCCACAGGCAATTACTCGGGCGGGACCATTAGCAGCGCAAGCACGCCGGGCGCGAGTGTCAGTTACTCGTATGAATCACCGCAAAGCGGTTCCTTGTACCTGGGAACTCGGAGGGTACCCGGGGCGGCGCAGCTATCGGTCCAGGTGGACCAGAACCCCGTACAGGTGTTGGGCGTGGCGCTTGCCGGCGAGGACATTTTGGTGCGATGGCCCTTGGGGACGATGTCCGGGCAGACGCCGCATACCGTGACAGTCACTCATACCGGAACGGCAGGCGCGCTGTTCTATTTCGATTTCCTGGAGATAGCGTACCCTACGACGAATCTGCCCGTCTTCTCTCTGGACCCGCAGATGACTCTGGCCACCGACTGGGACACGCTTCACTCACAGGCGTTGGCTCCAGAACGTACGGCTTGGCTGATCCAGGCGCTGGGATTCGGAGGACGCGCGAACCATTACGCGGGTGCTCTTTGGTTTTACGAGCTGACCTGCTCCGGACAGCAGTACGCCACGGCGACGGTCACATTCTCGGGCACTTCGGAGTTCGGAAAAACAACTCAGATCTCGCTGGGACCGACCGTCCTCACCCATTTAAACCTGATTGGTGACACGCCCACCAGTCTGGCGCTGGCGTTCCAGTTGCTGATTAACGAGGGATCGACAGGCGTATGGGCGGACGCCGGGCAAGGAGTGCTCACGATCACCGCGCGGACGATGGGCAGCGCCGGCAATGGGCTTACGGTTTCAGCCGACGTGGGTGGCAGCACTACTCTGCTGGCGCAGACGAGCGGTGCGCTGGCGGGAGGCGTGGACGGCGCCTGGCTGACGGACTTGGCTGCGACGCCTCGGATCAACCGGGCCGCTCGCGACTGGAGCCAGAGTTTCTTTGCGGCGCTCAAGGGCTACGGCATCGGCGCGACGGCCTCGTTCAGCATGGAATTGGGAAATGGAGATCCGTCGGCGGCGGCTGGTATCGCGCAGAATTACCCGGACGGCAGCCCATGCAAGGTCAACACACCGGCCCTGCAAACCAACTTCTCACCCGCAAGCCTGGCATTCTGGCAGCAGGCCTATCTCGACATGGCTACCGTGATGGCCGCCGCCGGCTTACAACCCTACCTGCAATTCGGTGAGGTCCAGTGGTGGTACTTCTGTCCGCCAACCGACCCCGGTATTGGCAATTGGACTCCCATCCCCAACGGCGGCATGCCGTTCTACGATGCCTATACGGCCAGTACTTTTCAGACGCAGTACGGACGGCCCATGCACGTGTTCACGGATCCCTCAAACGACCCCAGCCCGTATCCGCAGGAGTCCAACTTCCTGCCAGGACTGATCGGCCAGTTCACCGGCGCGATCATGGCTTTCGTGCGCCAGACATATACCGATGCGCAGTTCGAGGTGCTGTATCCGCCGGACACTAACGACGCCCCGCTCACCAGCGCGATGAACCTTCCGGCCGCGTGGAACCCGGCTAATCTGAATTGTTTCAAGACAGAGAATTTCACCTATACAGGCACCTATGACCTTGATAAGGCAGTTACTTCGATCGAGTTGCCGGCGCGATTGGGCTTTCTTCCCGCAAACAGCGCACACCTGGTGGGCCTGGCGGGTTACAACGCGCCGTGGGCGAAAGAGTTCCGCATAGCGAAGGGCTTGAAGCTGGGATCCGTGGTCCTGTTCGCACTCGACCAATGTTGTTTGATCGGCTACGGACTGCCGCTACCGGGATGGCCGGGACTCGGCATATTCATGGGCGCCTAGCGCGGCGGAGCGTTACGTGCTCCCGGCCAACCCCAGCGTTGTGGCCCGCTCCTGCATGGCCTTCACACAGAATTCGATATGCTCGTCAAGGCCGACCCCGAGTTCCAGCGCTCCGTTCAGAATATCCTGACGGTTGACGGAACGGGCAAAGGCCTTGTCCTTCATCTTCTTTTTCACCGAAGAGAGGTCCACCTCGAAAACGCTGCGATGCGGCTTCACGTACGAAACCGCAGTGATGAAGCCGGCCAGCTCATCGCAGGCGAAGAGGGTCTTCTCTAACGGCGACTCGCGCGGAACACCCGTAAAATCGGCGTGGGAAAGGATGGCGCGGCGAATGTCGCCGGCGACGCCGCGCTCGGCCAGCAGGGGTTCGCCCTTCATGGGGTGGTCCGGCAGCGTGGGGTGAATCTCCCAATCGAAGTCGTGCAGCAGAGCGGTTACGGACCACTTTTCTTCGTCTGCGCCGAGCCTGCGGGCATAAGCGGCAACGCAAGCCTCCACGGCCAGTGCGTGCTTGCGCAGGTTTTCGGATTTTGTGAATTCATGCAGAATCTCCAAGGCCTGTTCGCGGTTCATCGCCACTATGATAAGCCGCTCGGACGGGCATCCGCCAGCAGCGCGCGGCGCGAGGCGTACCAGCGCATCGATCAGCGGCTGACCAGCACCACGCGGAACCGCGCCCGATTGGTAATCATGCGCTCGTATCCCTGCGCCGCGTCTTCCAGCGGGAACTCTTCGATCATGGGCCGGATGCCGGTGAGCGCGCAGAAGTTCAGCGTATCTTCGGAGTCTTTCGAAGTCCCGGACGGCCAGCCTTGCACGCTGCGCCGCTTGTTGATCAACTGTATGGGTGAGATACTCATCGGCTCCATGGCGCCGGCGATGGACAGCAAGGTTCCGTCCAACCCCAAGCCATCGACCAGCGCGGAGATCGCCCGGCTATTCGGCGCGGTTGCCACGATGACCTTGGCTCCGCCCATCTTCGTAAGCTCTTGAGCCGCATTCACGGAATCGCCGTCCAGATAGCGGTGCGCGCCTAACCGCAGCGCCAGATCCTCCTTGTCCTTCCCCCGGGAAATCGCCACTACGTGGAATCCGAAGTGGCGCGCGAACTGCACTCCCAAATGCCCGAGCCCGCCGATGCCATGAATGGCGACGATATCCCCGGGCATGGCGCGGCTGTGGCGCAGGGAATTGAAAGTGGTGACGCCCGCGCACAACAGCGGGCCGGCCTGCGCGAAGGTCAACGCGTCCGGGATGCGGGCCAGGCCGCGCACCGGCGCGATCATGTATTGCTGGTATCCGCCATCGAAGTCCATGCCCGTGATGCGAAGCCGCGCGCAATTCACGAAGTCTCCGCGGCGGCACGGCTCGCACTGCCCGCAGTTGTCGCCGTGCCAGCCAACGCCCACGCGGTCTCCGGGAGACCATGCGGTGACGTCCGGACCGACGGCATCAATCACGCCGGCCACTTCATGACCGGGCGACCTGGGATAAACCAGTCCGGGCCAATGCCCTTCCTTCACGAAACTGTCGCTGTGGCAGATGCCGCACGCGGCTACTCTCACGCGGACGGCGCCCGGGCCCGGTTCGGTCACGGCCCGTTCGGCGACCGCGAAATCGGCGCCGGGCTTCTCAACGATAACGGCTTTCATAGTTCCCCTCCAGTCCTCATGATAACCGCGCGGCGCTCCGCGATTTCGCCTGCGCCCCCATGAGGGGCCATGCGGGATCGCGCTAAACTGAACTGACGCGCCCTTGCCGCGCCGCGTATGACACCTAAGAAGAGCCGCACCGCCGCGGCGGAGAAGAGCGCGCCGCCACCCGAGCCGCCGCCCCTGAATTCGCCGCAGCTCTACATCAACCGCGAGTTGAGCCTGCTGGCCTTCCAGCTTCGCGTGTTGGAGGAGGCCCAGGATGAACGGAATCCCCTGCTCGAACGAGTCAAGTTCCTGTCCATCGTGGGATCCAACGTGGATGAGTTCTTCATGGTGCGGGTGGCCGGCCTGATCGACCAGGTGGACGCCGGTATTCTCGACGTGGGTCCCGACGGCATGCACCCGACGGCTCAGTTGGTGGCCATCCGCCGCGAGGTGAAGAAGCTCCTGGCCGAAGCGCACAAATGCCTGCACGACCAGCTTCTGCCGGCCTTGGGTGAGGGCGGTATCCAAATCCTGGATTACGCCTCGCTGAACCAAAAGCAACTGGCCGCCGCCGATTCGTTCTTCCACCAGACCGCCTTCCCGGTGCTCACGCCCCTGGCCTTCGACCCCGGCCGGCCGTTTCCGCACATATCCAACCTCAGCCTGAACCTGGCCGTCCTGATTCGCGACAAGGATGGCGTGGAACATTTCGCGCGCGTGAAGGTGCCGGATTCTCTGCCGCAGTTCGTTCCGTTGAAACGGCCGCGCAAGAAGAGCCGCAAGCACCCGCCGCGCGAAGAGACTTTCGTCTGGCTGGAGCAGGTGATCTCCGCCAACCTGCCCGCGTTGTTTCACGGCATGGACGTGATCGAGGCGCATCCTTTCCATGTCACCCGCGACGCCGACATCGCCATCAAGGAACTGGAGGCCGAGGACCTGCTCGAGACCATCGAGGAAGGCGTGCGCCAGCGGCGCTTCGGCAGCGTCGTGCGGCTGATGGTCAACGACGACATGCCCGCCCACATCCTCGACATCCTGGTGAGCAACCTGGAGATCGAGGCCAGCCAGGTATTCCGCGTGCACGGCCCGCTGTCGCTTAGCCGGCTGGTGCAGTTGTACGCGCTCGACCGTCCGGACTTGAAGGACGGTCCTTTCCTGCCCGCGGTGCCCAGGACCCTGGCGGCGGCTTCAGCCGACGAGGATGTCTTCGCGCTGATCCGCCGTCAGAATATTCTGCTGCACCATCCCTTCGAGAGCTTCCAGCCGGTGGTCGATTTCCTGAAGAAATCCGCGCGGGATCCCAACGTGCTGGCCATCAAGATGGTTCTCTACCGCATCGGACGGAACTCGCCGGTGGTGGAGGCCCTGCTCGAGGCCAACGAAGAAGGCAAGCAGGTGGCCGTGCTGGTGGAATTGAAGGCGCGCTTCGACGAGGAGAGCAACATCGAATGGGCGCGAGCGCTCGAACGCGAAGGCGTGCACGTGGTGTACGGGCTGCTCGGCCTCAAGACCCATTGCAAGCTGCTCATGGTGGTACGGCGGGAATCCGGCGCCATCCGCCGCTACATCCACCTGGCCACCGGCAACTACAACGTGGTGACGGCGCACCTCTATACCGACATCGGCATGCTCACCTGCGACGACGAACTGGGCGCGGACACGACCGACCTTTTTAACTACCTGACCGGATACTCCGCCAAGAAGGACTACCAGAAGTTGCTGGTGTCGCCGGTAAATCTCCGCGACCGCTTTGAGGCCATGGTCCGCCGGGAGATCGCGCTGCAGGCCAAGGGCGAGCCCGGGCGCCTGATCTTCAAAATGAACGCCCTGGTGGACCCGCAGGTGATCCGGTTGCTGTATCTGGCCTCGCAGGCGGGGGTGAAGGTGGACCTGCTGGTGCGCGGGATCTGTTGTCTGCGGCCGGGCATTCCGAGCGTGAGCGACAACATCCAGGTCATCAGCGTGGTGGGCCGCTTCCTGGAGCATAGCCGCATTTACTACTTCCGCAATGGCGGCAAGGAAGAGATTTACCTGGGGAGCGCCGACCTGATGCCGCGCAACATCGACCGCCGGGTGGAGGTCCTGTTTCCACTGGAAGGCGCGGAGCTGATCCGGCAGGTGCGCGACCAGATGCTGGCGGTTTACCTGGCGGACACCGTCAAGGGCCGCCAGATGAAGAGCGACGGGACCTACGCGCGGCGAGCGGCCCCGGCTGGCAAGAAGGCGGTGAACAGCCAGGAGTGGCTGCTGAAACAGGCGGCGTCCGCGGCCAAGTGAATCGCCGGAGGCGCCCCGCACACCGCCATGTAGTGGCCGGCTCCGCCGCCATTCGGAGATAATGCAAGCACGGACGCCATGGACTTCAAGGACCAACTGAAATCCTCCGTGGACATCGTCAAGGTGATCGGGGAATACGTGCGCCTGCGCAAGTCCGGCGTCTCGCGCTACACCGGCCTGTGCCCCTTCCACAGTGAGAAGACGCCTTCGTTTTCGGTGCATGCCGGGCACCAGTTCTACAAGTGCTTCGGCTGTGGCGTCTCGGGCGACGTGCTGAAGTTCGTCATGGAATTCGAGCACGTCAGCTTTCCTGAAGCGCTCAAGCTGCTGGCGGAGCGCAACGGCATCCCCATGCCGAAGCGCGCGGAGTACGCCGACGCCGATACGCGCCTACGCACGGCTGTCTTTCAGATGCAGGAACTGGCGCAGGAGGCCTTCCGCGACCAGCTTGCGGGATCCTCGGGCGCCGAAGCCCGCCGCTACCTGGAGAAGCGCGGCGTGGCGCCTGAAGTGAGCGCCCAGTTCGGCCTGGGCTACGCCGAGCGCGCCGGCCGCTCGCTGCTGCGCGCCTGCGAAAGGCAGGGGTTCACGGCCGAGCAGATGGAAGCTTCCGGCCTGTTCGGCAAGCGGGACGACGGCGCCTTATACGACCGCTTCCGCAACCGGCTGATGTTTCCCATCCACAACGAATCCGGCAAGGTCATCGGGTTCGGCGGACGGGCCCTCGATCCCGGCGACGAGCCCAAGTATTTGAACTCCGCCGAGTCGCCCATCTACAAGAAGAGCGCCGTGCTCTACAACCTGCACCGGGCCAAGGAGGGTATCCGTAAGGCGGACCGGTCAGTGCTGGTGGAAGGATACATGGATGTCATCGGCGTGTCCGCGGCGGGTGTGCGGGAAGTGGTGGCCAGTTGCGGCACGGCGCTTACCGCGCAGCAGGTGCAGTCCCTGCGGCGGCATGCGGACAAAATTGTGGTGAATTTCGATCCGGATGCGGCTGGCGCCAACGCCGCGGAAAGGTCCATCAACCTGCTCCTGGACGAGAGCATGCATGTGCGCATCGCGGAGCTGGAGGGCGGCCTCGACCCGGACGAATATTGCAAGGAGCGCGGCGCGGATGCCTATCGCGCCAAACTGGACAAGGCCCAAAGCTACTTTTACTGGCTGGCGGACAGGGCGCGGGCCAGGTTCGACCTGCGCACCGCGGAAGGGCGCATGGCGGGCTTCCAGTTTCTGCTGCCGGCCATACAGCGGCTGCCGGAGAAGATCGAGCGCGTGGCGGTGGCCAACGATGTGGCGGGCTACCTGGGTGTGGATGCCGGCCTGGTGTTGGAAAACTTCCGCAAGGCCGCCATGGACCGGCGCGATAAGAAGGTAGCGCCGGCGCGGGAACCCTTGCGCGCCGACGAGAGAATCTTGCTGAACCTGCTGTTGTCGGACCTCGATGCGCGCGAAGGGCTGCTCCCCCGCCTGGAGCGGCTTCCCGCCGTGGAGCAGTTCGCCACACGTCGAATCTTCAAGGCGCTGTTTGCATTGCACGCTAATGGCCAATTCGGGTACGAAGAGCTGCACGCGCGTCTGGAGGAAGGCGATCAGGAATTATTAGCGTCCGCGGTCCTGGAAGATGAAACGAATACGTCCGCCATGACACTACAACTAGGAGAGGAGTGTCTGCGCAGTCTGGAACGATCCGGTCTTCGCACCCAGGTGTCGGCTCTGAAGGCCCGGGTCAAGGAAGCCGAGCGGGCCGGCAGTCTGGACGAGGCATTGCGGCTGGCGGAAGAATTGCATCGTCTCGAAAGGTCAGGTTAGACCCAGGTGTACAATGTAGGAAACGGTGTCACAGGGGTAGGGCGCGCCAGTGGTACCCGAGGATAAATTCGACCGGCTGCGGGAGTTCGAGGACAAAGGCTCCGAAGAACTGAACGGCGCTTTGCCCGCCGATCTCAGCGGGACCAACGAACTGGACGGGCTGCTGTCCGGGCTGGACGGGCCCGGCATGGAGATCCTCGAAGATCCCAAGCTGGAATTCGACCAGAAACCGGGGGACGCCGAGGAACTGCTGGACGGCGACCTGGTTCCCGGCGCCGGGGAGAAAGTCAACGATCCGGTGCGCACCTACCTGCGCGAGATGGGCACGGTGGCCCTGCTCACGCGCGAAGGCGAAACCGAGATCGCGCGGCGCATCGAGCGCGGCCAGAACACCGTGATGAAGGCTTTCTCGCGCTCCCCGCTGGTGATCCAGGAAATTCTGAACCTGGCCGAGGAAGTGCGCCGCGGCGCGGTTCCGGCGCGGGACATCGTGCACGTGGCCGACCCGATGATGATCGACGAGGCGGCCGAGGAGTGCCATAGGGAATTCCTGGCCATGGCGGACGACGTGGCGCGGCTCTTCCGGAAATTCCAGCAGTTGCGGCAGAAGCTGAGCGCCATTCCGCGCGGCTTGAAGCCCAAGCAGCACCTGCACCTGCTGTGGGAGACGCACCGGGCGCGGGTGCGGGTGTCGCGGCGCATCCGCGCGCTGCGTTTTCAGGGCTGCGTGCTGCGCCAGTTCACCGATCACCTCCGCGCGGCCGTGGACCAGTTGGAACCCGTCGAGCGCGAGATCGCGCGCGTCCAGCGCCGCCTGGAGACGTCGCCGGCGCGCGCCGGGGGCCTCCGGGACCTGCGCCGGGAGCAACGCAGCCACACCCAGAAGCTGCAGCAGATCGAGGAACAAGCCGGATCGGCCGCAGCCGAGTTGCGGCGCACGCTGGCCCTTATCGTCAAAGCCGATCGCGAAGCCGAGGCCGCCAAGCGCGAGTTGATCGAGGCCAACCTGCGGCTGGTGGTCAGCATCGCCAAGCGTTACACCAACCGCGGGCTGCAATTCCTCGATCTGATCCAGGAAGGCAACATCGGCCTGATGCGCGCCGTCGACAAGTTCGAGTACCGCCGCGGCTACAAGTTCTCGACCTACGCCACCTGGTGGGTCCGGCAGGCTATCACCCGCGCCATTGCGGACCAGGCGCGCACCATCCGCATTCCGGTGCACATGATCGAGACCATTAACAAGCTCATCCGCGCCACCCGCCAACTGATCCAGGAACTGGGGCGCGAGCCGACCAGCGAGGAACTCGCCAAACGCATGGAACTGCCTGTCTCCAAGGTCCGCAAGGTGCTGCGCGTGGCCCAGGAACCGATCTCGCTGGAGACTCCGGTGGGCGAGGAGGAGGAATCCCACCTGGGCGATTTTCTGATCGATCAGGCGGGCCTGTCGCCTTCCGATGCAGTCATTAACCTGAACCTGCGCGAGCAGACCGCCCAGGTTCTGAAAACGCTCACCCCGCGCGAGGAGAAGATCGTCAAGATGCGCTTCGGCCTCGAGGACGGCAGCGAGCACACTCTGGAAGAGGTTGGGCAGAACTTCGCGGTCACGCGCGAGCGCATCCGGCAGATCGAGGCCAAGGCCCTGCGCAAGCTGCGGCATCCCAGCCGGAGCCACCGCCTGCGCGCCTTCCTGGAAGAAGGCGAAGGGGACGGCAACCCATAGCGCCGGCAGCCTGCCATTGCCGCTCCCTCCCGCTTCGCGTCCATGATATACGATTGTTCTAGCCGGGAGGCAGCATGGAACGAAGGACTTTTCTAATGGGAGCGGGCCTGGTCCCGGGGGGCGCGCCCCCCGGGCCCGCCCCCCCGGGGGGAGGGGGGGGGGGGCCGGGGGGGCGCCCGCCCGCGCAGCCCAACAGTTTAAGAAAAAAGCCCGGTGAGCGGGG
>VFSW01000733.1_pt1 | contig 48604 bp, 46 predicted proteins | sample 5358111 | NCBI WGS metagenome assembly VFSW01 (sample SAMN11554181, study PRJNA540505) | mine drainage metagenome | isolation source: sediment from site ElyBrook_90M | place: USA: Ely Copper Mine, Vershire, VT | collected 2017 | reverse complement strand
GTCCCTGCCCCCCCGCCCAGTTGTCCCTGTTGCCTGACCTTGCAACGCGATTGGGCTGGGGTCTGGTGTTGCGGGTTCATGCTCTGGACGACACCGAAAAAATGGCGGCGCTGCAAGCCCGTGCAGCGCAGATGGGCATCAGCCTGCCGCCAGATGCCGCCCGGTATATCCTGACCCACTGGACGCGCGATACGTCCTCGTTGTTTACCCTCATGCAGGAACTTAACCGGTGGTCGCTTTCCACCCACCGGGCCAGCATTACCATCCCGCTGATTCGTGATGCGCTGGCCTCCCTTCAAACCCGTTTTCCTGAAATGTGATGCGACTGGTTCTATTTGATCTTGACAATACGCTGCTGGCCGGCGACAGCGATTTTGAGTGGGGACTGTTTCTTGCCGCCCAGGGCGTACTTGATCGCGAAGCCTACGAAGCCCAAAATCTGGCGTTTTACGAAGCCTACAAAGCAGGAACGCTCGACATAGAGCGCTTCCTGCAATTTCAGTTAGGACCTCTTGGCCGCCACAGCCGCGCCGAACTTGATTGCTGGCATCAGCAATTCATGCGCGAACGCATTCTTCCCCTCATCAGCGACAAGGCCCGCCAACTGGTGCGTAATGAACAGGCCCGCGCCGATCTGGTCACCATCGTGACAGCCACCAACCGATTTGTAACCGGCCCGATTGCCGCTGCATTTGGCATAGATCAACTGGTGGCCACCGAACCGGAAGTCGGGGCCGATGGTCAATTTACCGGCAAGGTGGTGGGCACTCCCTGCTTTCGCGAAGGCAAGATTACCTGTGTGGATGCGTGGCTGCAGACCCTGGGAAAGCGCTGGTCCGATTTTGATACCACGGTGTTTTACAGCGACTCGCTTAACGACCTGCCCCTGCTGGGGCGCGTGTCCCACCCTGTCGCTGTCAACCCGGATGCCACCCTGCGTGCCCATGCCCGGGCAGCGCATTGGCCCATCATTCAACTGCACTCCTGAGATGATTCGAAATTTCATCAAAACGGTATTGCGCCGCGGTGTAAAGCCCCCCACCGGAAAATTGCGCGTCGTGCCGGGCTCGCAACAGGGCCTTCACTCCGGCATGATCAGCGCCTGTGCGCTGCGGGTAACCAAAACCCTGCAGGAAGCCGGTTTCAGGGCGTATATCGTGGGGGGCGCGGTACGCGATCTTCTGGCTGGCGATGAACCCAAGGATTTTGATGTGGCCACCAACGCCACCCCGGATCAGGTGCGGCGCCTGATTCGACGCTCACGCGCCATCGGTCGGCGTTTTCAGATCGTGCATGTGATGTGCCATGACGAAGTGGTGGAGGTAACCACCTTTCGCGGCCCCGGCCGGGAAGATGCGCAGCAACAGACTGACGAACATGGGCGGCTGACACGCGACAACGTGTTCGGAACCCTCGAAGAGGATGCCGCACGGCGCGATTTTACCGTCAACGCACTGTATTACGATCCGGTCAAAAATGAGGTGCTGGATTATTTCAATGGCGTGGCAGACATTCATGCCAAACGCCTGACCATGATTGGCGACCCGGCCACACGCTACCGCGAAGACCCGGTGCGCATGCTTCGCGCGGTACGGTTTTCGGCCAAGCTGGGGCTCAATCTGGATCGGGCCACCCAGGCCCCCATCAAGGACCTGGCCGACCTGTTGTTGAATGTGCCAGAGTCGCGCCTGTTTGATGAAATCCTGAAGCTGCTGCTATCCGGACATGCCCACGCCTGTGTGGCCCGCCTGCGCTCCGAAGGCCTGCATCACGATCTGCTGCCACTGCTTGACCTCATTCTGGACCAACCGCAAAGCGAACGTTTTATCCACCAGTCCCTGGAAAATACCGACCGGCGGGTTCTTGAGGGCAAACCGGTTTCCACAGGATTTTTGTTTGCAAGCCTGTTATGGCATCCGGTGCTGGACGAATGGAACCGACGCAAGGCCGCGGGCGAAAAACCCGTGCCGGCACTGTTTGAATCCATGTCCACCATCCTCGAAACCCAGCGCAAAAAACTGGCTATCCCGCGCCGCTATGATGCGGTGATGAAAGAAATCTGGGCCTTGCAACCCCGCTTTGAGCAACGCTTTGGGCAGCGACCGTTTCGTTTGCTGGAGCATCCGCGTTTTCGCGCCGCCTACGATTTCATGCTGCTGCGCGCTGACAGCGGCGAACTGGATGAAGCCATCGCCGACTGGTGGACCGATTTTCAGCAGGTTGGGCCGGAAGAACGTGAAGCCATGCTGGTGCCCGAAGAAAAACCCAAACGCGGGGGCGCTCGCCGAACACGCCCATGAGCACCACAGCCTACATTGGATTGGGCGGCAATCTTGAAGACCCCGAAGGCCATCTGGCGAAGGGGTTTGAAGAACTTGCAGCCCTGCCGCAAACCAGCCTTACCGGGCGCTCGCGCCTCTATCGCAGCGCTCCCATGGGGTTTCTTGAGCAGCCCGACTTCGTCAATGCGGTGGCCCGCATCAGCACAGACCTTAGTCCCGAAGCCCTGCTTGATGCCCTGCTTGCCATTGAGATCCGGCACGGGCGGCACCGTGAATTTCCCAATGCGCCGCGCACCCTTGATCTGGACATTCTGTTATACGATGCACAGCAGCTGTCCACGCCACGCCTGACCATTCCCCACCCGCGCATGGGCAACCGGGCCTTTGTCCTGCGCCCGCTCCAGGAATTGGCGCCGGATATCGACATTCCCGGGCAGGGCTTACTATCTGCCTTGTTAAGCCAATGCGCGGACCAGCGGGTTAGCCCACTACAGGAGGTCTAGCCGGTCATGAACATTCCAGAAAAATACCGCTACATCGTGGTGGAAGGCCCCATCGCCGTAGGCAAGACAAGCCTTGCGCGCCTTTTGGCTTCGCGGCTGGAAGCGCGCCTGATGCTGGAGGATGCTCAGTCCAATCCCTTTCTGGAACGGTTTTATCGCAATCCGCAACGCTATGCCTTTGCCGCACAGATGTTTTTTCTTTTCCAACGCGCGCTGCAAGCGGGCGAGCTTAAACAGCGCGACCTGTTTGATAGCCCAACGGTTTCGGACTTTTTGCTGGACAAGGATATTTTGTTTGCGCGCATGAATCTGGCCGACGACGAATTTGATCTGTACCAGCGCATGTACCATTTTTTAGAGCCGCGCACGGCTACCCCGGACCTTGTCATTTACCTGCAGGCTCCGGCTGATGTTTTGATCGAGCGCGTGCGACGCCGGGGTTGGGATGTGGAACGTCCAATTTCCGAACGTTATCTGCGCGATGTGGCGGATGCGTACGCAACCTATTTTCATGGCTACGATGCGTCGCCGCTACTGATCATCAACAACGAAAACCTCAACTTTGTAGATCAGCCCAAGGACTTTGACCTGTTGGTAGAACGCATCGGTAATTTGCGAAGCCGCAGGGAATTCTTCAACCGCAGCTAGGCGTGCGACAATCCGTCTTTGGCTGATTTGATTTTTTGGAGCACTCATGGACGTGATTCACTCCGTGGCCGAATTGCGTGCACGGTTATATGACGAGCACCAGGTGGCCCTGGTCCCCACCATGGGAAACCTGCACGATGGCCACATCAACCTGATCCAGCTCGCCAAACCACGGGCGGCTTGTCTTGTGGCCAGCATCTTTGTCAACCGCCTGCAGTTTGTGCCCGGCGAAGACTTTGAGCGCTACCCGCGCACCTTGGCGGCCGACTGCGAACGTCTCGCCCAGGCAGGCTGCAATGTGGTATTTGCTCCGGACGAACAGGAGGTCTATCCTGAACCTCAAGAATATACGGTAGACCCTTCCAGCATCCAGAATATCCTGGAGGGCGCCTTCCGGCCGGGGCATTTTCGGGGAGTGGCCACCGTCGTATTGAAATTGTTCAACATGGTGCAACCCCAGATTGCCATCTTTGGAAAAAAAGATTATCAGCAATATCTGGTGTTACGTGAAATGGTAAAACAGCTGGCCTTGCCCATTGAAATCATTCCAGCCGAAACAGTGCGCGCCCCGGATGGATTGGCGCTGAGTTCACGCAACATGTATTTAAACCACATGGAACGCGTCGAGGCGATTGCCCTGTACCATCACATCAGCCAGATTCGGGATGCATTGCAGGCGGGCCATCGGGATTTTGCAGCCCTGGAGTCAGGCGCGGTTAAAGCGCTCAATGCGCGCGGCTGGCAAACTGATTACATTGCAATCCGGCGCCAGACTGACTTGCTGGAACCCGATGAGCACGCACGCGCGCTGGTAGTGGTTGCAGCGGCACGACTGGGAAGTACCCGTTTGATCGATAATCTGGAAGTGAATCTGTCCTGAAGTCCAACCGCGGGGAGGAAAGACATGGAAGCATCATCCGTTCGAGACCGCATTGCCCGTTTGCAAACCGAACACCGGGCTCTGGATGAAAAAATTCGCAACAAAACCCGGGATGCCCAACCTGACCAGATTGAGTTGCAACGTCTTAAAAAACGGAAACTTCAGCTAAAGGACCAGATCACGGCCCTCGAAGCCAGCCTCGTACCCGACATCCCCGCCTGAATTTACAGCCGTTGGGTTACCCAGGCGGCAACTGAAGCCAGCGCTTGCGGCAAACGGCTGGGGTCGGTACCCCCGGCTTGCGCCATATCCGGCCGGCCGCCTCCTTTGCCCCCCACCTGCTGCGCCACGTAGTTGACCAATTCACCCGCCTTGATGCGTGCCGTAAGATTGGGCGTCACGCCCGCGATCAAACTGACTTTGCCTTCGCTGTCGGCCCCCAGCACGATAACGGCAGAGGGAAGTCGCTCTTTCAGTGCATCCAGCGTTTCGCGCAGGGTTTTGGCATCGGCCCCTTGCAAGCGCACCGACAGCAGTTGCACTTCGGGATTGATCTGGATGGCCTCGCGAATCAGGTCAGCACTTTCGCTCACGGCCATTTTGGCTTTGAGGCGATCCAGTTCGCGCTCCAGCATGCGCACATTGTCCAGAATATGGGTGAGCTTGCCGAGAATTTCCTGGGGTTGCGCCTTAAGGCGCTGCGCGATTTCGGCTAGCTGATCCTGTTCGCGATGGGTTAATTCCATGGCGCCCTCGCCAGTCACGGCTTCGATGCGGCGTACCCCGGAAGCCACCCCCGATTCTCCAACAATGCGAAACAAACCGATGTCGCCCGAGCGGAGAACATGGGTTCCACCACAAAGCTCGGTGGAAAAATTGCCCATGCCCACAACCCGGACCTCGTCCTCGTACTTCTCGCCAAACAGGGCCATGGCGCCCTTTTGAACCGCATCGTTGTATTTCATGATGCGCACTTCCACCGGATGGTTGCGACGAATTTCCCGATTAACAAGCGATTCGATAGCGCGAAGTTCAGCCTCGGTTACCGGCTTGTCGTGAGAAAAATCAAAACGTGTTCTGAAGGGGTCCACCAACGAACCCTTCTGGGTTACATGCGTGCCCAGCACCTGCCGTAATGCCGCATGCAGTAAATGGGTGGCCGAATGATTCCAGGCGGCGCGCTGGCGCGCCACCGGATCGACGCGGGCCTCTGCTGCATCCCCCACTGTAATGCGCCCGGTCAGCACCTGCCCCATATGGCCGAACACGCCGGCCTGGATTTTTTGGGTATCGCCCACCGCAAAAGTGCCATTGGGAGTGGCCAGTTCGCCGCGATCGCCCACCTGCCCGCCCGACTCGGCATAAAACGGAGTGCGATCCAGCACCACTACTCCGGACTGGCCAGCTTCCAGTGTTGGAACAGCAACGCCTTCCTGATACAGCGCTACCACCTGACCCTTGTGATGGAGCGTGTCATAGCCCAGAAACTCGGTGGCTTCGCCTCGATATTCCACCGACCCCTGCGCCGAAAATTTGGAAGCGGCACGGGCCCGCTCGCGTTGCTGTTCCATGGCATGCTCAAAGCCTGCAAGATCCACCGCCACGCCGCGTTCGCGTGCAATGTCGGCGGTCAGATCCATGGGAAAGCCGTAGGTATCGTACAGGCGAAACACGGTTTCGCCATCCAGCATGCGGTCTTCCTGATGCAATGCGGCCTCGAGCACAGCCATGCCGTTTTCAAGGGTTTCGGCAAAGCGTTCTTCTTCCTGAAGCAACACCGCCGTTACGGATATTTGTGCGGCCACGAGTTCAGGGTAAGCCTCACCCATCACCTCTGCCAGATCCGCCACCAGTTTGTGGAAGAAGGGCTTGTTCTGCCCCAGCTTGTAGCCGTGGCGGATGGCGCGCCGAATGATCCGGCGCAGAACATAACCCCGCCCTTCGTTGCCGGGAATGACGCCATCCACGATCAGGAATGCGCAGGCCCGAATATGGTCCGCAATAACCTTGAGCGAATTGCTGGAGAGATCTTTGGTGCCGGTGTAGCGCGCTGCGGCATGGATCAGTGCCTGAAACAGATCGATGTCGTAATTGCTGTGCACATGCTGCATTATGGCCGAGATGCGCTCAAGGCCCATGCCCGTATCCACCGAGGGCTTGGGCAGGGGGTGCAGTTTGCCCGCAGCGTCGCGGTTGTACTGCATGAACACCAGATTCCAGATCTCGATGTAGCGATCGCCGTCAGCCTGTGCTGTGCCAGGAGGTCCGCCGACCACCTCGGGGCCATGATCGTAAAATATTTCGCTGCACGGCCCGCAGGGGCCCGTGTCGCCCATCTGCCAGAAATTGTCTGCGGTACTGATGCGGGTAAACCGCTTTGGCGCGACGCCGATTTCATTAAGCCAGACGTCGGCCGCCTCCTGATCATCGTGATACACGGTAATCCACAACTTGTCTGCAGATAAACCCAGCTCTTCGGTCAGGAATTGCCAGGCAAAATGAATGGCCTCGCGTTTGAAATAATCACCAAAACTGAAATTGCCCAGCATTTCAAAAAAGGTGTGATGGCGCGCCGTATAACCCACGTTTTCAAGGTCGTTGTGCTTGCCGCCGGCACGCACACTGCGCTGGCTGCTGGTGGCTCGGGTATAGGGTCGTTTGTCCTGACCCAGAAACACGTCCTTGAACTGAACCATGCCCGAGTTGGTAAACAGCAAGGTGGGGTCGTTGGCAGGAACCAGCGGACTGGATGGCACAATGGTGTGCCCATGGCGGGCAAAGTACTGCAGAAACTTGTCACGAATTTCGGCGGATTTCATGGAACGCCCTCAAACCCCGGCCGGGGCCTGGGCTGCATTAGTCGGAAATAACCGTGAATTCTACCAAAACCGGCACCAAAGGCTCCATCAATCGTCAGCGCGAAGGATCTGCTGAATGATGGCGAGTGAAAATCCACGGTTTTGCAGGTAGCGCCCCTGGGCGGCCCGCTCTGCAGCATTGGTGGGAGGATGAGAAAACTTTTTTTGCCAGACCTGGCGGGCCGATTGCAGCTCGCCCTGGCGCGCCGCCTCCAGCACCAGGCTTGCGACCTGTGCCGGAACACCGCGCTGCTGGAATTCCTGGCGAATTTTAAGCAACCCGTGACGACCGCTGCGTGAACGCAGGATGGCTTCGGCGGCACGCGCATCGGACAACAGCCCTTCGTGCGCCAGCTCGTCAAGCAGCGCACCAAGGGCTACTTCGGATTCGCAGTGGGCCGAAAGTTTATTGCGAAGTTCCTGCCGGGTGTGTTCCCGGCGGGCCAGCAGGGCCAGTGCCCGGGAACGCAGATCAGTCTTCGTTGAGGGTGGCAAGTTCGGCATCAACCGACTTATCGACAACCTTGTCAGCAACCTTGATACCGCTGACGGCACGAATTTTGGCTTCGATTTCCTGCGACACCTCGGGATGTTCCTTGAGGTACTCGCGGGCATTGTCTTTGCCCTGCCCGATTTTTTCACCCTTGTAGGCGTACCAGGCACCCGATTTTTCAATCAGTTTTGCTGCTACCCCCATTTCGATGATTTCGCCATGGCGCGAAATGCCTTCGCCATAAAGAATGTCGAAATCTGCAACCCGAAACGGCGGCGCCACTTTATTTTTGACGACCTTGACCCGGGTTTCGCTGCCGATGACTTCATCACCGCGCTTGATGGCCCCCACGCGCCGGATATCGAGCCGCACCGAGGCATAGAACTTGAGCGCATTGCCGCCGGTGGTGGTTTCGGGATTGCCAAACATGACGCCAATCTTGAGGCGGATTTGATTGATGAAGACGAGCAGCGCATTGGAACGTTTAATGTTGCCGGTAAGTTTGCGCAGGGCCTGGGACATCAGGCGCGCGTGCAACCCCACGTGGGAATCGCCCATTTCGCCTTCAATTTCAGCGCGCGGCGTGAGTGCCGCCACTGAATCAACCACCACGATGTCTACCGAGCCGGAACGCACCAGCATGTCGGCAATTTCAAGCGCCTGTTCGCCGGTGTCGGGTTGCGAGATAAGGAGATCTGCCACATTAACCCCCAATTTCTGGGCGTAGGCAGGATCAAGCGCGTGTTCGGCATCAATGAATGCGGCCACGCCGCCCTTTTTTTGCATTTCGGCAATGACCTGCAGGGTGAGGGTGGTTTTACCCGAGGATTCCGGGCCGTAGATTTCGACAATGCGCCCGCGCGGCAAGCCGCCTACCCCCAGCGCCAGATCAAGCCCCAGTGAACCGGTGGACACTACATCGAAATCGCGCACGATTTCGGTTTCGCCCAGCCGCATGACGGCCCCCTTGCCAAACTGTTTTTCAATCTGCGACAGCGCCGCAGACAATGCCTTGCTTTTGTGGTCATCCATGTCGATAGTCCTTCAAAGTGCGATTCGGGATTATGATAGCGCCACCGGAATGTTGCTGTTCAATCACAGTGACGGACCCGGCCTGTTTAACCGTGTACTGTAATTATATACAGTACGCCGGAATTTACAATACCCGGGGCTGCAATACCCGAAGTATCCCTTCCAGGGCGTGGTGGATGGTTGCGGCACGAACCTCGCCACGATTGCCCGCCAACCAGACTGTTTGTGTTACAGCCCCCTGTCCGCGCCGTTGCCAGGCAAGGCACACCGTGCCCACCGGCTTTTCGGCCGAGCCCCCATCGGGGCCCGCAATCCCGCTGACCGCAACCGCAAGGCCAGCCGTACTGTGCGCCAGGGCCCCCGCTGTCATGGCCTGGACAACGGCTTCGCTGACTGCGCCCTGCCCGCCAAGAAGCTCGGGATCCACCCCAAGCACCTCAACCTTGCTGGCATTGCTGTAAACGATGAAGCCCCGCTCAAACCAGTTCGAGCTGCCGGGAATTTCTGTAATGGTTGCAGCGATGCCGCCCCCGGTACAGGATTCGGCCGTGACAAGATGCAGGCGCGCCTGTTTCAGGGCTTCACCCACGCGCCGTGCCAGGGCTATCTGGCCCTCAGACATGAAATACCCCGCGCAAATGCCATAGCGCCAGCATGGCATATCCCGCAGCCAACAAATCGTCCAGCATGATTCCGAACCCGCCCTTGATGTGCCGGTCGGCCCAACCGATGGGAAATGGCTTCCAGATGTCAAACAGGCGAAACAGAGCGAATGCTCCGATAAAGCCCCAGGGCGAGCGCGGCGCCACCAGCAACACCAGCGCAAAGGCCACGATCTCGTCCCACACAATCGCCCCCGGGTCCCCTCCACCCAGGGCGGGCGCCGTACATTCGCAAACCCAGACCCCAAGCACGAACAGCGCAATCAACAACAACAACTGCATCCACAGCGGGCCAAAAGAAATCAGCCAGAACAGGGGAAAGCCCAGCAATGTTCCGACGGTTCCCGGTGCCACGGGCGAGAGGCCGGCCCCAAAGCCCAGGGCAACCCAACGGGTCCAGTGGCCGCGCATGAAGTCGGTACTGGGCATGTGGCTCATGAGTGCGCCCTGAAATGATCAAAACCCTGCCAGGCAAATGCCATGGCATTGCCGCTACCGTCCAGCAGCACCCGCTCGGCCCCGGAGGTGATGGCACCGATGCAGGCCACCGTTACCTCGGCCCGGGCTGCAGCTTGTTGAATGAGCGAAGCTGATGCGGGAGCGGCCGTAAAACACAGTTCGTAATCATCGCCCCCTGCAAGCGCCAGGGCCTCCCAACCGGCGTGCGCACGCCAGCGCTTCAGTGCTGCAGAGCAGGGAATGCTTTCAAGACGCACACGCGCACCCACTCCCGAGGCCTCCAGAATATGGCCAAGATCAGCCAGAAGCCCGTCCGAAATATCGATGGCGGCATGCGCGAGGCCGCGCAGGGCCAAGCCAAGCGCCACGCGCGGCGTGGGGGTTTCGAGCCGGTCCTGACAAAATTCGCGGTCGTGCGCGGACAAAACCCAGCCGTCTGTGAGGCATCGAAGCCCCAGGGCAGCATCGCCCACCGTACCCGACACCCAGATGTCGTCGCCCGCTACCGCTCCTGAACGACGCAACGCCTGCAAGGGTGGTACTTCACCCAAAATGGTGACGGCAATCGTTAACGGGCCCGCCGTCGTATCCCCGCCCACCCAATCCACCCCATGCTGTTTTAGCTGGGCATGAAATCCGGCAGCAAAGGCCTCTACCCAGCTTTCATCGGCCTCTGGCAGCGCCAATCCAAGCGTTGCCCAGCGCGGCATGGCACCCATGGCGGCGATGTCGGACAAATTAACCGCAGCGGCCTTGTGCCCCAGACGATGCGGATTGGTGTTGGCAATAAAATGTCGCCCCGCTACCAGAAGGTCAGTGGATACCGCCAGTTCCTGACCCGCACCGGGCAGCATCAACGCGCAATCATCGCCCACCCCAAGAACGGTGCCAGGGGCAGGACGGGAACAATATCGCCGGATGAGATCGAATTCGCTGGGCATGCTAGCCCCGGCCACGTGTCCGGGCATTGATTTCTTCGGGGCGTTCCTGGGCTGCCAACCGGTCAAGCACGCCGTTGACGTACTTGTGTCCGTCGGTGCCCCCAAACACTTTGGCCAACTCGACAGCTTCGTTGATGATGACCCGAAAAGGCATTTCGGTGCGATGGCGCAGCTCAAACGCGGCAATCCAGAGGATGGCGTGCTCGATGGGGCTGACTGCAGTTGGCTCACGATCAAGGAAGGGCCGCAGGGATTCGTCCAAAGCCGCTGAATCATTCATGATGGCTGGCAGCAGCTCGGCAAAATAGCTTTGATCGGCCCGGGGGAAATGTTCCTGGGCCACGATATGCCCAAGGATGGCCGGTGCTTCATGGCCGGTCAGCTGCCACTGGTACAGCCCCTGCACCAACCCTTCGCGGGCGCGACGCCGCGCGGATTTCACAAAACCCCGCTACGGATTTCGCGCAACAGTTGGGCCATCTCGATGGCTGCAAGGGCACAATCCCGTCCTTTGTGTTCGGCACGGACAAAGGCCTGGGCATCGTTTTCAGTGGTCAGCACGCCATTGGCAATGGGCACCCCGGTTGAAAGCTGGACGGCGGTAATTCCTGCAGCAGATTCGCTGGCCACGATTTCGAAGTGATAGGTGTCGCCACGCACCACGCAACCCAAAGCGATCAACGCATCAAAGCGTCCCGTTTCGGCCAGGGCCTTGAGCGCCAGGGGCAGCTCCAGCGCACCCGGAACACGGATGACGGGAATATCGGCTTCCAGCACGCCGCGCGCAATCAGTGTTTGCCCGGTTGCCGTGAGAAGTTGTTCGCCAATGGCTTCATTAAAACGGGCAACCACAATGGCAATCTTCAATCCTTTTCCGTTGCTGGAAATATCCGCCATGCTGGTGTTCCAGGGCCTATTCGTCAGGCGTGACATAACCGGTAATCTCCAATCCAAATCCTGCCATGCTGGGTATCTTGCGCAAGCGCGACAACACTTTCATTTTGCCCACCCCAACATCGTGCAGGATCTGGGCCCCCACGCCGTACAGGCGCGGATCCCACTTGCGTTCGGGCGGATGCTCGTCCACCGATGCATCAGCCCAGGCAATGAGATCCTGTGCCGTTTCCGAGCCATGCAGGAGCACCAGCACGCCCGAACCGGCGGCTGCAATTTTCTTAAGGGCGGTCTGGATGCGAAAAGAATGGCGGCCGATTCCGGTATCAAAAATATCCACTACCGAAAAAGGTTCATGGACCCGCACCAGGGTTTCACGCGACGCATCAATCTGCCCGTATATCAATGCAAGGTGGGTTCGGTTGGCCACCGCGTCGAAGTAAGCCACCACCTTGAATTCTCCAAAGGGTGTGCCAAGCTGGCGCGTAGCCGCGCGCTCGATGAGCTTTTCGTTGCGGCTGCGATAATGAATGAGGTCGGCAATGGTGCCAAGCTTCAAGCCATGCGCCACGGCAAACTGCTTGAGGTCGGGCAGGCGGGCCATTTCGCCGTTGTCCTTGAGAATTTCGCAAATCACGGCAGCCGGTTCAAGCCCCGCCAGCTGGGCCAGATCGCACCCAGCCTCGGTATGCCCGGCGCGAATCAATACGCCACCCCGGCGCGCCATCAGCGGAAAAATGTGGCCCGGTTGCACCAGATCTTCAGGGCGTGCATAACGCGCCACGGCAGCTTCTATGGTGCGGGCACGGTCGGCGGCTGAAATGCCCGTGGTCACCCCGTGGGCAGCTTCGATGGAGACGGTGAAATTGGTGGTCAGCGGAGAGCGGTTGTCCAGCACCATCAGGGGCAGGTTGAGTTGCCGGCAACGGGCTTCGGTAAGGGTAAGGCAGATCAGGCCGCGCCCGTAGCGGGCCATGAAGTTGATGGCCTCGGCATTGACGTGTTCGGCAGCAAGCACCAGATCGCCTTCGTTCTCGCGGTCTTCGTCATCCACAAGCACCACCATTTTGCCGGCTTTAAGATCGGCAACAATGGCCTCGGTGGAAGAGATGCCTTCAGATGGAGTGCGAACTGACGCAGGAGTATTCATAAGGGCAACCTAAAGAACAGGGAAAAGCAAAACCAGATTCTACCAGTTATCCCTGCACAAGACGCTCTGCATAACGCGCCAGAAGATCCACCTCAAGATTGACCGGAGCCCCTGCCTCAAGATAGGCAAAGGTGGTAACGGCACGCGTATGCGGAATGATATTGACGTCAAACACATCGCCCTTTACGTGATTGATGGTCAGGCTGACCCCGTTGACGGCAATGGATCCCTTGCGCGCAATGTAGCGCGGCAATCCCTGAGGTGCGCAAATGCTAAGAAACCAGCTTTCCCCCCTGGGTTCGAAGGCCATCACCAAGCCAACGCCATCCACATGGCCACTGACAAGGTGCCCCCCCAGGCGATCCGACAGGCGCAAGGCTTTTTCAAGATTGACGAATCCGCCCTCGCGCAATCCGCAGGTGACTTCAAGGGTGGCTGCCGAGACATCCACTTCAAACTTCGGGGCGTGGCAGCCCACCACCGTAAGGCAAACCCCATTGACGGCAATGGAGTCGCCCAGGGCCACATCGGCCAGATCAAGGGCTCCGGCGTCAATGGTCATGCGCATGCCTTCAGCAAGCGGCTTGGTCGAATCAATCCTGCCCACCGCATGGATGATGCCTGTAAACATGATTTATCGCTCCTTCTCTTGAGCGGTGGATTTTGGTCGCGCCACAACGCGCCAATCCCTGCCCACCGGCGTGACGGAATCAATAACGAGATCAAAACGCTGCGACAAGTTGGAGAGCGGCTGTATGTCCAGTACGCCAGCCGCACCTTCCCCCAACAACGTGGGCGCCACATAAAACACAAATTCGTCAAAGACGCCGGCCTCCAGCAAGGCGCCGTTAAGACGGGAACCGGCTTCAATGGTGACTTCGTTTAGTTCGCGCTGGCCCATGAATTGCAGCATCGCTTCAAAGTCAAGGCGCCCGTTGGCAGCTGGCGGCAGGACCACCACTTCCACACCGCGCTCCCGGTAGGGCCGGGCACACACTTCATTATCACAAACCGTAAGCAACCAGGTGCCACCCCCTTCAAAAATTCTGGCATGAAGTGGTGCTTCCAGCTGATTGTCCACCACGATGCGAATGGGCTGGCGCGGACTGTCCACAAGCCTTACTGTCAGCGCCGGATCATCCTTGCGCAGCGTCCCCAACCCGGTCAACACGGCGCAAGAACGTGCCCGCAACCGATGCCCGTCGGTACGCGCTTCAACCCCGGTAATCCATTGGCTGGCGCCATTGGCCAAGGCCGTGCGCCCGTCAAGACTCATGGCAATTTTGGCGCGAACCCAGGGGCGCCCACGGGTCATGCGCGAAATGAATCCGATGTTGAGTTCGCGGGCCTGCTGTTCCTGCACGCCCACCGTTACCGTAATCCCTGCGGCCCGAAGACGTGCTATACCCTGCCCGGCCACCAGGGGGTTGGGGTCCTGCATGGCCGCCACCACCCGTGTTACGCCAGCCGCAATCAGGGCATCGGCACAGGGCGGCGTGCGTCCGGTGTGGCTGCAGGGTTCCAGCGTGACATAGGCTGTCGTGCCGCGCGCGAGTTTGCCTGCAGCTTTCAAGGCGTGCACTTCGGCGTGCGCTTCGCCGGCGCGCTCATGCCAGCCTTCTGCAACGATGACGCCTTCCTTGACCAGGACACAACCCACGCGGGGATTGGGCATGGTCGTAAAAATACCCCGCGCAGCCAAAGACAGGGCGCGGTCCATGAAATGAATATCATTTGAAAGGACTTCAGAGGTCACGGATCACGTCCCTGAAATCATCCACATCCTGAAAGCTGCGGTAGACCGAAGCAAATCGCACGTAGGCCACTTTGTCCATGCGCCGCAATTCTTCCATGACCATTTCGCCCACGCGCAGTGAAGGAATTTCGCGCTCGCCCCGTGCCAGCAAATGCTGCCCGATGCGGTCAATGGCCGCATCCACAAGCTCCATGGAAACCGGGCGTTTGTGCAGGGCCCGCAGAAAACTCACCCGCACCTTTTCGGCGGAGTAATCCTCACGCTGTCCGTTTTGTTTAATGACCTGCGGCAAGCGGATGTCTGCCGTTTCGTAGGTGGTAAAGCGCTTGTTGCAGGCCGCGCAGCGGCGCCGCCGTCGAATGCTGTCACCGGCCTCACTGGCGCGCGAATCAATGACCTGGGAATCGAGCGTGCCGCAAAATGGACATTTCATGAACCCTTCCCCCTCACTGCGTCAACGGCCTAATCGCCGGCGATCGTCATATCCCCTACCAGAATGGAGCCGGTAATTTTGGAGCCCCGTATGATGATATCGTTGCCCACGCCCACGATATTGCGAAACATGTCTTTAAGGTTACCGGCAATGGTGATTTCCTGAACCGGATACTGGATCTCTCCGTGCTCCACCCAAAACCCGGCGGCACCGCGGGAATAATCCCCGGTAACGCTGTTGACCCCATGCCCCAACAACTCCGTTACCAGCAGGCCGCAATCCATCTGGCGCAACAGGTCCTCAAACCCTCCGCCAAATGGCGCCAGCACCAGGTTGTGGTTGCCACCTGCATTGCCGGTGCTGGTCATGCCAAGTTTCTTCGCCGAATACGTGCCCAGAAAATACCCCTGCACCACGCCCTCTTTCACCACGTCGCGCGCCCGGGTGGCCACTCCCTCGTCATCAAAGGCGGCACTGGCAAACCCTTTTAGACGATGCGGCTCTTCACGAAGATGAATACGCGGGGCAAACACCTGCTGCCCCAGGCTGTCCTGCAAAAAACTGGATTTGCGGTATAGCGCACCGCCGCTGACAGCTCCCACAAAGTGACCGATCAGACCGGATGCGAGGGCGGCTTCAAACAACACCGGCGCATGGCAGGTTTTGATCTTGCGCGCCTTCAATCGGCGCACAGTACGTAATCCGGCCTGCTCGCCCACGGCTTCTGCCGATTCCAGATCACGCGCATCGCGTGCCGTGGAATACCAGTAATCCCGTTGCATCCCGGTTTCGACACCGGCAATTACCGAACAGCTGATGCCGTGGCTTGACCCCGCATAACCGCCCATAAACCCCAACGAATTGCCATAGGCAAATTGGGACTCCTGGGTATAAACGGTGGCTCCTTCCGAATTGGTGATGCGTGCGTCGCAATCCAGCGCCTGCGCTTCACAGCGCCGCGCCATTTCGATGGCATCGTCCACCGACAGGGGCCAGGGGTGGTACAGATCAAGATCAGGAAGATCAGGGTCCGCCAGCAATGCCGGATCGGCAAGGCTTGCAAACGGATCGGAAGCCGTATAGCGGGCAATGCTGCTGGCTTTTTCGACGGTGTCGCGCAATGCACCCGGCGAAAAATCGGAGGTGCTGGCGTGTCCGCGCTGTTGCCCAAAAAACACCGTAATTCCGATGTCCTTGTCGCGGTTGTATTCGATGGTTTCCACTTCGGTAAGGCGCACCGTAACGGAATGGCCAAAGCCTTCGCTGACATCAACTTCGGCAGCACTGGCGCCACAACGCCCTGCGTGATCCAGAGCATCACGGACCAGGGATCGGAGGGTTTCCTGACTGTAAGAGAAACGGCTGTTGTCTGACACCTGAGAATCCATTGCGATTTAATCCGGTATCATAGCAACATTGATTGTCCCGTGGAAAAGCTGTGTCCCTAGAAGAACTTCCAAGTAAAACCCGGCGCAAGCAGGAAATGCATGCACTTCAGGATCTGGGCAGCGCACTGACTGAATTAAGTCCCGAACGGATTCGCTCACTCCAACTGCCTGAAACCCTTCTACGCGCCCTTCTGGAGGCCAAAACCCTCAAGGCACGCGGTGCCATCCGGCGCCAGTTGCAATACATCGGCAAGCTGATGCGCGATGTGGACCCCGAACCTATAAAGGCGGTTCTGGACAGCATGGCGGGGGTATCGCGGGTTGCCGTTGCGGCCCATCATCTGGCAGAACAATGGCGCGATCGAATGCTGGAGGACCTCGCCGCAGTAGATGAATTTTCAGCGAGCTATCGCGAGGCGGATCGTCAGCAGCTTCGCCAACTGGCACTGGCCGCCCAGCGCGAACGCGCAACACAAAAAGCACCGCGACAATACCGCGAGTTGTTTCGCACCATCGCGCGCATCATGAATCCAACCAATCCCGCCACTACCCCATGAGCGCACCGCTGGAACTCTTGAAAATTGGCCTGTTGTCCATCAGTGACCGCGCTTCCAAAGGGGTCTACGAAGACGCAGGCCTTCCGGCGCTAAAAGAATGGATTGCCGAAGTGATTATCAACCCGGTAGAAATTGACGCGCGTCTCATCCCCGACGAGCAACCCCAGATCGAAGCCCAGCTCAGGCAAATGGCTGATGAGGCGGGCTGCAGCCTGATCCTGACCACCGGGGGCACGGGGCCCGCCTTGCGTGACGTTACCCCCGAAGCAACGCTTTCGGTGGCCGAGCGGGTGTTGCCCGGATTTGGCGAACAGATGCGTTTTAACAATCTTAAATACACTCCCACAGCCATCCTGTCGCGCCAGGAAGCAGTGACCCGGGGGCGCTGCCTCATCATCAACCTGCCAGGACAACCCAAGGCGATTCGCGAAACCCTCGATGGCATTTTTGCTGCCGTACCTTACTGCGTTGATTTGATCGGGGGGCCCTACATGGAAACCCGCCCGGATCGCATCAAGGCCTTTCGCCCCAAATCAGCCCAACGCCCTCAACGAGCTTAAACCGACCATGCCCCTGTTGCCAGCCATTGAACTTGCCACCAACCACAACCCCACCGCAAGCGTGATCTGGCTTCACGGCCTGGGCGCTGACGGCAATGATTTCGTTCCGGTGGTAAAAGAACTGCAATTACCAGCCAGCCTGCCGGTTCGTTTCATTTTTCCCCATGCGCCCGAGCAACCCGTCACCATCAACAACGGCATGGTGATGCGGGCCTGGTACGACGTGGCCCACGATGGACTGGACCGTCGTCCCGATGATGCGGGCGTCATCAAATCCGTAGCTGCGGTCAACGATTTGATTGCGCGCGAAATTGCACGCGGCATTCCTTCCCGGCGCATCGTTGTGGCTGGCTTTTCTCAGGGAGGAGCCGTGGCGCTGTGCGCGGGCACCCGATACCCGCAACGCCTGGGCGGCATCCTGGCGCTTTCCACCTACCTGCCCATGCCAGAGCAACTGGCCAGTGTTGCGAGTGAGGCCAATCGCAACTTGCCCATTTTCATGGCCCACGGACAACAGGACAACGTCATTCCACTGCGCATGGCAGAAGTGTCGCGAACCCATCTGGAAAATCTGGGCTACCCCGTACAATGGCACGTCTACCCGATGGCCCATTCGTTGTGCATGGAAGAAGTCGGGGCCCTCTCGCAGTGGCTGCAACAACAGCTCTGCGTATAACGCATTACTGGCGGTAGGCGCTCTCGACCCCCGATACCAATTGCAGCGCCTTCAGGGCGCGTGCCAGTTGATCAAGCGATTCAATCTGAACGGTAAAACGCATGCGCGCCCGATCACCACGCGACTGGGTGTTGACCGCGGTGACATTGATGCGTTCCCGGGTCAGGGTTTCTGAGATATCGCGCAACAACCCCTGGCGATCCAACGCATCCACGGCAATGTCCACACTAAACACCCCATGGGTTGTGGTGCCCCACGAGGCCGGAATCATGCGTTGCCACTGGTTGGTGGTCAGTGCGGCCAGGCTGCGACAATTGGTGCGGTGAATGCTGACGCCGCGACCCCGGGTAACAAATCCGACAATGGGTTCCGGTGGAACCGGCTTGCAGCATTTGGCCATGGTGGTGGCAATGTTGGTCACCCCCAGCACCAACACCCCCTCGCTTCCGGTTTCGGCCAAACGGCGAAAAGTGGGCGCTGCGTCCCCTTCGGCGGGTTGCACCAGGGGATCAAGCAGCAATTCAATCTGACGTTGTGAAATATCGCCGCGCGCCAATCCCACCCAGAAATCCTCGACGCGCGAATAGCCGGATTGCGCCGCCAGACGCTCACTGTTGGGGTGCCCCTTGCCCAGGCGTGCAAGGGCCTTTTCCAGAATGTTCCGGCCCTGCGCCATGTCCTCTTCCAGATGTTGTTGCTTGAACCATTGGCGCACTTTGGCCTGGGCGCGCGGGCTTTTAAGATAGCCATACTCGGGATTGATCCAGTCGCGGCTCGGACCCCCCTGCCGTACCGTGATGATTTCCACCCGTTGCGCATTCTGAAGCGAATAGTCGAGGGGGACAATCGTGCCATCCACCTTGGCCCCCCGGCAGCGATGGCCGAGATCGGTGTGAACATGGTAGGCAAAATCCACCGGGGTGGCCCCATGCGGTAAATCAATCACGCGCCCCTGCGGCGTAAACACGTAGATCGCTTCATCAGCAGGGGCTGACGCAGCGCCGGGTGCGCGCGAGGGCATCACTTCTTTCTGCCATTCCAGCATCTGGCGCAACCATGCCACCCGTTCGTCAAAGCGCCGGTCCGCACGGGCGCCCGTTTCCTTGTAGCGCCAGTGCGAAGCGATGCCCAACTCGGAGTCGCGATGCATTTCGTGGGTGCGAATCTGAATCTCCACGGCCTTGCCTTCGGGGCCGATGACAGCCGTATGCAGCGACCGGTAATGGTTGCCTTTGGGTCGCGCGATGTAGTCGTCAAATTCGCCCGAAACGGGCGTCCAGAGATGGTGGACGATCCCCAAGACGGTATAGCAATCGCGAATTTCATTCACAATCACGCGCACCGCCCGCACATCGTAGAGCCCCGCAAAATCGAGCCCCTTGCTACGCATCTTTTTGATGATGCTGTAGATATGTTTGGGTCGGCCCTGCACCTGTCCGGTAATGCCGGCCTGCGCCAGTTGTTGTTCCAGAGTGCGCACCAGTGCCGCGATGTAGCGTTCACGATCCACGAGGCGCTCGTCCAGACGCCTGGCAATGGACTTGTAGGTTTCAGGCTCGATGATGCGAAACGACAGGTCCTCAAGCTCCCACTTGAATTGCCATACGCCTAGCCGGTTGGCCAGCGGCGCATAAAGGTCCATGGTCTGGAGGGCCACTGCGCGCTGTTCGGCAAGATCGCGTTGCTGGATTACGCGCATCAGCCATACCCGTTCTGCCAGGGCCACGATCACCACCCGAATGTCCTGGGCCATGGCCAGCAGGAGTTTGCGCACTCCTTCCAGGCGTTGGACATCATTGGCCAAACGATCCCGGGTTCGAAAAATGGTTTCGAGGGTAACGTCAATCCGATGCAAGTCGGCGGCAATGGCCGCCACGTCCGGATCAAACGATTGGGCCATCCCAAGCCCCTCCAGTTGTTCCCACGGCAGGGCGCGCAGGAGCGCCACCACAATACAGGCCGGATGCGCTTCAAGGTCGCTTAGTAGCCGTGCAGACGTGAGGGCGCGCTGCAGGGATTCGGGATCAACTTCCGGGCCATTTTCCTGTGGTTCGGTTACCCTTAAAAAGGCACGCTCGATCAAGACCGCGTCCGGTTGAAGATAGCGCGCGTTAAGTCCGAGTCCTGCCAGCCCGTGATCTGCGTCTGGCGCTTCTGAAGGGTATGATCGGGAGACCATGAATGATCCTTGCTCTGATGGCCCCGAGTATAGCCGAAGGCCTGACAGGGGTTAATGCACCTGTTTAGTGCACAGTTCCACTTTTCCCGTACCCGGTATTATGCGAAGGCCTTGTAATACAAGGGATTTTTTAGGTTTTTGATGGCACGGTCCTTGCTCACTAATTCATTATGTCCATGATGTCACAACAACAGAGCACAGCCCCGGTTGCGCACAACGAGATGTACCGGCCTGATGGGGCCATCTACGAAGCCTATGCGGACTACGCGCAATGGTTGGACAGCGTCGCGCCGGAATTTCTGCACCAGCGCCACAAGGAAGCCGAACTTCTGTTTGCCAGGCTTGGCATTACCTTTGCGGTGTACGGTGACGAAACCGGAATTGAGCGCTCGATTCCTTTTGACATCATTCCGCGCATTCTCTCGGCAGCGTCCTGGAAAACCATTGAAAGCGGATGCATCCAACGCATTCGCGCGCTCAATGCCTTTTTGAAAGACATCTACTTCAACCAGGAAATTCTCAAGGCTGGGATCATTCCGCGTGCCCAGGTTACCGGCAACGCCATGTTCCGCCCGGAAATGGTGGGAATTTCCCTGGCGCGTGACATCTACGCGCATGTGGCCGGCATTGATGTGGTGAAGGTGGACGATGACCAGTTCTATGTTCTGGAAGACAACCTGCGCACGCCCTCCGGCGCCTCCTACATGCTGGAAAACCGCCGCATGATGATGCGCCTGTTCCCCGATCTTTTCAGCCGGATGCCAATCCTGCCAGTAGACCATTATCCCGACCTGCTGGTGGAAGGGCTACGCGCTGTCTCCCCCCGGGACATCGCAAGCCCCACCCTGGTTTTGCTTACCCCAGGATCCTATAACAGCGCCTATTTCGAACACGCCTTCCTGGCACAGCAAATGGGCATCGAACTTGTCGAAGGCCAGGATTTGTTTGTGCAGAATGAGCTGGTTTACATGCGCACCACGCAAGGACCGCAACAGGTGGATGTAATTTATCGCCGCATCGATGACGATTTTCTGGACCCCCTGGCTTTCCGCTCCGATTCCATCCTGGGGGTTCCCGGAATTTTGCGCGCCGTACAAGCGGGCAGCGTTACCCTGGCCAATGCCGTGGGTACCGGGGTGGCCGATGATAAATCCACCTACGTGTATGTGCCCGACATGATCCGGTTTTATCTTGGCGAAGAACCCATCCTGGCCAACGTTCCCACCTATCGCTTGTCGCGTCCGGACGACCTTGTGTACGTGCTGGCCAAGTTGCCCGAACTGGTGGTGAAAGAGGTTCAGGGTTCGGGCGGCTACGGCATGCTGATTGGCCCGAGGGCCTCTGAAGCCGAACTGGCCGAATTTCGCGAACGCATCAAGGCCAATCCGGACAACTATATTGCCCAACCCACGCTGGCGCTTTCCACCTGCCCCACCCTGGTGGAAGAGGGCATTGCCCCGCGCCATGTGGATTTGCGCCCCTACATCGTCAGTGGCCGGGATGTGCGGATTGTTCCCGGCGGGTTGACCCGCGTAGCGCTACAGAAAGGATCCCTGGTGGTGAATTCGTCCCAGGGGGGCGGCACCAAAGATACCTGGGTGTTGGGAAACTGACCATGCTAAGCCGGACAGCCGATCACTTGTACTGGATGGCGCGCCATATTGAGCGCGCTGAAAATACCGCACGCATGCTGGACGTTACCTACCGCATGATGCTGCTGCCAAGCAGCATGAAACAACCCGAACAACCCTGGGCTGCACCGTGGGCGGTTCCCCTCATTACCACGGGATTGGCTTCCGGTTATTACGCCCTCTACCCTGAGCTTACCGCGCAAAACGTGCTGGAGTTTTTGGTGACCGACCTTGACAACCCTTCCAGCATTTGCGGCAGTATTTTTGCAGCGCGCGAAAATGCCCGCTCGGTTCGGGGCGCCATTACTTCCGAAATGTGGGAGAGCATCAATGGCACCTGGATTGAATTTCGAAACGTCAGCCCGCAATCGCTGGACGCCAGTGAAATCGGCAATTTTTTTGAACGCGTCAAATTAAGTTCGCACATGTTTCGCGGTGTCTCGGTGGGGACCTCGCTGCACGATGAAGCGTATCACTTCATACGCCTGGGTACCTTTCTTGAACGGGCGGACAACACCGCGCGCATTCTGGACGTCAAATACCACATCCTCCTGCCTTCGCCGCAGGATGTGGGCGGGGCCCAGGACTATTACCAATGGGGCGCCCTGTTGCGTTCGGTCAGCGCCTTTGAGGCCTATCGCAAAATCTACCGGGACGTCATTGTGCCTCTTAAAGTGGCCCAGCTTTTGATTCTGCGCATGGATATGCCGCGCTCGCTTCACGCCTGCCTTAATGAAATCCACGACATCCTCGAAATACTGGCGGGAAGCACCGGCACGGAAGTGCGCCGGATGGCCGGCGAAATGCATGCCCGGTTACATTACGGACGGATCGAAGACATCATGGCCTATGGGTTGCATGAATATCTAACCGACTTTCTGGAACAGACCAACCGACTGGGGCAACAAGTCAATCAGAGTTTTTTCTCCCATGCCGTTTAATTTAGCCTCGACACACGGGTTTCCCCCAGGGGTCGACTTGCCTTGCGCGCCCGGCTCCATTAGAGTCGGCGCTTGTCTGAATTTCAGAACCCTGGAGTGGCCTCCCCATGACTTATTGCGTTGCCGCCAATCTCAATGCCGGCATGATCTTCGCTTCCGACTCACGCACCAATGCAGGCGTGGACAACGTAGGGCGCTTTTGCAAGATGCGCATTTTCGAAAATCCTGGCGACCGGGTCATCATTACGCTTGCCTCCGGAAACCTCGCGATCAGTCAGGGCACAGTCAATTTGCTGGTACAGAACGCGCGCGATGCCAGCCAGAAAAACATCTGGAACTGCAACTCAATGTACGAGGTTGCCGTTTTGCTGGGCGACTGTCTGCGCGAAATCCAGCAGCGCGACGGGCCTTACCTGACGCAACGAAACATCGACGCCAGCGCCTGCTTTTTGGTGGGAGGGCAAATTCGGGGAGAGCAGCCGCGCCTGTTCAATATGTATACCGAAGGGAATTTTATCGAGGCCTCCCGGGACACGCTGTTCTTTCAGATTGGCGAAACCAAATACGGCAAACCCATCCTGGACCGCGTTCTGGCCTCACAGACATCGCTTCAGGAAGCATCAAAGTGCGTTATCGTGTCCTTCGATTCCACCATGCGCAGCAACATCTCGGTAGGACCCCCGATCGACCTGCTGGTTTACGAAAAGGATTCCCTGCGCGTGGGACTGCACAAACGCTTCGACGAGAGCAACCCCTACCTTGCTTTGGTCCATCGTCAATGGGGCGAAGGATTGCGCCAGGCTTTTGGTCAGCTGCCGGACATGGACTGGACTGACGATGGCCATCCGCGTAACCCTGAACCATAAGACGTTCTATCGCTTTGACCGGGCCACCCAGATTTTTCCCCATGAAATCCGGTTGCGCCCCGCGGCCCATTGTCGTACCCCCATTACCGGGTATTCGCTACGCGTTACTCCCGCCAAACATTTCATCAACTGGCAACAGGATGGCTACGGCAATTGGGTGGCCCGCCTCGTCTTTCCTGAACCTGCCCACGAACTGGAGATTGAAGTCGGCCTCGTGGCCGAGATGACCGTTATCAATCCTTTCGATTTTTTCATCGAACCCCAGGCCGAACATTTTCCTTTTGTTTACCCGGCGGAGCTTGCCCGCGAGCTCTCGCCCTTTCTGGAAACCGTGCCTGCCGGCCCGCTTTTGCAACAATACCTGGATACATTAAAAAACGACCGGCCTGTCGAAGCGCCGCTGACGATTGATTTTCTTGTGGCACTAAACCGCAGGCTGCAACAGGACATTCGCTACACCATCCGCATGGAACCGGGCGTTCAAACGCCTGAAGAATCGCTGGGACTAAAGCTTGGCTCGTGCCGAGACAGCGCCTGGCTGCTGGTTCAGGTAGCACGTCACCTGGGCCTTGCAGCCCGTTTTGTATCGGGATATCTGATTCAGTTGACGGCCGATCAAAAATCGCTGGATGGCCCCTCGGGCCCTGTTGAGGATTTTACCGACCTGCATGCCTGGGCCGAAGTGTATCTGCCAGGTGCTGGCTGGCTGGGGCTTGACCCCACCTCGGGGCTACTGGCCGGCGAAGGCCATATCCCGCTGGCCTGTACCGCCTCCCCCCAATCTGCCGCACCGGTAATCGGCGCCACTGGCCCTTGCGAGGTGGATTTTGGTTTTGTCTTAAGCCTCTCCCGCATCACCGAAGACCCGCGCGTCACCAAACCCTACACCGACGCGCAGTGGCAAGCCATTGACGCCCTGGGACAACAGGTTGAGCAGGAGCTTCTATCAAGCGAGGTGCGCTTGACCATGGGTGGCGAACCCACGTTTGTTTCCATGGACGATATGGAAAGTGCCCAGTGGAATACCCAGGCGCTAGGTCCCCATAAACGAAAGCTGGCTGGTGACTTGTTCCGGCGCCTGGAAGCGCGCTTTGCCCCGGGTGGCCTGCAGCATTTTGGCCAGGGAAAATGGTATCCCGGCGAGCCGTTGCCGCGCTGGGCCCTTAATCTGTTCTGGCGCACCGACGGTCATGTGCTGTGGAGTGATCATCGCCTGATGGCCGGGGACACTCCGCGCGTGGCTGCCAGGGCAGAGGACGCGCGCCGGTTTGCAATCGCCCTGGCGGGCCACCTTGGGATTCGGCCGGATCGCGTCATGGACGCTTTCGAGGATCCGCTGTATTACCTCAAGGAAGAAGCGGCACTGCCCGTGGATCTTGATATAACGACCCTTGATCTGAAAAACGATCTTGAGCGCGCCCGGGTTGTGCGCTTGATGGCAGGGAACCTGCAGGCGCCCGTTGGCTGCGTGATTCCACTTAAGGCTGTTGCGCGTTTAGACCCACGTCTGCCCACCACCTGGATGACCGGATCATGGGTGCTGCGCCGCCCCCGTCTGTATCTGCTTCCCGGAGATTCGCCGCTTGGTTTGCGCTTACCCCTGTCTTCACTGCCCGCAATTGAAGCACCTCCCACCGCGTTTGCGGCGGATCCCTTTGAAGTCCAGGCGGCGCTCCCCCCTCCCCAAAAAATTGGAGCGTCTCGGGAAGGGACGAGCCGCGCACGAAAACCCATCCCTGCCGTGGAGGCCGCCGGCATCACCACGGCTCTGTGCGTGGAAGTGCGCGAAGGCATCCTGTATGTGTTCCTGCCCCCACTGGAAATTCTGGAGGATTTTATAGCGCTGATCCGCGCCATCGAAACAACTGCGGCCCAAACCAGCCTTCCGATCCGTCTGGAAGGCTACCCACCGCCATCGGACACGCGGTTGCGCAAACTGTCGGTAACTCCTGACCCCGGAGTCATCGAAGTCAACATGCATCCTGCCGCCCATTGGACCGAGCTTGTTGAAACCGTCACGATTCTTTATGAGGAGGCACGCCAGTCTCGCTTGAGTACCGAAAAATTCATGCTTGACGGTCGCCACACCGGCACGGGCGGTGGCAACCACGTCACGCTGGGTGGCCTTACGGTTGCCGACAGCCCGCTGTTGCGCCGTCCTGATTTGCTGCGCAGCCTGATTGCGTTCTGGCAGAACCATCCGGCATTGTCCTACCTCTTTTCCGGACAGTTTGTCGGGCCCACCAGCCAGTCGCCCCGCGTGGATGAAGCGCGCGATGACAATCTGTACGAGCTTGATCTCGCGTTCCGGGAAATGGAGCGCAAGCTCAACCCGGAAACCGAAGCCGCCGGGCCCTGGCTGGTGGACCGGCTGTTGCGAAACCTGCTCGTGGATCTGACCGGCAACACGCACCGCGCTGAATTTTCCATAGACAAGCTGTACTCTCCCGACGGCCCCACAGGGCGCTTGGGTATCCTGGAATTTCGCGCCTTTGAAATGCCGCCTCATTCACGCATGAGCCTGACCCAACTGCTGCTGCTGCGCGCTCTGGTGGCCTGGTTTTGGCGCCAACCCTACGAAGGCAAACTGGTGCGCTGGGGTACCGAATTGCACGATCGATTCATGCTGCCCCATGAGGTGGAACAGGACCTGCTTGATGTGCTGGAGGGACTTAATCGGGCCGGCTACCCTTTCAAGACGGAATGGTTTGCGCCGTTTCTCGAATTCCGCTTTCCGCGTTATGGCAGTGTGACTCATGGCGGGATCACGATGGCGCTGCGCCAGGCCATCGAACCCTGGCATGTGTTGGGAGAAGAAATGAGCGGGGCCGGCACGGCCCGCTATGTGGATTCGTCGGTGGAACGCCTGCAGGTCAAGGTTACGGGCATGGTGGGTCAACGCCATCAGGTTCACTGCAACGGCATTGCCGTTCCACTTACACCCACCGGGGTGCGCGGTGAATTCGTGGCGGGAGTTCGTTTCAAGGCCTGGAGTCCACCCTCGGCCCTTCACCCCACCATTGGCGTTCATTCGCCGCTGGTGTTTGATCTCGTAGACAACTGGAACCAGCGTGCGCTAGGTGGCTGCACCTATCATGTGGTGCATCCGGGCGGGCGCAATTACGACACCTTCCCGATCAATGCCAATGAAGCCGAAGCCCGCCGCTTTGGCCGCTTCTGGGCCTATGGCCATACGCCCGGTTCCATCAAACCGGCCTCACCGGTGCGCGACCCGGATTTTCCCATGACGCTGGATTTACGGCAGTGGGGTTAACTCTTCCCAGTAATGCGGAAAACGCGAACGCGCCGTGGTCACGACCAATCTGTTGTTTTCTACAGCCAGCGCAATCGCTCCGGTTTGATCGGTGCGCAGCAACTCGATATGACGCTCCTGATAACGCGCCACCACTTGAGGCTTGGGATGGCCGAAGTGATTGCGATACCCCACGGTAAAAATGGCCCAGCAAGGGGATACGACATCTAAAAATTCCGGCGTCGACGAAGTCTTGCTGCCGTGATGGGGAGCAATCAAAATTTCCGCCGCCAGGGCCTCTGGACTCCGCTCAATGAGTTCCTCTTCACTCAAGGCTTCGATATCGGCCGGCAACAGGAGGCGCTGCCCCTGTGCAGTAATACGCAATACACAACCGCGATCGTTGGTTTTTCTGTCTTCATCCCAGACCTGTTCGAAGAGCGGGTGCAGGATGTCAAAACTCACGCCATCCCATTCCCAATGCTGCCCCGCAAAGCAGGGGATTGAGCGGCGCATGAGGTGCACCAGTGGATGCGCGGTTTCCAGCGAGGACAGCAGCCAGCCGATGGAAATTCCTTTCTGAAGTGACACGGCCCCACCGCTATGATCCGTATCCCGATGACTGACGATCAGCCCGTCCAGATGATCCACCCCCAGGGCCCGCAAAGCCGGCAACAATACCCGCGAACCCCCGTCGCTTTCTGCGCTGTAACGGGGACCCGTGTCGTACACCAGCGCATGATTTTGGGTACGCACCACGACGGCAAGCCCCTGCCCCACATCCAGAACGTCTACCCATACCCCACCCGGTTCGGGGCGAGGCCGGGGCAGTAACAACAACACCACAAGACAAACGCTTCCTGCCCATCGACCCGGCAGGCCTTTGGGCGCCAATAAAAATAGCAGGCCCACCACCCCCGCCAAAAAAGTCATCGGTGCGGGAGTGGGCGCCGTCCATACGGTTATCGGCCACTGCGCCATTTGTTGTAATGCAAAGGCGCAGGCAGCAAACAACTGATGGGCCGCAATGAGGGCGTAGTTGAGGCCAGGAATGGTTCCGAGCAATGCCAACGGCACCACCCCGAGGCTAACCACGGGAATGGCGAACGCGTTGGCAAGCGGTGAGAGCAGTGACACCTGACCAAACAACAGAAGAAGCAACGGCACCAGGGCCCAGGTGGCCGACCATTGGGTGTGGATGGCTTCCTTCAATGCGCCCTTGCGACCCACCGTGTACGCACCGGCATACATCAAGGCTCCCACGGCACAGAAGGAAAGCCAGAAACCCACTGCAAGCGGCGCCCAGGGATCAATCGCCACAGTCACTGCAAGTGCCAGCAGCAACACTGAAAACGCACCCGGGGGCGCATTGCGAAATCGCACCAGGGTGACCACGCCGATCATGTAAAGGGTGCGCTGGGTTGGCACGGAAAACCCGGCGAGCAATGCGTAAGCCAAAGCTCCCAAAAGCCCGGCAACCCAGCGCACCCGTAATGAGGGCCAGAATAGCCCCGCCAATTGCGCAACGAGCCCTGCCAGCATCGTAATATGCAACCCCGAAATGCTAACGAGGTGGCCAACCCCCGTAATCCAGAACAGTTGCCAATCGTCCTGTCGAATCAGGGACTGATCGCCCACCACCAGTGCGATCATCACCCCGCTCCAGCGTCGATCTCCCAACACGGACTGGATGCGCTGGCGCACAGCCTCGCGCCCCTCTTCAATCCACAGGCCGGGGCGCTGCCAGACCCTTACGGTTGCTGTGGAAAGTAGATGATTGTCAGCGCTTGCCACTACCGTACCGCCGGCGCGGATTCCCTGCGACAGCGCCCATGCTTCGAAGTCAAAGCCCCCTGGATTGATCTGACTGTGCGGACGTTTAAGACGACAGTGCAATTGCCAGTGCTGCCCAGGGTGCAACTGGGGCACAGGGGCCTCTGGCCCGCTGGAAAACCAGGCCAGCGAAAGGTGGCGCGGAACTACGGCCTGTGCGGGATTTACTTTGGCCACTTCAAAGGTAAAGCGCACACCCTCCAGAACAGATTCAGGAAGTTCGGTAATAAGGCCGCTTAACGTAACCTCCTGGCCTTCCCACTCCTGCGGCAGCACGTCCGACAGGCGCCATTGGGCACGCAGGTTGGCGTAGGAAAACCCCAGCAGCACAGCCATCAACAGCAGCAGTACCCAATTAAGCGCCGGTACTGCCAGAAGACGGTGCCGCCCCCAAAAAGCGACTGCCAAAAAAAACAGGGCAATGCCAGGCGTTATGCCCCAGGGGATAAGCCGGGGGCTGCACTGAAGAAGCAGAACACCAGCGACAAAGCCGGACAGGAGGGTATGCACTCAAAGCAGAATGCACGCGTTGAAGAAGAGGCAGAGCACGGAAAAGCGCGACAAAATGCGGCAGCCGCGCCGGGTTAATTCGGGAACGGCTTAAACGGGCTGTAGCAGGCCATCCACCAGACGATAACAAGTGTCTGCGCGGGCAGCCAAATCAAGATCGTGAGTTACCATCACAAGCCCCGCCCCCACCTGGTGGTTAAGCTGCACCATCAATTCAAACACCTGCCCTGCCGTGTGCCGGTCCAGATTGCCTGTGGGCTCATCTGCGAGGACCAGTGCAGGCCGGGCCACCAGGGCACGGGCCACGGCTGCACGCTGGCGCTCGCCGCCGGAAAGCTCTGAAGGCCTGTGATGCAACCGATGGCCCAGGCCCACCGCTTCAAGCAATGCTGTTGCCGGACCTAGAGCTTCACTTTGGCGTCCAATCCAAAGCGGCATCGCCACATTTTCCAATGCCGAAAATTCGGGCAGCAGGTGATGGAACTGGTACACGAAGCCCAGCTTGCGGTTGCGCAAATAACCCACCCGCCTGTCCGGAAGCTGCGCCAGGTTTTCTCCCTCCAACAACACCTGTCCGGCGCTGGGGCGATCAAGCCCCCCCAGCAAATGCAGCAAGGTGCTTTTGCCGCTGCCCGAGGCGCCGACAATGGCCACATGTTCGCCCGGGCGCACTGTCAGGTTGATGGCAGACAATACCGGCACGGTTCGATCGCCTTGCTGAAAAGATTTGGCAAGGCCCCTGCACTCCAGAATGAAGGTTTCACTCATAGCGCAGCGCCTCAACAGGTTCAATGCGCGACGCGCGATAGCTGGGATAGAGCGTGGCGAGGAGGGTCAGCACCAGGGAAGTCAACCCGATGGTCAGCACATCGGCCCATTGCAACTGGGAGGGCAACTCGGAAATGAAATACACCTGCGGCGCCAGAAAATGAACGCTGAAAGTTTTTTCGATAAACGGCACGATCACCTGAATGTTGATTGCGGTGATTACTCCCAGCACGACACCCAAGAGCGTTCCAATCAGCCCGATAAGCGCCCCCTGGATCACGAAGATCAGCATGATGCTGGCCGGTGAAGCGCCCAGGGTACGCAGGATGGCAATGTCCGCCTGTTTGTCCGTTACCGCCATGACAAGCGTGGAAACAATATTGAATGCTGCCACGGCCACGATCAGCAGCAGGATGATGAACATGACATTTTTTTCGATGGCTACAGCCCGGAACAGGTTGGCATGTTCACGCGTCCAGTCGCTAAGCCATGCCTCAAAGCTTAATGTGGTGGCAAGCTGGTGGGCCACTGCCGGGGCCTCCATCAGGTCCTTGAGCTTTAAGCGCACCCCGGTTACCCGATCACCCATGCGAAACAGCACCTGGGCATCGTTCATGTGAATCAGTGCAAGCCCGCTGTCGTATTCGTACATCCCGATCTGGAATAGCCCCACCACCTTGAACTGCTTGAGCCGGGGCAGCAGCCCTGCAGGCGTGATCTGACCTTGCGGGGTGATCACCACCACCCGGTCGCCCACATCGGCGTGCAGGGCGCGCGCGAGGTCTGACCCCAAAATGATGCCAAATTCCCCCGCCTTAAGATCCTCCAGGCGCCCCGCCTTCATGTGCGCCCCGATGTCCGCCACCTTTCGCTCTTCTTCGGGCAGGATGCCGCGGATTAACGTGCCCTGGACATGGTCGTCGAAGGACAGCATGCCCTGCCCCATCACGTAGGGTGCTGCGCCGATGACTTCAGGATTTCTGGAGGTTTCGGCTACCACTGCGGGCCAGTTGGGCAGGGACTGTTCTGTGCCAAAAACCTGTACGTGGGCCGCCACACCCAGAATCCGCTCGCGCATTTCGTTTTGGAATCCGTTCATCACAGAAAGGACAATAATCAGCGCGGCAACACCTAGACCAATGCCTGCCATGGAAATAAGGGAAATGAAAGAAATAAAATGGTTGCGGCGTTTGGCGCGTGTATAGCGCAGGCCAACCTTGATTTCAAAACCGGACACGGGGCGGACTCGTTATCGGACCCTATTCCCGCCGAAGCTGCGGAAACAGAATCACGTCACGAATGCTTGGACAGTCGGTCAACAGCATGACCAGACGGTCAATGCCAATGCCTTCGCCTGCAGTGGGGGGCAGACCATGTTCCAGGGCACGAATGTAATCGGCGTCATAATGCATGGCTTCCTGATCACCCGCTTCCTTTTGGCGAACCTGCTCGCGAAAGCGCTCGGCCTGGTCTTCGGCATCGTTTAATTCGGAAAATCCATTGGCAATTTCGCGCCCTGCAATAAAGAGTTCAAAGCGTTCCGTCACTTCGGGGTGGGTGTCGCTGCGCCGGGCCAGGGGCGAAACCTCGGCGGGGTAATCAATGATGAAGGTGGGATCAAACAGCAGGCTTTCGGTGGTCTGTTCAAAGAGCAGCAATTGCAGCCCACCCAGCCCTTCGTTGGGGCGAATCTTGCCGCCCAGGCGGGTGACTTCGCTGACCAAATAAGTGCGGTCCACCAACTGGGTTTTTGTATATTGCGGATGGTATTGTTGAATGGCTTGAGTGATTGTCAGCCGGGCAAACGGTTTTGAAAAATCCAGCGTGCGCCCGTCGTAGGAAAATTGGGTAGTGCCCAATACCGACTCGGCCACAAAACGAAACATGTCCTCGGTAAGCCGCATCATGTACCGGTAATCGCGGTAGGCTTCGTAGAACTCGATCATGGTGAATTCGGGATTGTGGCGGGTTGAGATGCCTTCATTGCGGAAATTGCGGTTAATCTCGAACACCCGCTCCATGCCGCCCACTACCAGTCGCTTGAGAAACAACTCGGGAGCAATGCGCAGGAACAATTCCATGTCCAGGGCATTGTGGTGCGTCACAAAAGGCTTGGCAGCAGCGCCCCCGGGTATGGGATGCATCATCGGGGTTTCCACTTCCAGGTACCCGCGGCTGACAAGAAATTCGCGCACTTTCTGCACGATGCGGCTGCGCGCCACGAACACCTTGCGCGATTCGTCACTGGTGATGAGATCAAGGTAACGCTGACGGTATTTCTGTTCCTGATCCGCAAGACCATGAAATTTTTCGGGCAGGGGGCGAAGGGCCTTGACGAGCAAGCGCAGCGCCGTCACCTTGATGGAAAGCTCGCCGGTTTTGGTTTTGAACAGAACACCGCCAGCTCCCACGATATCGCCCAAATCCCAATGCTTGAAGAGCTCGTAAGCTTCCGGGCCAAGGGCTTCGCTCTGCACATACAACTGAATGCGGCCGGTGCCATCCTGCAGCGTTGCAAAGCTCGCCTTGCCCATCACCCGCTTCAACATCATGCGCCCGGCTACGGTTACCCTTACCGGTTCTGCAATCAGTTCGGCGTCATCAGTGGAATCAAATCCGGCATGCAGGGGGCCCGCTTCATGGGTGCGTTCGAAATCGTTGGGAAATGCGATGCCCGCCGCCCGAATGGCCTGTAATTTGGCACGGCGCTCTTCCATGATCTGATTGCTGTCGTCGGACATGATCAACCCCTTGTTCGCTTACGCGTTATACGCCTTGTTTGAGGCTTGCTTCAATAAAAATGTCCAGGTCTCCATCCAGTACCGACTGGGTGTTGCCAACTTCCACATTGGTGCGCAGATCCTTGATGCGCGACTGGTCCAACACATAAGAGCGGATTTGCTGGCCCCAGCCGATATCGCTTTTGCTGTCTTCCATGGCCTGCTTCTCGGCATTGCGCTTGCGCAATTCTGCCTCATACAGACGCGATTTCAGCATGGCCATGGCTTCAGCCCGGTTGCGGTGCTGCGAGCGGTCGCTCTGGCATTGCACCACAATCCCCGAGGGCGCGTGGGTCAGACGCACTGCCGAATCGGTTTTGTTGATATGTTGCCCGCCAGCACCAGAGGCGCGAAAGGTGTCAATGCGCAAATCCGCCGGATTGATTTCCACTTCGATGGACTCATCCACTTCGGGGTACACAAATACCGAAGCAAAAGAGGTATGGCGGCGGTTGCCCGAATCAAACGGCGATTTGCGAACCAGGCGGTGCACGCCGGTTTCGGTGCGCAATGAGCCATAGGCGTAGGAACCCGTAACCTTGAGTGACGCGCTTTTGATGCCCGCCACTTCGCCTGCGGATTCTTCCAGGATTTCCACGCCGAAGGCCCGCCGTTCGCAATAGCGCACGTACATGCGCAGCAGCATGGCTGCCCAATCCTGTGCTTCGGTGCCGCCCGAGCCCGACTGGATGTCAACAAAGCAGTTGGAAGGATCCATGGGGTTGGAAAACATGCGGCGAAATTCCATGGCCGCCACGCGTTTTTCAGTGTCGTCCAGGTCAATCCTCACGGCTTCGAGCGAGGCATCGTCATGCTCGGAGAGTGCCAGATCAAACAGTTCTTTAGCGTCTTTGAGCACGCGGGTGGCCAACGCCATTTCGTGAATGGTTTCTTCGAGGGATTTGCGCTCGCGGCCCAGTTCCTGGCTTTTCTTGCTGTCCTGCCAAATGGCAGGGTCTTCTGCCAGTTTGATTACTTCTTCCAGACGGGTGACTTTGGTATCGAAGTCAAAGATACCTCCGCAGTGACTGAATGCGAACATCCAGATCCTGGAGCAGGTTTTCGATGGCGTTGAGTTGTTCAGCTTCCATGAGGGCAATGATCGCGATTAGGAAAACTCGCCATTATACACTCCAATATCGTAGTTCCATCTGAAGCTGCCGGTTGCCGTTCCATTCATTGATGCCAAGGTGAAACAGCGCCTCAATGTGGTCGGGCAAGGGGTCACAGTGACCAAACAGGATGGCGTCGAAAGCGCGCTCCTGATGCCGCAACTTGAGTTTGAGGTGGCGCTCTCCCACCACCCGTTGCTGGAGCACATCAAACGCGCCGCCAAAGAGGGGCTCTGGAAAACCCTGCCCCCACACCTGGGCGCGCAGGGCTTCAGCGGTTTGCATCGTCATCTCGCCGGAAGCCGGGGTACCGTCATATTCAATCTGGAGTGCGAGGTCCGTAGGGGTAAGCCACTCGCGTGCCACCGCTTCGAAGGCAACATCAAAACGCGCAAGGTCCTGGGTGCGAAGTGTGAGCCCTGCAGCGGCGGCATGTCCACCAAAGCGCAGGATCAGATCGGGATTGCGCTTGGTAATTTGATCCAGCGCATCGCGCAGATGGAACCCCGCAATGCTGCGCCCGGACCCACGAATTTCGTCAGCAACCGTGCCCGGTGCAAAGGTCACCACAGGGCGATGATAGCGATCCTTGATACGCGAGGCCAAAAGCCCGATGACGCCCGGATGCCAGGTGGGGTCGTAGAGTGACAGGGTGTACCGCTCGCCCACCTCAAGCGCGTCCAGGTTTTCCAGCGCGGCCTCCTGCATGGTCTCTTCCACTTCGCGCCGATCCCTGTTGAAGGCGTCCAGCCGTTGCGCAAGACGCAGGGCTTCATTGGGGTCATCGCTGGTCAGGCATTCAATGCCATGGGTCATCTCTTCCATACGCCCGGCAGCGTTAAGGCGGGGCCCCAGAATAAATCCCAGATCGGCGCTGGTGGCACGGCTCGCGTCACGACGAGCCACCTGGTATAGCGCTGCAATGCCCGCCAGCGCATGCCCTGACGCCATGCGCTTTAAACCGGCCCCAACCAGCAAACGGTTGTTGCGATCAAGGCGCACCACGTCAGCCACGGTCCCCAACGCCACAAGGTCCAACAACGACCCCAGTTGGGGTTCAGGCCGTTCGCGCCAGGCGCCGCGCTGACGCACCTTTGCACGCAGCGCCAGCATCACGTAAAACATCACGCCCACCCCGGCCAATGCCTTGCTGGGAAAAGGACAGCCTGGCTGGTTGGGGTTGACGATGGCGGCAGCCTCGGGCAAAACATCGCCAGGCAGATGATGGTCGGTAACGATGACAGGAATTCCCAATGCGTTGGCTGCGGCTACTCCCGCCACACTGGCGATGCCATTGTCCACGGTAATGAGCAACGCAGCCTGTTTAAGATGTGCAAGCTGCACCACTTCGGGCGTAAGGCCATACCCCATGGTCAGGCGGTTGGGAACAAGATAATCCACTTGAGCACCCATGGCGCGCAAAGCACGTAACCCAACGGCGCACGCTGTAGCGCCGTCCGCATCATAGTCGGCGATGATGACGATTTTTTTTCCGGCATCAATGGCTTCTGCCAGCAAGGTTACAGCCTCATCAATGCCCTTTAGCGCAGTGAACGGCAACAGGTTTTGTAGTGAAGGATCCTGCAGGTCTTCGATCTGGGCCCCGCGTGCCGCCAAAACCCTGGCCAGCAGGGGGGGTGCGCCAGCGCGCTGCAAGGCCTGTTGTACCAACCCATCCACCGGGCGAACAACCCACCGGGGTGATGCCATTTACGCATGCTCCAGGGCAGGGATGCCCGGCAACTGCACGATAGGGCGAACCCGGCGCCAAAACCGCCACAGATGCCGGCGCGAAAGCGTGAGCGTTGCTGCGCAACGCCCTTCAACAGCGATCAGGGTAATGGTTTTGAGTTTGCCGGCGCGAAGCTCCTCCAGCAACGGCCTGATGGTATCGCGATCCAGAACAAGTGCTGCATCCTGCCAGGCTTCTGCATCACCATAGGCCGATGGGGCGCGCAGGGTGTCGATGACCCGGGCCGCGTGAACCGCAGAAGGCGTATCCCAAAACCATACCCCGCTGATGACGCGTTCGCGGCGTTTTTCTCGCAACTGGTTAACCGGATGTTCGTGCAACAGCATCTGCACTTCGTTAAAGCGGGAGCGCCAGCGTTTTGCATCTTCTCCCTGGGGCAGGTAACCATCGATGGTGCGCCCCACCCGAGTTAGCGGATGCGTTGTAATGATGCGGGGGGCTTCATTTAATCCCACCAGCCAGACATCGGGCGACAAGGCGTAAAAGCGAAGCCCGTCCTCCAGAAAATATTGATTGAGTGTATCAACCAGTGCCGTGGATTCTGTTTCGCTTAGCGAAAAGCTGTAGCGCTCCAGCAAGAGCAGGGCATCGCCTTCCACATGCAGGTGAATTGGATCGGCACAAAGCCAGTGAGGGGCCTGATGAAGAAGCCCCGCCTCGCGCGCCATGCGAAATGCCAGGGAAACATCCCCATCGGCGTCGGGCCAATCCTCCAGCATCCGATCGCTGCGCGCCACATTTAGATTGCCGCGCGCCAGTGCCAGCTCCAGATGAGGCAGACGCGGAATTGAGGCATCTGGTATTTCGGGAAACAGGCCGGGAATGACGATTTGGGGACAGACCTCACTTGTGAGGTCTGTCCCCGGTTGACCTTTCACAGCCGTTCAAAAACCGCTGCAATCCCCTGCCCGCCACCAATACACATGGTAACCAAGGCGTATCTGCCACCAATTCGTTGCAACTCGTACAAGGCTTTGGTTGCGATGAAAGCGCCCGAACACCCCACCGGGTGGCCAAGCGCAATGGCTCCGCCATTGGGGTTGGTTTTTTGCGGGTCAAACCCCAACCCGCGCGATACGGCAATGGCCTGGGCCGCAAACGCTTCGTTGGACTCGATGACATCGATTTGGTCAAGCTTTAATCCGGCTTTTTTAAGAGCGCCCTGGGTAGCCGGAATTGGCCCCTCGCCCATGATGTGGCTTGGCACCCCGGCCACCGCATAGGACACAAGACGCGCCATGGGTTTGTACCCGGCCCTGGCAGCCACACCGGCTTCGGCCATGACAAAGAATGCAGCGCCATCATTGATGCCGGAAGCATTGCCGGCTGTAACCGTTCCATCCTTTTTGAATGCAGGTTTCATTGCGGCAAGCTTTTCCATCGTGGTTGCGCGCGGGTGCTCATCCGTATCAAACACCACTTCGCCCTTGCGCGATTTGATGGTGATTGGAACGATCTGCGATTTAAAGCGCCCCTCGGCAATGGCATGCGCAGCGCGCCGCTGCGACTCCAATGCAAAGGCATCCTGCTCTTCGCGGGTGATGTTCCATTTGACTGCCAGATTTTCGGCTGTAATACCCATATGCCCGGCACCAAAAGGATCGGTCAGTGTGGCCACCATCATGTCCACCATCTTGCTGTCGCCCATGCGTGCACCATTGCGCATGGCATTGGACAGGTACCCTCCCTGGGACATGACTTCGATCCCGCCCCCGAGGCCAATGTCGGCATCGTTAAGAAGGATGTTCTGGGCCGTGGAGACAATTCCCTGCAGTCCCGAAGCACACAACCGGTTGACCGCCATTACCGTGGAGTCCATGGACATGCCGCCTTCAACGCACGCCACCCGGGCCTGATAGGGAAAGCGCACGTCGGTGGGAATTGTGTTTCCCACCGTGGCATAGGTTACCTGCGCGGGATCAACACCAGCGCGGGCAATGGCTTCCTTGATTACAAGCCCCCCCAGAACACCCGGTTCAAAACCGGACAACGCACCACCAAAAGTACCAATGGCCGAACGAACGGCACTCAAGACCACCACTTCTCTACTCATTTTCTGATCTCCCGCAACATCACAACCTGGCTTTCCAAAATACCCACCGAACCGGTGGAACCCTTAACTTCAATGCAATTTTTTTACGCCAACCGCCCATACAGATCATGCGCATCCGAACGCTGAATAAGAACTTGCGCAAATTCACCCACCTTAAGGCGGGCATCGGAGGCAACCCGGACCACGCCATCAATTTCGGGCGCATCGGATGAAGTTCGCGCCACGACGCCCGCTTTGGTGATTTCGTCAACCAGCACTTTGCGCACTGTTCCCACATGCCGTGCCAGGCGCCTGGCGCTGATGCCCTCCTGCAGCGCCATCAAACGCTGCTGGCGTTCGACCTTCTGCGCTTCTGGTACGGCATCTGGCAACGCATTGGCTGCTGCGCCGTCCACCGGCGAGTACATAAAACACCCCAGGCGATCAATCTGTGCCGCTTCCAGAAAATCCAGAAGCATCTGAAAATCGTCTTCCGTTTCTCCTGGAAAGCCCACAATAAACGTGCTGCGCAAGGTCAGCTCTGGACAGATGCGACGCCAGGCCTGCACCCGTTCCAGGGTCCTGTCCACATTTCCAGGACGTTTCATTGCCTTGAGGATGCGTGGGCTTGCGTGTTGAAACGGCACATCCAGATACGGCAGTACCCGACCTTCGGCCATCAGCGGCAATACGTCATCCACATGAGGGTAGGGATAAACGTAATGCAGGCGTACCCACACGCCAAGATCACCCAGTGCAGTTGCAAGATCAGAGAGGCGCGTCTTGAGCGGACGTCCGCCCCAAAAACCGGTCCGGTACCTGATATCCACCCCGTAGGCGCTGGTGTCCTGGGAGATAACGAGCAGCTCGCGAGTGCCTGCCTTGACCAGGTTTTCGGCTTCCTGCAGCACTTCGCCGATGGGCCGGCTGACCAGATCGCCGCGCAGCGATGGGATGATGCAAAAGCTGCAACGATGGTTGCAACCTTCGGAAATTTTGAGATAGGCGTAATGGCGCGGGGTCAGTTTGATGCCCTGGGGCGGAATCAGGCTGGTATAAGGATCGTGCGGTGCGGGCAGATGCTGGTGCACCGCCTGCATTACCGCATGCTTGTCGTGGGGGCCCGTCACCGCCAGCACGCCAGGATGGGCCTCGCGCACTTTGTTGGCATGCACCCCCAGACAACCCGTCACGATAACCTGGCCGTTTTTTTCAAGGGCTTCGCCGATGGCATCAAGGGATTCTTCAATGGCCGATTCAATAAAACCACAGGTATTGACCACCACCAGATCGGCCCCTTCATAGGAAGGAGAGATGTCGTAACCTTCGGCGCGCAACTGGGTAAGAATCTGTTCAGAATCAACTAGCGCTTTGGGGCAACCCAAGGAGACAAAACCGACGCGGCCTGCAGCAACCTGTGTCACGCTTCAGCCCGTCTGGCCACCCGTTTTAGGGGGTTTGGTTTCGGGGTCGGAAGCTGATTTGGATTCAGGTTCGGGTGCCGGGGCCGGCGCGGCATAGGGAAATTGAAAACCACCGAACATATTGCGTGCCTGCTTTTGCATCTGGTCCTGCATTTCCATAAACAACTGGGTGCTCTGTTCCATGTAATTACCCATCAAACCCTGCAGTGCGGGGCCCTGGGCATTGAGAAACTGCTTCCAGAGATCTGCATTGACATGGGGCGCATTGCCACTTCCTGACATTGCCACGTTTTGATCCTGCAGCTTTTTCTGGATTTCCACAAAGTTCTGCATTCCCTTTTCAAGATAGTTGCCCATGAAGCCCTGCATGACATTGCCATACGAGCGGATCATCTGGGAGAGCATGTCGCAAGTGAACAACGGGGTAACCCCGCCTTCCTCATCAAGGATGATCTGCATCAGGATACTGCGCGTCAAATCCTGGTTGGTCTTGGCATCCACCACCTGAAACTCGGTATGCCCCAGCACCAGCTGCTTGACCTCGGAGAGCGTGATGTAGGTGCTGGTTTCCGTGTCGTAAAGACGGCGGTTGGGATACTTTTTGATCAAACGAACCGGATTTGCCATGTCTTGAGCCTCAAAAGTTTGTGCAACACACAACAGTCGCGCTACAATTTGCACCATAACGCGGCAATCATTTTAACACAAAACTTTAATAAACAGTAAGTTATATATTAATTTGCAGTGCAGTAAAATAATTTATTGCGTTGCACAAAAAAAGCTTGACAGGCCCATTCTTGCTCTGTATCGTGGGAATTGTTGCGACGCACCATATGAAGCGGAGCCGGAAACCAACCCATGAGTTTTGACTTTTTCTAAGGAGTACGCCAAATGTACAGTACACCCGAGCAAGTAACCGAGTTTAACAAATCCGCGGTCAATGCGGCACTGCAACTCACAAAGATTGCTTTCGATACCACCGAACGTTTGGTTGGCCTGCAACTTGAAGCCAGCAAAGAATCCTTTGCCGACGCGAGCGAAACCTTGCGCTCCCTTAGCGAAGCACGGGATCCGCAACAAATGCTGAGCCTGCGCGCCAAGCTTACCGAAACCGGTGTCAGTAAAGTCACCGCTTATTCGCGCAGCCTGTATGACGTTGCTGCACATGCCCAAGCCCAGATCTCGGCGTTGCTTGAAGGCAATCTTGCAGAATGGAACCAGGCCGTTGCCACCAATATCGACAAGGCGGTTCAGGCCGCTCCTGCGGGATCTGATATGGCGATTGCCGCAGTCAAGTCCACAATTGCCGCCACCACTGCCGCCTTTGACGGCGTTACCAAATCTGCCAAGCAAGTGGCAAGTTTTGCCGACGCCAGCATCAAGGCAACAGTTGATGCCGCCAGCGCTGCCCTGAAACCCGCAGCGTAAGACCTGAACGATCGGTCTTAACTTCTCCTCCTCCTTTATTGTAAAGGTTCCCTTTCGATAAAGGATTTAACCCCGCAGGTTTTCCTGCGGGGTTTTTTTTTGCCTAGAACATGTGCTGTCCGCCATTGATGGAAATATTCGCGCCCGTAATGAAGGCGGCTTCGTCAGAAGCAAGATAAACAATCAGGCCAGCCACTTCTTCCGGTTTGCCCAATCGACCCACCGGAATCTGCGGCAGGATCTTGGCCTCCAGAATTTCCTGGGGGATGGCCGTCACCATTTTGGTTCCGATGTATCCCGGCGAAATGGTATTGACCGTAACACCCTTACGCGCCACTTCCAGGGCAAGCGATTTGGTAAAGCCGTGCATTCCGGCCTTGGCCGCGGCGTAGTTGGTCTGGCCAAAGGCGCCCTTCTGTCCGTTGACCGAGGAAACGTTGATGACGCGCCCCCAGCCGCGGTCCACCATACCATCCATAAAGGGCTTGGTCATGTTGAACACGCTGTTAAGGTTGGTGTTGATGACAGCATCCCAGTCCACTTTGGTCATCTTTTTAAAGGTCATGTCACGGGTAATTCCGGCATTGTTGACGAGCACGTCCACTTGCCCGACTTCTGCCACCACTTTGGCCGCCATCCGGGCGCAATCCTCAGCGTCACTGACATCCACCGGATAGGCGTGGAAAAGATAACCGCGTTCCCGCATACCAGCCAACCAGGTGTTGGCCGTTTTGTTGCTGGGTGAGTACGTGGTAACCACGGTGTAACCGAGGTCAGCAAGTTTGACGCAAATGGATTCTCCCAGCCCCCCCATGCCCCCTGTCACCAAAACCACACGTTTTTGCATTGCCGTATCTCCCTTTTGCATTATTGACATTCCGCCAGGACATAACGCCCGGGTGCCGGTTCGATGGGTTGATACTTTGCATTACCCAACTGCCGGGGTGCTGCAACCCGCTCCGGATTAAGACGATCAAGCCAGTCGGCCCAATGAATCCACCAGCTCCCTGGCGCCGTCGTGGCTGATGCCACCCATTCCTCAGCACTGCCGCCAAGCTTTCCTCCGCTCCAGTAATGCCGTTTGTTTTTGGAAGCAGGGTTGATGGAACCCGCAATGTGGCCGCTTGCCCCCAGTACAAACTCAAGGGGTCCGGACAGAAGGCGGGTGGATTGAAAAGCTGTTTTCCAGGGGACGATATGGTCTTCGCATGCGCCAAAAATGTATGCAGGCATCTTAATTCGGCTTAGATCAACCGGCCGGCCCGCAACAGTCAGGGCATTGGGTTGGCATAGTTCGTTTTGCAGATACAGGTGGCGCAAATACCAGGCAAACATGGGGCCGGGCAGGTTGGTGCCGTCGCCATTCCAGTACAGCAGGTTGAAGGCCGGAGGCGTTTCGCCCTTGAGGTAATTGTTGATTACATACGGCCAGATCAGGTCATTGGCGCGAAGACTGGAAAAGGCCAATGCCAGTTCCTTGCCTGGCACCACACCGCCATGTTCCAGTTGCTTTTCACGCTGCTCAACAAAAGCGCGATCAATGTAGACGCCAATTTCACCCACGTCCGTATAGTCCAGCAATGTGGCCATCAGCGTTACCGAGGCGACCGGCAACGGTTCATCCGCCGCATAGGCTGCCAGGGTGCAGGCAAGCAACGCCCCCCCCACACAAAAACCCAGGGTATCAATCTGCCCGGTTGCCGCAATCTCTTTTGTAACCCGAATGGCAGTGGCCACCCCTTTTTCGATGTAGTCATCCCAGGTGACATTTCTGAGCGATTCGTCGATATTGCGCCAGGACACCAGAAATACGCTATGCCCCCGATCAACGGCATATTTGACCAATGAATTGTCTGGTTCGAGATCCATGATGTAGAACTTGTTGATGCAAGGGGGCACCATCAACAAAGGCCGTGAAGCAACTTCGGGAGTAGTGGGATGGTATTGCAGCAACTGGAACAACTCATTTTCAAACACCACGGCACCTGGCGTGATGCCGATGTTGCGCCCCACCTTGAACACCGACGCGTCGGTCATGGAAATCTGGCCCTTTTCCATGTCGGCCAGCAAGTTTTTTAAACCCGCCTTGAGACTTTCTCCTCCTGATTCGATGGCCTTTTTGAGGACTTCCGGATTGGTGGCCGGAAAGTTGGAAGGAGCCATGGCATCCACGTACTGGCGCGTGTAAAAATCAAGCCGCTGTTGTGTTGCCGGATCCATCTGCAGGGACCCCACCGCCTCCCGCAGCCAGCTTGCGGTCAGAAAGTAGGATTGGCGCAGATAATCGTAGAGCGGATTCTCGCTCCACTCGGGCGCGCTAAAGCGCCGATCGGTAAGTGCTGCTGCCGCTGCCTTGGGGGGGGCCACGGTGGGCTTTTGTCCTGCGGCGCGGCTTAACATATTGATCCAGAGTGCAGCCTGGTTTTCATAATATTGCGTTTGCAACGCCTGCCATTGGGGAACATCCTTGGCCACGGCCTGGGAAAGTTCCCTCAAAAAATTCTTGTAGTCTTCCGGGTTGAAGCCGGCCAGCTGTGCACCGACATTTTCCATCAGTGCGTGATTGGCCTTCCCCAGTGTTTCCAGCAAGGGCTCCAGGGCGTGCTTGCCAGCCTGCGGTGCATCGTTCATTCCATCTCCTTTTGGACCGGCGCCATATGCGCCCGCCCTGCTATCAAGGCAGGTTAACCCTGCCATCGCGTTAACTCAAGCGATAACCGTAACGCTTACTCCATGATCAGGACATGGGCCCAATGAATCGAGGCCACGCCCAAGCCAATCAATATCACCTGCCAGGCCGAAGCCTTGAAATCCACCCGACGATGCAGTCCCGGAATGAGGTCGGCCACGGCGACGTAGATCATGCTGGCTGCAGCCAGTGCCAGCATGTACGGAACAAAACGCTGCAAGGACTGGAGTGCCAGGCACGCCATGACCCCACCCACCAGCGTGGCTGAGCAGGAAAACAGGTTAAACGCGAGCGCGCGTCCCCGCGAAAGTCCGGAATGCAACAACACCAGCACGTCGCCTGCCTCCTGGGGAATTTCATGGGCAATGATTGCCAGCGCCGTGACGATGCCAAGGTGGTAATCCGTCACGAAGGCCGCTGCAATGATGATGCCGTCCACGAAGTTGTGCACCGAATCGCCCACCACCACCATGGCGCCGGTGCGACCCTGATGGGGGACTTCATTGAGGTCATGCACATGGACGTGGCGCCACAGGACCAGTTTTTCCAGCAGGAAAAAACCCAGGATTCCGGCCAACACCGTTGCGGACACCGTTTCGGGGCGCGCTGTCTGCGCAAAGGCATGGGGCAGGATCTCCAGAAACACGGCGCCCAGCAGGGCCCCGATGGCGTAGCTAACCAGCAGGGGGACCCATGCCGGACGGGCTGTAAATACCACCAGAGCAGCGCAGGCCATGGACAGCGAACCCGCTGCAGCCCCGGCGATGATTGTGGCAATCAAGGGTGACATGGATCTTCCAAACGGCTGACAGGATGGATCAAACCGCCATTATACGGGGCCCAGGGAATCCCGATCCATCCAGATGAAATTTCCCATACGCCCGGTCACGCCCCGGTCTCGACGGTGCGAGAAAAACCGCAGTGGCTCCCTTACCGTGCAAAAGCCTCCCCCATAAATCCGGGATACGCCAGCCTGGGCCAATCGCAAGCGCGCAAGCTGATAGAGGTCGCCCCACCACTTTCCTGGCGCAGCGGGCCTGAACGCCTGTAGCGCCCCGGGGTCTGCGCCCATGAATGCATCACGAACATCGTCTCCCACCTCAAACGCATCAGGCCCAATGGTGGGGCCCAACCAGACCAGAATTCCGGCAGGATCTACCGCCATTGCCCGCACCGCTGCTTCAATGACCCCGGCCGCCATTCCGCGCCAGCCTGCATGGGCGGCAGCCACCACACGCAGGTTTTGGTGACAGAACAACAGCGGCATGCAATCCGCGGTTAATACCGCCGCAGCCACCCCTGCCGCACGCGTTACGAAAGCATCGGCATCTGGCGTGTCGATGCCCTCTTCTGCAACTGTGGTGCCGTGCACCTGATGCAACCAGCGCGGGGTTGCACCCAGCGCCGCGCACACCCGGCGCCGGTTTTCTGCAACATGAAAAGGCGCGTCGCCGCAGTTTTCACCAAGGTTAAGACTGGCCCAGGCGCCTTCACTAACCCCCCCTGTGCGGGTTGTGGACAGGGTCCTCACCCATGGCGGCGCCGGCCAATCCGCGCTAAACCCCAGGGTTTTGCTATTCATGGCAAGCTTCGCGCAACACGGTAAGCAGGGTTGCCATATCCGGGGCCATCGGAATTTCCCAAAGCACCGGCTCGGCACTGACCGGGTGAATAAGCCCCAGTCGAAACGCATGCAGTGCCTGGCGGCCAAAGTGCTGCAAGGCTTCGGTTGAGCGCGCGTCAAGTCGCTGTGGACGCCCCCCATAAACCGGATCGGCCGCAAGCGGAAAGCCCAGGTGTTGCAGATGCACCCTGATCTGGTGTGTCCGACCAGTTTCCAGCCGACATTCGAGCAGGGTATGACAAGGCAGGCGCTCCACAATGGTGTAATGCGTCAGTGCCGGACGGCCCCCTGAGGTTACTGCCATGCGCGTTCGTTGGGTGGGATGGCGCCCGATCGGTGCCTCCACCGTGCCATCATGCTTTACCTGCCCCTGCACCAGCGCCCAGTAATGGCGATGCACTGTGCGCGCCTGCAACTGGCGCACCAACTCGGCATGGGCAGCCAGGGTACGGGCCACCCCCATCAGCCCGCTGGTGTCCTTGTCCAGACGATGCACGATGCCACAGCGCGGCACGGCACCCAGGCGCGGATCATAGTGCAGCAGGGCATTCTGCAAGGTACCGCTGCGATGGCCATTGCCCGGGTGAACCACGAGCCCCGGCGGCTTGTCGATCACCAGCACGGCGTCATCCTCATACACCACTTTGATATCAATGGCCTCGGCCACGATATCCTGCGAATCGGCATCGTCAGGAATTTGCAGGGTTACCTGTTCGCCGCTCCACACCTTCATTTTTGGATTGGCGGGAACCCCGTTTAGCAGGATGCATCCCTCCCGTACCCAACGCTGCAACCGGCTGCGCGAAAAATCCGGAAACAACCGCACCAGCGCCTGGTCCAGCCGAAGCCCGGCACAGTCCGACGGCATTGTGGTTTCGATGGGGTCTGTTTCTTCCAGGCTGGTATAATCGTGCGATTGCATAGCAACTTCCAATATGACGAACGCCAGTTTAACGCGAATCCTGCCGCTGTTCCTTGCCGCCCTGCTCACCGGCTGTGGCGTTTTTGACGAGGCCCCCGACCCCACCAAGGACTGGTCTGCGGCCAAGCTGCACTCCGAGGCCAAGGCCGAACTCAAAGATGGCAACTATGAAAAAGCGGCCAAGCTCTATGAGTCGCTGGAGTCTCGCTATCCTTATGGGGCCTACTCGCAGCAGGCACAACTGGAACAGATCTACGCTTATTACAAGCAAAACGAAACGACTTCGGCCATCAGCGAGGCCGACAGATTTATCAAGGCCCACCCCAATCATCCTGGCGTTGACTATGCCTATTACATGAAGGGACTGGCCAATTTCAGCGACGATCTGGGATTGTTTGGCATATACAACACACGTGATCTTGCAGAACGCGACGGCAAACCGGCACGTGAAGCATTTGATGCGTTCAAGGAATTGATTACCCGTTTTCCCAACAGCCGCTACGCACAGGACGCTGCTGTGCGCATGAGCTATCTGGTCAACACCATGGCCCAGTCGGACCTCATCACCGCGCGATATTACTACCGGCGCCAGGCTTATCTTGCTGCAGCCAACCGCGCCCAGGAAGTTGTCAGGAGCTTTCCCAAATCGCCCGCTGTTGAGGAGGCGTTGTTCATCATGTACAACAGCTATAACGCGATGGGGCTGCAGGACCTGAAGAACGACACCCTGCGTGTGCTAGAGAAAAATTTTCCAAACAGCAAGTTACTTGTCGCCGCATCCTCAACGCCTGACCGGCCCTGGTGGCGCTTTTTCTGGTAAATCCGTTTGAAGTTTCAGGGAGATTTTGGCTTGGGCGGCGACTCCACAAACCGGTAGTAGGTTTCACCCTGGCGTACCATGCCCAACTCCACCCGCGCCCGTTCTTCCAGCGCATCGGATCCTTTTCGAAGATCCTGCACTTCTGCCGAGAGCGCCTCGTTACGTTTTTGCAATTCCTGATTGGTGGTTTTTTGTGCGGCAATCTGCTGGTCCAGCGCCCGGATATGCAGCCATCCGCCCTTACCCAGTGTCAGGGCGTAGCCCAGCATTAGAATGATCAGCAGTAGCGCGTAGCGCAACCAGCGTCCGGGTTCGAGCATGCCATCCTGTCATCAGTGTTGATAAAAAGCGTTGCGCCCTCCGTACTGCGCCATGGCGCCCAGTTCTTCTTCAATACGCAATAACTGATTGTACTTCGACAAACGGTCAGAACGCGATAGCGATCCCGTTTTGATTTGCCCCGCATTGGTAGCTACCGCAAGATCGGCAATGACAGTGTCTTCGGTTTCGCCGGAGCGATGTGAGATGACCGTGGTATAGCCCGCGCGCTTGGCCATTTCAATGGCCGCAAAGGTTTCAGAGAGCGATCCGATCTGATTGATCTTGATCAGGATGGAATTGGCGATGCCTTTCTCTATTCCTTCCCGCAGGATTCGTGTATTGGTGACGAAGATGTCGTCGCCCACCAGTTGCACCTTGCGGCCCAACCGATCAGTCAACAGTTTCCAGCCGTCCCAATCCGCCTCGGACATGCCGTCCTCGATGGTGATCAGGGGGTATTTGGAGGCCCAGGCTTCCAGATAATCCACAAGCTCGGCGGAATTCAGCACGCGCTTTTCGGCACTGAGGTGATACCGCCCGTCCTTGTAAAACTCCGAGCTGGCACAGTCGAGCCCAATGGCGATTTGTTCGCCGGGGCGATAGCCGGCCTTTTCGATGGCTTGCATGATCAAACCGAGCGCGGCTTCGTTATTGGGCAAAGAAGGGGCAAACCCGCCTTCGTCACCCACGGTGGTGGGAAGCCCTTTGGCATCAATCAGGCTTTTGAGGGCATGAAAGATTTCGGCGCCGTAACGCAAGGCCTCGCGAAAATTGGGAGCCCCTACCGGGAGGATCATAAACTCCTGCATATCCAGGCCATTGTTGGCATGCGCGCCCCCGTTGATGACATTCATCATGGGCACCGGCATTTGTATGGCGGACGTGCCACCCAGATAACGGTAGAGCGGCAGGCCGGCTTCTTCAGCAGCCGCTTTGGCTGTTGCCAGCGATACGGCGAGGATAGCATTGGCCCCCAGGCGTGCCTTGTTGTCGGTTCCATCAAGCGCAATCATCGTGTGGTCAATCAGGGCCTGTTCAGACACGTCCAACCCCACGAGGGCTTCGTAGATTTCGGTGTTGATGTGGGAGACGGCTTTCAATACCCCTTTGCCCAGATAGCGCGCCTTGTCGCCATCACGCAACTCGATGGCTTCACGGGTGCCCGTTGAAGCGCCGGAAGGCACCGCGGCGCGCCCATTAGCGCCATCCTCGGTAACCACCTCGGCCTCTACTGTCGGGTTGCCGCGGGAATCCAGAATTTCTCTGGCAAAGATTTCAACGATTGCGCTCATGAGCTAACCTTGGTGATGTTGATTGGAGTTACAAGCCGTTTTCACTGAATCCGCGTTTTTTGACCAACGCATCAATCTCAAGCAAAGTTTCCAGCAGTTCTTTCATTTTGCCAAGCGGCCAGGCATTGGGGCCGTCTGAAAAAGCATGGTCGGGGTCCGGATGGGTTTCCATGAATATGCCGGCAACCCCGGTAGCAACCGCAGCGCGTGCCAGCACCGGAACAAATTCACGCTGCCCGCCGCTAGCCCCTCCC
>VFSW01000732.1_pt1 | contig 48664 bp, 60 predicted proteins | sample 5358111 | NCBI WGS metagenome assembly VFSW01 (sample SAMN11554181, study PRJNA540505) | mine drainage metagenome | isolation source: sediment from site ElyBrook_90M | place: USA: Ely Copper Mine, Vershire, VT | collected 2017 | reverse complement strand
GGTTTGCGATTCGAGAAGGTGGGCATACGGTTGGATCGGGTGTGATTACGAAGGTCATCGCGTAAGCCGCGGGACCAAGGGGAGATTATGGCTCGACAAAAGATTCGCATTCAACTCAAAGCGTACGATCATCGCGTCTTGGATCAGTCGGCGAAGCAAATCGTCGAAACTGCAGAGCGCACCGGCGCGGCGGTGGTGGGACCGATCCCGCTGCCCACGCGCATCGAAAAATTCACGGTGCAGCGCGCGGCGTTCATCGATAAGGATTCGCGCGAGCAGTTTGAGATTCGGACGCACAAACGATTGATCGACGTACTCGAGCCAAGCTCCAAAACAATCGATACGCTGATGCGACTGAACTTGCCCGCCGGCGTCGATATTGAAATCAAACTTTAGTCGTCTAGTCGCGTAGACGAATCGTCAAATAGTCGGCGGACTATCGGGCTGTGACTACGTGACTATAAGACTATTTGCCTAAAGGACTATTATGGCAGACGGATTGCTCGGCAAAAAAGTTGGAATGACGCAAATTTTTACGGAGAAGGGCGAAGTCGTTCCCGCGACGGTGTTGGAAGTGGGCCCGTGCTTTGTGACACAGGTGAAAACGCCGGCGCGCGATGGCTATAGCGCGTTGCAACTCGGTTTCGGCGAATCGCGGCGATTGACCAAACCGGAGCGCGGTCATTTGAAGAACCTGCCTCCGCTCAAACATTTGCTCGAAGTCCGCACGACGAACATTGCGGACGCGCAGATCGGTCAAAAGTTGAACGTGACGATGTTCAGCGCGGGCGATCTGGTGGACGTGAGCGGCATCTCGAAAGGCAAGGGGCACGCCGGCGTCGTCAAGCGGCATCATTTCAAGGGCGGCAAGAAAACGCATGGGCAATCCGACCGGATGCGCCGACCTGGTTCGAGCGGCGCGACGACGACGCCGGGGCGCGTGTACCGCGGTCTGCGGATGGCGGGGCAGATGGGCAACGCGCGCGCGACCGTGCTGAATCTGGAAGTGGTGCAGGTGGACGCGGAGCGCAATTTGCTCGCGGTGAAAGGCGCGGTGCCGGGCGGAAAGAATGGTCTGCTGTTCATCCGCCGCGCGCGCAAGGAAAAGAAAATCGTCAAGACGCCGGCGCTAGGAAAGAAGGAAGGTAAGTAATATGCAAGTGCCTCTGTATAACCAAGCCGGTCAAGAAATTGGCAAGACTGAATTGCCTGACGACATTTTCGGGGTCGAACCCAACCAGCCCGTGATGCACCAGGCGCTCGTTCGCCAGCTGGCGAACGCGCGGCAGGGGACTTCGGATACCAAGTCGCGCGGCGAGGTTGCCGGCGGCGGCGCCAAACCGTGGCGGCAAAAAGGCACCGGGCGCGCGCGCCAGGGTTCTACGCGCGCGCCGCACTGGCGGCACGGTGGCGTGGCGTTTGGTCCAACGCCGCGCAAGTACACGCAGCGGATGCCGAAAGAAATGCGCCGCGTCGCGTTACGCTCTGCGCTTTCGGCGAAAGCGGCGGAAGGGCAGGTTCGCGTCCTCGATGACCTGAAACTGGACGCGCCCAAGACGCGCGAGATCGAATCGATGCTCAGCCGGTTGTCGATTCCGTCGAGCACGCTGATCCTGCTGGGCGAGGCGAACCCGGCGGTGCAGAAATCGGCGGCGAACATTGCCGATGTGAAAACGCTGCGCGCGCAGTACCTCAACGTCCGCGATTTGCTCGGTCACGATTTTGTGGTCATGCCGCTGGGCGCGGTCAAGGCGATTGAAAGCTATTTGAGTAAATGAGCCAATGAACCAATGAGCCAATTGCCCAATGGAAAGCGACTTGGCTCACACTTGCCCTGGCGGTAACGCAAGTGCCAGGGTTGGCACATTGGAGAATTGGCTCATTGATGGGGTTAGCGATGCATCTCTATGACGTTTTGAAACGACCGATCACAACGGAAAAAAGCAACCAACTCAAGGACGACTTGCGCCAATACGCGTTTGAGGTGGATGATCGCGCGAACAAATCGCAGATCAAAGAGGCGGTAGAAACCGCGTTCAAGGTTGAGGTTCTCAACGTGAACGTGATGCGGATGTCGCGCAAGCGCCGCCATTTTGGTCGCCGCGTGATCTACAAGCCGATGTGGAAAAAAGCCATTGTCACGATTCCGGCAAATCAGCGGATCGACCTGTTTGAGGGTGTGTAAAAATGGGAATTAAAATCTACAAGCCCACTTCGGCGGGTCGCCGCAATATGACGACGCCGACCTTTGAAGAGATCACCAAGAAAAAGCCGGAAAAGTCGTTGCTCGTCACACTCAAGCGTCAGGCGGGGCGCAACAATCAGGGACGCATCACCGTACGGCATCAGGGCGGCGGCAATCGTCCCAAGTACCGCATCATCGATTATCGCCGCGACAAGAAGACGCCGGCGAAGGTCGCCGCGATTGAGTACGACCCGAACCGCTCGGCGCGCATCGCTTTGCTGCACTATGCCGACGGCGACAAGCGCTACATCCTTGCTCCGATCGGCATGGTGGTCGGCGATAAAGTTTCGTCGGGCGCGAACGCGGAAATCAAGCCGGGCAATACGCTGCCGATTTCCAGCATCCCGGTCGGCACGCTGATTCACAACATCGAACTGCAAAAGGGCAGGGGCGGGCAGATGGTGCGCTCCGCCGGCACTTCGGCGCAGTTGATGGCAAAGGAAGGCAAGTACGCCCAGGTGCGTCTGCCGTCCGGCGAAACGCGCTATGTCAGCATCGATTGCATGGCGACGATTGGACAGGTAGGCAATGCCGAATGGAATACGATCAAGCTGGGCAAGGCGGGACGCCGCCGCCACATGGGTTGGCGTCCGACCGTTCGCGGCGCGGTGATGAGCCCGCGCGACCACCCGCACGGCGGCGGTGAAGGCAAGAACGGCATCGGTCTGTCCGGTCCGAAGACGAAATGGGGCAAGCCCGCGCTGGGAAAGATCACGCGCCGCCGCAAGTACACGAACAAATTTATCGTGAAAAAGCGTGGTACCAAGTAAATGAGCCAAAGATGCCAAACAAGCCAAAATAGCCAAAGCATATTTTGGCAGGTTTGGTGATTTGGCAGATTTGGCACGTTTGACGGAGAAGCGTTATGAGTCGTTCGCTGAAAAAAGGACCGTTCGTACAACCGAAACTGCTCAAGCGCATCGAGCAGATGAACAAAACCGGCGAAAAGCGCGTGCTGAAAACGTGGTCGCGCGCGTCGGTGATCTTTCCGCAGATGGTCGGTCACACCATCGCGGTACACGATGGTCGGCGGCACGTGCCGGTCTACGTGACAGAAAATATGGTGGGGCATCGCCTGGGCGAATTCGCGCCGACGCGCCATTTCCGCGGTCACTCGACCAAAGAAAAGGCGGCGGAAGTTGCGGCAGCCGCCGCGACGCCCGCGCCCGCCAAGGCAGCGGCGTAACGGCGCACACCTAGCGAAAGTTCAAATCTTCGCCAGGGTTCACGGGCTGGGAGATTGAGAATGGCTGATTATTTTGAAGTCACCGCAGTTGAAAAATATATCCGAATGTCCCCGCGCAAAGTGCGCCTGGTCGTGGATATGGTGCGCGGCAGAGGCGTCGAAGAAGCTATCGGCTTGTTGAAGATGACGCGGCGGGAAGCCGCGCGCGCGGTCGAAAAGGCGATCAATTCCGCCGCGTCGAACGCGACGCAGAACTATGGTCTCGCGCGCGAGGATTTATTCGTCAGCACGATCTACGCCGGCGAAGGTCCAACGCTCAAGCGAGTGAAAGCCGGCGCACGCGGACGCTACAAACCGATTCTGAAACGCTCCGCCCATATTACCGTTAGCGTGGCAGAACGCCCCGCGAAGGTAGAGGAGAAATAATGGGTCGAAAAGTTCATCCTTACGGGTTTCGACTGGGGTACATCAAGGATTGGCGCTCGAAATGGTACGCCGCCGACAAGAAAACGTACACCGATCAGATCGCCGAGGACATGGCGATTCGCCAGATGATTCGCAAAGAAGTTGGTCACGCCGGCATCGCCGACGTGCGGATCGAGCGGTTTCCCAAGCAGGTGTCGATCTACGTTCACACCGCCAAGCCGGGCATCATTATCGGACGCAAGGGCGTGAGCGTTACGGCGCTGCGGAAACATTTGGAAGAATTGACCCAGAAGAAAATCAAGCTCGACGTTCTCGAAGTCGAGCACCCCGAAGCGGATGCGTATCTAGTGGCGGAGAGCATTTGCCAGCAGATCGAAAAGCGAATCTCGCACAAGCGCGCGATGAAGCAAGCCGTGACGCGCGCGATGCGCGGCGGCGCGTTGGGCATCAAGATCACCGCGGGCGGACGATTGGCGGGATCGGAAATGGCGCGGCGTGAATTGATCAAAGAGGGCCGCGTTCCGCTCAACACGCTGCGCGCCGATATTGATTTCGCGCGGTACGAGGCGCAGACGACCTACGGGAAAATCGGAATCAAAGTTTGGATCTATCGCGGCGACGTGCGTCCCGAGGAACGGCAGGCGCAGATTATGAAGCAGATCGAGGAAGCTGTCAAGCAAGCTGAAGTCGCGGGAGAAAATGCGTAATCGTCAATTACAAATTACCAATTACAAATTACTCTAGCTCAACGTGACGCGTGAATCGCGGAAGTGGTGATTGGTAATTAGAGATCGAGAGATTCCAGAGATTGGTTGGAGTGTTTTGACATGTTGATGCCCAAACGAGTTAAATATCGCAAGACCCATCGTGGGCGAATGAAAGGGAAAGAGAGCCGCGGCGTAACGCTGGACTTTGGCGATTACGGCTTGCAGGCGCTGCAACCCTGCTGGATGACGAGCCGTCAGATCGAAGCGGCGCGTCGCGCGGTGGTGCGCTTTGTCAAGCGCGGCGGCAAGTTGTGGATTCGCGTCTTTCCGGATCACTCGGTCACCATCAAGGGCGCCGAAACGCGTATGGGCGGCGGCAAGGGCGCGCCGGACCACTGGGTCGCGGTGATTAAACCGGGGCGCGTCCTGTTCGAGATCGGCGGCGTGAAGGAAGAGACCGCGCGCGAAGCGATGCGCCTCGCCGCGTACAAGTTGCCGATCAAGACGCAGTTCATTTCCAAGACGGAGGCGCAGTAATGGACGCTGCAACGCTTCGCGGAATGGATAATGCCGCGCTCAAAAAGCAACTCGACGATTTGTATCAGGAATTGTTCAACCTGCGTTTCCAGCGCGCCGCCGGGCAGCAGCCCAACTTTAATCGCTTGGGCGAAGTCAAGCGCGATATCGCACGCGTCAAGACGGTTCAACGCGAACGCGCGCGCGTGGCGAAGGAGGCAAAGGCGCAATGATACCCAAAACGCAACGCAAAGTGATGACCGGTCGCGTCGTCAGCGACAAGATGGCAAAGACCGTCATCGTCGAAGTCGAACAGCGCCACGCGCATCCGTTGTACGGCAAGGTGGTCACGCGGGCGCGCCGCTTCAAGGCACACAACGAAGAGCCGCTCGCCAAATTGGGCGATCTCGTCAAGATTACCGAATCGCGTCCGTACTCGCGTGAGAAACGCTTCCGCGTTTCGGAAATCGTCCAGCGCGGCGTCGTGGTCGAGCAGGCGGTGGACGTCGAATTGGAATCGCTGCGCGCGAAGGAAGAAGCCGACCGCGCCACGCGCCGCGCGGAGGAAGAACGCCGCGCCGCCGAGCGGCTGGCGAAGTTGGCGGGCGATGAAGAAGAAGAGGCGTCGTCCGAGGCGGAAGAAGCGACGGGAGGTGAGGAAGAATGATTCAGACAACCACTCATCTCAAAGTCGCAGACAACACTGGCGCGCGCGAGATCATGTGCATCCGCGTGATGGGCGGATCGAGCCGCAAGGTGGGTACCGTGGGCGACGTGATTATCGCCGCCGTCAAATCCGCCATTCCCACCAGCTCGATCAAGAAGGGCGAAGTGGTGCGCGCGGTGATCGTCCGCACGAGCAAAGAGTACGGTCGCAAGGACGGCTCGTACATTCGCTTTGACGACAATGCGGCGGTGATTCTGGAGAGCGAGACCACCAATCCGCGCGGCACGCGTATCTTTGGACCAGTGGCGCGCGAACTGCGCGACAAGGGATTTATGAAGATCATCTCGCTCGCGCCTGAGGTATTGTAGGGGCAGCCCTCGTGGCTGCCCTGGGCGACCATGACTGTGGCGAAGTGCGCCACAGCCAGGTCGCCCCTACGATGATATTGGAGATATTGGTATGAACAAGATTCGTAAAGGCGATACCGTGCAGATCATCGCCGGCAACGATCGCGGCAAAAAGGGCGAGGTGCACAGTGTCCTGCCCCGGAAGAATCAAGTGATCGTCAGCGGCATTAACCTGATGAAAAAGCACCAAAAGCGCACCGGCGACGTCAACACGCAAGCCGGCATCATCGAGCGCGAAGGACCGATCGATATTTCTAAAGTGATGCTCGTCTGCAAGAATTGCGGCAAGCATACGCGGGTCGGCTTTAAGACCTTCGAGGATGGCACCAAAGCGCGCGTCTGTCAAAGCTGCCACCAGGTGGTGGACTGACAATGCAAGCGCGAGGTTAGAGATTAGAAGTTTGAGATTGGAGATTAGACCGTCGATAGGTTTCCAACCTCCAGCGGCTGATCTCCAACATCCAGATTGACGAGGTAAAAGATGGCGAAGCCAGAAACGGGCAAGCCAGAAGGCAAAAAGGAACAGAAACCCAAGGGTGCGGACGCGAAAGCCGCGGACGCCAAGGGCGCGCCCAAAGAAAGCAAGGACGCCAAGAGCGTCAAACGCGCCAAGTCGGCGGTACCGCCGCGATTGAAAGAGCGCTATCGCAAGGAAATTCTGCCGGCGCTGATGCGCGAGTTTGGTTACAGCAATGTGATGCAAGCGCCGCGCCTCTCGAAAATCATCGTCAACATCGGCGTGGGCGAAGCCATCGGCAACGCCAAGGCGCTCGACGGCGCGGTGAAAGACATGACATTGATCACCGGACAAAAGCCGCTCGTCATCAAGGCGAAGAAATCGATCGCGACGTTCAAGCTGCGTGAAGGGATGCCGATTGGCGTCAAGGTCACGCTGCGCGGCGACAATATGTACTATTTCTTGGACCGCTTGATGAACATTGCGCTCCCGCGCCAACGCGATTTTCGCGGCGTGCCGCGCGAAGCGTTCGACGGTCGCGGCAACTATACGTTGGGCTTGCACGAGCAGTTGATCTGGCCCGAGGTCGATTACGACACCATCGACAAAGTGCGCGGCATGGAAGTCAGCGTCGTCACATCCGCCAAGTCGGATGACGAAGCGCGCCGGCTCTTGCAGTTGATGGGAATGCCCTTCAAGGCGCAATAAGGATTTGGCGCAGGTCAGTCGACTGATTTGCGCGGAGGAATTGGCGTGGCGAAAAAGTCAATGGTGAACCGGGAACTGCATCGAAAATATCCGAACCGCGTGCGGAATCGCTGCCGGCTGTGCGGACGCTCGCGCGGGTACATGCGGCGATTCAAGTTGTGCCGTATCTGTTTCCGGCGTGAAGCGCTGGAAGGGCATATTCCCGGCGTGACCAAGTCCAGTTGGTAAGCCGCACCCGATCCATCGCAGTGGATCAATCGAGAATTTATAGACAGTCGTTTTGCAAGGAGCAGGGACTGATGACAAACGATCCCATCGCCGATATGCTCGCCCGATTAAGCAATGCCGCGGCGGTGCGCCATCAACAAGTGATGATGCCCGCATCGAAATTGCGCGTGGCGATTGCCCGGATTTTGAAAGACGAAGGTTACATCGAGAAACTCGAAATCACCAAGGACAAGCCGCAGCCGATGCTGCGTCTATGGCTGCGCTACGACGACCGCAAGAAACCGATCCTCAGCGGCGTCAAGCGCATCAGCAAGCCCGGTCGGCGCGTCTACGCCGGCAAAGCCGAAGTGCCGTGGGTTCAGCACGGCTTGGGCATCGCCATCGTTTCGACGACGCAGGGTGTGATGACCGGCGCGCGCGCCAAGCGGATGGGCTTGGGCGGCGAGGTGTTGTGCTACGTGTGGTAGTCGTTAGTCGCGTAGTCTTTTGTCCGGTCGTCTCTGGACGATTCAACTGGGTGACTATCGGACTAGAGGACTAATTCGGAGGATTTCATGTCGCGTGTGGGACGAATGCCGGTCAAATTGCCGGCGGGTGTCAAAGTAACTCAAAATGGAAACGCAGTCACCGTCAAGGGGCCCAAGGGCGAATTGACCCAGTCGTTTGATCCACAGATCAAGGTCACGTTGGACAAGGATCAGATCGTGGTAGAGACGCCCCAAGCGCCGGGCTATGATGCGATGCACGGTTTGACGCGCGCGTTGATTCATAACATGGTCGTCGGCGTGACTGAAGGATACAAGCGCAGCTTGGAGGTCGAAGGCGTGGGATATCGTGCCGAATTACAGGGCAAGAATCTGATTCTGGCGCTCGGCTTTTCGCATTCGGTCACGTACGAAGCGCCCGTCGGAATTTCGTTCATTGTCGATAAAAGCCAGCGACTGTTTACGATCGAAGGCGTCGATCGGCAGTTGGTCGGCGAAGTCGCGGCGAAGATCCGCTCGATTCGTCCGCCTGAACCGTACAAGGGCAAGGGGATTCACTATCAGGGTGAGAAGGTTCGCCGCAAGGCGGGCAAAGCCGGCAAGGTCGGCAGCGGCGCGAAATAACGAACGCAGCTTGCCAAGTTCTTGAACTTGGCAAGGTTTGCAACGGCAGAGGATTTGTAGATGAAGAAACAAGCAACGACTATTCGACGGGAGCGGCGGCATCGCCGCGTACGCGCCAAGGTCGCCGGGACAACGGTGCGACCGCGCTTGAACGTGTTCCGCAGCAATCGTCACATTTTCGCGCAGCTCATCGACGATTCGAAGGGGAACACGCTGGCTGCCGCATCGACCCTGGACGCCGACGTGCGGGCGCGCGCGGCGCAGTTGAAGAAAAAGGACGAGGCGAAAGAGGTCGGCAAGTTGATCGCCCAGCGCGCGATTGAAAAGGGATTGAAGCAAGTCATTTTCGATCGCGGCGGCTATCAGTATCACGGTCGCATCAAGTCGCTCGCCGAAGGCGCGCGCGAGGGTGGATTGGAATTCTAAGTCTGGAAGTTAGAAGCGGGAAGTTAGAAGTTGGATCAAACCGCCAACCTCCAATTTTCAACCTCCAATTTCCAATATCGAGGTAACATGGCAAATCGTCCGCGTGAGAGAGATCGAGAAGAAGAGGGTCCAGGGCTGGACGAGCGCGTCGTCCATATTGGACGCGTCGCCAAAGTCGTCAAGGGCGGTCGCCACTTTGGATTCCGCGCTGTCGTGGTCGTCGGCGATAACAACGGCAGCGTCGGCGTCGGCGTGGGCAAGGCGCGCGAGGTGCCCGAAGCGATTCGCAAGGGGACGGAGCGCGCGCGCAAGACGATGCAGAAGGTGGCGCTTGCCGGGACGACGATTCCGCATCCGATCACATCGAAATACGGCGCGTCCCAGGTGATGCTGAAACCGGCGACGCCCGGCACCGGCGTTATCGCTGGCGGCGGCGTGCGCGCGGTGTTGGAATGCGCGGGCGTGCGTGATGTGTTGACGAAATCGCTCGGCAGTTCGAACCGCTTGAATGTCGTGCGCGCGACCGTTCTGGCGCTGCACGACATGGTTGACGCCGAAGTGGAAGCCAAGCGGCGGAACAAGCCGGTGCAGCAGCTCTTGCCGCCGTGGAGGAGAACTGAAAATGGCAAGCCAGGGTAAACTGAAAATTACGTGGGTCAAGAGCGCCATCGGATATAAAAAGAATCAAAAGGCGACGATTGCGGCGCTGGGATTGCGCAAACTAGGACAGACGGTGGAGCACGCCGATACGCCGCAGGTGCGCGGAATGGCGTTTACGGTGAGACACCTCGTTACGATGGAAGAAGTAAAATGAAGTTACACGATTTGCGACCTGCCGAAGGATCGACGAAGAAACGCCGCCGCGTGGGACGCGGCATTTCTGCCGGTCAGGGCAAGACTGCCGGACGCGGTACCAAAGGTCAGCGCGCGCGCACCGGGCGCGGCATCAAGCCGTACTTTGAAGGCGGTCAGTTGCCGTTGGTGCGTCGTCTGCCGCACACGCGCGGGTTCACCAACATCCACCGCGTCGAATATGCGGTGGTCAATCTCGACGCGCTAGAGGCGCGGTTTGACGCCGGCGCGGAAGTGACGCCGGAAGCGCTGGTGCAGCACGGATTGGTCCACCATCCGGAGCACGTCAAGGTGCTGGGCAGCGGCGCGCTGAGCAAGGCATTGACGGTCAAGGCGCACGCGTTCTCGACGAGCGCAAAGGAAAAGATTGCCGCGGCAGGCGGGACCGTGGAAGAGATAAACCAATGAACCAATGAGCCAATGAACCAAATCGAATTATTTGTTTTGGCTCATTGGCAATTGGCAAATTGGCTTATTGGAGGTTTTTGATGTTAGATGCAGTTCGAAATGCGATGCGTTTGCCGGACTTGCGCAACAAGATTCTTTTCACGTTGCTCATTCTGGTGATCTACCGCTTGGGAGCGCACATTCCTGTGCCGAACGTCGACCCCACCGCGCTCAAAAATATGTTCGCGCAGAACCAACTGTTGGGCTTTCTTGATCTATTTTCGGGCGGCGCGCTTTCGAACTTTTCCGTCTTGGCGATGGGGGTGTATCCCTACATCACGGCGCAGATTATTATGCAGCTGGCGACCGGGATCATTCCGTCGTTGGAGCGCTTGCAGCGCGAGGGCGGCGACGCCGGTCGTCAACGCATCAATCAATACACCCACTTGCTGACGATCCCGCTGGCGGCGCTGCAAGGTTTTGCGCAGGCGCTGGTGTTGACGCAGAGCAATCCGCCGGTACTGACGAAATTTGGACTGACGACGTACCCGCTGGAAACCATCTCGATCATCGTTTCGCTGACCGCGGGAACGATTTTTGCGATGTGGCTCGGCGAGTTGATCTCGGAGCAGGGCATCGGCAGCGGTATTTCGATCATCATTCTCAGCGGCATTGTCGCTGCCATTCCGCAGCGCGTGGGGCAGATGCTGCAAACGAGCCAGGTGACGGCGCTGCTGGTGTTCGTCATCGTCTCGGTGATTACCATCGTCGGAATTGTCTACATTCAGGAAGGGCATCGCCGCGTGCCGGTCCAGTATGGCAAGCGCGTGCGCGGCACCAAGATGTACGGCGGACAAAGCACGCACATTCCGCTGCGCGTCAATTCGTCCGGTATGATTCCGTTGATCTTCGCCATCTCGATCTTGATTTTCCCAGGCGTCATCGCCGGCTACTTTGTCGGATCGAGCAACACGTTTGTCAGTGGACTCGCGAATGCCGTCGTCAGCGCGTTCAATCAGAGCAACCCGGTGTACTGGATCGTCTATTTCTTGATGGTGGTGGCATTCACGTTCTTTTACACCGACATTATCTTCCGCCAGCAGAACCTACCGGAAGTGTTGCAGCAGCAGGGCGGTTTCATTCCCGGCATTCGACCAGGGAAAAAGACCGAGGACTATCTGAACGGCGTACTCCAGCGCATTACGTTGGTCGGCGCGCTGTTCCTGGGTCTCGTCGCGATTCTGCCGTTCCTGTTGCAAGACGTAACGGAAACGACCACGTTGATCATCACGAGCACTGGCTTGCTGATCGTCGTCGGCGTGGTGCTGGACACGATGAAGCAGTTGCAGGCGCAGTTGCTGATGCGCCACTACGAAGGGTTTATCAAGTAGCGCATTGCGAATAGCGAATTGCGATAGTGTAGCCACTGATGGCAGGGTGGTTCGCATTCTGGTTCGTGATTCCCTCGATGGAGAGGACGCATGGACAACCCAACGTACATCATCTTGCTCGGCGCGCCGGGCGCGGGCAAAGGGACGCAAGCCGAGATGCTACGGGAACGCGTCGGTCTGGCGCACATTTCCAGCGGCGACCTGTTCCGCGAGAACGTTTCCAAACAAACACCGCTCGGCAAACTCGCCAAGTCGTATATGGACAAGGGCGAACTGGTGCCGGACGATGTGACGATCCAGATGGTGATGGACCGCATCGCGCGGCCCGATTGCGCGCGCGGTGTGGTGTTCGATGGTTTTCCGCGCACCGAGGCGCAAGCCAAAGCGCTGGACGACGCGCTCGCGAAGGAAGGGAAACGCATCGGCGCGGTGCTGTTGGTCAGCGTGCGCGACGAGCTGCTCATTCAGCGACTGACGGCGCGCTGGGTTTGCCCAACCGACGGCGCGGTGTACAATTTGCTGTCGAATCCGCCGAAGGTCGCGGGGCGCTGCGACCGGGACGGCAGCCCATTGGAGCAGCGGAACGACGACAAGCCGGACACAGTGCGCCGCCGACTCGCCGTATATTCCACGCAGACCCAGCCGTTAATCGAATACTATCGCGCGGCGGGGTTGCTGCGCGAGATTGACGGCGAACGCGACATCGAAAAAGTTCAATTGGACGTCGTCAAGGCAGTAGAGACTTTGTGATAGTTATCAAGTCGAAGAGCGAAATCGCGATCATGCGTGAAGCTGGGCGGATCGTCGCGGAGGCGCAAGAAGCGCTGCGCGAAAGGATCAAGCCCGGCGTATCGACTGCCGATCTGGATGCGCTGGCATACGAGATCATTACCAAACGCGGCGCGGTCCCATCCTTCAAGGGATACCATGGATTTCCCGCGTCGATCTGCGCGTCGATCAACCAGGAAGTGGTGCACGGTATTCCGAATAAGAAACGCGTGCTGCAAGATGGAGATATTATCTCGCTCGACGTGGGCGCGACGCTGAAAGGATTTGTCGGCGATGGCGCGATCACGCTTGGCGTGGGCAACGTCTCCGCCGCCGCCCGGCGTCTGATGGACACGACCGAAGGCGCGCTGATGGCAGGAATCGCCCAGGCGCGCGCCGGGAATTACCTGGACGATATTTCGGGCGCGGTGCAAGACTATGCCGAGTCGCGCGGGTACTCGGTCGTGCGCGAGTACGTCGGTCACGGTGTGGGTCGCGCGATGCACGAAGAGCCGCAGATACCGAATTATCGGCAAGGCAAGCGCGGTCCGCAGCTCAAGCCCGGCATGACGCTCGCGATCGAGCCAATGTTGAACGAAGGCGTGTGGCAGACGCGCACGCTGCGCGACAAATGGACAGTGGTTACCCAAGATGGGAAACTCTCGGCGCATTTTGAGCACACGCTCGCCGTTACCGAGGGTGAGCCGGAGATTTTGACGATATTGTAGTGAGACAACAGATGTCAGACAACAGGCATAAGTTCTGTGGTCTTTCGTCGGATGTCTGAATCTGGAGGAATGGATGAAAGTGAAACCATCGGTGCGACCGCGCTGCGAGAAATGCAAAGTCGTGCGCCGGCGCGGCATCGTGCGCGTGATTTGTGAGAATCCAAAGCACAAACAGAAACAGGGGTAGGCGTTTGGAAGTTGGATGTTGGAAATGGGAAGTTGGAAATCAATCCAACTTCTAGACTCCAACTTCTGACCTCCAATTTCCAGGAGGACTTATGGCTCGTATTGCAGGCGTCGATTTACCGCGACAGAAACGGGTAGACATTGCGTTGCGCTACCTGTATGGCATCGGACCTCTCCGCGCGGTGGAAGTTCTGGAAAAGGCGCAGGTTAATCCGGCAATCCGCGTCAAGGATTTGTCCGAAGCCGAAGTTTCGCGCATCCGCACGATCATCGATCGCGATTACAAAGTGGAAGGCGATCTGCGGCGCGAGATCTCGATGAATATCAAGCGGATGCAGGAAATCGGCACATATCGCGGCTTGCGGCATCGCCGCAGTCTGCCGGTGCGCGGGCAGCGCACGCGCACCAACGCGCGCACCAAGCGCGGCGCGCGCAAGACCGTGGCGGGTCGCCGACGCTCCAAGGCGAAGAAGTAGACGATTGGAAATTGGATGTTAGAGATTGGAAGTTGGACCTTTGGATCGAGTGTGTTCCAACTTCCAACGTCAAATTTCCAACTTCTAGATTTCGGAGGATTTGTGGCTGACGAACAACAAGTTACATCAACGACGACGCCCGCCGCGGCGGGCAAGCGGGGTCCGGTGCGCCGTGGCGGCAAGAAAGAGCGCCGCGCCGTGCCGTACGGCAAAGTGTGCATCCAGGCGACGTTCAACAACACCATCATCACGTTTACCGATAACCAGGGCAACACGATCGCGTGGGGCAGCGCGGGCGGCAGCGGGTTCAAGGGCTCGCGCAAGAGCACGCCGTATGCGGCGCAGATCGCCGCGCAGAACACCGCGCGCGCCGCGATGGACGCCGGGATGCGTGAGGTGGATGTGCTGGTACAGGGACCTGGACCGGGGCGCGAATCCGCGATCCGCGCGCTGCAGCAAGCCGGCATCCGTGTCCGCTCCATCTCGGACAAGACGCCGATTCCGCACAATGGTTGTCGTCCGCCGAAGAAACGGCGAGTGTAGGAGGATTTATGGCACGATATATCGGATCGGTTTGCGCGCTGTGCCGGCGAGAAGGCGAAAAGCTCTACCTCAAGGGCGATCGCTGTATGTCGCCCAAGTGCGCGTTTGAAAAACGGAGCTATCCGCCCGGACCACACGGGCAGTCCGGCTCGTTCCGCCGCAAGGTGAGCGACTATGGGACACAGTTGCGCGAGAAACAAAAAGCGCGCCGCATCTACGGCGTCTTGGAGCGGCAGTTCCGTCGCTATTTCCAGGAAGCGACCAAGAGCACCGGCGTCACCGGCGCGACCTTGCTCCAATACCTCGAAACGCGATTGGACAACGTGGTGTATCGACTGGGCTTTGCTGCCAGCCGCAAACAGGCGCGGCAGTTGGTGTTGCACGGGCACATTCGCGTCAACGGCAAAAAGTCGACGGTACCGTCGCTCCTGGTCAAGCCCGGCGATTCGGTTACGGTGCTGGAAGCCAGCCGCACAAGCCCGTTCTTTGAAGGCATCGCCAAGGAGTTGTCGCATCACACGCTGCCCGAATGGCTCACGCTGGACGCGGCGAATTTGTCCGGCAGCGTCGTCACTCTGCCCACGCGCCAACAGATCGAGACTCCGTTGAAAGAACAATTGATTGTGGAGTACTATAGCCGGTAGAACTAGCCGTTAGGTGGTTGGGTCGTTGGGTGGTTGGGATGGGACTTGTCCTAACTATCAAACCACCAAACCACCAAACCACCTAGTTCTGCCAGGAGGGTGCACGTTGGAAGCGGTATTGCCCAAGATTGAAGCGGAAGCGACTTCAAAAAACTACGGAAAATTTGTCATCGGTCCTCTCGACAGCGGTTACGGAGTCACGCTCGGCAACGCGCTGCGGCGCGTCTTGCTGGCGTCGCTCTCCGGCGCGGCGGTGACCTCGATCAAGGTGGATGGCGTTCATCATGAGTTCACGCCGATTCCGCATGCCAAAGAGGATATGACCGGACTGATATTGAACGTCAAGCAGTTGCGGTTCAAATTATTCGACACCGATCAGTCGCTGCGCCTGCATTTGGAAGCACGCGGCAGGGGCACGGTCACCGCAGGCGACATTCAGCTGCCCGCGCAAATCGAGATCATCAATCCCGATCAGCACCTGCTGACGCTCGATTCAGACGATGCGACGCTCGATATGGACTTGACGGTGGGCCGCGGCAAGGGGTATTCGCCGGCGGAAGAACGCGGCAAACTGCCGATTGACGAAATTCCGGTCGACGCAGTGTTCAGCCCGGTCAAGAAAGCCAGTCTGCGCGTCGAGCCGGCGCGCGTGGGACAGGTGACGAACTACGACAACTTGGTGATGGAAATCTGGACCGACGGGTCGATCACGCCGCGCGAAGCGTTGACCGAGAGCGCGCGCATTTTGCTCAAGCTGTTCAACCTCGTCGCCGGGTTTGCGGCGGAGCCGGAAGTCGAAACCGCGCCCGAGTCCGAGATTCCCAGCCGCGTGTACGATACGGCGATCGAAGAGTTGGAATTGTCGGTGCGCGCGTACAATTGCCTCAAGCGCGCCGGCATCACCAAAGTCGGCGAGGTGTTGGAACGGCTGCAGAAGGGCAAAGAGGAGATTCTCGCCATCCGGAACTTTGGTCAAAAGTCTTTGGACGAATTGATGGAGCGCTTGCAGGAGAAGGGTTATCTGGAAGCGATTCAACCGGCGGCGGACGCGATGACGTCATCTGAAGAAGGCAGCGAGTCGGACGCCGAATCGCCGAGCGAAGGGGAATAGGGTTATGCGACATCAAGTGGCGGGCCGCCAGCTCGGGCGTGACAAGAGCGCGCGGAAAGCGCTGTTCCGTAGTCTGATTACCGAACTGTTCCGGCTCGAACGGATCGAAACGACCGAAGCGAAAGCCAAAGCGGTCCGCGGGGACGCGGAAAAGCTGATCACGTTAGCCAAACGCGGCGATGTGCATGCGCGCCGCCTCGCGGCGGAAACGATTCTGGACCCCAAAGTGACGAAGAAATTGTTCGAGACGCTCGGTCCGCGCTACAAGGATCGCGCGGGCGGCTATACGCGCTTGTTTAAGGTCGGTCCACGCTTCGGCGACGCCGCGCCGATCGTCATTATGGAGTTGGTCGACCGCGAAGTGTAGTTGTCGGATAGTCGCGTAGTCTGATGGTCAGCTGAGCGAGCGACTACGTGGCTACGAGACCCTGCGACTATGCGACTGTTGGCAATCGTGGAATACGACGGCACGGATTTTGAAGGGTTTCAGATTCAGAAACGCCGGCGCACGGTGCAGGGCGAAATCGAAAAAGCGTTGCATCAGATTACCGGCGAGAGAATTCGCGTGACCGGCGCAGGGCGTACGGATACCGGCGTGCACGCGGCGGGGTTGGGCATCCACTTGGATACCGCGTGGGACCGCCCGCCGCAGGTTTTGCAGAGAGCGTTGAACGCCGTTTTACCAACCGACATTGCTATTCGGGAGCTGGCGCACGCGCCGGCGGATTTCTCGGCGCGGTACAGCGCCAAGAGCCGGGCGTATCGGTACGTGATTTTGAATCAGGCGGTGCGCTCGCCGCTGGCGGAACGGTACGCGCTCCGCGTCCCAGAGCCGCTCGACGCGGACGCGATGGATGCCGCCGCCCGTTGTTTGATCGGCAAGCATGATTTTGGCGCATTCGGAACGCCGCCGCGTGGAGACAATACCGTGCGCGAAATGTATCGGGCGGCAGCGCGGCGCGAAGGCGCGCGCGTGCTGATCGATCTGGAAGCGAACGCGTTTTTGTATCGGATGGTGCGGCGCATTGTCGGCACGTTGTTGCTGGTCGGCAAAGGCGCAATGAACGTCGCCGAGTTCCGTCAAGTGGTGGAGAAGAAGCGGCGCGCCGGCGAAGCGGTTCCACCGCACGGGTTGTGCTTGATCGAAGTAAAATACGAGTGACGCGTGGCGCGGGGATTCCGCGTCACTCGACACGTAACGTCGGAGCGAAGGATGAAAACTTTTAATACCAAGCCCGCAGACATCGAACGGGAGTGGTACCTGGTGAATGCCGAAGGAAAAACCCTCGGACGACTTGCCTCTGGGGTCGCGCGCGTGCTCAAAGGCAAGCACAAGGTCATTTACACGCCGCACCTCGACACCGGCGATTTTGTCGTCGTGGTCAACGCGGACAAGATTCGCGTGACCGGCAAAAAGCTGGAAGAAAAGTTCTACGTGCGGCATTCGGGTTATCCCGGCGGATTGAAAAAAGTCTTTTTGCGTGAGCAATTGGAAAAACATCCCGACCGCGTCATCAAGGCGGCGGTGTGGGGCATGCTGCCGCACGGTCGGCTGGGACGGCAGATGTTCAAAAAGTTGAAAGTGTATCGCGGCACGGCGCATCGGCATGTCGCGCAAAAGCCCAAGACGTTGGAGGTCTAACGATGGCGACTGGAAAATACTACGAAGGCATCGGTCGACGCAAAGCGGCGATTGCGCGCGTGCGGTTGTTCGCTGGCAGCGGCAACTTTACCGTCAACGAGAAACCGCTGACGGAATATTTCCCGCTGGCGAGTCTGTCGAATCAGGCGCTCAGCCCGCTGAAGGCGACGCAGAACGAGGAACGCTTTACCGTTTCCGTGCACGTCAATGGCGGCGGTCAGGTAGGGCAGTCGGACGCGGTGGCGCTGGGGTTGGCGCGCGCGCTGCTGGCGGCGGATGAGAACTTTAAGGGCGCGCTGCGCAAAGCGGGTTTGCTGACGCGCGATCCGCGCGAGAAGGAACGCAAAAAGCCCGGTTTGAAAAAGGCGCGCAAGGCGAAGCAGTACACCAAGCGCTAGACCGCGCGAAACATCTTGCGATATGAAAAACGGGCGAGGAGTCATCCTCGCCCGTTGTGGTGCCCGCCGATTCGATTTATCCGAACACGAACAGGATGCCGACCGCGACCAGTCCCCACGCGATGAGTGCGCCAAAGAGCCATTTGTCGCGCAGCACCATTTCTTCCGGGCTGCCGCCCATGTTCTTGACGTGCACCAGATATAACAACCGGAAGACGACGTAAAGCGCAAAGGGAATCGTCAGCATCATCGCGTGATTCTTGGGCAGGTTTTCCGCGGAGAACGTGTAGAGCGAATACGCCATCACGAACGACGCGGTCGTCACCGAAATCATCTCGTCGAGAACTTCGGGGGTGTACTCTTTAAGGATCAGCCGGTGTTTAGCCGCGTCTTCTTCGAGCAAAGCCAATTCGTGCCGGCGTTTGCTAAAGCCGAGGTAGAGCGCGAGCAGCACGGTGCAGACGTATAACCACGGCGACGCCGGGACGTTGATCGCGGCAGCGCCCGCGAGCGCGCGGAGGACCAGCCCGGCGGCGAGCGTGAATACGTCGATGATGACGAGATTCTTCAAGACGTACGAATACACCAGCATCGTCACGAAATAGATCAGCGCGACCATGCCAAACTCGAAATCCAAGAGAAACGACAGCGGCAACGCGACGACCAAGAAAACGACAATCGCCGTTTGCGCGACGGTTTTGCTCAGCGCACCCGAAGCGAGCGGACGAAAACGTTTCGTCGGATGCAAGCGGTCTTTTTCGATGTCCACCAAATCGTTGATGAGATAGATGACGCCGGACAAGACGCAAAACAAAACAAATCCCGCCGTCGCCGTGGCGAACATCTCGTACATCTGGCGCGTGAACGGCTGCCAGTACTGGTGGAGCGTGAACAAGAAGGGCAGGTAGATAATGAGGTTTTTGATCCACTGCCGCGGGCGCATGGTCTTGAACAGGTTGAGCAGCATGTTGTTCTCCAAGTGCTGAGTATGATACCCAGAATCACCCACAAGTCAATTTATGATTTACGATTTATGATTTTCGATTTCAAACTCCGTGATTGCCATTTCCGTTAAATCATAAATCATAAATCGAAAATCGAAAATCCAACTTCCAAATGACTTGACTTTTTGCCGCGTTCCGTTTATCTTTGAGTTGTGGTTAAAAAGCGGCTGGACGTACTGCTCGTCGAACGCGGGCTGGCTGAGTCGAGGCAGCGCGCGCAGGCGCTCATCCTCGCCGGCGATGTTCAGGTGAACGGCAGTCGGGTCGATAAAGCCGGCGCGCTGGTTGCCGACGACGCCTCGACCACCCTGCGCGCGCCGCTCAAGTACGTTGGACGCGGCGGACTAAAGTTGGAGGGCGCGCTGGACGCCTTCCAGATCGACCCGCGCGGCAAGGTGTGCGCCGACATCGGCGCATCTACCGGCGGTTTTACCGATGCGCTGTTGCAGCGCGGCGCGGCGCGGGTTTACGCCATCGACGTGGGGTACGGGCAACTCGCGTGGAAGGTGCGGAACGATCCGCGCGTCGTCGTGATGGACCGCGTCAATATTCGTTACCTGACCGCGCTGCCGGAACTGATCGACCTCGCGGTGATCGATGTTTCGTTCATTTCGCTGACGCTGGTGCTGCCGGTCGTCAAATCGCTGTTGCAGCCGCGCGGCGAAACTATCGCGCTCATCAAGCCGCAGTTCGAAGCAGGACGCGCGGAGGTTGGCAAGGGCGGCGTCGTGCGCGACGCGCGCGTGCGCCGCGCCGTCATCGAAAAAATCGCGCGGTACGCCAGCGCACACGAATGGCGCGTGCGCGGCGTTTGTCGCTCGCCCATCGAAGGCGCGGACGGCAACGTCGAGTTCTTTGCGCGCTTGAGCGCGGATCGAGATTTGGACAGCGTTGATGTGACGCCGATTCTTGCGAAGATCGTAGGACTTTCGCAAGCTTGATGAAGCATGGAAGAGAGCCTGAGCGTGGGGTTACCCAAGACGTTGCTAGAGCCAACTCCGGCGGTCATGTTCCGCCACCTGCCACGGCACATCGGAATTATGATGGATGGCAACGGGCGGTGGGCGCGGCAGCGCGGCTGGTCGCGGTTGGTGGGGCATCGTTACGGCACGCAGAACGTGCGCCGCGCGCTGGACGCCTGCGCCAAGTACGGCATTCGCATCGTCACGCTGTACGTCTTCTCGACCGAGAACTGGGGACGACCGCGCGAGGAGATCGACGGTTTTTTTGAACTTCTGGGCGAGGTGATCGACCGCGAGACGGAGAATTTTCGCGCGCAGGGCGTGCGGCTCATTCACAGCGGTTCGCTCGACGGCGTCCCGGCGGCGCTCGCCGAAAAAGTGACGCGCGCGGTCGTGTTGACGCGCGACAATCGCGACTATATCTTGAACGTCGCGTTCAACTACGGCGGGCGGATGGAAATCTTACGCGCGGCGCGCAGAATGCTAGAAGACGGAATTCATCCCGACGCATTGTCGGAGGAATTGTTCGAACACTATCTTTACACCGCCGGTCTCGGCGATATGGACTTGGTGATTCGCACCGGCGGCGACCAGCGGCTCTCGAATTTCTTTCCGTGGCAAGCCGCGCGCGGCGTTTTTTTTAGCACGCCAACCTATTGGCCCGACTTTGGCGAGGATGAACTCGTCAAGGCGTTGAACGCGTACGACCGGTTCCTGGCGTCGTTCGATTGATGCTCCAATCGCACGTCGTTGTGCGAGACGCCGCGCGGCGCGAGCCGTTCGGCGTTTTTCGTTTTGCCGCCACACCCGTTATCGAGGATGCGGTTGACGCCGCCCGGCGAGTGGTGGTAGAATGACGCTATTGTTGAAAGGTGGTTGTAAATGATGCACGGTCCAGCGGGCGGCGGCGGATGGTGGAGTTTTGTGCGCGCGAACGAGGACGCGCAGCCGCACGTCACGCGCGATTTGCTGCGACGGGTTGCGGTGTACGCGCGCCCGTACACCTTCAAGATCGCGGTGATGCTTCTCTCGATCTTTGCGTCGTCGTTGATCGAACTAGTGCCGCCGCTCCTCTTCCGCGACCTCATCGATCATGCGCTGCCGAATAAAGATTTGGCGCGGCTGAATCTGCTCGCGCTGGGCATGATCGCCATTCCGTTGCTGGACGGATTCAACGGCGTGGGGCAGCGCTGGTTGACCTCGCGCGTCGGCGAGGGCATCATCGCCGATCTGCGCCAGTCGCTGTACGCGCACATGCAGCGAATGTCGCTGCGCTTTTTCACGAACACGAAAACCGGCGAGTTGATGTCGCGGCTCAACAACGATGTCGTTGGCGCGCAGCGCGCGGTCACCAACACGCTCGTTTCGATCATCACTAGCGCGTTCCAGCTGGTCGCCACACTGGCGATTATGCTCTCGCTGGATTGGCGGCTGACGCTCCTCGCGCTCATCATTTTTCCGCTGTTTATTCTGCCCTCGCGCCGCGTCGGACGCATCCTGCGCGACATTGTCAATCAGCAACTCGACCTCAATATGCAGATGAACGCGATGATGAGCGAGACACTCAACGTCAGCGGCGCGCTGCTCGTGAAATTGTTCGGGCGACAAAAGGACGAGACGGAAAAGTTTGCGGGTCACGCCAACCGCGTGCGCGACATTGGCGTGCGGCAGGCGATGGTTGGTCGCTGGTTCTTCATGCTGCTCGGTTTGGTCAGTGCGCTCGGCACCGCGATGGTGTGGTGGGTGGGCGGCTATCTCGTTTTGCAAAATGCCTTCACGATCGGAACCATCGTCGCGTTCGCGGCGTACCTCACGCAGTTGTACTCGCCGATCTCCGCGCTGGTCAACGCGCGCGTCGATTTTGCCCAGTCGATGGTCTCGTTCGAGCGCGTGTTCCAAATGCTCGACTTGCCGGTCGAAATTCAGGATCGCCCTGGCGCGGTAGCGCTGGCGCGCGCACGCGGCGAGATTCGGTTCGATAATGTCATTTTTTCGTATATGGAACAGACCGCCGACGAGCTGGACACGTCGCTGCCGGCAGGCATCCCCAGGTCGGTTCTTAGCGGAAGAAGCGGCGGCAGCGTGCGGTTTCCAACTCCCGATGGGAATGGCGGTCTTGGCGCACACCCAAATGGCGGCGATAAAGAGCCAACCCCGTTGTTCGTTCCGACGCGCCGCTACGCGTTGCGCGGCGTCAATTTTGAAATCCAAGCCGGGCAACTTGCTGCCCTCGTGGGACCCAGCGGCGCGGGCAAGACGACGATCACGTACCTCATTCCGCGTCTGTACGATCCGACTGAAGGGCGCGTGTTGATCGATGGGCACGACCTGCGCGACGTGACGCTCGATTCGCTCTCGCGGCAGATCGGGATGGTCACGCAGGAGACTTATCTTTTCCACGATACGATCCGCGTGAATTTGCTCTACGCCAAACTGGATGCAACCCAGGCGGAAATCGAACGCGCGGCGCGCGCGGCGAACATCCACGATTTCATTTCCAAACTGCCGCAAGGGTACGACACGATTGTCGGCGAGCGCGGCTATCGGCTGAGCGGCGGCGAAAAGCAGCGCGTCGCGATCGCGCGCGTGATTCTCAAAGACCCGCGCATCCTCGTGCTGGACGAAGCCACGTCGAATCTCGATTCGGAATCGGAAGCGCTGATCCAAGCCGCGCTCAAGCCGTTGATGAAGGGGCGCACCAGCGTCGTCATCGCGCACCGCCTCTCGACGATCCTCGCGGCGGATGTGATTCTCGTGATCGACGATGGGCACGTGGTGGAGCAGGGCACGCACGCGGAGTTGCTCGCGCGCGATGGGTTGTACGCGCGGTTGTATCGCACGCAGTTCAAAGCTAGTGAGGAGTATTCAGCAAGCAGCGAGCAGTAATCAGTATTCAGTTTGCTGCTCACTGAATACCGAATACTGAATACTGATTTCTGGCGACGGAGCATCGAACCTTGACCAAGTACCTCGCACTCGCCATCGTTCCAATCGGACTCATCGCCTGGGGATTGTTCGGCGCGACCCAGCTGACCACTGCATCGTTCACCGCGTTTGTCGATTACCAGACGCCGTACGTCGACAAACTCGCTCCCGGCAACACCGGCGATCCGCTCACTTCTCAAGTCATCATCGTCGTCGCGGACGGCTTGCGCCTCGATGCGTCGCAGCAGATGACGAACGTGAACGCGCTGCGCGCTATCGGCGCGGACCGTGTGATGCGTGTGGGGCAGCCGTCGCTCTCGCTGCCGGGCTGGACGGTGATCGGCACCGGCGCGTGGCAGGAACAGCACGGACAGACGACCAACTTTGACGGCCGCGTCACGCCGATGGATTCGATCTTTCTCGCGGCGCGGCGCGCCGGATTGACGACGGCGCTGACCGGCGACACGGATTGGAAAACCATGTTCAACGGGCACGTCGATACGATGATGGTCGAAGCCGGTCCGACGGACCCGCACCACAATCCCGACGGCGTGCGCCAGCAGGACGATGCGATTGAAGCCGACGCGCTCAAGCTGTTGAAAGAGAACCATCCGAATTTGCTGCTCATTCACTTTACCGCGCCGGACAACGCGTATCATGGCTATGGCGTTTTTAGCCCGCAGGCGCAGCGCGCCGAGCAGGATGTCAACGCGCGGGTTGGGCGATTGACGCAAGCGGTGGACCTGAGCAAGACGACGATTTTCTTTACCGCCGATCACGGTCACATCGATCGCGGCGGACACGGCGGACCCGAGCCCGTCGTCTTGAACGTCGAGTTTGTCGCCGCCGGCAAAGTGATCAAGCCGGGCAAGTACGGCTTGGCGATGCAGGCGGATGTCGCGCCGACCGCCGCGGTGTTGCTTGGTACGAGTTTTCCGACGGACAATCAAGGCGATCCGATGTTCGATATGCTCGATATGACGGCGCACGCACAAGCGCAGCGCAGCGTCGATTGGGCGCAGGAAATCGCGACGCGGTACGACAGCATTGCTCACGTGATCGGCGTCGGCGCGATCGAGCATCCAAAACTCGCGGAAGCGCAAGCCGCGCTCGCGGCAGGAAACGACAGTGCGGCGAGCGCCGCCGCGCAAGCCGAGGTAGCGGCGACGCGTGACCGTGCGGCAGCGCTACGCGCCAGCCGATTGCAGCAGGAAGAACTCGGGCGCACGCCGTTTGCTCTGCTGTTCCTGCTGCCGTTCGCGCTCTACCTCGTGCTGATGCGTAAGATGAAGTGGGATTGGAAAATCCCGTTGATCGGCGCGGCAGTCTATTTTGTCGTCTACTACGTATTGTTCTTTGGGCGCGGCTATTATTTTTCGCTCAGCATGTTCAACGAAGACACGCAGATTGTTTCGTGGTTTGCCGCGCGCACGATCGACGCGATCATCGCGCTCGCGATCTCGGCAGTCGCGGTGGGCGCACTCTCGCGCGGCAAAAGCAAATACGACGCTGCGCTCAATACGGTGAACGCCGCGTTCTTTATTGCCGCGATTTTGTGGCTCCAGGTCACGCTGTTTTTCTGGCTCTACGGTTTTAGCTGGTCGTGGTTCATCCCCGATCTGGTTTGGGGATTCAAATTCTATCTCGACGTGCTACAGACTGGCGCGTTCATGGTCAAGAATCCGCCGGTCCCGACGATCCTATCGCTGCCGTTGATCGCGATTGGGGTGAAATGGGTCGCGGAAAAGATTCCGATGCGTCGATTGACGTCGTAGGGGACGTTCGCCGGAGCGTTTCCCACCGAAACAGGAAACTGAGAAAGGGAGATAAATGTTCAAAGATATCGCAGAAGTCAAAAGCGCGCTCGCCGCGCAGCAGTACATCGCGACGGATGAAATCGCGACGGTGATTTTCCTCGCAGATAAACTGGAAAAACCGGTACTGGTCGAAGGACCGGCGGGCGTCGGCAAGACGGAACTGGGCAAGGCGTGGGCGTGCATCGAGCAGCGCGATCTGATTCGTATGCAGTGCTACGAAGGGCTGGACGAAACGAAAGCGCTCTACGAATGGGAATATGCCAAGCAGATGCTCTACACGCAGTTGCTCCGCGACAAGCTGGGCGATCTGCTCCACGATACGACGACGCTCGCGCAAGCTGCGGACAAATTGGCGGAAGAGGAAGACGTGTTCTTCTCGAAACGATTCCTCTTGCCGCGCCCGCTCCTCCGCGCCATCGTCGCGGACAAGCCGTCGCTCCTCTTGATCGATGAGATCGACCGCGCGGACGCGGAGTTTGAAGCGTTCCTCCTCGAAGTGCTGAGCGATTTTCAAGTCAGCGTCCCGGAACTTGGCACGCTCAAGGCAAAGCACATGCCGCTCGTGATTCTGACGAGCAACAATACGCGCGAACTATCGGAAGCACTCAAGCGCCGCTGCCTGTATCTCTTCATCGATTACCCGACGACTGAAGCGGAATTGCGCATCGTCAAGTTGAAAGTGCCCGATCTCGCGCCGCAGATGGCGCAGCAGGCGGTCGAGTTGGTGCAGCGCTTGCGCAAGCTTGATCTGAAGAAGCATCCTAGCGTCAGCGAGACCATCGATTGGGCGCGTGCGCTGGTGATGCTCAACGCGAAGAATCTCGACGAGAAAACGTTGGAGAATACACTGACGGTGCTGCTCAAGCACGAGCACGACGTGCAACGCGCGCAGCGCATCCTCGGTGAGTTCAATGTCGCGGAAGACCAGGGCGACGATGAAGAGGATCGCGGCAAGGGCGCGTCGCCGCGCTATCGGACGCCACCGCGCAAGTAATTTAGGATTTCAGATTTAGGATTTAAGATTTGCAACGAACTCAATCATAAATCTTAAATCGTAAATCCAAAATGGGGTTACGATGGATCAACGAATCGTCGAATTTATCGCGGGCTTGCGCGCGGCGGGCGTGCGCGTGAGTCTCGCGGAAAGCGCGGACGCGTTCCGCGCGATAGAACAACTCGGCATCGGCGACCGCGACCTGTTTCGTTCCGCGCTGCGGACGACGCTCGTCAAAGACTCGGTCGATGTGCCTGCGTTCGAGAAGCTCTTCCCGTTGTACTTTGGCAGCGGCGGTCCGCCGTTGACGAATCCGGACGAGGAGTTGTCGCCTGACGATATGCAACGGCTCAAGGACGCGATGCGCGATCTCCTCGGCGACAACGAAAAGATGCGGCAGCTAATGCGGTATCTACTGGAAGGCGCGAATCCCACGCGCGAAGAGTTGGAGCAGATGGCGAATCAGGCGGGCGTGCCGCTCGCGCGGCATCCATACCAACAATCGTGGCTCACGCAGCGGATGATGCGCCAGCTAGGAATGGACGAAGAATTCCAGGAGCTGATGGAACAGCTCATCCAGAAACTGGAAGAGATGGGGATGAGCCGCGAGACGCTCCGCCGGCTCGCGCAGATCGCCGCGGAGAACGCGCGCGCTTTGCAGGAACAGATGAGCCAGTACGTTGGCGCGCGGATCGCGCAGAACGCGACGGAGAATCCGCGCGAGCGCCAGCCCATCCGCGGTCCCGATCTGATGCAGCGCGCGTTCAGCTCGCTGGGCGAGCGCGAGATCGCGGAATTGCGGAACCAGGTGCGGCGGCTCGCCGCGCGCTTGCGGTCGCGCGCGGCGCTGCGCCAGCGGCGCGGTAAACGCGGCGTGCTAGACGCCAAGCGGACGATCCGGACGAATCTGCGCCACGCCAGCGTGCCGATCGAGTTGCAGCACAAGCGGCGGCATCTCAAGCCCAAACTCGTACTGATCTGCGACGTGTCGACCTCGGTGCGCCCGGTCGTCGAGTTTATGCTGCGGCTGGTGTACGAGTTGCAGGACCAAATCCACAGCGCGCGCAGTTTCGTCTTTATCGACGACATCGTCGATGTGAGCGCCGAATTCGCGCAGCATCGTCCCGAAACCGCGGTGGAGCGCGTGCTCGATCACAACCCGCCGGGCTATTACAACACCAACCTCGGATTTTCGCTCGCGCATTTCTGCAAGGATTTTCTGGACACGGTCGATCATCGCACGACGGTGATTGTCCTCGGCGATGGACGCAACAACTTTCTCAATCCACGCCTCGACGCGTTCCAGGAAATCAAAAAGCGCGCGCGCAAAGTGGTCTGGCTCAATCCGGAAAACCCGCGCATCTGGGGCAGCGGCGACAGCGATATGTTGCAGTACATGCCGCTGTGCGATGCCGCGCACGAAGTGGGTAATCTCGCGCAGCTGGCGGAAGCGGTAGATCGATTGTTTGATACGCGATGAGCGGAATCGTCAAATAGGAAACGGGACAGGCATAATCTCCTGTCCCGTTTTTCTATTTTGTCTCCGGCGATTCTATTGGCAGATGGTGAAGCCTTTTTCGAACGTTTTCCCATCTGGCGTCGTCATATCTGTTCCCTTGTTGTTGGCGTCGATCTGATCGACCCGTGCGAAGAAAAAGTCGCAAGCGTTGCCGGTGGAGCCGAGTTTGAAACTGCCGGGCGCGGCGAAATCGGCAGTGGCTCCCGGTGAGAACGCCGTTTGATTGACGGCAGTCTGGCTAAACGACCGGGTTGGATTATCCGCTCGATAAATAAGGATGACCCATTTCACGTTCTGGTCGCCGCTCGCCGTGTTTAAGAATGACACATAAAACGATATGGACTGGGTGTGAGTGGGCTGAGGCGGGTCTAGTCGCATGCTGGTCACATACAGCCCGGGCGGCACGGCATTTGTTGCCGGCGCGGTGGTTGCCGTGGGCGCGGCGTTCGTCGGCGGGACTGCTGTTGCCTGCGCGGTCGTCGCGGTTGCTTGCGGTGCGGCAGTGGGCGGCGCAGCGGTCGTGGTGGTCCGCGGCGCGGCGGATTGCGTTGGCGGGACTGCTGTTGCCTGCGCGGTCGTCGCGGTTGCTTGTGGCGCGGCAGTGGGCGGGGCTTGCGTCGACGCGGGCGCAGCGCTGCACGCTGCAATCGTCAGCAGCATTAGCGTTAGTCCGGCGATTATTAGTATGGTGTTTTTCATTTGACTGCTCCCGAAAATAGGACACTGATTGTTCAGTGTTGGTCTGTGTCCAATACTTTACTACGGCGGGCACACCGTCAATGTTTTCTCGGATCCGCTGCCATCTGGTTTGATGAATTGATTGGCTCGGTTGTACTGGTCGAACCAGACCACGCGCGCCAGAAAATCCTCGCAAGGTCCGATCACCGGCGCTTTCCACGAGCCAAGCGATTTTTGTTCGGAAACGCCAACCGGGAACGCGGTCTGAAGGGTGCTCGTCTCGCTGATCCGGTGCGCCGGGTCCACCGCTGTGGAAATGTATATCGTCCAGCGATAATTCTGGACGGCGTTGGTCGTATTGGAAAAGGTAGGATAGAAGGTCACGTCCGATCCGCGCGTTGGTGGGTTCGGGTCGGTTCGCAAATCGGTAACAAACAGTCCAGGCGGTGGAGTCGGGATTGGCGTGGGCTGACTTGGAAGCGCGGGCGTTGCCGTTGGCAAGTCGGATGGCGCGCAGACGGTGATGGGCTTTTCGAACACTTGACCGTCAGGACGCAGGAACGGCGTGCTCTGATTGTTTTGATCGAGCCACGCGACGCGCGCGACGAAATTCTCGCACGGTCCGCCGAGCGGCAGCTTCCAAAAGCCGAGCGATTGCTCCGTCTGCGCGCCCAGCGGCAGCGAACTCATCGTCACAGTCGTTTCGCCAAACGACGTGAGTGGATTGTCGGATCGATACAGATAAACGATCCAGCGAAAATTCTGGACAATGCCGGTGGTATTTGCGAAGGTTGCATAAAACAACAAGTTCGCGCCGCGCGTCGGCGGATCTGGGACGATGTCCAGACTGGTGATGTACAGCCCAGCGGGAATGACCGGCGTTGGCGGCGCGGGTGTGGAGGTCGGGATTGGCGTGGTCGGCGCGACGGATGGCGATAGCGCGGTTGTCGCTGACGCGGCGGGCGTGTCTGAAGGGACGGCTGCCGGCGTCGACGCAGCGATGCGCGGCGCGGTCGGTTGCGCCGGCGAGGTGGGTGTTGTGGTGCACGCGGCGGCGAGTACGATCAGCGCAAGTGAAACGAGAAGAATGATCCCTTTTCTCATTATTCTCCTGTGAGTCTGGTGATGGGGAATGAAGCGACCGCTATCATAGCACGGTTTCGATTTGCGTCAAGGGCGCACGCGACGCGCGGCGGACGCGAGTGGGGCAGGAGCCATTGTCGATTTGCTCCTGCCCCACGGATTATACGATCAAGCGGACTGGTTCAGTTGCAAACCTGAAAGCCCTTTTGATACACTTGGCCGTCCGGCGTCGTGAAGAAGGTGATCTTGTTGTTCGCGTCGATCCAGCCCACGCGCGCGAAAAAGTAATCGCACGGATTGCCGGTGGCGCCATACGTGAAGGTGCCCAACGACTGGACTTCTTCGGTGCCTACCGGGAAAGCGGTCAAGAGATTTGTGGTCTCGATGTTGGACTTGTTCGGCGTATCTGCTCGATAGATATAGACGCGCCACGTAAAGTTCTGGACTGTGGTAGTTGTGTTCTGGAACGTCGCGAAGAACGTTGTGGGCATAAAGTGCTGCGGCGTGCCGGACGGTTGCAAGCGCAAGTTGGTGACGAACAAACCAGGACCGGGTGTCGGCGGCACCGCTGTAGAGGCGGCGGTCGGCGGCACGTTGGTTGGAATGATGTTGATATCGCAGATCTTGAAACCCTGATTGAAATCCGTTCCATCCGGTTTGGTAAAGTAGGTGACTTTGTTATTCGCATCCAGCCAGCCCACGCGCGCGAAAAAGTACTCGCACTGATAGCCGGTGGCGCCATATCGATAAGAACCGAGTGACGTAAAACTGCTCACTCCCGCCGGGAAAGCGGTCAACTGCGCGCTAGTCTCGTTGTCAGTCTTGGTGACGGTGTCTGCCCGCCAGATGTAAACTTTCCACGTAAAGTTCTGCACGGTACCGGTCGCATTGACGAAGGTGGGAGCGAAGGCAATGTTTTGATTGAACGCGGGCTGCGCCGGCGTCAGTCGCAGCGCGCTCACGTACAGTCCCGGCTGCACCGTTGGCGGCGGAGTTGGCGTATTCGACGGCGCGGCGGTCGGCGGCGCCGGTGTTGCTGACGGCGCGGCGGTGGGTGGCACGGCGGTCGGTGGAACCGCGGTGGGCGGGACTGCCGTTGCCTGCGCGGTCGGCGGCGGCGGGTTGGTTGGCGCGGCAACGGGCGGCACGACCGACGGTGCAGCTTGCGTTGGCGCGGGAGCGGTCGGCGCAGGGGTTGGCGCAGACGAGCACGCGGCAATCAAAGAGAGAACCAGCACGAGCATGATTGCCGAGACAATGAACTTGTTCACATTTCCTCCTCTGGAATGTGGCGCAGATCGAATCTTTGAATTCTGCGTCAATAAACTTTTTTTGGTGACTGCCAGACAGGCAGAGACGCCGGTACAGACTAGTACCGGTGTCTCATCCAATATATCTTACGGGATGGTCAACCACAATGGGAAAGGGATACTAGGCGCGCGTTCAGCCATTAGCGCGCGTGCAACCGGGAGGAAGATCAGTGTGAATGAAGAGACGAGCGGAGCGAAAACGCAATGAGGCGCTTGCCGCGGCTTACGTCGAATAGAGCCGGTCTTCAAGGTCGTCGATGCGTCGTTCCAATTCCTCGATCTGCGCGATCAGTTGATTGCGATACTGAATCTGTTCTGGCGTATAGTCGCGCGGATAGCGGCTAGGTTCCACGAACGGATGCGGGTCGGGCGGATAGAGGCGCAGTTTTTCGGCTTTGAGCCGCGCCAATTCTTCTTTCGCCTGACGCAACTCTTCCGCGATTTGAGGATTAGGAGTTGGCATTTTTTCACCTCGGACCGATTGTAGCGCAATCATCCGTCCGCGTCAATCGGCGCGGACATGGTGATTGCATACATTGCTCGTTCACCGGAGACACAGAGATCGCAGAGAAACCAAAATGTAAAAAACTCGGCGTGGCTGTGGCGCATGGCGGTGGCGTAGTTCGCCACAGCCATGCCACAGTCATCCGCATCTCTGCGGGAGATGTGAATAACCACCAGACGCGGGCGGATCGCGCTTGACCAAGCGCGGGGTTTACAGTAAAATGCGCCTGTGACTCTGGATGATGTTCGACGCGCGCTGGCGCTGCCGCGCCCGGGGCGGCGCGCCCAAATTCGCATGTCGCCTCACCCGCGCCCAGGCGATGTCTACCCACTCCCGCCGGAGATTCAACCGAAAGAGGCGGGGGTTTTGATTTTGCTCTTCCCCGGCGCAGATGGTTTGAATTTCTTTTTGACGCGGCGCACGGATACGGTCGAGAATCACAAGGGGCAAATTTCGCTGCCCGGCGGCGCGCAGGAAGCCGGCGAATCGCTGGCGCAGACCGCCGTACGCGAGACATGCGAAGAATTGAGCATCGATCCGACGCGCGTCGAGATGATCGATGGTCCACTGACGCCGGTGTATATTCCGGTCAGTGGTTTCCGCGTGACGGCGTTCGTCGCGGCGACGCCGGCGCATCCCGCGGTCACGCCAGAGCCAGGCGAGGTCGTCGAGATTATCGAAACGCCGCTGGAACTGATCGTGGACGAAAGGAACATTGTCGAAGAGGAATGGGAAATTCGCGGCAGTCCAACCGTTGTTCCTTTTTTCAACGTGAACGGACACAAAGTCTGGGGCGCGACGGCGATGCTGTTGGGCGAGTTTGCGGAGACGCTGCGGCAGGCGCAAAGGGACAAGTAACGTTCGAGGAAATGAGATGGAGTATCGTAAACTAGGAAATACGGGTCTGAAAGTTTCTGCGTTGTGCCTCGGCACGATGACGTTCGGCTGGACGACCGACGAAAAGAATTCGTACGAGGTGCTCAACGCAGCGTTTGACGCGGGCGTCAATTTTATCGATACCGCGGACATTTATTCGCGCTGGCATCCCGGCAATCCCGGCGGCGTTGCCGAGACGTACATCGGCGCTTGGCTGCGAGGCAAGCCGCGCGACCAAGTCGTCGTCGCGACCAAAGTGCGCGGGGAGATGGGGAGCGGACCGAACGATCAGGGGCTATCGCGCCACCACATTATGAGCGCGGTCGAAAGCAGTCTCCGTCGTCTCCGCACCGATTATATCGACCTGTACCAATTGCACTTTCCAGACGACGAGACGCCGATCGAGGAAACGCTGCGCGCGCTCGACGACCTGACGCATCAAGGGAAGGTGCGGTATCTCGGCGCGTCGAATTTTCCGGCGTGGCAGGTGATGAAGGCGCTGTGGACGAGCGCGCAGCACAACCTGGCGCGGTTCGATTGCCTTCAGCCGCACTATAACCTGGTGTGGCGCGCCGAGTTCGAGCGCGAACTGCGCGATGTATGCCGGACGGAAGGGCTGGGCGTGATTCCGTACAGTCCGCTGCAAGGCGGCTTTTTGACCGGCAAGTACCGGCGCGGCGCGCCAACGCCGCGCGGCGTGCGCGGCGAGGGCAACGACCGCATGACGCGCTTTCTCGCGGAAGACCGCCACATCGCGCTGCTCGACGCGATGGATGCGATCGCGGAGACGCGCGGCAAGACGCTGTCGCAGATCGCGGTGGCGTGGCTACTGGCGGACCCGATCATCACCAGCCCGATCATCGGCTCGAACACCGCAGCGCAGTTGCAGGAATTGCTCGGCGCGGTCAGTTTCCGGTTGAGCGCAGAAGAAAAGCAGAAACTGGACGATTTGACCGCGTGGCAGCTCCAATAACCGCAGAGAAAGCAAATGACCATACTCCTTTTGATTCGACATGCCAGCAACGATTATTTGAAAGAAGGACGCCTTGCCGGATGGACGCCGGGCATCCACCTGAACGCGCAGGGACAGCGCGAGGCGGATGCGCTCGCGCGGCGGCTCAACCACATTCCCCTCTCCGCGATTTACTCTAGTCCACTCGACCGTGCGCTGGATACCGCAAAAGCCGTCGCGGCGTGCCAGAAACTTGAGGTGCACATCCGCGACGAACTGGGCGAATCGCGCGTTGGTGAATGGACGGGCAAGAAGGTCAAGGACCTCGATGGCACGGATGAGTGGAAGCAGATGCAAGCGCACCCGGTGGGTTTTCATCCGCCCGGCGGCGAAAGCATCGACGAAGTGCAGGCGCGCATGGTCGCGACCATCGACTCGATTGTCGCGGCGCATCCCCAAGAAATCGTCGCCGTGTTCTCGCACGCGGACCCGCTCAAAGCCGCCATCGCGCATTACCTTGGAATGGACTTGAATCACTTTGACCGGATCGTGGTGGGTCCGGCGTCGGTGACCGTGTTCTTCTTTAACGAACACGGCGCGCATCTATTTCGACTCAACGATGGCGACAAGTTGCCCGCCTTCAAGCCAGAGACGGAAGAGAAGAAAGAGCGAAAGGAAGAAGAGAAGATGCCAGAAGCAAACATCATCCACGATTTGAATCCAGTGACGCACATTACGGTTGGCGCGATTGGCAAGCCGGGCAAACGCACTTTTTATTTGCAGGGTCGGCAGGGCGTCCAGATCATCACGCTTCTCACCGAAAAGGAGCAAGTCTCGGCGCTGTCGCAGGGAATCGATCAACTCTTGGAACGGCTGGGTGCGGCAAATCAGGGAGCGTCGGTGCAGGTAACGGAAACGGAAATGGAATTGTCGGAGCCCATCGAGCCGGTGTTTCGGATCGGGCAGTTGGGGCTGGGGTACGACGCGGAAAAGGGCTTGCTCGTGCTCGTCGCGTATGAATTGCCGGAGGAAGAGAATCCATCCACGATCAACGTGGTACGATTCTGGGCGACGCCGGAGCAAATGCGCGCGCTGGCGCGGCACGCGGCAGGCGTAGTCGCCGGCGGCAGACCGATCTGCGTTCTATGCGGTCGTCCGATCGATCCGGAGGGGCACTTTTGTCCCAAGCGCAACGGTCACGGTGCGAAGGCGACGCTGAACTAACGAGCCATTGGCGCGGAACGCACGGAAATCAATTTCCGTGCTACAAAACAGCGTCGGATCAATCCAACTATTTTTCAGCTCGATTTGATCGGGCGGGTCGACTAGCTCGACGATGGATCGTCGGGCGCAACCCTCGCCAGCGCGGTTGGCATGGACAATATGAACGGTAAACCCGCAAAGCGAAAGAAATTTTCCCACGATACCGCCGGCATACTCACGTTGCTCGCGAACGGCGAGATGAACGTTGAGGAGCTGGTCCCGTGGAGTTCAAACTATACCTTCCTCGTGAAGGTTCACGACAGCGCGCAGGAGACACTGGCGATCTACAAGCCGAGCCGCGGCGAGCGACCGCTCTGGGACTTTCCCACCGGGACGCTTGCCAGGCGCGAGGTCGCGGCGTACCTCGTCAGCGCGGCGCTGGGCTGGCCCAACATCCCGCCTTCGGTGCTGCGCGATGGACCGGAAGGCGAAGGCGTCGTCCAGTTGTTCATCGAAACGGTCGACGACCAGCAGTTCTTTACGCTGCGCGATACGCATCGCGACGAAATGAAACGCATCGCCGCGTTCGACGCGCTCGTCAACAACACGGACCGCAAAGGCGGGCACATCCTGCTCGGTCAGGATGGCTGCATCTGGTGCATCGATCATGGCGTGACGTTTCACGAGTATCCCAAATTGAGAACGGTGGTGTGGGATTTCATCGAGCAGCCGATTCCGGCAGACCTGCTCAAAGACATTTGCGAACTTCAACTGCGTCTGATGCGCGCCGACGACCCGGTGACCGAGTCGCTCGCCGGACTGCTTTCGCGACGCGAGTTCAGGGCGTTGCGGCAGCGCGTCGATGAGTTGATCAAGAGCGGCGTGTACCCATCGCCGCCGGAAGACTGGCCCCCCGTGCCGTGGCCGCCGATATAGAAATTGGAAGTTAGGAGTTGGATGTTGGAAATTAGAGATTGGAGATTAGACGTTTCGATTTCCGATTTCGATCTTGTCACAGGATGCCCGCTTGACTAGGATTCCCCAACACCTCGCCGCGAACCTGGATCGATTTACCGGCTTTGCCGATCGATACGACGCGTATCGTCCTCAGCCGCCGGTGATTCTCCTGGACATTCTGACGCAGCTCGCGCAAATCGAGCGACCGCGCCTCGTCGTCGATCTCGGCAGCGGCACCGGCTTGTCGACGATGATCTGGTTGTCGCGCGCGGAGCAGGTGATCGGTGTTGAGCCGAACGCGGATATGCGGCGCCAGGCAGGCGCGCGCGCTGCCGCGCTGCCCAACGCGCGCAACGTCAAGTATATCGATGCGATTTCCTCGCAGACCGGCTTGCCGGACGCAAGCGCGGATATTGTCACCTGTTCCCAATCGCTGCACTGGATGGACCCTGCGCCGACATTTGCCGAGGTTGCGCGCCTTCTGCGACCGGGCGGCGTGTTTGCGGCGTATGACGCGGACTGGCCGCCGACGATCAGCGCGGAAGCGGAGCGCGTGTACATCGATTTTGTCGAGCGCGCGGAAGGGATGGGCGAACAGCGCGGTTGGTATCGCGGCGTCATCAGGTGGAAGAAGGAAGAGCACCTCGCGCGGATGGAAACGAGCGGGCGTTTTCGCTATGTCAAAGAGATCGTCGTGCATCACGTCGAGCCGGGAGATGCCGAGCGTCTCGTGGGACTTGCGCTCAGCCAGGGCGGCGTCGCGAAATTATTGCAGAATGGGATGAGCGAAAGCGAAATCGGTCTCGATCCATTTCGCGCCGCCGCGCAGCGCGCGCTGGGTGATCGATCCGTGACGTGGTATTTCAGTTATCGCGTGCGGCTGGGGATAAAATAAATTTGACCTAATCGCGCACTTCTGGTAGAATGGCTCCCGATCCGATTGCCCCCATCGTCTAGTGGACTAGGACGTGGCCCTTTCAAGGCTAAAACTGGGATTCGAATTCCCATGGGGGCACACCTCAATCCCAACCATTAGTCTTTCGAGTGGAGTTCGCGAGACCCAAGATCAAACGCGGACGCGGGAGTGCTAAGTATCACTTGCCGAAGTAGTACAAGCCAAAAGAGTGCTTAGGAACTGACGCCGCGTGAAATAATTCGCCAAAACAAAAATAGCCCCAGAAGCATTCCCGCTCCTGGGGCTTGATTGTTCAACTTACCGTTTTGTCCTCGCGAATCTTGCGGGCAAATTCGATGAAAGTATTTTCGTCCACGCGGAACAGTAGCGCCGTCGGCAGCCAATCGCTCGGCATTCCATGCGGCGCGCTCCAATCGCCTTTGAGCGATGCGGTCAACCAGGCAGGCGGGACATGTACCTTGCCCTGGCCCATCATCCAGAGGCAGTACATCGCGTGGCGCTGCACATCGAGCTCGCCATACTCGTCGATCAAGAGGGCTGCTGATTTCTCCGACAGCCCTATTTCTTCCACCAAGATCGCCTTCAAGTACTGCAGCGGACTTGGCTGATCGCTAAGCATCGGCTTGCTCCATCGGATACGCCGACCGTGTCACCACGCGCTGGCTGCCGTAACGCTGCCGAATCTCGTCCATGTCGAACTGCCGAAAGCCGCCAGCGGGAACACCCGCAAAGTACCATTTGACTTTTTTGATCGCCCACTTGTAGCCCGCGCTCTTTAGTGCGTCCTTGTGCTTCTTTGTTTCGCCGCCAACCCACACCCACAAGCCGCAAACCTCGATCTCCAAACCATCGAGCGTGATGATCTTCTCGATGGCTTCTCGGATTCGCTCGTCCACGACGGCGGCATCGGTGAAGTCTTGCGGCGTCGGCTCAGGTCTGCCGCGCTCGCGCGCTTTCTGCCGCATTTCCTCCTGACGAAACATCGCACTGGCTCGCGCATACGCGGCATTGATCTCCTGCATCCTCGCCGTACGCATCGCGCTCTCTTCGGTGGGTCCTAAATCGGGATGCCATTTCTTGCACAGCTCGCGATAGCGCACCTTGACCTGTTCGCTCGTCATGCAACCCCCAAAATAGTTGTCCATGCTGCACCTCCTAGAATCCGAGTCCGCGTTCTTTGAGTGAGACGTAACGCCCTGCGCCGCCAATCACGATATGGTCAAGCAGATCGATATCGAGCAGCTTCGCCGCCTTGACGATCTCGCTCGTCACCGCAACATCTTCGGGCGATGGCGTCGGGTCTCCCGATGGGTGGTTGTGCGCCAGGATGAACGCGGCGGCATTGCACTTGACCGCGGCTCGTAACACTTCGCCCACGCGGATCACGGTCGTATGCACGCTGCCCTTGTAGATCGTCGCGATTTCGATCACGCGATTCTTCGTGTTGACGACGATCACGCGCATTTGCTCTTGATCGAGCACGTTCATGTCGCGGAGAAGATCGGCGGCATCGGCAGGACTCTTGATAGAGCATTGCTCAGCCATCGGCTCGCGCAAACGTTCGCTCAACTCAAGCGCGCACGTCAAGCGTTTGGCTTGCTTGAAGGTCAATCGCGCACTCGCCGCGAGTTCGGTCACGCTCAGCACACGAATCGCCGCGAGCGACCTGTGCTCTGCCAGCACGCGCGCTGCTGTTACAGGCTGCGTTTGCACATCCAGTACGATCGCGATCAACTCAAGTAGCGTCAGCGCCTGGGGTCCGACTCTCGCGAGTCGCGCTTCAGGTGTGTCGCACGCCATCGCCTCACGGAACACTCTGCCGCTCGTATCTTCGGGACCGCTGTACATTCGTCGCAAGCGGCTCACGCGCTTGGATTCGGGTAACGCGGCAAGGATTTTATTGGCGTGCTCGATGGGCACATCAGGCACACCGCTAAACACGGGCAAGTCCTCGACCTGTTGGAAGAGGTTCAACTGATTCACGGCTGCACCCCGTTCGGCTTTTCGGCGAGGAGTTCGTGCACGTCGTTCGCTTCCAGCGCGGCTTCGTTCGCGGCAACGTGGGCGATCTCTCTGCCGATCTGCGCCAGGTTCACCGCCAAGCGATGGCAGCACACTGGCTCACCACACGCGCAGTGTTTGTTTTTGACCAAGAGCGCGTTCTTTCTACTCAGCGTGCCCACCAGCCAACCATGCAAGTCATCTGCCGCATGCACACCACCGGCGCGCACGATCCGCCGCGCCGTTTGCAGTTGGCTCGCATACGTTGTTGCTGTATTCGGATACTGCGCCTTGAACACCTTCAGCGCCTTGCGTAGAATCGCATCATCGAGTACAATCACGTCTAGCATTTCAGTCTCCTTGTCTCGGGGCTTGGAATGTCAGGGCTTGCTTGAGTCTGCCGCTCTCGCAAGCCCGTTTTCTATTTGGCAACTTCGAGTAGCTCGGCAGGGATGATCTCCGCGGCGATGTCCCACAGCGCATCTTCGGGATCAAGCCCGGCTTCGTAGCGTCGCCGCAGTTCGTCATACGTCGGAGCGTGAAACGGCACCTGTTCTGTGCCATAGGTGTCGCGCACCACCGTCTTGAAATTCTTCATCCAGTCGGTAAACATTTCAGTCTCCTTTCGAGAGTGAGTCGGGATTCGGCGCGTCGCCTCTCCCTTTATCAGCGAAAACAACACACACACAATCGACTGCTTGCTAATCGCGCAGGTTTGTAGGGTCCCTGTTGTGCACAGTAGACTTTTCGAGTACCTGACTGCGCTCTCTCTTGCCAGTGCAAGCGACCGCCCACGCAGTACGCCAGTGCGATGCGTGGCTCTGTGGGATGTGACGTGAGAGGATTTTCAGCGCCCGCATTCCCGAAAGACCGCAGAACGGCCTGCCCGTAGGCATGTTTATCGCTCCGCCTTAGGGCGCTGATCATCTTCTCGTGTGTTTGTTAATGTGCGATTCTGCGAGACGTTCATCACAGAGGGAATAAAAAAAGTCAAAGGGGTCGTTTCTGTTTCATCCATCAGAAAATGAATCGGTGAAACGTTCAGAAACGATTCAGTTTACCCCTTGACTTTTTTTCCGCTGTGATAGACTCGCCGCTTAGAATGGCACATTGGCCAACAAGCCGCGAGAAGATAGCGCCCGTGGGAGCGATATGGCTACGGAGGAAGCAGCCGTTGCGGAGGAATGCGGTTGGCTGAATCCATCGTCACATCAGAAACACGCGAGCGTGACCAGTCAGACCGCCGATTAACCGCTTGCGTCGCTGCCGATGGTGCGAAGCACGGTGAGCGTTCACCATCGTAGCAGCGGCACAAAGCAAGCGGAGAGGATTTTCAGAACGAGGGAAAAGAAAAACACACCTGCTGCATTTCTGCAACACGTGTGTCTCGGTCTGCAATTACGTAATGTCTGATCGTCGCGGCGGTTAGTCCTTCTTGACGATTCCAGTAATTCCTGCCACACCAAGTGTAACAAGTACCCAGCCTGCAAGAATATGCAGCCAATAGTAAGCAGCTACAAATGTACCTCCCCAACTCCAATTTCCTCTCGGAATAAAATACTCCTTTTGATGCAGAGAAATGATTGGCAGAAACGTATCAAGAGAATAAATGAATGCGTTGAACCACACGGGCGTCTGCTCATTGGGTTTGGTAAGGACTATTTCACTTGGGAATGCAAACCAGAATATGATCATTCCCGCTATTACAAAGCCAAGACTCGGCAAAATAACTCGACTAGGTCTATAGCCGTATCTTATTGTCACATCGAGGATCCAGTCCAAAGCGTTTGACAGCCAATTTCGGCTTCTCTTTCTGATTTCTCTACGCTTTTGAATTTGGACTTCTTGCGCCATTGATTCGCGACCAGCTTGGCGCAACACACGCGCCAGTTGTTCATAAGGCTGAAGACTGATTCTATCTTTTGGTTGGCGGCTGAGCCAGGTTAGCAGATTTCCGAGTGTTGTTCCCTGTGGATCGTCGCCGAAATATTCTTGGAATGCCCCATACACAAAACCATCTAGTATGAGGTAGCCATCTTTGGGCCAACTCTCAATGTCCCACTCAAGCCGACCGACAGAGGTATGATACATATTCAGTTTTGTCTTGGGACCTGGCTTGATTTTTCTCCATGAGAATTGTCCAGAAATGGAGGTGGTTTGCAAATGGAGACCGTCATCCAGATTTCCCAAAAACTCAGCGGTGTCCATGACCAAATCCCCGTCCGTCTTTACATGATTGAGCTGGACTTCGCCATTAGTGCGAAATGAGAATTTCTTGCCGTCGATGATTTGTTCTCCCATTAGAATGTCACCATGCACGACTGCATGATCAGCGTATAGAGAAAATGAATTCTTCTTGTCATCTTTGTCGACTCGCCGTCCACGCTTGAAATAGCCTGCGCTGCAATCCAAATCTCCGCCAATGGTGGTACCAAGTAACTTGACTAGACCTTTTGCTCCAAAACCTTCATTAAGAAAGACAGAACCTGAGATCGAACTATTGTTAAGGTTCAGTGCAGATATGCCCGGATGACTCAATAATTTCCCGCGCCTACAGTCAAAGTTCCCCCTGATGGTGGCAAATCTGAATACGGTCTCGCCTACAGTTTTGAGACCGTATAGGTACACATCTCCTTTCACATCTATATGTTCAGCATAGAATACTTGAGGATTGAACGCAGCGTTCTCTACTTGGCGGTCAGGGTTAAAAAACCTAGCTTCCCGGCATTTAAGGCTTCCGCCAATTGATGTTCTTCCAAGATCAACAATACCACGGACATGTGAGAAATTTAGATTGACATCACCTGTGATCGAGCTACGAGGAAAGACTAATCCCTGGTCAAAAAAACCACCCTCACAGCGTAGATCTCCTCCAATTGTAACATTTCTCGCCTCAACCCCTCCGTATGCTTCAAAACCTCCAGATAAATCAACAGTTCCAACTACTTTGGTTTGATTCAGCACGATAGCATCGTCCATCCTGGGTTGGCCCCATCGGAAAGCAGCAAAGTGGCCGTCCGTACATCTTATATCTCCTCCAACGTAAGAATTCACAAAGACAATCGGGCCCATCGCTCGAAAACCGCTGTTCAATTGTACATTTCCTGCAATGTGAGCATCGCAAACATATAACACAATATGTTGGTAGGGGCTTGGCCCATCGGTTGCATAAGTGAGCGCAGCGCCTGTCATATCAAGATCGCCAGCGATCGAAGCATTGTTGAAGAAAACTTGACCCGATGCCTGGAACCCATGATCTAGTGCGATTGAACCATTTACAATAATGCTGTCACCGTAAATTGCCGCGCAATGTGTACCCGTTAGTGTGAGACTACGGAGTCTAGCTTCTTTTAAATCAACCTTCGAATTGATTTGGCATCCAATCAGAACTAAGCCGAAGTCAGATCCAATTCCTTCAAGATTAAGCTCATCATCGATAACTGCATCGGCTATTGCTATCTGCCGAGATGCATTTAGGCGGACTGCTGACGGGTCCATCATCAGCCAGCGAATCAATGACCCACGAACAGTTCTTTCCGCAGTCACCTGTTGCGCCATTGGTATCTGTGGGTGGTGACTCTGGGCAATTCCTCCCTCAGTCACCGCGTTGATTAGTTGGTATTCCGCATAAGAGAGCTCTCCAAAACAATCAGGATCTTGGACTAGATTTCGAAGTTCATTGAATTCTTTAATCACCTCGGGTCTCCTTCACATTCATGGATGATCAAGGGGTATCCCTACAACTCCCCCGCAAACGCCTTTGCCAAGGTGCTAGGCGTCAGCGCGTCCAAGTCCTTTTGCGTTTCCGCTTGCAGACGCCGCGAAGGAGTGCGAAGCAAGGTTGGCGGCTATGGCTATCGCGGTAGCATAAAGCAAAAGGATTCTTAATAGAAAATAGAACCGCGCAAGTGGTTTTACTTGAGAGCATCGAAGATTTTATCAATATATACTCGGGGATTACTGGAAGGCTCGGCAGCTACTTGAACAAGCATTCGATTCGAATCAAAGAGTCTTATTTCAACAAAGACTTGGTTGGAAAACCCCAGAAATTTGTACGGCCAAGTTGGCTTGCCGTCTAACTCTCCGTGATCAATGAGCTTGATTGAAACATCTTCAATCTGAGTGAATTTGCGCTTTATGCGCTCAATATCCATACTTTTTCTATCAAATCGATAAGCACGGTATTCCCATTTGCCTACATCAATGGGTTTCAATGTATAGCGAAATCCAGAACCATTATGAACTCCCACAGATGACGGGAGTGATTCGGCTGACTCTTCCTCATCTGCAAAAATCATTTGCGCCTGTCCGCTGTCTTCGGTTAAATCTTCGTCTTTGAAGATTTTTTCCTGCTTAGTTGCTCTAGCTATCCTGGAATCGATTATGGATAGAACTTTGGAAATTCCACCAAAAACGAACAGACGCTCTCTTTGTGCTATTAAATGCTGCGATCTACTAGCTGCAATTAATGAGGCTTGGAGTTTCCTTTTTTCTTCAGATTCAAGTTCCTGGGCTTCTCTACTAGAAAGAAATTCCTCGCGAACCTTTACTTCCAATCTTCGGACAGATTCGCGCAATGCCATAGCTTCTGATATTTGCCGACTGTGATGATGATGAAGGGATTTCAATTCCTTGCGTGCTTGCCCAAAGTCGCCAGCCCAGAGCACTATCCTTGAACGAACCAAGGTACTCAGGGATTCTTGTTCGGCTGAGTTCGAATATTCTTCACCAGTTTTGTCAGACACTACAATCCCCAGATTATCCCAAGTTCATAGGATTTAAGGTTTTGATTGCGTATCGCCACACAGATTATGCAAGGTGCAGGGACATTCTGACTTAGATGTGTCCAATAATTGCGGATTTGACCAATCGCTTTGCGAATCCGACCTTTGATTTCTGACTTGTCGGGGTAGCTGATAGTTTTTACTTCTGCAGGTGTTGGATGAGACGATATCTTTACTTTGGCATCCCACTCCAACCGTGCTTGGAGCTGTGACGTATGGGTATAGATAGCAAAATCAGGATAGATTCCTGATTGCGCATCAGCACGAAGATGAGCAAAGGCATCGTTTGTTAACCCAAATTTATTTGTAAGTAATAGAGAAAATAATGCTTCTCCTATGGTCCCTGAAACATCTCCAGATAATGACTTGGTCTTCATGACCTCATCAAACCCAAGGGCTGTTCCTGGGGCAATCAAACTAGGAACTTTTGCAGATGCATACAAAGAGAAATGAGTCCCAATATCTTCGACCCACTTTTCGCAATGTACTTGTGCGCGATCATTCAATTCCATTGTGGAAATTACCAAAGTGCCCTCTTGATTTTTCCCCGTTTGGAAATCTTTCAAGAATTCGGAAGCATGCTGATAGGCCAAATCATCTTCAGAGAATCTTGAATTAGAAAGATGCGGTTCATTATGACAAAATAGTCTTACTTGCATAAAAACCCTACAACTCCCCAGCAAACGCCTTTGCCAAGATGCTCGGCATCAGCGCGTCCAACTCTTTTTGCGTTGCTGCTTGCAGTTGCCGCAACTCATCCACCTTGGCTTGCAAGCCGTCGAGGTACGCAACAATGCGGCGTTGGTCAGCGAGAGGTGGCACATATGCCATAATCTGAATGTGAGCTTTCTTTCGATCCAATGTAGCAACAGCAGTATGTGACGCTATTCTTTTGATCTCTTCTGATACAGAAAGGAGCAAGTAATAAATCAAACGAGGGTCGTTACCCTTGAAATCGGAAACGTAAAGCGAAGTGTTGTGAGGCCAGAAATCTTCAGCAATATAGTTTACTGCACCTACTGAACCACTTCGACCTGTAACGACGCCTGGTCCTTTTGACCGAAATTCAACATGACGTCCAATCTCGCCGTTGGAGCCCATCACTGGATATTTTCCAGGTATCATTTGTTGAACAGTCAAATCATATCCCCTGTGTAGTTGAATTGCTTCCCCAAGAGTTATTTGAGGTTGAGGTGCTTGGAAATTTTCGTGCAGGGCTGATTGTATGACTGACTTCGCCTGCTCCACCGCCGCGCGACGGAGGCCACGCGCTTCTTCCACACGCTGTGCCAATGCATCCACACGCGCGAGGATGTCGGGTATCTGAGATAGAGGTGCTGGAAGTGGTGGCAAATCTTTTACGCTCCCGTCTTGTCTTGCGCGGACAGCACCAACAAATTTGCCAATTGCTGATTGAATCTCCTTGTCTGGCTCGGGAATTTGAATCGTCATCAACTTGCGACCGTTAACGTTGGGTTGCGCCGAACCTTCTTTTTCGTCAACAATCTGGAACCAATAACTGTCCGATTGAAAAAACGAAACAAGATATTGAGAATACACTCGTTCTTTTGGTCGAATGCGAATCAAGTATGATGCAAAGACTGCATAAGGCACTTGATGGACAAGAAAAGTCTTTCCTGTTGTCGCACCAGTTCTTGCAAACAGAATATCATCAGGGTGTAGCAAATACTTCTCTGGCTTCTCACACTGACAATATGGTACCGTGTTCCAGTTGATACCGCCATCTTTCAAATCAGTGATACGAACTAACTTTGGTCCAACTTCTTCACTGACTGCGCTGGCAGTGAAGCCATATTGTGATTCCTCCGCGAGTTCAGAAAGCGAAACGCTAGGACATCCACTCTTTGTGAGCGTTTCAAATACAAGCGAGGATGCAATTCTTACCATCATTTCAGCGTTCGTTTGTCTAAACGAGAGCTTTATCATCACGCGCCTGCTTTCAACGCGTCCACAATCTCCGCCATTATTTCCACGATTCGTTTTTCTTTCGCCGTGATGTCCGCCGCTAATTTTTCGGGCGGCATATGTTCGAAATCTTCCGCGCGGTTTGGATTCTTGCTGTCGAGGTTGTAATTGCTCGCGGCAACATCCGCAGCGGCAACAAGCCAACTGTGAGCAGTCGCTTCGCGTTTGTCCCAAAGCGCGGCACACTCGGCAAACTCCGCGTCTTGCATCGGCGCGGTCTTGGTGTAATTCCTGCGTCCCTCGGGCAACGGCAATTCGTAATACCAAATGCTTGTCGTCGGACCTGGTTTGTCGAAGAAAAGCAAATTCGTCGGGATGCTCGTGTACGGCGCAAAGACGCCGTTCGGCAAACGTACAATCGTATGCAGGTTGAAATCGTTCAGCAATTGCTCTTTCACGCGCGCGGCAACGCCATCGCCAAAGAGCGTCCCGTTCGGCACAACCATTCCACAACGTCCGCCCTCTTTGAGCGAGCGCATAATAAATTGCATAAAGAGAAGCGCGGTCTCGTTCGTGCGCGTCGCTTCGGGGAAATTCAATTGAATACCGCGCTCTTCCTCGCCGCCGAAAGGTGGATTCGTCACGATTACGTTTACGCGATCTTTTTCGGTAATCTCGCGCAGTGGATTCTTGAGCGCGTTGTCGCGGCGCAAGTTCGGTCGATCAACGCCGTGCAAAAGCAGATTCATCATTCCCAGGAGGAATGGCATCGGTTTCTTTTCGACGCCGTAGAGCGTTGCGCTTTGCAACGTTTCGCGATCCTCGACGGTGCGCTGTTGTTGTTCGAGAAAATTATACGCCTCGACCAAAAAACCGCCTGTGCCGCACGCGGGATCGAGAATCTTGTCGCCCAGTTTCGGCTTGACGCGCTCGACGATGAAACGCACGACGGGACGCGGCGTGTAGAATTCGCCCGAATCGCCCGCCGCGTCGCGCATCTCTTTCAGCATCGATTCGTAGAGATGGCTCAGCGTGTGAATGTCGTCGCTCGAATTGAAATTGATTTTGCCGACGAGGTTCACGACATCGCGCAGGAGAAAACCCGAGAGGAATCGATTGAACGTTTCTTTGAAAACATCCGCGATGGTTTGCCGTTCGTCCGTGCCGTTCAGCGCGCGGAGCTTCGGAAAGAGGTCGTCGTTGACAAACTTGATGAGGTCCTCGCCCGTGCGTCCCTTGTTCTCATCCGCCGCCCAATCGCGCCAGCGAAATCCTTTTGGAATTACGGGCTTGTACGCTTCGCCACGCAAGATCGCTTCTTGTTCGCGCCGCAGTTCAAGGTCATCATACGATTTGAGAAAGAGCACCCAGGAAAGTTGCGGCAAGCGGTCGAGGTCGCCATTCAATCCCGCGTCCTTGCGCATAATGTCGCGCGCGGATTTGATGACGGAGGAGAGTTGCGATTTCGTGGTTGTTGCAGGAACTGTAGGGGCAACCCACTGTGGTTGCCCAGGACGATCACGTAGGGTCTTCTCGTCCTTGCGCGTACGTTTGATTATTATCGGTGCAGATTTCTTGATCTTGGTTTTAGGCATTCGTTTTTATCCGTTTAATCCGTTTTTGTCCGTTGTCATTATTCCGCGTACAACAGTGCTTGCATCTTTTCAACCGCTTGCTTCATCTCTACCGCGCCGCCAAAGCGCGCGGCGATTTCAATCGGCGTGCCTTTGTCTTTGAGCGGCGAAATACTCAGCAACACATTCCAATCCTGTAATTCCTTGAAACCATAATCGGCGTACTTGTTCAGAATCACATCCAAGACCTCACGCGCGGCAGGCGTGTAGGCGTTGAAAAAGTTTTCGCGTTTGGATTTCAATGCTTGGGCGCGTTCCCGTCGCGTAAGCAACGGCGCGTTATACGCCGCGTGCAAAAGCAAATCGAGTGGGTCGGCATCGGACTGCTGGGTTGCCTGTGCCAATTTGCCATAGTCGATTCCGCGTTGTGCCAATTGCGCGATGATTTCGGGACGCCGCGCGGCTTGCGCCCATTCGGTTTGCAAATGCTTCGCCGATGGCATCAACCGCCGAATCTGATCGCCGACATATTGTTCATACGACATCGTCCTCAGCACGTGACCGTCGGGATCAAGCTCCATCACTTGCTCAACCGAAATCCACACCTGGACATTGTCCACATAATATTTCTGCGGCGCTTCCTTTGTCTCGTCAAATTTCGGCTGCGGCTCGGTCGGATAAGTTTCGCTCTCGCTCTCTGACGCGCCACCATCAATTTCGACTTCCTCGCTCGCGATCACTTGCCCTTGATCATCGATCGTTTCCACGCTCGGCGGTTTCTCAGGCACACCATCAAACGCGGGATCGGCAAAGAGCGCAGTTGCGCCCGTATAATCAATGATTGTGAACCACAGTTTGTCAAATTCTTCACGCACACGTGTGCCGCGTCCGATGATTTGCTTGAAATCCACCATCGACGCGATGGGCTTGAACAGCACGACGTTCTTGCACGTCGGCGCATCCACGCCTGTCGTCAGCATTTGCGAAGTGGTTAGAATAACAGGCGCTTTCTTTTCGGGGTCTTGGAAATCGTCGAGGTGTCCGCGTCCGATGGAACCTTCGTCAGAAACAACACGCGCGACATAGTGAGGGTATTCCTTCACCAGGTCGGAGTTCTCTTGCGCGAGCGCAAGGCGCATGTCTTCCGCGTGCTCTTGATCGACGCAAAAGACAATCGTCTTTGCCATTGGATCGGTACTGCGGAGAAACTGGGTGAGATGTTTGGCAACGGCTTGCGTGCGCGCAAGAATCGAAATCAATCGCTCATACTCTTTTGTGCCGTACAAGCCATCAGGAATTTCTCTTCCAAAGCGATCACGTTCCCCAGGCGCGGGTCGCCATCCCGTCGCGTCCACATTCGGCACGACGCGCTGGACGCGGTACGGCGCGAGAAAACCATCGTCAATTCCTGTTTTCAAACTGTAGGTATAAATCGGATCGCCGAAATAATTGTAGGTGTCAATGTTGGCGGTGCGCTTGGGCGTGGCGGTCATGCCAATCTGCGTTGCAGGCTCAAAGTATTCGAGGATTGCCCGCCAGTTGCTTTCGTCTTTCGCGCTACCGCGATGACATTCGTCGACGATAATCAAATCAAAGAAATCAGGCGGGTATTGGCGATAAAGACCAGGGGCATTCTCGCGGTCGGCAATCGCTTGATAGATCGCAAAATAGAACTCGCGACTCTTGACCACATTCGTTTGAATCTTGGTGGCGGCTTCGCCCAGCGGCGCAAATTCGTGCTCTTTGGCATAGTCCACCAAGATATTTCTGTCTGCGAGATAGAGGATTTTCGTCTTGCGTCTTGACTTGAGCAGTTTCCACACAATTTGAAACGCGACAAAAGTTTTGCCTGTACCTGTTGCCATCGTGAGCAAAATGCGCTTTTGCCCTTTGATCACCGCCTGCACCGTGCGATTGATCGCGATTTCTTGATAATAGCGCGGCTGTTTTCCACCCACCTCGCGATAAAATGGGGTGAGTACGTCATCCGCATCGTGCGCGTTGTCTAGACCGATCTCGCCTCGGACGCGTTGCCACAATTCCTCGGGCGAAGGAAACCCTTCCAACTTTTGTTCCTTGCCTGTGATGTAATCGTGCTCAACGATGCCCTTCCCATTCGTCGAGTAAGCAAAGCGATAGCCCAGAATTTCGGCATAGTCCATGGCTTGCTGAAGACCATCGCCAGGATTCTTGTATTCCGCTTTGGCTTCGACAACCGCGATCGGGAAATCGGGGCGATAGCGCAGAATGTAATCCGCGCGCTTGCCAGGTTTGCGCGTATGGCTGGCTCCAACTGGAATGATCCGCCCATCCGTGAACGTGACTTGCTCGCGGATTTGCTCATCGCTCCAACCCGCCGTATGCAATTTAGGCACAACATAGGTTCGGCACGTGTCGGCTTCAGTCATCGAACCCCTTTTGTCAATTTTCACCCGCAGTGGGCCGGGTGTTTTCACCCACACTGTGCCGG
>VFSW01000731.1_pt1 | contig 48679 bp, 26 predicted proteins | sample 5358111 | NCBI WGS metagenome assembly VFSW01 (sample SAMN11554181, study PRJNA540505) | mine drainage metagenome | isolation source: sediment from site ElyBrook_90M | place: USA: Ely Copper Mine, Vershire, VT | collected 2017 | reverse complement strand
TTTTCCATGCAGCCAGGTCCTCCAGTTTGAGTTGAGCACAGACTGCCTCCATGAAGTGACGAAGAGCGAGCGGGGGAGCCTAGTGCGTACAGTGACCAGTGTTCCTTTGCCCGGAGAGCTTTGGATGCGTAAGGTGGCAGCGATGTCGTCCGCACGCTGCCGCATGCCGCGAAGTCCAAAGCCTGAAGCGTCATTTGCCGGATTGAAGCCTGCGCCGTCGTCGCGCACGGCCAGCTTGAGCGATGGACGGCCAAAGGTAAGTTGAAGGTGAATGTGCCGAGGATGCGCGTGACGGACGGCGTTCGCGATTGCCTCCTGGCCGATGCGAAAGAGTGAATCGCTGATTTTGAGAGGGAGCGGGCGCGGCACGCCGCGCACAGACATCGTCACGAGAATCGATCCTTTCTGGACAACCATCTGAGCGGCTTGTTCGAGCGCCTTTGCCAGGCCCAGCTTTTCCAGGTTGTAGGGCCGCAGGGCGGCGATGTTGCGCCGCGACTCGGTGTGAAGGAACCGGACGAGATCGAGCGTGGAGTGCAATTGCTCGCGCATGGGACTGCCGGGCAAGGCTTCTTCACAGAGCCCTTCAATCTGAAATGCAAGTCCGGCAAAACTCTGCGACAGCGTGTCATGCATGTCGAGGGCGAGGCGCTCGCGCTCTTCGATGACCGCGCGAAGCCGTGCGCGCTTCATTGAGGCGTATCCCATCTGCAAAAGAAAGGAGAGAGCCAGTAGAGCAACGATGGATTCGGCGATGTGTTGCTTGTTCCACCACGGTGGAGGCTCGAGGACTTCGACATCTTCGACGGAGCGGAGCAACATGGCGAATGGAATCTGATCCCGCGTATATCTGCGATCGGCGACACAGATGCCGCGAAGCCGGATCAGGCTTCCGACGGCGAGCGCGGGCGTCGTAGCTGCCGGGCTGGGATTCTCTGCAATGGCCTCGAAGGATTGACTGCCGGAGCTGAGTCTGAGAACGATGGAATGGAGATCGGTCTGTTTTTCTGATTCCAACCGCCCTTCGGTTTCAATGAACTGAGCATCGAAGGACCCGGAGGCTGCCTGTGCCGCATTCACAGCGACAGGGGGAACAGAAGCGTGGGACCAGAGCCTCTTGATGGTTGCGCTGCGGAGGACGGAGCTGAAGCCGTGTAACTCAGCGTCTCCTGTGGCTTCGACCGCATCGCCAATCTGGATGGGCTCATTGAGCTGGGCGTGAGGAATGGCGATGCCGCCCGAAGCATCCTGCACATAGAGCACAGGAGAGACAAGTGTGACGACCCCTTCGAGGGTGACATGAGATGTGGCATTGGGCGAGAGAAGGCGGAGGCTTGAGATTGGCGCGGCGTGCAGGTCGGTGCGATGCCGGCTCAACTCGCGACGCATTGGGGCGGTGTCGCGCCGGTAAGCCGCCAGATCTGTGATGGCAGGCACGAGCGGAGGTTCCTCCGGCGCGGCAGGCGGCTGCGAGCCGATGATCGCTTTGAGGTCGGCTTGTGTGGCCGGACGTACGCTGATGTTGCGCCAGACGGCGCCGGTGGAGTAGGACTGCAGGCCAAACCGGCCTTCCTGAATGCATTGCGGGTCGTTGACCGAAGCGATGACGGTCTCGCCATCCGGCGCGGTGGCGCTGGCGGCGATGGTGCATCCGTACGCAATCATCCTCAGGTGGTACCAGGTGCTGGTGATGACTCCGGTATGAAAGGGAATGGCGCGAAACTCGTGCCAGCCGTAATCCGCGCGGCCAAGAATGAGTGTGTCGTCGAGGTCGCGCAGGCCGGCAAAGTAGCCATGGTAGGAGTCGACGCCGACCTCTTCCTGCGAGGCGCGCAACACGAAGCCTGCATCTCCGGTTTCGCCCAGCAACTGCACGTCACCCTCGACGACGTAGTTGCGCCAGCGCAGATATCCGTTCATCAGCTTGGCGCCGCGGTCATCGGCGATGTTCTGCATTTCACCGTTGACGACCTGCCATGTACCGCCGAAAGCCTGCCAGCTTTTGCGGTAGAGCTCGCCTGTACCGCGAGCGAAGTTGTCGTGAAAGTAGGGTGTCCGCTCCACCCAGGACGCATAAAGGATCCAGCCCGCAGCGACGGCGAGAAGGAGCAGGAGCGCAACGATGCCTGATGCAGTGAGCCAGCGCATGCGGCGGAACGGACGGAAGAGCGGCAGGGTCATGGCTTGAACCATGCGAGGTCAAGGGTCTGCGTGACGGGAGCGGAGTCGATGGTGTCACGCGTCACTAATTGCGGAGGCACGACGACGTACTGTGCGTGGTTGCTGCCGGAGATTTCCTGAGCCATCAGCGTCATTGCGTCTTGTCCCATCTGGAAGGTGTTCTGAACGATGACCGAGTCGATCTCTCCAGTCCGAATGGGAGCAAGAATGTTTTGGTCAAAACCGATGAGAGGAGTGGCGAGAGTGCGATTGAATTCCGTGAGGGCGTAGAAAGCCCCACGCGTCGATGCCTCAGTCAACGCGACAATCGCGTCTACGTGCTCGCCATCGACGAGCAGCTTTTCCGCAACCTGTTGTTCCTGCGACACAGTCGGCAAGGCCAGGCTGCGAAAGACCACGCGAATCCCCGGGAATTGGTCGGCAAGCGTCCTCTCAAGGCTGCGTTCGCGTTCCACAGTGCTGGTGAGTTGGGGGCTGATGCCAAGGATGGCAATGTCTCCCTTGCCGCCAAGGCGAGCACCGACGCGCTGCGCGGCCATCTGTCCGCCGAGCTTTTCGTCATTGAGGACATAGGCGAGTTTCTTGCCGGGGGTAAGCCCAAGATCGGTGCCGACGACGACGACGGGAGCGCCGGCATCGAGCGCGTTCTGGACCGGAGTGCGAAGGGGGAGCGCCTCAATCGGGGAAACGATTACTCCGCTGACCTTCCGCTTGAGGCATTGATCGAGAATCTGAATCTGTCCTTGCACATCATCGTCGCGCATCGGCGCCGTCCAATAGACGAGCAGACCGTACCGCGGTGCGGTGCGTGCCGCGCCCGTGTGCTCGGCCTCCCAGAGCCAGGTGCCGCAGGTTCTGGGGATGACCGCTATGGTTGGCGGCGGGCTCTTGCAGGACGCAATTCCAAGGATGAGAGCGCCTGCAAAAACGGCGAGACCTCGCTTGCCCGCCTGCCAGAATGTGGCTTTCTGAATCGTAACTGTATTTTGATACATTGAGTTACAGGAAACCGTCTTTGGATCGAATTGGCGGAGTCCAATCCGGGAACCCCACGATTTTCTCCATAGTACACCTGTACTATGGTCACCGGACATGACCGGCGCATAGTATTGGCGTGCCTCGGAGAAGGCTCTTTCCCGTTCACTCTGCTTTAACGACGATGAGAGGGGTGGCGCTTCAAGGCAATCAAAAAAGAGGGAAAGCCCAAGGCTGGCGGGTAAACGCTTCCTGAAAAAACCCGCTCCGCTAGAAAATCATGGCCGGTCCGCTCCAGCGAGAGCCGAGCGAATGGTGGCTGAAATTGCCAGGAGGAGACAGTGAGCACTATGAGAAATCTGACCTTGCCGGTCCTACGCCGGTTGTCAAAGACCAAGGACACGAGGTGGTCGTATGGGAAGAGAACGATGCAGCTGCAGTTCTGGGCTGTGCTCTGTGTCGTCCTTGCGAGCCTTGCCGTCCCGTCGTTTGCGCAATACAGCGCCAACATTCAAGGCACAGTGCAGGATGCGAGCGGGGCAGCGGTCCATGGCGCGCATCTGCGCCTGCTGAACCGGAATACGGGTCAGAGCTTGTCGGCGGTATCGGATGCGACGGGCATCTATCGCTTTATCAGCCTGGCTCCTGGGCAGTATCAGCTGGAGGCGGATGCGACGGGATTTGCCCGCACGAGTATCGCTTTGACAATCGAAACGAACCAGACATTGGCGGTTCCGGTGACGCTGTCAGTGGCTTCCGCGAGCGCGACCGTTTCTGTGACTGGCGAGCCTCCGGTCCTCGACACAGCTGAAAGCCGGAATCAACTGACCCTGGAATCGCAGGAAATGACGGATCTGCCCCTGGCAGGCCGCAGCATGATTTCGCTGGTGACGATGGCGCCAGGCATCACCGGGCTTGGTATTGTGGCAGGCGGCTCGCCGGGATCGGCGCCGGACAACTTCTCAACGGAGACTCAGGTTGATTCCAGCGCGAATGGCCAGGGCGCAGTCGGCAATCTGTACATTGTGGACGGACTCGATGTGACCAGCGCGATTCGGCCGGGCGTCCTGAACCTGACGCCGAACCCGGATTCGGTGCAGGAGACGAGCATTCAGGTCAATACCTACACCGTAGACTATGGGCGCGCCAGCTCGATTCAAATGGCGATGACGACAAAGGCCGGCGGTGAGAAGTTCCACGGCAGCGCCAGTGACTTCTTCAATAACCAGCAACTGTGGACGCATTCGCAGTTTAATGGCGGCGTGTCGTTTGCGCCGTTCCACAGCAATAACATGTCGGGCACGATTGGCGGGCCGATCATTCCGCATCATCAGGCGTTCTTCTTCTTTGCGATTGAGCCGCTGCGCGAAGCGAGTTCAACCGGGAACGCGCTTGTGTCGTTTGAAGACCCGCAGTTTACGGCATGGGCGAAGCAGAACTATCCGAACTCTCTGGGAACCAGCATTCTTTCTCAGTATCCGGCGAAGGCGACGAACCCAACGGTTTCGCAGACGGCGGCGCAGTACTTTGGCGCGAATAATTGCGACAACACCGCGACAGGCGGAACGCAGACGGGCAATGGCGTTCCTTGCGCGCTGCCGATCTTCGACAACGGGCTCTTTAATGCGACGAGCTTCCGCAACGGCATGCAATGGAACACACGTATCGACAAGGTCTTCACAAACGATCGCGTGTACGGCAATATCTATCGCACGACATTGAGCACGGGCGGACCGGCGCTGCGTCCGCAATTCACAACCACATCGAACTTTTACACCTGGGCCTGGCAAGGCAATGAAACGCATACTTTCTCTCCGAACACGCTGAATGAGGCGGTCGTGGGCGGTATGCGCGTCGAAGGCATTTCGCCTTCGTCCGGCGACTTCAAGGTTCCGGTCATCAATGTGCAGGGCCTGGGCACGGGCTTCGGGGACGGTTTTGCGTTGGGAGACTTCATCCAACACAACTATCACTGGCGTGATGTGCTGACGCATATCCATGGTGCGCATACGCTGAAGGCAGGGTTTGAGGGCTGGATGGGCGATGACGTGGAGCTTTTTCAGGGACCATATGATCTGCCGACCTTCTATTTCACGAGCATGCTGAACCTGGTGCAGGACGCGCCCTACAACGAGACCGGAGTGATGTATAACCCTGTGACCGGCCAGCATGTGGAGTGGAACTGGAACGCGGCGAGCCGGACCTACGGGATGTTTATGGAAGACACCTGGAAGGCCAGGAAGAACCTCACGATCAATTATGGCGTGCGCTGGGATGATTTCGGCAACCCGTATTCGCGCAGCGCCCTGACGATCTTCGGCAACTTCTACATGGGTTCTGGTTCGTCTGTGAACGATCAGATTGCGAACGGCTACGTGCGGCCGACGAACCACGCGCTGAATCACTCCATCACGGACATTTTCAGTCCTCGCGCCGGAGTGGCGTGGGATATCGCCGGCGACAGCAAATGGGTCTTGCACGGCGGAGCAGGCATCTTCCACAACTGGCCGACCATGGCGAATGTGCAGGAGCAGTATCGCGGCAATCCTCCAGGGCCAATTAACCCAACCTTCTATGCAGGTACGGCGCATGCTCCGTTGTTTGGACTGGGCACGACAAACACACCACCGTTTGGCTACACCTATCCCACGCTGACACCTGCGCCCCTCAATGCTCAAGGAGGCATCACTGGGCTGCAGTTCGGGATTGGCGCCATCGACCCGAACTTGAAGACGCCTGTTACCTATATCTACTCGGCGCAACTTGAGCATCCGCTGACGCACAACTTTGTGACGAGCATCGGCTACTCGGGTTCGCGTGCAACACGGCAACTGTCGGGCGGAGGTCAGGTGTACAGCGTCAGTTATGGAGTGGATATCAACAGCTACCCCGGCGATCTGATCCAGAACCACAAGACCGTTCCGACGCGACTGAATCAGAGTTTCGGCGCGATCTATGACACGAAGAACGACCGGCACTCGAGCTTCGATGCGTTCATCGCCGATGTTCGAGGACGCTTTGCCGGAACGGGCTTCGTTGATCTCTCGTACACGCGCTCTGTTTCAAAGGACGACACCCAGGTCTATCCAACCTGGACGAATCCTGGCAACTACTTTTCGCCGTCGAATTGGGATTCGCCGAATCGACTGTCTGCAACCTTCAACTACAACCTGAAAGGCCTGAACCATGGTGCGGGCTTTGTGGGCCGTGCTACCGGAGGCTGGGGTGTGAGCGGAACGGTTGTCTCGCAGTCTGGATATCCGTTCACCGTGGCCAACTACAACCCGTTTATTCCTGTCTGCGCGACGATGCCCTGCGCGCCGGGTGCAACATGGATTGGCAACAGCGGCGGCGACTATAACGCGGACGGCGACAACTACGACTACCCGAATATATCCGGCTACAGCATTCCGAACAGCAGAAAGACGTGGCTGAAGGGCGTCTTTGCAGGGAATCCCAACCAGGTGGCGTCGCCAGCTTTCGGTGCCGGCGAGGGCAACGAGAAGTACAACGGCTTCCGCGGGCCAGGATTCTTTGAAACCAACGCGACGCTGTTGAAAGACACGCCAATCCGGGAGGGAGTGAACTTCCAGTTCCGTGTAGACTTCTTCAATCTCTTCCACAACACCAACCTGCAGAATCCGGATGTCAATATGACCGATGCGAACTTCGGGCGGTCGACGTCACAGTTTGAGCCTCGCTGGATTCAGCTTGGCGCAAGCGTGTCGTTCTAAGAGCACAGGCGAGCCACGCAGGCCTGCCTGCGCTTTCGCTGATCGGTGGAGCGGCCGGAGTCAATCTTCCGCTCCACTCTGTTCTCAGTGTTTCGTCTCTACAACAATCGAATTGCACTGGCGAAAAGGCATGAAAAGGGTTACTCGAAGAAGGTTTCTTTCTCTTGGGGCGGCTGCGACTGGAACAGTTGTCGCCCATCGTTCTCTAGCGAAGGCTGCGGCGGGCGCAGCTATTCCCGCGGCATCCGTGGCAATCCGGCCGTCGATTCGCACGTTTGACTACCAGCAGGTCCAGCTTCTGGAAGGCCCCATGCTCCAGCAGTTCGAGGCCAATCATGCGTTTTTTCTTGCGCTTGACAATGACAGACTGCTCAAGGCGTTTCGGCAACGTGCTGGGCTTGCTGCGCCAGGGGAAGACATGGGGGGATGGTATGACAACGATCCAGCCTTTGATGGAACCGGCAGTTTTCACGGATTTATACCAGGCCATAGCTTTGGGCAATACGTCTCTGGACTGGCGCGGGCCTATGCGGTCACGGGTTCAAAGGTGACACAGGAAAAGGTGCAGCAGCTCGTGCAGGGATTTGCGCCAACGGTCTGCTCGCGTTTTTATGATGACTATCATCTGCCTGCGTACACGTATGACAAGACAAGCTGCGGGTTGATCGATGCGTATCGCTATGCCGGCGACACTCGAGCGTTGGAGGTGCACCAGGCTGCGACCGAGGCGGTGGTGCCGCACCTTCCAGAGAAGGCGCTTTCCCGTAAGGAGCAGTTCGCGCGGCCACACAAGGACGTGGCTTACTGCTGGGATGAGACTTATACGCTGCCTGAGAATCTGTTTCTTGCCTACCGCCTCAGGGGTAACTCGCGTTATCGCGATCTGGCGATCCGGTTTATCGAAGATGACCTGTACTTTGACCCGCTCGCGCGCGGAGAGAATGTGTTGCCGGGGGAACATGCGTACAGCCATGTGAACGCATTCAGTTCGGCGATGCAGGCCTATCTTGTGCTCGGCACGGAGAAGCATCTGAGGGCTGCGAAGAACGGATTTGAGTTTCTGCGTACGACCCAGAGCTTCGCCACAGGTGGGTGGGGGCCCGACGAGCTCTTCCGCAAACCGGGGAGCGGCGAGATTGGAACAAGTCTGACGAAGTCACATGCAAGCTTTGAGACGCCGTGCGGCGCATACGGTCACTTCAAGATTGGCCGATACCTGCTCTCTGTTACGGGCGACAGCCTCTACGGAGACAGCATGGAGAGCATGCTCTACAACACGATTCTGGGCGCGAAGGCACTTAAGCCTGACGGCTCGAGCTTCTACTATTCCGACTACAATATGGCGGCGCACAAGGGCTACCATCCGGACAAGTGGCCGTGCTGTTCGGGCACGTTCCCACAGATCACAGCGGACTACGGGATCAGTTCCTACTTTCACGATGGCGACGGCATCTATGTGAATCTTTATGTGCCTTCGCGGCTCAGATGGCGCCACCACGGAGCCAACTTATCACTGACGCAGCGGACGCAGTATCCTCACGTTCCCTTTACCGAAATGGCCGTGAGCGCAGATCGCGATACGCCATTTGCCATACGGCTTCGGATTCCCACATGGGCTGGCTCAAAGACCACTCTTTCTATCAATGGAAAAAAGCTTGAACAGGAGCTGGTGCCGGGAAGGTTTGCGACAGTCAACCGAACATGGAGGGACGGTGACCGCATCGCTCTTGAATTGGCAGTGCCGCTCCAGTTGCAGGCTGTCGATCCGCAGCATCCAAATCTAGTGGCGCTCACGTATGGCTCGCTCGCTCTTTTTGCGATTCAGCCTGCCGAGGGAGCCGTGCGGCGCTCCGATCTTCTGGGTGCGCGGCAACTGGCGGCTGGATCTCAGGACTGGGAGACGACAACCGACGCCGGCAGGTTGGCGTTCAAGCCTTTTGCTGGCATCGATGCAGAACGCTACCGGCTCTATCATGAAGTGGTAGGCTGAAGCCCAGAACGGAGCGGAAGTGATTGCACGGCCCGCTCCGTCGAATCTCGGGAAATGGAATCATGACTTGTATGGGCAGAGGCGGAGCAATGGCGGCAATGCTTGTGTTGTCGGCTTTGTTGAGGGGCGCGCATCTGCCGGTCGCATGGGGGCAGGAGAGCGTCACTTCGGCCAGCCAGGTCATCGACGCTCTACGAGCCGGTCGCAGCGCGGATGCACTGCGCATGTGCGGTGAGCTGCTTCGCGCAGACCCGCAGTCCTACAAGCTGTGGACCCTGCGGGCGATGGCGCTTGACCAGGCGCACCAGTCCAAAGAAGCTATTGCATCCTATCAGCACGCGCTTCGCCTTGCACCCGACTATCTTCCCGCATTGCAGGGCGCTGCACAGTCCTATTACAGGGAGCAGTCCGTAGAAGCCATTCCGCTGCTGGGCAGGATTCTGGCGGCACAACCATCAAACCCCACGGCCCATGCGATGCTGGCAGCTCTGGAGTATCGCAAGGGGGAGTTCGGATCTGCGGCGGAAGATTTCGGCGCGGCGCAATCGATTCTTGGATTTCAACCGGCTGCTCTCATGGAGTACGCCATTTGCCTTGCGCATCTGAACCGGCTTCCGGAAGCGATTGCGACATTCCAGAGGGTCCTGGATCTGCGGCCTGCGGATGAGGCGGCGCGCTATGACCTTGCGTTGGTCCAATGGCATGCGCAGGCGAGCAGCGATGCTCTTGCCACTTTGCAGCCACTGCTCGATTCGGGGGCAGGTGACGCGCGGGCGCTTCGTTTAGCTGCGGCCATTCACGAAGCCAACAACGAAACGCCACAGGCAGTGGAACTCCTGCGCAAGGCAATCGCCAGCGACCCGAACGATGCGACCAACTATGTCGAATTCGCCAATCTCTCTTCCCGACACGGCTCCTACCGGGTTGGAATTGATATCGTCGATCTTGGCTTGAAACAGCTTCCCAACTCAGCTTCGCTTTATATGGCGCGCGGTGTCCTCTATGGGCAAAATAGCGAGTTCGATAAGGCCATCAACGATTTTGAGCGCGCCCGTACGCTTGATCCTCTCCACACCATGGCCGCTACCGCGGAGGGCATCGCGCAGTCTCAGCGGCAACATCACGAGGCTGCCCTCACGGACTTCCGTCGCCAGGTGAAGGAGCACCCGGACGATGCGTACGGCTATTACTTGTTGGCCGAGGCGCTCTCCTGGTCACCACCGGATGCAAATCCGGCTGACACACAGAAGGCAACCGGCGAAGCGATTGATGCTGCAAAAAAGGCGACAGAGCTGAATCCTCATCTTGTGCAGGCGTATGACCTGCTGGGTTCGCTCTATCTGCAGACTGATCAGAAGGAGCCGGCTATCAAGGCGTGCCGGTCGGCGCTGGCGATGGACGCAAAAGATCAGCAGGCGACGTATACGCTTATTCTGGCATTGCGCAAAACCGGAGACCGGCAGGAGCTGAACGCATTGGTGAAGCGGCTCACAGAACTGCGCAAAGAAGAAGGCGATCAGAACACCAGGCAATTCCGCTACGGCCAGCTCATTGAGGGACAGGGGAACTGAGAGACATCCCGGTTCTGCTGCGGGGTAACAGGACAGCGATGGTACAGATCGCGCTTCAACGTGCAGATTGGTGCAGTGGTTGAGGCAACATAGGAATACCTGAGAGGAGTCAGTCCATGCAACGCACGCTATCACGTCGCAGATTTATTGCATCCGCCGCCGCAGCATCCGTGCTTCCGGCAACGGTGGGACACGCTGGTGTTCCTTTGAGCAGCGCGCTCGGATTCTCAGGAGATGAACGAACGGCGGCCCCTGAGGGATCAACATGGGATAAGGCTGGTGTGATCGATCTGACCCATTCCCCTTTTGCGAAGTTGAAGACGGTTCCGGTGCGGGCCGTAACGATCGAGGATGGCTTCTGGGCGAAGCGTCGAGCAACCAATATCAACTCCAGCATTCCAAGCATGCATGATGAGCTGGTTGCGCATGGACGCATGAACAACTTCCTGCGCCTTGAGGGGAAGTCCTCTGCGTCTCAGACAGGCCCTGTATACTCGGATTCCGATATCTATAAATGGACCGAAGCCGTGGGCTTTAGTTTGCAGGCAGCGGATCATCCGGAACTGCGCAAGACGACGGAGACGATGATTCAGGAGGTTGTGGCCGCGCAGGAGCCGAGCGGGTATCTCAACACATATTATGTCGGCGATCGCAAGCCCCTGCGCATGCTCTATCCCACGCAGGAGACGGGCCACGAACTCTATAACATCGGTCATTTGCTGCAAGGTGCGATAGCGTACTATCGCGCAACCGGAGACCGTACTCTGCTGGATGCAGGAACCCGCTTCCTCGATCAGTTCCTGATTCCAGGGTATGGACCGGGCAAAGATCAAAAGGGCATTGTTGCGGGACATCCTGAGATTGAGATGGCGTTGGTTGAGTTGTATCGCACCACGGGCAAGCGGGAGTACGTGGATCTTGCTGGCTATATCCTGCATGGCGACGACCGCATTCCGCTTACCGTCGGGCAAATCACGTATATGTTCTGCGGCATCCCATTTACCTCACGCACGAGGCTGGAAGGGCACGCAGTCCGCGCCATGTATGCGTGCTGTGGTGCAACGGACTACTATCTCGAAACCGGTGATGCCGAATACTGGAAGACGCTGAATCATCTATGGGCGGATCTGACGGAACATCAATTGTACGTTACGGGCGGTGTGGGCGCGCGCGAGGCTGGTGAAGCATTTGGCGATGCGTACGAGCTGCCGAATGCGCGAGCCTATGGCGAGAGCTGCGCGGCAATCGGCAACATGATGTGGAACTGGCGCATGCTGGCAGCCTCTGGCGAAGCCCGGTTTGCCGATGTGATGGAGCGCGCGCTCTACAACGGCATCAACTCCGGCATGTCGCTGGACGGAACGACGTATTGTTATCGAAATCCGCTGGCCTTCGATCCCTCGGGCGACTCCAGGGACCGCCACTCTCCGGATGGGCATATTCGCAACCCGTGGTATGACACCACGTGCTGCCCACCCAACCTGGAACGTACGTTTGCTTCGCTGCCAGGCTATTTTTACAGCACAAGCGAGAACGGCGTGTACGTGCATCTCTATGACAATTCGAAGATGAACTGGCAACTTCAAGACGGCAAGAGACTGCAGATTGAGCAGACGACGAACTATCCGTGGGAGGGTGACGTGAAACTCACGGTGAGCCCGTCGGTGCCGGCTGAGTTTGCCGTTTATGTGCGCATTCCTGGCTGGTCGGCAAAGAATAGCGTGAAGGTGAACGGCAAGCAGATGGAAGGCGCAGAACCAGGACAGTACTTTGCGATTCGCCGCGAGTGGTCTGGCAATGACGTGATTGAACTCAGCTTCGATATGGCCACGCAGTTGCTCAAGGCGAATCCAGCGGTGGTTGAGGATCATGGAAGGATAGCTTTCCAGCGCGGCCCGCTGGTCTACTGCATGGAGCACTTGGATCAGGCCGATCAGCAGTACGGTATGAACCTGACGTATTTCAGCACCCATCTGGGCGTTGAGACATCCGCGCGCTTTGAGCCGGGTCTTCTGGATGGTGTAATGGTGCTGGAGCATCCTGGCTCACTCAGCCACCCAGTGCACGCAGAAGGCTTATATTATTCGGCCAGCAAGGCGGAGAGGCTGCAAGAATCTCCCACGACTCTCAAGTTGATCCCCTATTACGCATGGGCGAATCGCGGACCCGCCGGGATGCAGGTTTGGATCCCTTACAAGAATGCGTAAGGATGTTGAATGGTCGACAGTAGGCGGCATCGACCGGGGCTGTGTCGATACGCATTGACTTGATGTTCCATCCAGAGCTGAAGCGACATGCGTCGATCAGAGGATGTGCACCTGCGCCGTGAAGCCGTGTGCGGGACTCTACTTTTTGAAGCCGTGCGGCGCGGCCGGCTGCCTTGCCGCTTTTGTGCTAACCTCACACATAATCCTGCGGTCGATCGGGCCAGGGATTCACGCTGAACCGGTCGCATCCTAGACTTTGGAAGAATGAGCGCCGAATGGGGTGGCGCTCAGGGGAGGCGCAGGCTCCCACGGACATATCCATCGCAAGATAGTCCATGTGAGGAAGTCTATGAAGGGACCTGCTTCCGGTGTGCATAAGCCTTCTTTGCCGCTGTATTCTCTGGCGAATCAGCAGGCAGCTTCCAACCACACCCCGCGGCGTATTAATCGCAATCTGATTTTTAACCAGATCCGCATCCGCCAACCGATCTCGCGCGCAGAGCTTGCGCGCATTTCCGGTCTGCAAAGAAGCACGGTATCGCTGGTTGTGGATGAACTGCTTGCAGACTCGTGGATTGTAGAGAGCGCGGCTGCGATGCCTGGGCGTGGAAGACCGCCCATGTCTCTCACTGTGAATGTGCAGCGTTCTGTGCTTGCAATGGACGTGCATCCTGCACGTATCACTCTGGCCGTTGTAGACCTTGGCGGAACGGTCATGGACCCCGAAGTTCTGGAGTTCGATGAGGCTTCGCCAGCTGTTTTGCGAGCGCTGGTCTCTGTGACCCGGAAGATGATAGCGCGGCGATCCGACCTCTTCTTCGGCGGCGTCGGGATCGGTCTTCCCGGGAGGCTTACTTCTGCACCGTATTCGGCAACGAAGAGCAAGGCGATATTTGCGCCGAATGTCGCTTGGCCAATCGAGACGATCCACTCGCGCATTCAGAAGGCTACGGGACTTCCGGTCGTTGCGGATAACGTCGCGAACGCGTGCGCACTTTCAGCAGTGTGGTTTGGCGACAGTGATGCGTCGCGAGATCTGGTGGTGGTAAATGTCTCGGAGGGAATCGGAACGGGAATTTTCGCGAACGGCGGCCTGCTGCGAGGCGAAGGGGGGAGCGCAGGCGAGTTTGGTCACGTGCAGATGGACCCTAATGGTTTGCCGTGCGGTTGCGGCAGTCGTGGATGCTGGGAGACAATCGCTTCCAATCGCGCAGCACTGCGCTATTATCAAGAAGCTTCGGGCAAGGCCGTTCCAAGTTACGAGAGACTGCTGGAGTTGACGCGCGGAGGCGATGCCGATGCGAAGGCTGCATTGAATCGGCAATGCGAAGAGATTGGCAGGGGACTGCACATGATTTCCAATGCTCTATCCCCGGCCGAGATTGTTGTGGTGGGCGACATCACAGCCAATTGGGAGATTGCGGGCTCCATTCTTCAGCAATCGATGATCAGGAAGCCGACGATTCATGCTCCCAGAATTCGTCCGGCGATTGAGGGCACCAAGGCGCGACTTCGCAGTGCAGTGGCTCTCGTAATGGAAGGCAAGCATCTTTAGCTGCAACCTTCTCATTTCGATGCGGAGCTGGTGCAACGGGCAGGCGCACCAATTACGGAAATTTACAACTTCGTGCACCCGGCGCAAATTGCAGATAGGCGTCCTGGGAGATCAACGAATACCGCGCGCAGTCCTATTGCCCAGACTTTGTGAAGCCGATCCTGGCGATCATTGGTGCAATTTCATCATTCGCCATAAAGGATTTCCAGATCAAGCCGGTACGATAATTTTCAATCATGACTGCCATGGGCGCCTGGTTGAGGCCCATTGTGATCCCCGAGTACCAGTTGCGCTGCAGATTGAAGGCGTCGCGGAAGCCGTAAATGTCCCAGACTTGCGCACCTAGGTCACGATAGAAGTGGTGAATTGCCTCCATCGATAGCTGAGGCGTGTAGGGCATCGCGCTCACAGCGCCGGTTGGTGCGAGAGTTCCATCGTCGAGTTGAGCCGTCGGTTCGTAGGGAACATATCCATCCGGGCCGTCCACCGCGGTCAGGCCCCAATCGTTCTCGCCATAGCCCTTCCAATGGTTCTCGTTTCGCACGCAGTATGCGTGGTTAATCTGCGCCTGAGCGCGGTTGTTTTCAAAGTAGTTGGTGTACTTGTCGCGGAGCCCGTGGGGATCGAAGCCCATGAACGAATAGTCGGTAAAGAAAAGAGGGCCGCCTGTGGCGCCACCCACATCGAGTTTGATCCCGAAGTACGATTGGCCGTTCGCATATGTGCCGTGAATGCCTTCTGCTGCAAAGCCTGAGTAGAAGTCGCGGCCTGGAATGCCATGCGTGGGCGACGCAATAGCCTCCAGATAGGTGATCATCACTTCGTTCCATCCCGTCAGGCGATTGGCGATGTAGAACGAGTACTCGGGCGACCAATGCCAGTACAGCGCGTCATGGGAAGGCATAGAGGTAAACCAGTTCCATTCAACTCCCTCCCAAAGGGTGGAAATGCGCTGGTACAACTCCTGCCCCTCTGCGCCATCGTTTTTGAAGTACTGGCGCGCAGTCAGCAGTCCTTCCATCAAAAAGGAAGTCTCTACAAGGTCGGCGCCATTGTCGTACATATCGAAGACTGGAAGCCGCCGTCCGGTGCTTCCGCTGAGAAAGTGAGGCCAGGCTCCGTGGTAGCGGTCGGCACGCTCGAGAAACTGAGTGATGCGCAGCAGCCGATCCATGCCCTGCGCATGGGAAATAAAGCCATGGTCGGCGCCAACCACGATGGTCATAATTCCAAAGCCGCTGGCACCAAGCGCGATGATATCGTCATCCCCGGGCGTATTTTCGCGTGTCATGCCGGAGTGCGGCTCGGCTGCCTCCCAATAGTAGCGAAAGGATGCTTCCTGCACCATCGTGAGGAGTTCATCATCGGTCATCGGATGTGTTGACGCGGTGGCCGCTATGGATGGCGGCGATTCAATGAGCGCCGATGTCCGGGCGGTGACCCGGTAAGAAGCGGTGAAGTGAGGATTGCCCACGTAGTCGCAGAAGCGGTTCACGCCGGGTCGCTGCACACCGACGGGCCGATAGTCGCCGCCGTTGACGGAACGGTAGATGACATACTGCGCGAGGTTTGGATCACCCACTGCCGCCCAGGTCAGGTCAACGTGGCGCTCGTAGCCCTTGGCGCGCAGCTCCTTCGGTGCAGGCAGGGCCACATGCGGAATGCCGTCGTCTTCGATTCGGATGTCGTCGAGGAAGAGCGTATGGCGAGCGCCATCTGCGGCGCCCTGCGAGAAGACGAGGGTATTGACTCGATGCGGATCGAAAGAGTGGAGCGATGCGGTGCGGAAGGCGTCAAGCGGAATCCGCACGCGCATCCACTTTCCGGGCGGAAGTTCGCCCGCGTAAACGGCGAGGTCGATTGGGGCGCTGAAACTGCGATCGACGGCGCGAAGGGTGATGCGCGGCCAGTCGTCTTTATGGATGCCATTCGGTGCATAGGCCCAGATCCACAGGTACTTTCCAGGAAAATCAATGGTCCGATTACGCCACTCGTAGAGCCGCACCTCAGCCGACCAGCCACCGTTCGGTCTTGAGGTCCAATCAAGCACCAGGGCATTGGGTGCGCTGATGAAGGTAGATGTTTCGACCGGCAGTTTGTCGCCCACGAGTTTCAGATCGCTGGGATCGCTGGCGCGCCCGCCGCTGTAGAAATAGTTATCCGGCGACAGGCTGTTCTCGAAAAATACCTGCTGCGAATAGTTCTGATCGGCCCAGGCAACTGCGCTAGATGCGGGCGCTATGGCGGCGACAAGAGCGAGTGCAATGGCGAGCCGCCGTACTGCGAATGCAAGAGTCATCTGAAGCTCCATGGGGGCGAGGCGATCTGCGTGTTTCCGATTGTGAGGATGCGGTCACGCAAGTTCAAGGTGAAATCCCTCGGCAGGCGCGGAAAACATTTCTTGACAGAGTTCGTGGCCGAGTGCAATCTTAATGCGTGCACAAACGATTGCGCAAGAGGTTCTCCAGCCATTTTTCATATCGCCGTGTGCCGCTTCGGTCATGGCAGAACTCGTGATGGCCCGGTGAGGTCTACCGCAAAGGCGGCGCCCTTCGTCCGGTTCTGAACTGTCGGAGTGGATGGCTCGTGGAGAAGGCGGAGAAGTGGAGCAGCCGGGCGGGAAGGACTCGAAGCGCCACGGCGGATCCAGGGAGCTTGACCTTCAGTGGAATGAACATGCTTTTTTGGTTTCGTTGCCTGGTTGTGAGCTGTCTTGGGATGGCCGCTGGACTTTGGGCGCAGGAAGATTCTCTCAACCACGTTGTATTTGCGAACAGCATGACCTCTGATAACGACTTTTACACGGGCGCAACATCCGTTGCTCCGAGCAGTCTCGAAGCGGTCGATGGACGTCTGCCTGTGGAGACGACGACTTTTCTTTCTCCTCCGAATGCGCTTCGCATGCAATGGCGGTCAGTAGAGGGCGGAAGCTGGGATGCCGAAGTGCGCGCGATCAGCTATGACAACCGTCGCGCAGACTTTCGCGGAAGCACGCTGTCCTTCTGGTGTTTTGCCCCGAAGCCGATCGAGAAGAGGGATCTTCCGCAGGTGGAATTGCTGGACAGCGACTACGGCTTTACGGCGCCAATTCAGATGAGTCGCTACACGCGCTCCTTTGGGAAACCCCATTGGATTCAGGTGCGGATTCCCTTGCGCGAATTCGTCTCTGCATCGGTTCATCCATTTGACCCGCGGAAGTTGCACTCAGTTTTCTTTCTGCAAGGGCGGCCCGATCATGCACCGCATACTTTGATTGTGGATGAGATCAGGATTGACTCCGACCGCCCTGCGTTGCTCGGGCAAAGATCGAGTGCAAGACCTCCTCGCAGTCTTGAGGCAACGGGCTACGAGAGGCACGTCGATCTGAAGTGGGAGGCGAATGACGCTCCAGACCTCGCGTATTATCTGATCGAACGATCCATTGGCGGTGGACCTTTTCAGCCCATCGGCATTCATGAGCCTGGAATCCATCGCTACATGGATTTCATCGGAGCGCCCGACGTTCAAGCCCGTTACAGAATTGCAGCAGTTGATAAGGCATACCGCACATCCGGCTTTTCAGACTCTGTGGCCGCGGCGACACGCCTGCTTTCCGACGACGAACTGCTTACCATGGTTCAGGAAGTCTGCTTTCGCTACTACTGGGAACAGGGTTCCGACCCGGCATCTGGGATGGCCCTGGAAAGCGTGCCTGGCGATCCGAGGATTGTTGCTACAGGCGCGACTGGATTTGGCGTGATGGCAATCGCGGTGGGGATGCAACGCGGCTTCATCTCGCGCAGCCAGGGCATCGAGCGCTTGACGCGGATTGTTCATTTTCTCGGCAAAGCGGAACGGTACCACGGTGCCTGGCCGCATTTCATGAACGGAACGACGGGTCGGGCGATGCCTGTCTTTGGCATGTTTGACAATGGGGGCGACATCGTCGAGACAGCATTCCTGATGGAAGGTCTTTTGACCGCGCGCCAGTTTGCGAACGGGTCGAATGAGTCGGAGCACGCGCTCAGAAAGACCATCACGCAGCTTTGGGAGAGCGTGGAATGGGACTGGTACAGCCAGCCAGAGCCGGGCGGAGGACTGGTCTGGCACTGGTCTCCACAGTGGGCATGGCGTATCGACCATCGCCTAACTGGCTTCAACGAGACGATGGCGGCGTATCTGCTTGGCATTGCATCTCCGACGCATTCGATTCCGGCGAGCGCATACTACTCAGGATGGGCGGCCCAATCGAAGGCTGCGGCCGAATACCGGATAGGCTGGTCCGGGACATCGGACGGAGATCATTATCGCAATGGACATGTATACGAGGGCATCCAACTCAAAGTTGGTGTCGGTGATGGTGGCCCCCTATTCTTCACGCACTACTCTTTCATGGGGCCTGACCCGAGAAAGATCAACGACGCTTACACGAACTATTTCGAGAATAATCGCGCCATCGCGCTCATCAATTACAGGTATTGCCTTGAGAATCCCGACCACTTCAAGGGGTATAGCGCGGAGTCCTGGGGTCTGACGGCGAGCCTGGATCCTGAGGGCTATGATGCGCATGCTCCGAACGCCGCAAGCGATAACGGAACCATTGCTCCGACTGCGGCTCTTGCGTCGTTTCCGTACACACCTGCCGAATCCATGGCGGCGTTGAAGTATTTTTACCGAACACTGGGCGACAGGCTTTGGGGTGTCTATGGGCCACGTGATGCATTTAACATGACGGATAACTGGTTTTCGCCGGTATATCTGGGGCTGGATCAGGCTCCGATCGTCGTCATGATCGAGAATTATCGAACTGGAAAGATCTGGGACCTCTTCATGTCGAATCCAGAGATCCGTCCGATGCTTGCTGAAATTGCGCATCGACCGGAGACGGCCACAGCAGCACCGGAACCGGCAAAGTGATGCGTCGCGCAGGCGGCGGTTGCGAACCTGCAGCAGGGACATGGAAGAAGGGTTGACTGGCGAACCTTGAACGCGTGCAGATTGTAACCGAGTTCCTGAGAAAGGGATCGAACCGAAAGCAATGAGCGATTCCACAAAGCCGGTCACATTGAAGGACCTGGCGGGAGTTCTGAAACTGTCTCCCGGGACGGTTTCGAGGATCCTGAATGGGCAGGGGAGCGCCTTTCGCATTGCGGAAGCGACACAGGAGCGGGTGCTGCATGCAGCCGCGCTGTATGGATACAGCCCGAACACAGTGGCGCAAAGCCTTAGGCGTAAAAGGACCTACACGGTTGGCGTAATAGTGCCGGAGATCAGCGAGGGGTATTCCACCGCAGTTTTGAGCGGAATTGAAGACGAACTTCTCAAAGACGGTTTCTTTTATTTTGTCGTGAGCCATCGGCATAAGCCAGAGCTCCTCGATGGGTATCCCCGCATGCTGGTGGCGCGGTCGGTGGAAGGCATCATTGCGGTGGATACACATATCGCCAAACCCCTGCCGGTGCCTCTGGTCGCCATATCCGGGCAGAATCATCCCAAGGGAAGTCTGAGCATTCATCTCAATCACGATCAAGCGGCGCATCTCGCGCTTGCTCACCTGAAAGCGCTTGGACACAAGCGCATTGCCTTTATAAAGGGACAGGCCTTCAGTTCGGACACAGTGCAGCGCTGGGGTTCGATTGTCCGCGCGGCAAAGGCCTTGGATATCAAGCTGGACCCAAGGCTCATCTTTCAGCTCGAGAGTCCGGAGCCTGGATCAGGGCCAGGTCTGGAGGTTACGCGTTCCCTGCTGAGTTCGGGTCAAACCTTCACGGCGCTCTTTGCGTTTAACGATGTGACAGCAATCGGCGCGATCCAGGCGCTGCGCGAGATTGGCCTTCGCGTGCCGAAGGATGTATCCGTGATTGGTTTCGACGATGTGTTTGCGGCATCAACGCACAGTCCGCCGCTGACCACAATCCGGCAGCCGCTGCGGGACATGGGGCAGTGTGCCGCGATCACTCTGTTGCGTCGCATCCGCGACGAAATTCCAGATCATCATCCGACCACCATCACGGTGGTTCCGCAGCTCATTGTGCGCAAATCGACAGGGATGGCTCCATCGCCCGGGCACAAAGAGCTCGATCAGTGACCGACAGTTGCAGGAGAAAGCATGATCGAATTCATTCCGGAATATAGACAGAAGCTGTTCACTACTCTCTGCGGGTTGCTTGTGTTTGGAGCGGGCCTTGCGCTTCTTGAGGAGATCGGAAGCGCACAGACTGGATTGCCCTACGCGGGAGTGACGCAGTATGAGCAGCAGGCTGCAGGGCCCTCGAATTCACAGCTTGCCTCTCCCGCGATTGAGGCGAAGGTCGATGCGCTTCTGAAGCAGATGACACTGGAAGAGAAGATCGGCCAGCTTGTGCAGTATGGAGATTCCGGTGAAGCCGGAGATACGGTGCTCGCCGATCCGGATCCGCAGCCGGGCAAGAATCCGGCGCGACATATCAAAGTCGATTCAATGGAACTGGCGGCCACGGGCAGGCTGGGCTCGATGCTCAACGTGGTAGGAGCGGCGCGGACCAACAACTTCCAGCGCGCGGCCGTGGAGAAGAGCAGGCTGCATATTCCGCTGCTGTTTGGCGCGGATATTCTTCATGGCTACCGGACGATCTACCCAATCCCGTTGGGTCTGGCTGCCACGTTCGATCCGAAGATGGTTGAGGCTGTTTCGCGTATCTCTGCCGAGGAGGCCACGACTGCCGGCGTCCGCTGGTTTTACTCGCCCATGGTGGATATCTCGCGCGATCCCCGCTGGGGGCGCACGCAGGAGGGCGCAGGCGAAGATGCCTATCTTGGGGCAGCCATGGCTCGCGCCTACATCAGGGGCTATCAAGGCAGCGATCTCTCCCATGGCGACAGCGTGGCTGCAAGCGTGAAGCACTTTGCGGCCTACGGAGCAGCCGAGGCTGGCAAAGAGTACAACACAACGGATATGTCGCTGAGCCGTCTTGAGCAGTTTTATCTGCCGCCGTATAAGGCGGCGGTCCAGGCAGGCGCGGCGACCATCATGAGTGCGTTCAACGCGCTGAATGGCGTTCCTTCTTCTGCGAATCCATTTCTGCTGCGGGACGTTTTGCGCAAACAATGGGGCTTCAATGGATTTGTGGTGAGCGATTACACGGCAGTGATGGAACTCCAGAATCACGGCATCGCGTTGGACGCAGCCACCGCAGCGCGTAAAGCATTCATGGCCGGCGTGAACATCGATATGATGTCGCACGAGTACGACACGGAGCTTCCCGGGCTGATTCGCAGCGGAAAGGTGCCCATCGCGGCGGTCGATGAGGCGGTGCGCGAGGTGTTGCGGGTCAAGTTCGCCCTGGGTCTGTTCGACCATCCCTACCCGCAGAGCCCAGAGGTGACGGTCGCCGTGGCTGCACATCGGCCAATTGTCCGGCAGGCCGCAGAAGAGTCGCTGGTGCTCTTGCAGAACAAGCCCTTTGAAAACGCAGGCGCTGTTCTCCCTCTTTCCGCCGGTGCAAAAGAGATTGCACTGATAGGCCCACTCGCGGATAACTCGCAGGAGATGATTGGGGACTGGGGCAACGGAACGCGCAATCCCGATGTGATCACCGTGAAGGATGCGCTTGAATCACGAGAGAAGCAAAGTGGTGGCTCTGTCAATTATGTAAAGGGGACAGAAATCCTGAGCACATCGGAGACGGGCTTCTCTGATGCGATCGCCGCGGCCCGGAAGGCCGATGTGGTTGTGATGGCGCTGGGCGAATCGAGCGAGATGAGCGGGGAGGCGGGATCGCGCGCGCATCTGGATTTGCCGGGCAACCAGGAGCAGCTTCTGGAAGCGGTAGCGAGTACGGGGCGTCCGCTTGTGCTGCTGGTGTTTTCGGGGCGTCCGCTTGTGCTGGATTGGGCCGCCGAGCATATCCCTGCCATTCTCGAGGCATGGTTCCCCGGTACGGAGGCCGGAAATGCGATTGCAGACATCCTGTTTGGGGATGTCTCTCCGAGCGGGAAGTTGCCGATGAGCTTTCCACGCGCGGTGGGGCAGGAGCCCCTCTATTACAATTCTTTCCCCACTGGAAGACCTGAAGTGATCTCCGACGGGACAAAGTCCTCCGCCTCTGACAACCGCTTTGTCTCCCGGTATATCGATGTGTCGAACGATGCGCTATTTCCGTTTGGCTATGGACTTAGTTACACGGACTTTACTTACTCCAGCGTTCGCCTTTCGCGTCCTTTCGTACTGCTCAAGGAAGCGGAGGAACGAAGGGGCCAGAGCCTCGTTACGGCGATGGCTACGGTGAAAAACACTGGCACCCGTACCGCCACGGAAGTGGTGCAATGTTATGTGCGCAACCTGGGGGCAAGCCTTGAACAGCCAGTACGCAGTCTGCAGGGCTTCACCCGAGTCACGCTAAGACCCGGTGAATCCAAAGAAGTATCATTTCCGCTGGGGTTTGACGAGTTGTCCTTCTACTCCAATGCGGGACAAGCAGTCATTGAGGCGACGCACTACACTGTGTGGATTGGCGGAAGCTCGCTGGCCGCAGAACATGCGGACTTTGATGTGACGCCGTGATGAGAGACTGAACTTTGTTGCCCATGCGAAAGAATGCCTCATCCCCGTTCCTCAGCCGGCGGCGAGTCCTGACGGGGCTACTGAGCGGTCTGGGTGGCGCAATCCTGCCGCACCGATTGCTCTATGGAGGCGTGCCGCCTTCCTCGCAATCTGGCGCTGCTGCAGCAGGCTCGAGCGGGCCCTCCACGATTCGATTCGAGGAGGTGGCTGCGAAGTCCGGGTTGCACTTTACTACGAGAAACTCAGCGACCCCAAACAAGAATCAGATTGAGACAATGGTCGCTGGCGTTGCCCTGCTGGACTATGACGGCGACGGCTACCTCGATGTGTATCTGGTTAACGGCGCGGAGATCCCGTCACTTGAGAAGACCTCGCCCGCGTATTGGAATCGTCTTTTTCACAACAATGGCGATGGAACCTTTACCGATGTGACGGAAAAAGCCGGCGTAGCCGGCGCGGGCTATGGAATGGGCGTGGCCGTGGGCGACTATGACAACGATGGTCGGCCGGATCTGTTTCTTGCCAGCGTGACGGGCAATCAGCTCTTCCACAACAACGGCGACGGCACATTTGCCGATGTCACCGTAAGGGCGGGCGTTCGCGGTGCGATGCACAATGGCAGGAAGATGTGGTCGGTTGGGGCGGGTTGGTTTGACTACAACAGGGACGGGCTTCTGGACCTTTTTGTCGTCAACTATTGCCAGTGGGAGGTGAACAAAGACCCATATTGCGCGCTGAAAGAGGGACTTCGCGCCTACTGTCACCCGAACAAGTACGGTCCGCTCTTCAACACACTGTATCGCAACAACGGGGACGGCACGTTTACCGATGTTTCGCACGAAACTGGGATTGATGCCTTTTGGGGCAAGGGGATGAGCGTCAGCTTTGCCGATTACGATGGAGACGGCTTTCTCGACGCATTTGTTACGAACGATACGACTCCGAATTTTCTTTTTCACAACCTGGGCGGGAAGCGGTTTGAAGAAGTAGCCATCGAGGCCGGGGTTGCCTACTCTCCCGACGGCAATGCGCTCTCCAGTATGGGGTCGGATTTTCGCGACGTGAACAACGACGGGAGGCCGGATATCTGGCACACCGCCGTCGAGCACGAGGAGTTTCCCCTGTATCTAAATCAGGGCAAGGGTAACTTTCTGGACAGCACATATCCCAGCGGCCTTGGCATGCTCACCAATCACATGACGGGCTGGAGCAATGGGATCTTTGATTTCGACAACGACGGATGGAAGGATCTTTTCGTCGCGCGCGCGAATGTGATGGATAACATTCATGAGGCGATCCCTGCGGAGATTTATCCCGAGCCGAACTCCATCTTCCGCAACCTGGGCAACGGCAAGTTCGAAGAGGTGGGGAACCTGGCAGGTTCTGACTTTCAGATTCCCGGAGCGCATCGAGGCGTAGCCTTCGGCGATATTGACAATGATGGGCGGATCGATGCAGTGGTGACTGCGTTGGATGGGCAGGTCAAGCTGTTTCACAATGTGACGGAAAACGGTCATCACTGGATCCTGCTGCGGCTGGTGGGCACAAAGAGCAATCGGATGGGACTCGGTGCGCAGGTCCGACTCACGACGGACGACGGGCGCACGCAATGGAATCAGGCCACGACGGCAGTGGGCTATGCGTGCTCCAGCGATCCGCGCGTTCACTTTGGGCTTGGCAACAGCAGAGGGATTCGGGAACTGGAAGTTGTGTGGCCGAGCGGCATCCGACAACTGCTGCGCGACGTCAAAGCCGATCAAATCCTCACCATCGAGGAGCCACGGAGCCAGAGCATTTCTTAAGCTGGCATCATCGGGCGGATAGAGCTACTATCTCTCTTCCGGAGCAGCGCCGGTGACAATCGCCAGGGGCATCTCCTCGGTGGGCTGGTCTTCTGTCGCGTGCGGCTGCTGCGCGGACAATTGTTTCAAGCGAGCGAATTCGGCGCGCGCCTTCATCGCGTCCTGTGTCCGGCCGACTTGCGAATAAGCAACTCCCAGCGACCAGTAGATCCGTGCATCGCTGGAAAATGCTTTTCTGGCGGCTTCAAGATGCGGAATCGCTCCCTGGTAGTCGCCGGTATCGAGCAGAAGCAAACCCAAGAAATAGTGCGGCAGCGGCGACTGCGGCGCTAAAGCGACAGCCTGACGGGCATAAGGCACTCCAGCTGCGGAATCGACCTTGTACTCAGCGGCTGCGATCTCAAGGCGCGCCAGCACATTGTTGGGATGCTCAGCAATCTCCTGCTTGAACGCCTCGATCGCGCCGGGACGGTCGCGCGCCTCCAGCAGAAATCTTCCATAAGCAAAGTGGACAAGCGGGAATTGAGGGCTTTGGCGCAGGACATATTCATACTCACGCCTTGCCTGATCGTATTCATTCGCGGCAGACAGGCATGCGCCACGCCCGATGTGCTGAACCACGTCGCCCTCCGGCGTACTTTCGGCCGGCGCGGTTTTGCTATTGATGTGCAACATGGTCATTCCGAAGATTCGAGCAAGATCCGCACTTCTGACCCCGCTCAGGCAGAGCGACGAGAGCGCCATGCTTGCCTGCTCATATCGGCTCGCTCGCTGCAGCAGGATGCCTTCGTGATAGAGAACCACCTGGCGCAACTGCGGATCTTGCTCCATGCCAAGTTCTTTGCTGGCTTCAATATCGTTGAGCGCCTCCTTGTCCTGGCCGAGCTCGAACTCACACAGGCCAAGCATGGCGCGCGCTGTGCCGTATTTTGGATCGAGAGCAACTGCTCTTTTGAACTCCTCTGCCGCGGCCCGATAGTGATTTGCCTGGTAGTCGATTTCGCCTAATGACCACCACCCTTCAAGCCAACGGGGATTGAGGGCAAGCGCCTTACGGAAGAGTGGTACGGCTTCATCAAGGTTGCCGGCACTCTCGGCGGCTGTGGCCTGCGCGGACAAACTCTGAAAGGCCGCTGAAGCGTGTTGTGTGGGGCGTGCCGGGCCGGATGCTCCCTGCGCGCTCATCCCTGCGCAATACACAAAAACCGCTGCGGCCATGGCGCAAGACGTAGCCGCATTCATTCTTCGCACGCGCTCTCGGCTCCATTTGAACATGCTTTTTGGGAATGCGCAGATCATTCCATGGTGTTCAGGATATCTCACAAAAAAGTGGGGCGCATGGCGCGCCCCACTTGCCAGACATGGTTGAAGGTCTAGAAGCTGAACCGCGTCTGGAATTGCACGGTTCTGCTGCCCAGAGCATTACCCGCAACGCCAAAATCTTTGTTGACGGAATTGATGCTCCCATCCGGGTTAACGCTGCCAAGATTCGTATCAATCGATGAAGTATTGATATTGGTCTTGTTGAACAGGTTGTAGATATCGGCACGGAACGAGAGGCCCGCCTTTTCACCCAGCACCTTCATGGTCGGAAGACCAAAGTTCTTCGTCAAGCTCATGTCGATGTCGTTGTAGTGCGGACCGGCAAGGGAGTTGCGCCGAATCCCGGCCTGAGGCACTGGGCCAACTGCAGGGAAGGGCGTCGTAACCGGTGTATTGATCGGTCCTTTGAAGAATGTGGTTCCGTTTCCCGCGTAGTTCGGGTTCACGCCTCCAAATCCCTCAAAGACGTGGTTCGAAGTGCTCTTGCCTGCGCCGCCCAGATACTGCGCCGGGCGGAGTTGGCCGTAACCGCAGGTATTGCAATAGAGGCTGCCCCCGACGACGTTATAAGTCGGGTTCCAGGGGAAGCCTGAATTCCAGTTCAGGACTCCGCCCAATGTCCATCCTCCTGCGATCTTCTCCACCATGTCATTGTTATGGGAGATCACCGGAGACCAGAGGCCGAACAGCTTGAAGGCATTCCGCACGTCGTAATCGGAGCGCCCGTACGCAGCGTGCACATCGAAGGGATAGGGATCTTTTTCGTATGGACCGGAGTTCGTGTCCATGGACCTGGCAAAGGTGTACTGCCCCTCAGCCTGGAAGTGATCGCTGAATTTGTGCTGGAGCGTTCCGATCAGGGCGTTGAAATTGGCACTGCCCAGGTTCCCATAGAAGTCGACTGAAGTAACGCTCGGATTCAGAGGTACGCCATTGGCTGCCGCAACCGCATTCCAGTTGTTCTGGATGATCAGATGCTCTGTCCGGCTACCCTGGTAACCCAGCGTTGCCACCATATTCTGCGAGAACTGATAGTCCGTCTCCAGAGAATAGTGGTAATTGGTGATGGTTTTGAGGTCCGCCGGGAACGCCGTGACGGTCGTCGTGCCGCTCGCAGGCAGATTGGCGCCGTTGAACTTGACGATGGTCGCGGGATTCGACGGATAGCCGAATATATTCGTCGGACTCGATGAGGTGCCGTAAAGAATCCCGTTGCCGGCGCATGTTGGATTGGTGGCAAAGGTCGAATACGCACATTGGAAACCGGGCATGGTTCCATTAGGTGGATTACCCCAGCCGTTGGCGGTGATGGCGATCTCGTTCTGGTTATAGCCTATGCCGAAGCCGCCGCGCATCACAACCTTATCGTTGAACTTTGCCGGCGACCAGGAAAAGCCGACCTGCGGTCCCCAGTTGGACTTTTGCGACGATTGCAGATTGCCTCCAACCCGAATGGACATGCCGGTCAGGGCATTCGTGCCGGCGCCAAACTGGACGACGCCGAGATTATTCTCCTTTGAATAGAACCCACCAAAATAGGACCAGCGCAGGCCGAGGTTCACCGTCAGGTTGGGACGGACCTTGTAATCGTCCTGCACAAAGAAGCCCCATACGCTGGTGCGTTCATCCAGCCGCTCCATCGACGGCTTGCCTGTTGAAGCATTGAAAAAAGCGCCTCCCTGGCTATAAGGCGCATCGTTCGCGAAGTCCCATAGGTTGTGAAAACTATAAGCCGGGATCGAAGCCCAGGGCGCATCGCTCAGATAGTAGAGACGCGTCACTTCGCCGCCGGTTTTGATATTGTGACGGCCCAGAACCTTGGTGAGGGTGTCTTTGTAATCGTACGTCCACTGATCCAGAAGGCTGGGGCTCACTGCGCCAAGACTTTGTGGGGTGGTCGATCCGATGTTATCAATGTTGCCGATTGTCAATCCGAAAGGCGCCTGGGGATTGGTCGTGATTTCGTTCCAACGCCAGCCGGCTGCGTTGGCCCGTGCTTCGTTGAGGAGTGTCGGGCTGAATGTGTGGTTCCAGATCAACGCAAAGGCATTGTTGACCTGCGAGTGGTGCCACAAGTTGGCCGTGCGGGTAGGACCGTTGTAGTTGGTCTGGCTGTAAGGCACCCAATAGAGGGTACCCGTCAGGTGATCTTTCTGGGTGACGTTTGCGTCGACACGACCATTCCACTGAGTTGCCGACACCGTAGTTGGATTCACCGTGTTGAAAAAGGCAATATCCGGTGTCGTAGTCAGTCCTGAACCCACGCCAGGCGTGCCCGACGAGCCGCCATAGGTCAAGTCCTGCTTGCCGAATCCGGTCGTGAGAGGCGAACCCAGATTGAGTCCACCCGACTCAGTCTGGCAGTTGACGCCTTCTTGCAGTCCGGCCGAGGCGCAGGTGCGGGGGACAACCGTACTGCCTGCGGCTACACCTTCGCCCTTATACCCCAGAATCGTGGAGGCAATGGGCGCCAGGCCAGAGAGAGAGTCAAACTGCGAAGTGTCGTACCAGTTCTGGGCGGTTGCACTGGCGGAATACGGGCTGGTTTCAAAGTTGAAGAACGCGAAAAGCTTGTCTTTCCAGAGCGGCCCGCCGAGACTGGCGCCGTAGTTGTTGTAGCGGCTGTTGTCGCGATTGACGCCGCGTTGTGCCGGCGTGCCAGGAAGATTCGATCCTGTGCCGTTCCAGCGCTGGTAGGCATTTAAGCCAGGGCGATTCATCTTGAAGAACGCACTGCCATGGGGGTCGTTGCTGCCGCTTTTGCTGGTCACCTGGATCTGAGCACCGGAGAAGCGGCCCGACTCAGCATCGTAGGCATTGGCAACAACGGTCATGCTTTCCACAGAATCTTCGCTGGGCGTGATGATCGAGGTGCCGCCCCAAACTGCGCTGACGGTGCTGATGCCGTCGATACTGATGCCATTGGTTTCGTACTGGCCGCCGCCGGCCTGGATCTGGGGTCCGTTTTCAGTCTGGAAGATACCGGCATGTGAGTTGTCGGAGCCGCCCGGGCCTTGGTTGCCAGGATTATTGGCCGAACCGCCACCGCTGGCCTGCGCCGCAGTACCGAAGACGCCGGGGGTCAATTGCGCCAGTTGGAAGACATCGCGGTTATACGAGGGCATGTGCTGCACCTCTTCACTGCTGATCGTGGCGCTCTCCGTCGCTGTTGCGGTATTGAGCAGCGGTTCGCTTGAACCGTTGACGGTCACAGTCTCCTGGACGTCGCCTACATTCAGCTCCACGTCGAGATTGTTGGCCTGGTCGGGAATCAAGGTTAGCTCTGCGACTTCTTTCTTCTTGAAGCCGCTTCTCTCGACGGTCAATTGGAAGTGATCGGAAGGCAAGGCATTGAACGTGTAAATACCGTTGTCATCCGAGATCGCTTCGCGCTTTTCGTTGGTTCCCTTGTCCACCAGAGTGACTGTCGCTCCTGGAATCCGAGCCCCGTTTGTATCAGTAACGGTACCGCGCAACGAAGCGCGGAACTGCGCATGAGCGGGAAGTGCCGTGAAGAGAAGTATCAGAATCGCTGCGCCCCAGAGGCACTCCAGCGTTCGAACCAGAGGGGGTTTTCGCACACGAGAAGATCTCGGGGCTCGTTCAAATCCGGTAGGTTGCATAACGGTCTCCTTAAAGTGTTGACTGTGGGTTCCGGGGATAATGCCTACACTCAGGCCAGGCTGCTCAATCGATTGTGCAAGGTAATAGAGCCTAGGAACATTTGCGTTCCGAATGATTACCCCCCTCACGAGTGGATTTCAAATACTGGCTTCGTGCGGCCTCATGAGGCCAGAAGGAGAACTTCTCGATCGTGCGGCTGCATCCCTATCTCCCATTTGCCTTGCGGAGGCTCTCTGCTTCTGACTCGCTCAGCGGTTGCGCGAAAAGTACTGCGCTTCACGCAATCGGATTTGCATTGCGCGACGGTTGCGAATTGTGGCGCCGCAACCCGGGGTGAATCAATACCGGGAATCTTCCTTTTGAATCATTGTGCACAAACGATTGTGCTAGGACGTATTGGTACCACCGGGTTTGCAGCTTTGTCAATGGCATTTTTTCCGCGCGGCGGAACCAGACTCCTTCGTGCGAGCGCGTACAGAGCCGCAGGTTTTGGTAAAACGTTTTGGCCTGAGGATAAAGAACGCGGAGACATGTGGCATCCCGACTCTGGAGGTGTTTTAGATCACACCAGGGTTCTTTGCCGCCAAGGGACGGACCCAAAAGATTGCTTGTGCGTATACGCTTGGAGTCGGAGCGTGCAATCCACTTTTCTAAGGCGGAGTCCTAATTGATGCGGAAACAAACGGGCTGGCGAAGACTCGAGCGGATGATTTGCAAGGCGGGATTTTCTGTTGTTGTCATTTCAGGTCTGGCTACTGGGGTTTACGGAGCGGAGAACGATGCGAGAACGATTCCGCTGCACTTGCGGCCCAGCGACGTGTTGCCCACGGGCAATGAGTGGATTTCACTTCCTGACATTCGAGCCAGCGATGGTGCGCTCACCACGTTCAATGCCATCTCCATGCGCGATCGGGGCCTTTTGCAAGTGAATGGGCAAAATGGCTCTGCGGTTCTCACTCCCTACTTCATGGCGGATGGAAAGCCGCTTCATTTTGAGAATCCAGCCTGGGAACTGATCGAGTACTGGATTCCCACGGCGCACCTTGTCGCGAATGATGTGGAAATGCGTTTAACCTATTGCGCGCCAATGGGGTCGAGGGCGGCGTTTCTGCGGATGTCTGTTACGAACCGGGGAACGCGCGTGTCGAGCGTCACCATGGGACTGCGCGCAACATGGGGCAGTCTTAGCCGCGTGACTTACGTTCCGGTGGACTTACGCGGCGAGCGAAGCGTGAGCGCGGCGCCCTGGGTGGATTCGGGCGAAGCCTTCAGCTACATCACGACGGATACCCGTTTTGCATGGGCGCTTCTGCACCCTGGTTCAACGGCTGTTGTAACGGCTCCGCCGGTCACGAGCGCGCCAGCGACGGACGCGAGCCGGACTGTATCCCTGGCTCCGGGCGAAACGGCGGAGTCGCTGTTTGTTCTCTCAGTTGGCATCGAGGAGTTCAGCGCCTCGCATAATGCCAGGGCGCTGCGCGAAATGCTGGACCGCTACGGTGCGGAGGCGATCATCGAGCGCACGGCCGCGTGGTGTCGCGCGCGTACTCGGACAACGGGTCAAGCGAAGCTTGATCTGCTGATGAACCGGAATTTTCTTTTCACGGAACTGTATGCGTGGGGCAGGACGCTCGACACGGAGCAACTGGTCGGCGTCACTTCGCGCAGCCCGCGCTATTACGTCTCGGCTGCGTATTGGGACAGGGATGCGATGCTGTGGAGCTTTCCTGCGCTGCTGGACGTGGACCCAGGGATGGCCGCACAGGCGCTGGATTACGCGCTATCGATCCAGCTGCGCAACACCGGCACGCATAGCCGCTTCATCGATGGAATTGTTCTGGAGGACGGGCTGCAACTGGATGAGCTAGTTGCCCCGGTGATTGCTTTGGGGCAGTATTTCGACCGAACCCGCGATCAGCAGTTTCTTGAATCGCACCGGCAGGCGCTGAGCACCCTGGAGAGCCGCATAGAGGCGCAGGCAGACCCGGCAACCGGGCTCTATATTTCGATGCAGGATGCACAGGACGAGTTCCAGGATCTGCCATTTATCACCTATGACAACGTGCTCACCTGGCGCGCGTGGCGCAACATGGCTGCTTTCTTCACGGCGCTCGACGATCCCCGCGCCGCGCAGAAGGCCAAGTCGCGCGCGGACGCACTGCATGCCTCCATCCTTGCGCATTGCATTGTCTCTTCCGCTCCGGGCGCGAGCGGCACCATCTTTGCTTCCGCAACTGATGGCGCACACGCTGTTTTCACTGAGATTCCGCCGGGCTCGATGATGAAGCTTCCGCTGCTTGGCTTTCTGCCTGAGAATGATCCTGTCTTCTCGCGTACGTATGAGTGGCTTCACTCGAGCCGTTACAAGTACTCCTATGCCGATGCTGCCTACGGACTACCGGGCAGTTATCGATTGCCATTTACAACCTCATGGAGCATTGCGGATCATCTGCAACTGAAAGCAGGGCGGGAACAGGCAATGAAGATTCTGCTTGCCAGCGATTGGGATGGAGGAATTGTAACGGAGGGAGTCGATCCCGACTCGGGCCGCATGGACCTGGCTGGACGCGCCTTTGCCACTGCTGCCGGCTACGTGGCGCACGCAATCTGCCAGACAGCCTGTGTGAGCAAATGATTCGGTGGGCCGATTTCTATCGTAGATGGAGCATGGGGTTCGTGTGTCGATTGTGCAGGATTGGGTCGGCAGCTTTTATTCTGGACCCGACTTGCGCGATGTGAATCTTCATGGAAGAGACAGGCATCGACAGGGGAAGGATGCGTGGATGCAAATGAACCCGCCTCAGCCTGCTCGCTGGACGCGCAGTGTTCTCCATGCAGTCTTTGCGTTGACGGGCGTCACGCACGCGATGATCGGCCCATTTCTGCCGTCATTGACGCGAACGTTTCACCTCACCGACAGCGAATCGGGATTGTTGCTTCTGGTGTATTTCGCCGGTTCGTCGCTGGGTGCTCTGGTGTGTCGCGGCAATTATGTGCGCGCGATGTCCGCCGGATTTGCGGGGATGACTCTCTTCAGCCTGGCAATTTCGGTGGCGTCTCGCTCCCTGCTTCTGCCTCTGTATCTTCTACTCGGCATCTGTGTGGGAGCCGCGATGTCCTCCGTGAGTCTTTTTGCAGGCCGTAACTTTCCCGCAACCTCTGCATCGCTGCTCACGCTGCTCAACTTCACCTGGAGCGCCGGCGCCCTTTCGGCGCCGCTTCTGGCGTCGCAACTGCTGCGCTTCTCGAGCTACCGAACAGCCTATACGGGGCTAGCAGTACTGTCCTTCATTGCGGCGATGGCCTGCGGATGGATGCTGACCGACACTACCGAGACTGCTCAAGGGACGATCTCGACGGCTCGATTCGGTAATTCGGAGTTTGTGGTTATCTTTGCAGTCCTCGCATTTCTCCAGGTTGGAATGGAGAACACTGCATCGGTCTGGCTCTCAACCTATGTGCTGCGCATCAGTGGTACGGGTGTGGTCAAGGCTGCAGCATCCTCATCTCTGTTCTGGCTCGGGTTTCTTGTTTCGCGCGCGCTCTCAGCGGCAATCCTGCTGCGGACGAGGCTGGATCATGTGCTTCGGGTGGCAATCGTTCTTGCCCTCGGTGCGTCGTTGCTGCTGATCGCATCACAGGGACTTTCGCTCACAAGTATTGCGATGGTCGTGCTTGGGATCGCTCTGGCACCGATCTATCCGCTCGTGGTGGCGGCCTCAATGGAACGGTTGCACCGCACCTCGGACGCGCGCTACGTCCTGGCAGCGGCCGGCGTGGGGGGGGCCATTTTGCCGTGGATGACAGGTTGGCTTTCCACGAGCACGGGGAGCCTGCGTGCCGGCTTGCTCGTCGTCCCTGTCTCGCTGGTTCTGATGCTGCTCGGCCTTCGCACGGTCCGTGGCACTCAGGCACGGATGCCACTCGCTTCGCATGAGCGGTAAGGCCAGACGGTGACAGAAATTCGATGTGCAGGAAGAGGGTCCGTGGCGACGAGAAGGCGGAAGCGCCCGCGCGGAGTGTGGCCCTCCTACGCGATGCAATTTGCCGGATGGCAATTACACTGCTTGCGTACTCGAATGGGAGAAAAACGATGCCAAGCCGCCGCGACTTTCTAAAGGCCGGACTCAGCGTAGGTGCGGGAGCGCTTCCGCTGCTGCACGAATCCGGCGGTCGTTCGATGGAGACGGGACCGCAGGGCGAGCAGGGTGCTGCGCTGGCTGCGGGCGAGGCAGCGGAAACACTGACGACCTTGCCTGCGCGCCTGCCAGCGGAGATGGAGACTGCGCAGCCGTGGCAGCTTCGTGTTCGTCGCGTAGGCCAGACGAATATGACGGAGCACGACCCCGCTGTGATGAACGTTGAGGCGTGGGCGGACTACTGGAGCCGCGCCAAAGCCGATGTGGTCTTCATCAGCGTGACCGGGATTCTTGCTTACTATCCATCCAAGGTTCCGTTTCATCGGCATGGGAAATTCTTGCATGACCGCGACTTCTTCGGCGAGTGCGTGGCTGCGGCAAAGAAGCGCGGCTTGCGCGTGGTCGCGCGCATGAGCCCAGATCTGAACTGGGAGGATGCATTGGCAGCTCATCCTGAGTGGGCGATGCGGCATGCGGATGGATCGGCGCAGCGCAGCGGCGAGGAGCCGCGCCTCTTCAAGACGTGCATGTTTTCGAGTTACATGGATGACTACGTTCCCGCAATTATGCGCGAAATCAACTCCCTTTACGATGTGGACTGCTTCTATACCAATGGATGGCCGCCGCTCGGCAGCCTGCCGGATTGTCATTGCACGATCTGCAGCAAGTTGCCTGCTTCCGGAACACCAGCATACTGGAACGTCTTTACGGACAGGGTATTGGACCTCTGGCGGCGATACGACGGGATCGCGAAGGAGAAAAGGCCGGACAGCTTCTTCTTTGCCAACTCCGGAGGCAACGTGCGCGGAGGCCCAAATCTCGATCGGCTGGGCAAGGTCGCGGCTTGGTTCCAGGCGGACAACCAAGGGCGCACGTACGAAGAACCGGCGGTCTGGGGATGCAGCCTGCAGGGACGCGTATGCAATGCCGTGATGGATGGAAAGTTTGCTGCGAACGTGACGGCTGCTTATTCCACTGGAAACCCCGGCTGGCGCAATCTAACCAAGAGCGCGGACGAGGCTCGCATGTGGCTCAACGAGACGGTTGCCAGCGGCATGGTTCCGTACTTTCATTTCATTGGAGCAGAGAACGGACTTGGGGAAGACCGCCGCTGGCAGAAGATTGGCGCGGACTACTTCCAGTGGACAGCGCGCCACGATGCGCATCTTCGCACGCGACGCTCTATCGCCAATCTTGGAGTTGTGATCGGGCAGGGAACGCAGCTCCTGTATCCAGGGCCTGCCTCGGATCGCTCGCGCAGCTACATGTACGAAACGACGCAGGGCATCTACGATATCTTGCTGCGAGGGCGATTCGCGTTTGACTTTGTGCATGAAGACCGGCTCGAGCTAGAGAGGCTGATTCACTATCGTGCACTGATTCTGCCCAATGTGGCGATGCTCAGCGACCGGCAATGCGCGCAACTGGACGCGTATGTGAAGGCCGGCGGTTCGCTGGTTGCGAGTTTTGAAACCAGCCTCTACGATGAGCATCTCAAGCCGCGCAAGGATTTCGGTCTCGCCGGGCTCGCAGGAATCACCAAGGCGGGAGATGCAATCGGGACGAATGGCAATCCGTATTATGCGCGGATTGAAACGCCCGGATCGCTCGACCCGCATCCTCTACTGGAAGGCTTCCGCGATACGAACTGGCTTGCCGGCGCAAAGAATCGCATTCCGTTACAGCCGATTGATCGTCCGGTGCTTACCGTGGTGCCAGGATTCGTGCGCTATCCGCCAGAGCTCGCATATCCGCCGATTTCGCACACTGATGAGCCCGCGGTGGTCCTGCGCGAGACTGGAGCGAGTCGCATCGCCTGGTTCCCCGGCGATGTTGAGCGCACCTATTGGCTCACCGGGCAGAGCGATCTGCTGCGGTTAGCTCACAATGCCATTCGCTGGGTGACGCGCGGGGAGCGCGTGGTGCAGGTCGATGGAGATGGGCTGGTGGAGATGTTCTGCTGGGAGACGGATCCTGGCTATGCGGTGCACCTGCTGAATTACAACAACCCGAATGCTTTTCACGGTTGGCTGCAATCGGTGACGCCACTCGGTGCGCAGCGCGTGTCGATGCGACTGCCTTCCGGGGTTCGCGTTCGGTCTGTCGATCTTTTGAGAGCGGAATCGCACCTGCCATTCGACATGAAAGAGCAGACTCTTCGCTTTACCATTCCGGCGGTCGAGGATTACGAAGTGGCAGCGGTCACTGTGGCCTAGGAGCATTGCGGATTCCGCGCCGCTCGCTGTTCGCTTTGCAGAGGTGAAGAGCAGGAACAACGCTGGGCAAAACCATCGATCAAGAGTCGTATCTTCGCGAAAGAACGTGCCCTTGAGTCATCGTTCCGTCACGCCTGGCGTGCGCGAACCATGCATGAATGCTATGTCGATGGCGGGTCAGGCTTTCTCAGCGCCCGAACGTCTGACGGATCCTCCAACCCTCACGATTTTAGAGAAAAGGCGTTGACAGGGGAATCGCGGAGCACGTAGACTTCGCCGCTATAGTTCAACCATCAAACAAACAGGTTTTTGGGCAGCCGTGCAAGAAAGTGAGGCCAAGCATGCAGCACAGGTCTACGGCAGTTTTCCCTCATCGTACCTGGGCCGCTCGGATAGCGGTTCTTCTTGGATTTCTAACATTTCTGTCAGGCGCACTCGCTCAAGGCGGAGGCAACGTCGCCATCGGCGGAACTGTCACCGACGCGTCCGGCGCAGTGGTTGCAGGGGCAGAGGTGAAGGTGACGCAGCAGAACACCTTGATCACGCGCGTAGCCACGACCAACAGCAGTGGACAGTTCAACATTCCTTCGCTCCCTCCGGCGACGTACTCCGTTTCCGTTCAAGCTCAGGGCTTCAAGCAATATCTGCAGGAGGTTGTGCTGCTGGCCGACCAGATCCGGGATCTGGATATCCATCTGGAGGTCGGTGCGGCAACGCAACAAATCACTGTGGAGAGCTCGAGCGTCGTGGTGAATACCGTGAGCCAGGAGCTCGGTCAGGTGATTGAGAGCTCACGTGTGACCGATCTGCCATTGAATGGCAGAAATGCCGCTGATCTGACGCTTCTGGTACCCGGTGCGGTTTCGGCAATCGGCAGCAATTCCGGCACGCTGCAGGGTGACACGAAGCAGATTCCCGGTGCGGAGGCGATCGCAGTCAATGGTGCCCGCCCGGACCAGATCGGCTACAACCTGGACGGCGCCAACAACGAAGACCTGATGAGCAACACGAACGATCCATTTCCGTTTCCGGATGCACTGCAGGAGTTCAGCGTCCAGACCAACAGCTTCGACGCACAGTATGGCAATAATGCAGGCGCGGTCGTGAACGTTGTCACAAAGTCTGGCACAAACAACTGGCACGGCGACCTATTCGAATTTGTGCGCAACAGCGTCTTCAATGCGCGCAACTACTTTGCCGATGTGAAAGATCCGCTCAAGCGCAATCAGTTTGGCGGCACCATTGGGGGCCCGATTCACAAGAACTCCAGCTTCATCTTCTTCGGATGGCAAAAGACAATCGTCCGCAGCGTTAACAACGCCAGCAACGCGATTGTTCCGACCGCAGACAACATGAACGGGAATTTCTCCATTACGAATCCGACCACAACCATCACCGATCCGTTTACGCACGTAGCCTATTCCAGCAATGCCTCCATCGGTCCGGTGGATCCAGTGGCCGTCGCCATGTCCAAGCTGCTCCCGCTCTGGCCCGCCGGGTCAACGGGCGGAACGGTAACCTTTGGCACGCCCGTTCAGCAGAATTTCGATGAATACATCGCGCGCTTTGATCAGGTACTGCGGGGCCAGGACCGGCTCTTCGGACGCTTCTATTTGAACCGCTACACGCATGCACCGACTTACGATGGGAAGAATCTACTTACGGTGGGCACCGGCTCAACCGTGCAAACGCAGAACTGGGCTCTCGGCTACACATGGGTCATTTCGCCGAATCTGGTGAACAACCTCGTCCTCGACGCCGTCCGCTCCAGCTCAAATCGCGGGCAGGGTGGCAATGTTCCCCAGATGAACGATTTCGGATCGAGCCTGTGGCAACTGCCCAAGGCGCAGGGCGGCATCCGCGCTTTCAACGTGTCCGGCGACTTCAATATCAGCCAATTCACGACTGCAGTCTTCGTCAGAAATACAGGCGACGTGCGCGAAGTGCTGAACTGGACCAAAGGCAAACATGAAGCCTCGTTTGGCTTCGACCTTGAACTCGACCAGTCGAATATCCGCAATACCGACATCGAGGATGGAAGCTTCCTCTTTACAAATGATGTAACGGGCCTGGCGATGGCCAGCTTTGTGCTGGGTTATCAGCACCAGTTCAGCCAGACCTCGGGCGACTACTCCGACTCGCGCGAGAACCCAATGGGCCTCTTCGCGAACGACAAGTGGAAGATCTCGCCGCGGCTCACGTTGGACTACGGTCTACGCTGGGAACCGCAGCAGGTAATGAAGGAGATCTGGGGACGCATCGAGCAGTTCCGGCCCGATGCCTGGGCTGCAGGCGTGCGGTCGCAGATCATTCCAAGCGCGCCGCCGGGGCTGTTCTTTATTGGCGACACGTACAACGGACTCACCGTACCCGACCGCGGAGAATCGGGCGACTTTAACAACTTCGCTCCGCGCGTCGGCGCCGCATGGGATCCAACCGGTTCGGGAAAGATGTCGATCCGCGCTGGAGGCGGTCTGTTTTATTACTCGCGGCTGCCGGGCCTTTTCCTGAATGATGCTGCGATTTCTGCTCCTTTCAGCCTGCGTATTGACCTGAACGACTCAAGGACGGGTGCATCGCAGATTGGCACACTTTCGAATCCACTGGTGAACTATCCGACCTTCACGAGCGGTTTCCCTCAGCGCTTCACTCTCAAGAACGCGCCGAAGAACGCAACCTTCGTAGCGAACCCGCAGCTCTACGGATTGCAACCTGGCGTCAAGTGGGTCACACCTGAAATCTATGACTGGAATATCACCTTTGAGCGTCAACTGCGCGCCGATACGGTAATTCATGCCTCCTATGTGGGAACGCGCGGAACGCATCTCCGGCAGGATGTGAACCTGAACCCAGGCGTCTATACCGCGGGCAGCACGGCATCACTGCAGTCGCGGCGGCCGTACCAGCCGTTCGGCATCATCTACGAGAATCGAAACAGCGGGGCCAACGCTTATAACGGTCTCCAGATTGATCTGGAAAAACGGCCGGCATCCACAGGAGGCAGTATCCTGAACCAGATCACCTTGCTCGCCAACTACACCTACTCCCATGCGAACGACTACGGCCTGGCCGAGAATGGCGGAATCACCGATGTGGGTTCGAGCATCGGCTCCGGTATGTCCTTCTACGATCCGAGGCAGCACGCCTTCGAAACGGGACCAGCGACCTTTGACCACAGGCACCACTTTGTGGCCTCCTACGTCTGGAATCTGTCTAAGTTCAGTAACTCCAGCGGTCTGGTTCGCAATGTAATCGGTGGATGGCAATGGACCGGCATCTATTCCTTTACCTCTGGCGATCCGCTCACTATCCTCGCTGGTACCGACCAATCCCAGACCGGCAATAACCTCGATCGCGCGGATTACATTGGCCCTACCAATGAATTTGGCAAGCTGGTGCCTTCGAGTCAGCGAGGAGGGTGTACCGGGGTGAAGCACTGCGTGCCCTGGCTCGATACTGCTTACTTTGCAAAGCCGGCGCTGGGGAACTACGGAAACGCCGGCAAAGGAACCTGGCGCGGGCCGAGTCTCTGGGATGTGGATACAGGTCTCATCAAGAACTTCTACCCGATGCCCTCTCACGAAAGGTTCAGCTTCCAGTTTCGTGGCGAGTTCTTCAACCTGTTTAACCATCCGCAGTGGTCCGATCCGAACACGACTTTCGCCAACGGCGCCTTTGGCAGCACTCGCTCCACCATCGGCGTGGCAACGGGCAACGTGGCCACATCCGCGGATTCTCGCATCATTCAGCTAGCGTTGAAGATGTACTTCTGACGGAGCAGGTCAGGAATTCGACTCATCCGTTAGCCGATCTGTATAAAGTTGTTGTTGAGGGAGAGACCGTAAACTGGACTCTCCCTCCTGTTCAGACGCGCACTCTTCAGGTCATTCCTTCCTGGATAGTGCTGCGTCACAACCCTTATCCCGAGTGCCTTCATGTCTGATCTTCTGATTCCTCGCCGCGATTTTCTACGGAGTGTCTCTGTCGCAGGGATGATCTCTGCGTTGCCTGCGTTCGCCTCCGCCGAGCATCCAGTGGGTGTAAACGCGAGAGTACGAGAAGAGGTGCTTCCACTCGACGAAGCCGAACCTCCACGCAACTCCATCCAGTTCGCCGTCTGCGGCATCAGCCATCCGCACATCTACGGCATGGTGGAAGCCGTCAAACGCGGCGGCGGTGTTCTCGTCAAAGTCTGGGCGCTCGAGCCGGACCTCCTTGCCGTATTCCGGAAGCGTTATCCGGATGTGCCCGTCGCGGCGACGCAAGACGAGATCGTGCATGATCCGTCGATTCAGCTGGTATTGAGTTCTCAAATCGCGAATGAGCGCGCTCCTCTGGGCGTTCGCTGTATGAAGGCGGGCAAGGATTTCCTCTCCGACAAGCCAGGGATCACCACGATCGAGCAACTCCGGGAAGTGCGTGAGACCATAGCCTCGACTGGGCGCATTTATGCCATCATGTATTCGGAGCGGCTCGAGGTGAAGGCGGCTGTCAAGGCGGGAGAGCTGATCCAGGCCGGAGCCATCGGCAATGTCATCCAGACCATCAACATCGCGCCCCACCAGATTCGTCAAAAGCCAGGCAGCGATGCGGGAAGCGCAGGCTCAATCGATGGCCGTCCGGGCTGGTTCTGGAAAGACGTGCAGTACGGCGGCATCCTCTGCGACATCGGCTCGCACCAGGTCGATCAATTCCTCTACTACACAGGTTCAACGAAAGCAGAGGTGGTCGCATCGCAGGTTGCCAATGTCCGCCACCCACTTCATCCTCAGTTTCAGGACTTCGGCGACATGATGCTGCGCGGGAACAATGGCTTCGGGTATGTGCGTCTCGACTGGTTCACACCCTACGGCCTCGGAACATGGGGCGATGGAAGGCTCTTCATCCTTGGCACGGAGGGTTACATCGAAGTCCGGAAGTATGCAAACGTAGCAACGAGCAAACAAGGCAATTTGCTGTTCATCGTGGACCAGAAAGAGGCTCGGTCCATCGATTGCAACAATCTGATCTTGCCATTTGGTCCGCAGTTTGTCAGCGACATCGTCCATCGGACTCACACGGCGCAGGATCAAGTACAGTGTCTGCTCGCTGCCGAGATTTCCATTAAGGCGCAGATGAATGCAACGCACGCTCACCTCGGCTGGGAGAGCCGGGCCTGATCGTTACCTGGAGAGACAGATATGTCGCCGTCACGCAGAGCATTTATCAAAGCATCGATTGCGGGCGGTGTTGCCGCCGGTTTCCCAACCATTGTGCCGGACTCTGTTTTTGGAGCCACTGCTCCATCCAACCGCATCAACATTGGCGCGATCGGCGTGGGACGTATCTCGCGGGGACATGATATGCCCGGCGTCATGCAGTTCACGGGCGTCGCAGGACGAGACAACCGGATCGTGGCGGTGTGCGACTTAAGCGAAGATCGAGTTGAGCAAGGCAGACAGTTCGTCGATAAGACGTACTCGCAGAAGCTCGGCGAGCCGTACACGGGAACCAAAACCTACGCGGACTTCAGAGACCTTCTTGCAGACAAGGAAATCGACGCGGTCCTGATCTCGACGCCCGACCATCAGCATGCACGACTGGCGGTTGCTGCGGTGCAGGCAGGTAAGGATGTCTACCTGCAGAAGCCCGCGTCTCTCACGATCCGCGAAGGCCGCATCATGGCGGACCACGTCAAAGCCAGCGGACGCATTCTGCAGATTGGCTCCCAGCAGCGCTCGTGGAAGCAATTCGTGCGCGCGGTGGAGCTGGTGCGCAACGGCCGCATCGGCACCATCCGGCAGGTTGAGGTTGGGCTGCCCGGTGATCCCGCCGGAGGCAATCCAACGCCCATGCCCGTGCCCGCAGGATTCAACTACGATGCATGGCTCGGTTCGACGCCGGAGGTGCCCTATACGCTCGATCGCGTCATGCCAACCACAGGATTCTCGCGTCCCGGCTGGCTGCGCCTGGAGCAGTTTGGCGCCGGCATGATTACCGGTTGGGGCGCGCATCATGTTGATACCGCACATTGGGGCATGAATACAGAGCTGACCGGGCCGCTCGAGATCTGGGGAAGCGCAGAGTTTCCGAAAGAGGGACTTTGGGATGTGCATGGCCCATTCAAGACTTACGGCCGTTACGCGAACGGCGCGGTCATGACGATCTCGGGTGATTTCGAGAACGGCATCAAGTGGATCGGCGACAAGGGATGGATCTTCGTATGTCGCGACGGCATGACGACGCCGACGGCATCCTCCAGCGAGAAGACAGCTCCCATCGTGCCGCTGCGCGCAAGCGATCCCAGGATTTTGGAATCCGAGATCGGCCCCGATGAGTTTCATCCTTACACTTCTGACGACCAGCATGGGAACTGGCTCGATTGCATTCGCTCGCGCAACGCACCCACCGCACCAGTTGAGATTGGCCATCGCGCTTGCACGACGTGCCTGCTCCACTGGATCGCGATGAAGACGAGTCACCGGATTCACTGGGATCCGATGAATGAGTCGATTGTGGGCGATGATATTGCCGCGAGTCTGCTCTCGCGTCATCAGCGGAAACCATACGAACTCGTGTGACTTCCACCGCGCGCCTGGCATACGGTTCGAGAAGCTGCTGAATGCTCCTTGCTGCTGCTAGTCTATTTGGATGAATGAAGCGGCAATGCGTTTGGGCACGGAGTCCGGCCTGGAAAGCGCGCAATGGGGGGAGACGCCAAGACCCCGTCAATCAAGGCCCATCGTTGTCATCGGCGCAGGCGGGATCGTTGAGAATGCGCATCTACCTGCTTACGCAAACGCTAGCTTTCCAGTTGCAGCGATCGCAGACACCGCTCTCTCTAAGGCAGAGGCGTTGGCGAAGAAGTTTGACGTGCAGCGAGCCTTTGCATCCGTTGCGGAGATTGTTCGCTTCGCTCCCGCGGATGCGGTGTACGACATTGCGGTTCCTGCAGGAGTCCTTCTCGACGTATTGCCGCAACTGCCGGAGGGAGCGGCGGTGCTGATGCAAAAGCCGATGGGTGAGACGCTGGATGAGGCACGGCGGATTCGCGAGTTGTGCCACGCAAAGAACATGACAGCCGCAGTGAACTTCCAACTTCGCTATGCACCTTCCATTCTCACAGCGCGCACCCTGCAGCGCACCGGCATGCTCGGCAAGGTGCACGATATGGAAGTTCAGGTCCGTACACACATGCCGTGGGAGCAATGGAACTTTCTGGCGAAGGCGCCGCGTCTTGAAGTTCTCTATCACAGCATTCACTATGTCGATCTGATTCGCTCCTGGTTTGGCGATCCTTTGAGCGTGTACGCAAAGACCGTAAGGAATCCGGGCACGCCGGAGTTGCAGGCAACAAAAAGCATTTTGATCCTGGACTATGGCGAGTGGCGCAGAGCCTTTATTGCGACCAACCATAATTATCGATTTGGAGAAGAATACGAACGCGCGTTCGTACAGTGGGAAGGCACAGAGGGCGCGATGCGCGCGACGCTCGGCGTGATTCTGGACTATCCGCACGGCAAGCCAGACAGGGTTGAGTCCAGCAGCGGACAGCACGCAGCATGGATGGAACATCCGATCGATGGACAATGGTTCCCCGATGCTTTTGCAGGAGCCATGGGTTCGCTGCAGGCTTTCGTGGAAGGCTCGGCAAAGGTTCTTCCCACTTTCGTCGATGACGCTTATCGCACAATGAAGGTGGTGGAAGCAATCTACAGTTCAAGCCAAAAAGGCGGTGAACCGCTGGTGTGGGATGAGATGTAGTCGTAATGCCCCGCAAATGCCATCCGAGGTCGCGTGGGTCGATGTCACCACGCAGAAGGAAGGAATCGATCTTGCGCTCGGCTCTTGCGGTGGACCCGCTCATGAACGCCGGGCAAGAGTCTTACTGGAACGCAATCCAAGCAGGGCAGTGATTCTGCCAGCAGTCTTCTGCACATTGCGAAGCAACTCTCTTTCCTTACCATCGTTGGCGCCACCCGGCAAAAGAGGAACGCCGAGTGCCGCGACAACACCAACGTCTGGATTTCCGACAAGACACGCGATATCGATCCCGGTGCGGCGTGAGCTCGCAGCGACAAGAGAGCCAGTTTGCCTGACACTCTGCAACTCATGCCTGAGAGACTGTTTCTTTGCAGGGCTCATGGCGCAGTAGGTCGAATCAGCCCTTATTAACTCTGCTTGCTCGGACGCCTCCAGTGCGGCAATCAGCACCTTGCCCGATGCAGTCGTCAGCGGTGCGACTCGGAAGCCTACTTCGACGGAGAGTCTGACAGGCTCTGGGCTTTCTGCCTGGGCAATGACAGTGAGGTAGCGGCCATTGAGAATGCTCAGGTGGCAAGACTCGCGGATTGATCGGGCTAGATCCTGCATGGGGACCAATGCCGCGCGCAATAGTTGCTCCACCGGCGAATGCGTATGAGCAAGCTCATAGAGCTTCAATGTCAGAGAGTAGCCTTCCGAAATCGCATCGCGGCCAATATAAGCGCGCCTCTCCAGAGCGTTCAACATACGGAATAACTCGCTCGGCGTGCGCTTCAGCGTGCGTGACAATTCGGCAAGCGATTGCGGAACCTGCGCAGCGGCAAGCGCTTCGAGGATGTCGAGCGATTTGTCGAGCGCCGGTACAGCATACTGCATCTTCTTTGCGGTCATCTTCCACTCGAATCGTTGCAATCAGTGGCACAGCTTGCCCACTTTACCACGCCGTCGCATCCTGCAGGCTGTGTGAACTGCAAGGGCCCCCTTCTCCTCACCATGAAATTTGGCATAGAGACTCTTGCGCTTTTCATCTCTCGCGATGAATCTGGTCGAGTCCGCGGCGGGTAGCATTGGCTTGCGTCTCTTTGAGTAACTCAGGAATCGGGGTCTGAGTCTCAATAATTTCAACAATCAGCTCGTCGATGAGCGAAGCTATCCCGGGCCAGATCTCCAATGCAGGTAACTCGCGCGCATTGCCGTGCATCTCCTCCAGGCGATGAAAGAAAGGGATGACGGCATTGACTTCCGGATCTCTCCACGTCGTTCGACGGCATCCTACCCCGCCTTCCAAAGTGAGAAGTTGATCCATCTCTCTCGACATGCAGTGCCGGAGAAATGCGTACGAGAGGTCCACGCGCGGGCTGCCAGAGGGAATGCAAAGCAGCCAGTAAACATTCAGCGAAGTGGATGCTCCTCCGGTGGAATAAGGAATCGGAGCAAGATCGACGCGGCCTCTCACCACCGATTCGGGACTCGTCTGAGCCATCGCTGCGAAGCCAAACCAGTTGACCATCATTGCTACCTCGCCCTTTGCAAAGGCCATGCCCGCTGCAACCGAGTCAAAGAGATGACATGCAGGATGAATTGCGGAACGGTCCTGCAGCATTGCCCTATAAAAGGCCATTGCTGCCTCAGCCTCGGAGCTCAAAAGTGCAAGGCGGCCTTTTGAGTCGAACAGTTCGCCGCCGCGAGTCCACAACTGCAAAAGAAAGTCATAGACGGTGTTGTGACCATCTGGAAAGGCAGCGAGCGCCGTGCCATACAGGCCATCCTGCGGACGCTGAAAGAAGCGGGCAATCTGATGGAACTCTTCCCAGGTGGTGGGCGGGTGGAGGTCTCTACCATGAAGTTGTTCGTAGGCGCTTTGTTCCGTTGGATCTCCAAACAAGTCGGAACGGTAGATCAACGTCTCAGGGCCATCATGATATGGCACACCCAAAATGTGACCCCGCATCGACTGGAGCCGGAGAAGTGAAGGCGACCATCCGCCGGGAAAATCCTGCGGGGGATCGCTTGCAAGAGGGGCGGTCAAATCAACCAGGGCGTTCCGACGGTCTGCCTGCACGAGCCAATCCGTATTGATGAAGGCTAAGTCGAAGTCGCCGTTCTGCAGCGCATCGACTTCAAAGAGCGCATGGTACAGAGCGTACAGGTCCATAGGGACGAGTTCCAGCGTGAGCGCAGTGCCAGTGTGCCGCACAAAATCCGCCCATTGCTTACGCAGCGCTGACTCAAACGAATCGAACTGTCGCACGGCGATACGGAAAGATTCACGCATACTCGGAACCTGTCGAATTGAATCGCTTTGACAAGACAGTCATTCAGCTCAACAAGAATTCGCGCTTCAATGACTCGGTATCTTCTCCGAGTCGAGGGGCGCCCTTCGGCGAGAGAAAGACTTCGCCATCGATACGAATCGGACAGCGCGTGGCCTGCATGTCGATGCCCTGACCTCGCGAAACAGTCTGGACCATTTTCAAAACCTTGAACGCGTCATGCGCGAACAGCTGGGGCCAGGTGAGTACATCTGCACACCAGATGTCGTGCGCTTCGAGAATGGAAAGCCAGTGCTCCGTGGTGCTCGTCTTCAGATGCTCAACAAAGATGGACTTGATTTCATCGCGGCGTGAGAACAAAGAAGTTGGATCAGTAAAGACTGTGAGCGCGGGACAATCCAGCAACTCGCCGAGCCGAGCCACTGAACCCATTGCGAGCGCCAGATAGCCGTTCGATGTGGAATAGATACCATACGGCGCGCCAAGGTACGCATGGGCATTGTTGATGGCGCTGCGCTGGGGCAACTTGCCTCCATCATTGAGATACGTCGTCAGGACCTCGAACTGCAGGTCCAGCGTCGATTCCAGGAGGCTGACTTCCACTTTTCCGCCGATGCCGCTGATGCCTTTCCGCACCAGACAAGCCAGAATCCCCTGCACGAGATGGGCTCCTGCAAACATGTCGGCCACTGCCAGACCGAATGGAACGGGAGGTTGGGAAGCATCACCGTTCAGCCACGCAAGGCCAGATAGAGCCTGCACGAGAAGATCCTGGCCTGGCTTGTCGCGCCAGGGCCCGGCAGCGCCGTATCCTGTCACCTCTGCATAGATGATGGCCGGATGAACGGCGCGGACGGCCTCGTAGCTGAAACCCAATTTATCCATCACGCCGGGACGAAAGTTATGGATGAGTACGTCAGCCTGCTGAATTAGCTTCCAGGTTCGCTGGACATCGGCCGGTTGTTTGAGGTTTGCCGTGAAGCTCTCTTTGTTCCGATTGATGGAGTGGAACAACGTGCTGTCTCCATCCAGCTCAAGATTGGAGATGTACAAATCGCGGCATAAGTCGCCGGTCTCCGGGCGTTCAATTTTGATGACACGTGCACCCAGGTCTGCCAGGCGCAGGGACGCCGATGGCCCAGCTAGGAACTGGCTCATATCGACGACAAGAACTCCATCTAATGGCTTCAATCCATGACCACCCGTTTGTTCGACTGCACGCTGTCGAGTAATTGATTCAACTTCCGAATCACTTCGCGCGCATCCCCGCCCACGCTCAGATATTGATGAACGACTGGCGCTGCTGCATCCTGAAAGTCAAGGTATCCAGGAAAGCGCGGTCGAACATACGCCGCATCGAGAGTGGGTAGCGTTGACGAGAAGAACTGATTCGATCTCCGGTTGACCTCGTCATCTGTCCATGCATTGCGGTGTCCAGGTTGACCGCCGGCGTCAAAGTAGAGTGTAGACTGGATCGCGCTGCTCGCTGCGAACTGAGCATACTCAGCCGCCAGGTCCAGATGCGCAGTGGTGCGGGAAATCGCAAGACCAGCGCCACCGAGAGTGGAACGCAGATGCGTCCCACTCGCAAGAGAAACGAGACCTCCAACCTTCAACGGGTGCTTCACATATCCAGAGCGGGAATAGTTGGAGTACCCATACGCAAACGGACAGTAAGCAACTTGATCGCCATTGGCCAGCTCTTCCCAAGTAGCAATAGGATTCCGCACAAGGCAGGAAGGATGACAGGCGGTGACCAGCGCGCGCAGCATATGCAGAGATTCAACGCCCGTATCCTCGGAGATAAAGTGCCCAGTGTGCTGGAATGGCTCCTCACCAACGGCGACTGCCAGCATATAGAGGTTCATCAGGCTGTCGATCGCTAAGCCGGGAACGGCGACAAGGCCACGATGCGCCAGTGCCGACAGCTGATCCCAGGTTTCCGGAACCTCGGCATTCGCACGCGCGAGCAAATCGGGCCGCCACCCGCTCACCGGCGTGGCCGCGTCGATCGCCAGCGCCCACAGATACGATTGCCACGTATAGCTTGCATGCGATCCCCCAACCGAGTGTTGAGCTTGATCGGCAAGGAAGTCAGCGGGGAGGAGGCGGTCGAGAGCAATCAGGAATTCGGCTTCGGCTGCGTAGCCGATGCTCGGATGATCGATAACCAGAAGATCAAAAGACCGGGCCAGTTCCGCGAGCGGCTGATCGGCAAATGCCTGCAACGACCTTACCTGCCAGGAAATCGTGACCCCCGGATGCAGTTCGGAAAAGCGCTGTGCGGTAGCAACCATGGGAAGAAAGCCACGCGTGTGGTTCCAGGTAATGCCGCGAAGCTGAATTGGAGAAGCGCTGCTCATACGGAAGAGGGTCCTCATGCATGGTATGCTGGCTTGGCGTATTTTATCAATAAAAAGATATTTTATATGGAATGATACGATAAGCCTGAGCCGCGCGCCTCGCGCGGCGGACGCGCGGCTCCCGCAGGAGAAGACAATGGCAATCGAGTTCCTTGAAGACTACGAAGTGGGCGCGCAGCGCAACACGTCGGGGCGGACCATCACCGAGGCGGACATCGTCCTCCATGCGGGCCAGACCGGCGATTTCTATCCGCACCACATGGATGAGGAATGGTGTCGCACGCAGCCCTTTGGGCGGAGGATTGCGCACGGGACGCTCATCTTCAGCGTGGGAGTTGGACTAACTGCCGGTGTGATCAATTCGCGCGCCATGTCGTACGGGTATGATCGGCTGCGATTCATTCAGCCTGTGTTCATTGGAGATACGATTCACGCGAAGGTGACGATCAAGGAGAAGCGAGA
>VFSW01000729.1_pt1 | contig 48739 bp, 57 predicted proteins | sample 5358111 | NCBI WGS metagenome assembly VFSW01 (sample SAMN11554181, study PRJNA540505) | mine drainage metagenome | isolation source: sediment from site ElyBrook_90M | place: USA: Ely Copper Mine, Vershire, VT | collected 2017 | reverse complement strand
CCGATGTTCGGGGCGAAGTTGCCCGAGCTGTCGATGGCGACCGAGCCGGTGGTGCGCATCTTGCCGCCGCCGTCGATCCATGCGCCTGAGCCGCCGCCTGAGCCGCTGGCCGTCGAGATCGTGATCTGACCGTTCGACGCAGAGACGATGCTGATGCCGTTTCCTGCGACGAGGTAGGACATGCCCGGTCCGACCTGTTGAAGCGAACCGCTGAGGCCTGCGGATGCTGAGACAGGCACCGACGCCAGCATCTGATTCGAGAACACCTGAACGTATGTCGTTCCCGCGATGTCAAATCCGATGTACCCGCCAGACGGTCCATTGACAGACGCGAATGAGGTACCGTCGCTGTTGAACATCCAGTTCGTGGCAGACGGGCTGGTCGCATTGTTCAACAACCACACTGCGGCAGTATTGGTCTCGTTTCCCACGCGGGGACCGATGACAGCCTTGTAATCAGCGCCTCCGCCGCCGAACGTCGCTCGGCCGTGCGTCTCTTCGATCTGCGCGACAGTCGCGGCTCCCTGTCCTTGCACGATGATCGATGAACCAGACAGGATGATCTGACCAGTGGTGTTTGCGCCTGCAGCGCCGGGCTGGGCATTGATGAACAGGTTGTGACCGTTGCCCGCTCCGATTGGGCCGAGCCAACCGAGCGTGGCGTCATTGTTAGAGAACTGGATCGCTGGGTGTCCGAGCCCGTCGTCTCCGACACGAATGTTGTTGTACGCTGATGCACCGAAGTACGCGGGGAACGCATGGTACAGAGCGGCCGTGTCCCAAGCAATTGCGTAGTTGCCTGTGCCAGGGTTGTCTGCGTTTGTGCCTGGGAAGACGCCTCCACCGACGCTTGCGACTGGCGCAATGAGGAACTTGGGGGCGGTTGGATTGTTCTTGTTGTCGAAGTAGACGCCGCCGGAAACGACGATGTCACCGCCGAACGCTGACACTGAACGAGCTGCGTTGCCTCGATTGAGCGTCGCAGTGCCAGAGACGAAGAAGGTGACGTCTGTTCCGATGTTCGGGGCGAAGTTGCCCGAGCTGTCGATGGCGACAGATCCCGTCGTCCTGAGCTTGCCACCGCCGTCGATCCATGCGCCGGGGTTTGAACCGCTGGTGCCGCCCGCATTGATGGTGATGACGTTGCTCGACGTAGTGAAGCTGATGCCCGATCCCGCAGCGAGGTTCAGGTCGAACGTGTTTCCGCCGCGCAGGTTCATGCCAGGCCCGGCGTAGTAGTTGACGCCTGACAATGCGTTCGGATCGACGGTCAGGATGATCGTGTTCTTGTCGCCCGTAACGCTGATGCCGTTTGCGCCGCTAATTGTCGTTGACGCTGCGTTTACGGGTGCGGCCCTGAAGAACGAGTACGTCTTCCTCGTGCGGTTCTGGTCGTTGATTGCCATGTCCTGCCTTGGGTGATCGTGAGCGTCTTAGGGGTCGCCTTGCGACGGCACGCTGTGATACTTATCAGCGGGCTGGTAGATGGTAGCCGCCAGTAGACCAGAGGCGGTGCAGCATGTTCACTCTCGACCCCTTCATCAACATAGATGAGAACGGCGACAGGCCCACTTGGCCCCCTGTGGGCACTGGGCTGCTTATCGTCGAGGACAAGTGCGAGGCGCTCTTCATCTCGGCGACGTGGACAGTCACGGCGCACGTCGGCGAAGAACTCATCGCGAAATCGGAGACGACTGACCATGCTCACTCTGATGCCTTCATCGCCCGGTGGGCGCGGCAGGCGATCAGGACCAACTACGTTCGTCTCCGCCAACTCGGGGTTGACGCTGAGGGCTACTACCTGAAGTACGGCGGCAAGCTCGAGGACCTCAAGCGCTGATGCTACCCGATTGGAGACCGTACTTTCCGCACTCACAGGTGAGGAAGGAACAAGGCGATGCCCTTGACTTCATCATCGATCAATTCTACGTCAAGAACAAGGACTACGTTGTCTGCGAGCTGCCGACTGGCACTGGCAAGTCGGCGATCGCCATCACGCTTGGGATGTGGCTCAGGGGCTGGCATGCTCAGCTGACCAGCGAGGAAGAGGGGTTGCCTCAGACGTACGTCCTCACCTCCCAGAAGATCCTGCAAGACCAGTACATGAACGACTTCAGGTCGGTGATCATGGACCTGCGCTCGTCGGCGAACTTCAAGTGCAAGGGCCTGAGTGGTCACACATGCGCGGAGACCAAGCGCCTGAAGATGGCGCTCGACGGAAATCCGTGCCTGAGCGTCATCAGCTGCAATGACGATGCCGGGTGCCCGTACCGCAAGTCGAAGCAGGACTTCATCGAGGCTCCCGTCGGCGTGACCAACTATTCGTACCTCCTCTCCGAGGCGGTGTACGCAGGCGGGCTGAAGCCCCGCGAGCTCATCGTCTTCGACGAGGCGCACAATATCGAGAGCGAAGTTCGCAGGTGGGCGACCATCACGATCAACGAGCAGTTCGCGGTTCAGGAGCTCAAGCTGACGTTCCCGGCGACCGAGGAAGAGGTCTGCAATTGGGTGGAGACCAAGTACGCTCCCGCAATGGCGCACCTCAAGGCCAAGACCCTGAAGTCGATCGAGAAGCTCATGGCCGCTGGCAAGCTGTCCAAGCGCCTGCAGGAGCTCGCCAAGAAGCACGAGATGTTGGACAAGCACCTGTGCCAGGTGAACCGTTACGTCCAGGAGAAGGGCGCCGACAAGGAAGAGTACCTGGTGACGATGGACCGAAATGGGCTTGATCGGTCGGTGTCCCTGAGGCCGCTCAACGTGGGCAGCCAAGCGCAACAGCTGCTGTATTCCAAGGGACGCAAGCGCCTATTGATGAGCGCGACCATCCTCGACGACAAGGTGTTCGCACGAAGTGCAGGCCTCCCGTCCCACGGTGTGGCATACCTTTCGGTCCCGACGCCGTTCAAGCCCGCGAGCTTCGGGCTGACGTACCGACCGATCGGCGCAATGACCGCGCGGCGGGTGCAGGAGACCCTTCCGAAGGTCGTCCAAGACGTGCGGAAGATCCTCGCGATGCACCCGAACGAGAAGGGCATCATCCACGCGACGAGCTACGATGTCACGCAGGCGATCGGCGCGATACAAAACGACCGCCTGCTCGTGCAGACGTGCGCGGAGGACCGGGACAAGATACTCAAGGAGCACCTCTCGAGCCCACGGCCGACCGTGCTTGTATCCCCAGCCATGACCGAGGGGTTGGACCTCAGGGACGAGCTTGGGCGCTTTCAAGTGGTCTGCAAGATCCCGTACCCATACTTCGGCGACAAGGTCGTGGCCACGAAGGCAAAGAAGGACCCGAAGTGGTACGCATGGTGCACGGTTCGAACGCTGGTTCAGGCGGTCGGCAGGTGCGTGAGGAACACCAACGACTGGACCAAGACGTACATCCTCGACGAGAGCTTCGCAGAGCTGATCTCGCGGAACCCTGAGATGGTGCCTGCGTACTTCGAGGAGCTCGTCTTCGAGGATCACACGAAGGCGTGACATGAGCGGCTACGGTTTTGACGTTCACAAGATGAGGCCGGGCGACCTCATCAGGTTCAGGCCCCGCGGCATGTTCGACGGTGCACAGTCTGACACGTACATCATCTCGCACGAGGGCGGGTGGCACGAGGTGATCCACGCTGACGACACGTGCCTCGTCCTCGGGGTCAAGTGGTACGCAGGGGACCCGAACAGGAGCACTGGAGCGTGTGACGTGGTGGTGTTCGTGAACGGCCGCGTGACGACCGTCGACGGGTGGTCGTTTGACCTCATCCCGTGAGCCTTCGCACAATTTTGCGCTTTGCAGTGTACGGAGGTGACCTCCCATGATATACTTAGACAAGTCACGGCCCCGTCTAGCTAACGGTCTTAGGCGGCCACCCTCTCACGGTGGAGATACGGGTTCGAATCCCGTCGGGGTCACCAGGGAAACCTGAAACAAACACAAAACGAGAATCACAATGATTTCGAGCATGACAAGCAGGACGGAAGGACACGAAGGCGTAAGCCTCTCGTTGTCAACCCGTACGTGCCGCGTCCTGCTTCCGTTTTGTGGGCCGCGCCCCGAAGAGGGTTGAACGCGGCAAGCCGGGCAGAGACAGCCGGCAGAAGACAACTGAAGAGTGACGGAGCGTAGCACAGCTTGGTAGTGCGCGTGCTTTGGGTGCATGAGGTCGTGGGTTCGAATCCCTCCGCTCCGACTGAAAAAGCGAGGAAACTCGCTTCGTTCATTGACAACCTGCGTTCTTGGGTCCAAGGTGTATTGGCATACATGACACACGCTTTTGCGTGCGTCGGACAGGGCGGTTCGAATCCGCGGGACCCATCATTTCGGTACATAACTCAATTGGTAGAGTGCCCTCTTTACGCGTGGGAAGTTGGGGGTTCGAGTCCCTCTGTACCGACCGTGCCCGGATGTGCATGCATCATCGGCTGATCGCCGAGTCTGGGCTCCAACGGAATGTAGCGAAGCTTGGTTTATCGCGCCTGTCTGGGGGACAGGAGATCGTGGGTTCGAATCCCGCCATTCCGACTTGACCGTGTGTAGCGCAGTTTGGTTTAGCGCGCCTGCTTCGGGAGCAGGAGGTCGTGGGTTCGAGTCCCTCCACACGGACCGTGCTAGTGTGGCAGAGTGGTAGTGCGCTTTCCTCGTAAGAAAGAATACGTGGGTTCGAGTCCCATCGCTAGCTCCAAGTCCTCAGTTCAAGCAGCTGCAGAGGGGGCCTCCGGCATCCAGGGCCGTGGCTGTACTGGAAACAACAGGGTGTAATGTCAGAAGCAGACGGCCGCGCCTGGAACGCGGAGGACGGGGGTGCGAGTCCCTCCACCCTGACCACATCCCCTCGTAGCTCAGTTGGTAGAGCGCCTGATTGAAACCCAGGATGCGTCGGTTCGATTCCGACCGCAGGGGACCATCTCACCGTAGCTCAGTGGAATTAGAGCGTTGCCGTGCGAAGGCAAAGGTCGTGGGTTCGAGTCCCACCGGTGAGGCCAAAACACATCCACCTGTGGCGTAGATGGTATGCGCGTCTGCCTGAAGAGCAGAAGGGGCGGGTTCGATTCCCGACGGGTGGACCAGATACTTACGAGCATGGCTTCCAAGAAGGACTTGCTCAAGACGTACATCGAAGAGGCTGTGGCCGACCACATGCGATTTCCCAAGGGTCCGAACTCAAGGGACGACGCTGAAGACAGGTCGCTCGACCGGCCGATGGACGTGGACAAGATCAACATCGAGGAAGGCACCCTGCACGAGGATCAAGACACGTTCTACGTCCGCGGCGAGCTCCTTGACCTCGAGGAAGAGATGCAGGCCGCGCTCGCGGTGCTCGATGACCATGTCTCGGGCAGCGACCACGACCCGGTCGTCGAGCATGCCCTTGACAAGCTGCACGACGTCGCACGCCGCCTCAGGGAGGCAGCCGGACTGTCGCCTTCGAAGCCACCACCTCTCAGTTGATGTATGATGTCGGCATGACCGACGAAGAAGCAGAGGCGCTGCTCAAGCAGCTCTCAGATCACTACAAGCAGCCAGTGATGCCAGTGCAACGCTACTGCGATGCCCTGCGTGCATGGGAAAATGTGCTGTGGCAAAACGCTGACACGCAAGAAATCGCCAAGGCAGCGAGCGCGACGTTCATGGCCATTGTGAAGTCGAACATGCTTTCTCGGCTCATCTACGATGGCGAAAAGGTCCGAACGAGGAAGTGTCCTATCCACGACGGTCACTGGAGCGGGTGCAGGTGGGACGAACCCTTCTGCGATTGTCAGATGATGGAGAACGGAGAGTATGGCTCAAACGTCACGGGCTGGCTCCCGCAAGAGATAAACAGAGAGTGACGCATGTCGAGGAACGCCAATCAGTGAGCGGCCTGTCTGCAAAACAGGTGCTAGTGGGTGCAATTCCCACCCTCGACTCCAGTTCTTTGCAAGTAACTGAACCTTCCTGCTTGGCGCACAAACGTGAAGCAGTGGCGGAATGGCAAACGCACCGGCCGTAAAAAGCTGGCCCTGAAAGCGCGGTCACACAAATATCGATTGCGTGGAAAGGTTGCGGGTTCGAGTCCCGGCAGGTGAAAGCAAGGAATTACGCTGGTGTGGCAGAGAAGTTATGCACTTTCTCGGTAAGAAAGTAAACGCACGTGCAAATCGTGTCGCCAGCTCAAATGCGTCCATGGTGGAACGGTAGACATGGCTCCCTTAAAGCGAGCCGCCCACACGGCGTGCAGGTTCGATTCCTGCTGGACGCACCGTTCAGTAACCATTAGCTAGTGTAGCAGTAGCACCGCGGCCCTTCAAGCCGTGAGGTGAGGTGCAAGTCCTCGGCGGAAGGTGAAAGGCATATGCTGACGTCGCCCAAGGGTGGGTTCCCCGTTTGTACCGGGTCGTGTGCAGGTTCGAATCCTGTCGTCAGCTCCAATGTAAAAGGTGCGCCGATGGCTTACGATGTTGGTCATGTTCAACATCGACAAGAAACAGTTTGTTAAAGTCTTCGTCAGCTCGTTGGCTGGTTACGCCAGCGCTTGGCTCGTCCGCAAGGGAGTCGAGTACGTCATGAAGAAGGTCGAGCATAAGGCCGAACAGGTGCTTGCGAAGCTCGACGAGCTGAACTGAAAAGTTCAGCCTCACATGGTGATGTGAGGGAGCAGGTGAACCCGGGACGCTGTGACCGTCTCATCGGCGAGTTCGATACTCGTACATCACCCCACGGGAATGCTGAAGGTACAGGCCGGTCCATATGACCGAGGGGCGGGCTCGAACCCCGTCGTTTCCACAAATTGGCCCCATCATCGCTAGCGGCTAGGCTACCTGACTTTCAATCAGGGAACACGGGTTCGAGTCCCGTTGGGGTCACCATCAATAGTAGCACCACTTCAACAGGTCGATGTCCACGTGATTCCACGCGGCGACCTGCAACACGGTGGTCTTGTCCGGGCAGACGTACTTTCCCGGTGCCCAGTGCGGGTCCATCAACGCCCCATACTGGTGTTGAGCACCCAGGGCGTGTCCGAGCTCATGGAGCAGGATGCCTGTGACGTCCTGTTCGTAGTAACCGACCCTCATCGAGATGTCCCGGCCGCCGACGAAGCTTGCCCACGCTAGGGCACGTGCATCAGACGGGTCGGGATGAGTGGTTGTGTGGACGTAGATCGAACAAACGCTCTTGTTGTCGCTCCCGCCGGCCAGGGCAGCGACGTGCACCCATTGGGTCAGGGCGTCATCCCAAAGCTTGACGGCCTTGTGAGCAGCGGGAAGTTGTTCAGAGGGAAGGTCGAGACACACGCTGATCCTTCCTGGCATTCCGAGCGTACCGTTCTGAACAGGCTTGGTCCAGTAGGGCCCGCAGGCGCTGACGACCATCGTGAAAGCAAACAGCACAGCCACGAATCGTTTGAAGAACATAGACGTAAGTAACAGACACCATGTCACTGTGGGGGAATTAGGCAGACCCGCCAGCTTGAGGTGCTGGTGCCCGAAAGGGCGTGTAGGTTCGACTCCTACCAGTGACACCATGCCATCGTGGAGGAATCCTCGGTAGACTCGCAACGTTGAGAACGTTGTTCCCGCAAGGGAGTGCAGGTTCGATCCCTGTCGATGGCACCATGCCAACGTGACGTAATTTGGTAACCGTGTCACGCTCAGAATGTGATGGCCGAAAGGCCGTGGGGGTTCGATTCCCTTCGTTGGCACCCGGATGTGGATGGCTGGATGATCGCTGCATGTTGCAGAGGAAAGTCCGGGCTACATAGGACAGAGCGCCGGCTAACGGCCGGGCAGGGCAACCTGACAGAACAGTGCAGCAGAAAACAAACCGCCGATGGCCGAGCCCGAGAGGGCAAGGATCAGGCAAGGATGAAACCGCGGTGTAAGAGACCCCGACACGCACGGAGACGTTGCGTTGTGGCAAACCTCGCTCGTAGCAAGACAAACAGAAGGCGGTTGAGCGCTGTCCGCGCGATGCCTTCGGGTTGTTGCTAGAGCCAAACCAGCAATGGTTGGCCCAGATGAATGATCGTCCCTCGACAGAACCCGGCTTACACGCCGTCCGCATCCCTCTGTCTGCATAGTTCAGCGGTAGAACGCCGTCCCCACACGACGAAGATCGCTGGTTCGAATCCAGCTGCAGACACCACATCCCCTCGTAGTTCAGTGGAATCAGAACGCTGGTCTTCGAAACCAGATGTCGTAGGTTCGAATCCTACCGAGGGGACCATCATTGCAGGGTGTTCTTTGCGCCGGCGTTTGTTCGGCCAACAACACAGAGATAGCGCTGTTGCCCGCCGAGCGTCCTGATAGCGAGCCCAAGCACATGTGGCGTAACGGTAGCCGCGCCTGACCTAGGATCAGGTGTCTTCGGACGTGGGGGTTCAAGTCCCTCCATGTGCACCGCTCAACGAAGTAACTGCACCGGCGGGTGCGACCTGGCGATGTCACTCGCTAACCTGTCCTTTCGCAACTGCGAGCTTCGGTGAGCGGCCAATCGGAGCCAATCGGACAGGTCATGGTCAAGGCCCGGGCTGTGGGTTCAAGTCCCACCTGGACGAAGGTGAAACGTTGGGTAAGTGACGCATGCCGGTGAGGCGGAAAGGAGACGCACCCGTTTCATAAGCGGGTTGAAGTAGGGTTCGATACCCACCACCGGTACCAGTGAAAAACTCCAGACACGTTTGGTAGTGTGTAGGAATGAATGCAGATGATTTCTTGGGGATGTCGAAGAAGGGCGCGCAGAACAAGGCGGAGGAGAAGAACCTGATCTTCAGGCTGATCCGTGTCGACAGCGAACCGTTCCTCGCGTATCCTGAGGACACACGAACCGACAGGCTGTGCGTCGAGATCGACGACGGCAAGGTCACTACGGCAACCATCAGGTGATGCATGTTCCAGTTCAAAAAGCTACGTGAAGGGCTGTACGAGCTCAGGTTCGACCACCACTACGACATGTGCATGTCGTTCCTTCGCTACCAGGAGAACTACGAGTCGCCGAGGTTCGCAGGCAAAAAGTTCACGCTCGCGCAGTTCATGGCGTGGTGCACAAGAAGGCTGAGAACTTCACGTACACCACCGACTGGGGTGGCTTCAACATCCCGGTCAAAATCATCAGGAGGGTGCGTGAGGCAGGCATCGACGACCCGAACCACTACGACAGCTTGATGCACTTCGTGATGACCACGATCGATGCGGAATGCGACGACGGTTACTTGATCGGTCTCACCAAGCACGCCGGTGCAGTCGACAAGCACGAGATGACCCATGCGATGTTTCACATCGACAAGGTATACAACAGGGAGAGCATGCGCATGTGTTCTGAACACATGCGCATCTTCGATGCGATCTGCAACCACGTCATGAAAAACGGTTACGCATCAACGACCGTCGAAGACGAGGCGCAGACGTACCTTACGACGGGCGATGGCTTCATCAAAGACGTACGCAAGACAGATCCCAAAGAGTACGACAAGCTCAAGTCGAAGCTCACCAAGCTTCACAAGAAACACTTCGCAAAGTTCATCAAGGACATCAAGACGTAATACATCGCTGTATGCCCTCAGTTTCCTAAACTGTAGAAAGGCTAATTGGACACATGCGGGTTCGACCCCCGCCAGCGATACCATGAAGGTGCTAGTCACAGGAAGCCGCGCTTGGACTGACATAGAGACGGTCTACGAGCGGCTCTCGCAACTGCCCTCAGGTTCAATCGTGGTGCACGGGGCATGCGAAGGGGCAGACACCATTGCCCACGCCGTCGCAGAGCAACTCGGGTTCACCGTGAGGCCATACCCGGCCAGGTGGAAGGAGCTCGGCAAGCGAGCGGGACCGATACGTAACCAACACATGCTCGTGGCGGAACACCTCCCCCACGCGCCCATCGAGCTCTGCTTGGCTTTCCATGACGATCTCCCAAACAGCAGGGGCACGAAGGACATGGTCGGCCGTGCAAGCGACGCCGACATAGAGGTAAGGGTTGTGAAGTCATGCGTTTCAAGTCAACAGGACGACTCAGATACTCGAGGAACCCCCTCAAGCTGATCCTCTCAGTTGACCAGGGAATCTCCGACTACTACTTCGCGATGATCCCCAAGTACGTTTGGCCTCGCATCAACAGGCAGAAGTGGAAGGCTCACATCTCGGTTGTGCGCAAGGCGACGCCGAAGAACATGGACGCTTGGGGACGCCACGAAGGCAAGCTCATCACGTTCGAGTACGATACGTTCATCAGGAACGATGACACGTATTGGTGGCTGAACGCCTTCTCTCCAGACCTCGAACAGGTCAGGCTCGAGCTCGGCCTTCCCATCGCAGACCAGTACACCCGTGCCCCCGATGGGTCGCACAGGTTTCACATCACGATCGCGAACTGCAAACAGCACACGTAGATGTACAAGGAAAAGGCACGAAACATCTGCCCCCAAATGCCTTAGGATGATCCGAATGACGTCACCGATGAAAACGCTACTTGCAGCGGCAATTGCGCTGCTTGCGCTCTCTACCGATGCTCATGCTCAGAGCTCCTCGCGCTACACCGTCGTCCAGATGGTGCAGACCCCTCTCACCAGGGAGGAACTCGGGAAGGCCCTTCGAGAGGGCCACGTTGACGTGTTTGGGTCTGAGCCGTCAGACAACAGGTTGGCCATGGGGTGGGCACAGGTGGCGCTCGAGAACGGACACGGTCGCTACGTGTGGAACCACAACCTCGGCAACATCGCCGCTTGGGCGGTGGGACAGACAGCGTACTACAACCCAGGCGACGGCAACTACTACAAGGACTTCCACACCTTCAAGGAGGGTGCGGCCGCGTACTGGTCTACAGTGAAGCGATGTACCAAGGCGATCGTAGACTTCGATGCGGGTGACGGGACAGCGGCAGCGACACACCTCAAGCAGTGCAACTACTACCAGGCTCCCGTCGCACCGTACGCTCGGATGCTCACGGACCTCTTCAGCTACTTCAAGCGAAACATCCTGCCGGGAATGAAAAGTGACCAAAGCACCAGAGAAGAAATCCAGCGCCTCATCGGTGGACCAGCCAGTCCTACCTGACCTCGAAGAAAAGGCTGTCATCGACAGCTTCTCGAACGAGTTCGGCTTCCTGTCGAACTTCTACGAGGCGACCGTCTACATGGACGGCAAGCGTTACAAGAGCGTGGAACACGCATACCAGGCGATGAAGTTCTCGGACCTCAGCGCTCGCGAGGTGGTGAGAAACGCCAAGACGCCGGGCGAGGCGAAGAAGCTCGGCAAATCGGCTCAGCTACCACTCGATTGGGAGACCAAGAGGGTCGGCATCATGCGTGAGCTGGTGGCCAAGAAGTTCGACAACCCGTTCCTCAAGGACCTGCTTCTCGCCACTGGCGACGCAGAGCTCATCGAGGGGAACTGGTGGGGCGATCGCTTTTTCGGTGTATATAAAGGAGAAGGACAAAACTGGTTGGGTCGTATCTTGATGGAACTTCGTGATGAACTCAGAAAAGAACAAGACGACAAAGAGTAGCGCTCGCTTTTACGGTTACAAGCATTGGACGCTTGAGCCTGTACCGCGTTGTTTCAACGTAGGTCGAGGTCGCAAAGGACGTTCACATAGTCATAGTTCGCGTAATCACAAGTGGCATGCAATTGTCAAGCAATATGGACTGCGCGTTGAAGTGTGCGTAGGTCCTATAACTTTGAATGAAGCAAGCGTATGGGAAGCTACATGGGTACAAAATGAAAATACGTACACAACGAACCATGCGCATGATGATCCCAACGACATTGGATGTAATTTCACACGTGATGGTGATTATGTTTTCAAATCCACTCTTACAAATCCTAAGCCGAAAAGACGGAAATGGACGCCTGAACAAAGAGCAAGAGTAACGGGTAGAAAAGGTCATCAACAAACGCTTGAAACTAGAAGAAAAATCGGATTAGCTTCATCCAAACGAAAGTCCACGCCTCAAAGCAGGATGAAAAATCGAATTGCTTCTCTTCGAGAAAATCTTTCACTAGAAACGCAACTTCGTCGAAGTAAATCGCTCAGCAAACGAACGCTCAAGTTGAACCTCGACGGTTCATTAGTCGAAACGTTTGAATCGCTGAAGTCTGCGGCGGCGCGCGTTGGTACAAACAGCCCGAAATTGTCTTGCGCAATCAAATATCAGAAGCCTTGTAAGGGTTTCATGTGGAAATACGACATCTCTTCGTGGCACAACTGGACAGCGCGCTTCCCTCCGAAGGAAGAGGTTGCGGGTTCGACTCCCGCCGAAGAGACAAATCCCCACGTGGTGTAGCGGATAACACGTCGGTCTACGAAACCGAAGACCACAGGTTCGAATCCTGTCGTGGGGACCAAGACGAGAGACACGCCCCCGTATGCCGCGCGACTTCTAATCGCGAGAAAGCTAACTGGACACATGCAGGTTCGAACCCTGCCGGGGGTGCCAAAGTGAAAAACAGTTGAACCATGGCGTATCGATAGAGCATGAAACACGTGCTCGCGCTCCTTGCGCTCGTCACCGGGCGGGTGCTTTGTTTCGTCCAGCGACCCAGTGCCTGACGCGGGCGCTGATGCAGCGCAGAAGACGTGTTGGACGCCGAACGCCCAGTATGCGGTAACGTTCACGTTGGTGAGCGGAAACTGCCCCAACGTTGACGGAAACGTGAGCTACCAGTGGTTGAACCCCGACGGTTCGCTCAACATCCCGTCCAACTGCACCGAACACGGCACACACAGCATGTGCACGTCATGGATCGACGAGACGTGCATCGGCCTCGTCTACAAACAAGTGCTGATGGGCGAGCTCGATTGGTCGCCGAGCGGGCAGACTGCTCACGGCCTTCTGACCTTCACAGCGACCGAGCTCCAGAACGACTACGTCTTCTGCTCCTCGGTCTACAACACGAACTACACCCTGCAGTGGCAGGCAGCGAACTGAAAGGAAACGACGATGGCGAAGACGAACAAGTCACGAAGGTTCTCAAGCGGCGGTCCTCGCCCGGACGGCAAGGAAGCGCGGCGCAACCAAGCGAAGGAGCGCAACGCAGAGTGGGCCAAGCTCACCCCGAAGCAACAGCTCGCTGCCCTCGACCAGCGCTTCGGTGAAGGCAAGGGGGCCTCGCGCCAGCGCAAGAGGTTGGCCGCCATCCTCGACAAGCCAGTCCCCGAGAAGGGACACGGTGGGCACGGCAAGAGGCAGCCCAAGGAAAAGGGCGCTGAGCCGATCGGTCAGCTCATCTCGAAGTAAGATTTCACTCACGAGGAGGTGCCGCCATGAGCGACACACAGGCAGAGAAGGTGAAGCAGGTCATCGTGGTCCGCAAGGACCTGCACATGCGGGCGGGTAAGATTGCAGCTCAAGCCTGCCACGCTGCGATCAAATTCCTGCTCGACAACAACGAGGCCGCTCGCGGCGACGAGCTGTTCGTGAAGCTCTCTGTCGAAGAGGCCACGTGGTGCTTCAACCAGGAATTCAAGAAGATCGTCCTGGCGGCAAACTCGGAGGACGAGCTCAACGACCTCATCCTCAAGGCGAAGCTCGCTGACATCGCAGTGTATCCCATCGTCGACTCGGGTCTCACCGAGTTCCACGGCGTTCCGACGCTCACTTGCGCCTCTTTCGGGCCCGATCTCCCGAGCGTCATCGACCCCATCACCGGTCACCTTAAGCCACTGTGAAAGCCATGGCCAAACCGTTGTATCATGGAACCATGAAGACGGTAGCAATCATCCTCGTAGCGCTCATGACGGCCTGTGCAATCCCAGCGGAATCTACGCCGGAACAGCTTGGAAGCGCATCACCCTCGACAGTCGGTGCACCCTTGCCCGACAACGGAGGCACGGACGTGTGCTACTCGGGCGTCCCGCACTTCTTCTACGTCGACGGTGTCGAGCACTGTGAGTACGAACCGGTCGCTTGCAACACGGGAGTGCAGCTTCCGGGCGATCCTTACGAGGCTCGTCAAGCAGCGGACCCTGCGCCGGAGCACGCCGCCGCGGCGACGCTGAAGACTGAGCATTGAAAAAGTTTGCCCGACTCTGACGGGTTTTCGGAAGCGTGTGTGAGTGGTTTAAACAGCAAGTTTGCTAAACTTGTGGGCCCGTAAGTGTCCCAGGGGTTCGAATCCCCTCGCTTCCTCAGATGCAAATCAGTTGCACCAATTGCAATTCGCCCAACCTCGACGTTGAGGACGTCCCTGTCAGGGGCCCAACCAACGACGACGTCTGGCTCTGTCTCTGGTGCAATGTAGCGGTGTGTGTGGACTGCTGGCACAAACACACCCAAGAGAAGCATCCGAACGCCGGCAAGAAGAAAAAGAAGAAGTGATACGACATGGAACGTTGGCAGAGCGGCTGATTGCACCGGCTTTGAATACCGGAGTGGGTAACACCACCGTGGGTTCGAACCCCACACGTTCCTCCATGGAAGTCTTGGGCATTGGCAGGCCCACCCGCCTCGAAAGCGGACACCGATCGAAAGGTCGGTTGGGAGTTCGACTCTCCCGGCTTCCGCCAGAATAGGTAGAAATGCATGTGTTTCCTCTGTCTCAAGGACAACCTGTTCGCCAACAAGAATCCGAGCACCAGGGACGCTAAACGCGCCAGGGTGGTCGAGATCAAGCGGTTGATCAACGAGGCAGAGGGAAAGCACGATGACATGTGCTTCATCGGAGACGCGACGATCGAGCTCTTGAAGAAGGAGCAGTACGAGTTAGCGAGGGACCTGTGAAGAAGGTGAAGTTCAAAAAGTCTTTCAGCGATGGGGGATGGTGGCAGTGTTGGGAGTGCAAGAAGCTGATCGTGGAGGCTGGAGCTGAAAACTTCCTCAAGGCGTTCCGCGAGCACGAGAAGAAAGTTGGACACAAGAATGCGAACTACCACCTGATCTGGCCTGAAGTCAAGAAGAAAAAGAAAAAGAAATGAGACGAACAGAGCCGTGGTGGACGTGCGACAAGTGCGGCGTTCACCTCGTCAAAGCAAAGGGCAAGCGAGTGAAAGAAAAGATGCTCGAGCACAGGAAGACGTGTCATCCGATCGCGTGCTTCAGCATCGTGCAGGTAGAACAACGGAAGGATGCGTGAGTGGTTTAAACGGTCACCCTGGAAAGGTGATGCTCCCGCAAGGGAGCCGAGGGTTCGAATCCCTCTCCTTCCTCAGATAGTTACGATTACGCGGGCGTAGCAGAGTGGTAACGCGCGACCTTGCCAAGGTCGAGATCATGGGTTCGATCCCCATCGCCCGCTCAGATTTCTTTTCACTTGCGGGCATGGCATAACGGCTGTGCACTAGCCTTCCAAGCTAGCAACCCGGGTTCGACCCCCGGTGCCCGCTCCATGCGGACGTAGTGTTCAACGGCATAAGCATCGCTGGCTTCCACCCAGAAAGTGCGGGTTTGAATCCCGCCGTCCGCTCCAGTGAACGAACGATCGTGCACAGTGTAGTTTAGCGCAAATGTCGAGCGAGAAGAAGAAGATCAGGGAAGCGTTCCGCAGTGCGGTGTTTGATCGCGACGGGAACAAGTGTCGCATGTGCGGATGGTCCCTCATCACGCACGAGGTACCGCTCGATGCACATCACATCACGGACAGGAACCTCATGCCGAACGGCGGGTACGTCAAGGAGAACGGCATCAGCCTGTGTCCCCCGTGCCACGAGAAGGCAGAGGTCTTCCACTCAACGGGACAGGCACTTCCTGGGTGGGCTCCAGAGGACCTGTACGGCAAGATCGGGTCATCGTACGAAAAAGCAGTCAAGGCATCAGAGAGATTGAAGTGAAAGAATACGAACGTATCTGGAACATCCTCGGCGATGATGTCTCTAAGAAGCTCGACGCTGCAAATTGGGTCAGCGCTGACGCTGAAACCGAGGCTGTGAAAGCCCTAAGCGATGAAGAGCTACACGAGATTGTGGGTGACTTGAGCAAAGAGGACGTTGAGAAATGGTACGAGTTGTCTCGTAACTGCATCCGCTTCAGAATGGAAGCTCAACGTGAATTGCTGTACAGGCCGATCTTCGAGCGCGCCAAGGAAGTGATGAGCAAGCCAGGAGCATCAGGCGCATATTGCGTATTCCATGACTGTGACACGAAAGACTGTCCAGACGGTTCGCATAGTGATTTGTGAAGTAGAAACAAGAACGCAGGTTGTCAATATGCCATCGTGGCGGAGCAAGCAGACGCGCCACACTCAAAACGTGGTGCCCGCAAGGGCGTGGGGGTGCAAGTCCCTCCGATGGTACCGATGAAAGACGAGCTCGATCCCAAGGAACGTGCTGCTGAGAAGCAGGCCGAACGTGACGAGGACGAGCGCCTCATCGCCGAAGACAAGATGACCGTCCAAGAGGTGAATGCAAAGAACTTCGCCTTCGGATGGTTGTTCAAGAACGGCAAGCCGCAGTTCGTCCTCGGCAAGCCAAAGAAGCTCATATGACGGCCACAATTGACGTGACCGCCATGACGCTCGAGTAGAGCTGCGAGGTCTTATAAGCCTTGCGGCCCGGAGCATCTCCGGGGTGGCGGACATGACGTGTACCCGCTCACCCGCGTGTGGTACGTTGTGACCATGACCAAGGAAGAAGAGGCAGCGCTGATGAAGCTGGTGCTGAACAACCACAAGCTTCTCACGCCTCTGTCGGAGTTCGTTGGTGACATCGCCATCATTCTGAACGAGATCATCCCGCGGTGCCAGGCGTTCGAGTGCACAGAACATGCCACGATGAAGAACGTGGCGGAGAATAGGCTGCTCTGCGGCCGTCACTGCGCCGAGCAGGTGATGGTGGAAGGCGACGAGCACGTCGAGAGGGACTGGCTCGAGCTTCCACATGCTGAGTCGATTGTCCAGGTTGAGAAATACGTAGATCTGGTGAAGAAGCTCACGGCCACCAAGGAGAACTCCCAGTGAAGAAGGTTCGCATCGAGCTCAAGCCCGGAGCGACGCCTCGCTCGTTCTACCTGTTCCCCTCTGTTGAGGCCCTGTTCGAGTGGGGCAGCACTTCCGCGCCAGCTCCCGTCGAGGGGCTGGACACTGTGGAGCTGCAGGACGGCGAGTTCTTCGAGGCTGAGTGGATGGGCTGTGAGTACGCGTACGACGGGCCAGTTCACAAGAAGTACGACTACGTCAGGCTGGCCCGGACGCACGAACCCAAGAACGCATCAGGCACGCTGGTCACCATGCACTACGGTTGGGTGGAGGAGAACTGGATCCCCTTCCGCAACGTCGAGTGGAACGAAGTGAAGGCGACTACGCTTCTCACGGAGGCAGAGTGCAAGCTTGCCATGCCACCGATGCTGCCTGAGGACGACGAGCACGACGTGGATGTTGCCGAGCTGACGCCAGACGATGATGATGACGACGAAGAGAAGTGATCATGACTTCTTGGTTTTTGACGGAACGTGAGCCACGTGGTATGCGCGGATCTTTACGTCAGGGTGCTTCTGCTTCAAGGCCTTGATCGCTGCTACGTTCTTGTACGAGTCATCGAAGAACTCCAGGACGTTGACGTCGCCCCGTGAGAGCCTGTCGCTGACCCAATCTGCCTTGGCCTTCGGGTTTGCGTCGTTCAATGCTGTGATGTGCACGCCCTCGTAGCCGAACGAAGACAGGAACTTCTTGATCGGCTTCATCGACGTGCGAGCAGACAGAATGGCAACACCTTTGTGACCGCGATGCGTGTAGATGAAGTCGAACAGTTTCATCATCGGCTTGATCTCACGGGGCTCGATCAACTTTTCGAAGTCAGAGTAGTCGAACCTGTCGCCGGGCCTCTTGTCGTAGACGGCGTACTCGCCGGGCGTGAGGGCCGCCTTGGCGCCGTCCTTGCTGGTGACGTACACCCTCGACCCAGTCTTGACGAGAGTATCGTCGAAGTCGAAGATGCGCAGGGTGCCGTCTCCGACTTCCTCGTTGAGGAGCCTCTTGACGCACTCTTTGAGCAACTTCAGTGGAGATTTCATTGATGAAAGTTCGATCGTATACAAATATGGCATGGTGTATCACAGCGAACATCGGTGATAATATGTACTTGAGTGAGAACTTGGCTAATCTACTGCGCGACAAACACGATCACCAAACAAACGTACGTTGGTCAAACGCATCGTAGTTTTGCCGTTAGAAAACGCGAGCACCTGACCAAGGCTCCTCGTGGCCATCTGAAACGATTTCATCATGCATTGAATGCGCACGGAGCTGACAAATTCGTCTGGACTGTGATGGTTGAAGGCCTGTCTTCAGTTGAAGAAGCCGATGATTATGAGCGACGTTTCATTGTCGCGCTCGGTTCACATGTATCGTGTGGAGGTTACAACCTAACGTGGGGAGGCCGCGGGTCACAAGGCTTCAAACACTCACCAAAGGCTAGGAAAAAGATAGGTGACCGATTTCGTGGGATACCCAAAACCGAAGAGCAACGTCGGAAGATGGGTCAAGCCATCAGCAAGGCGAGGAAAGGAAAAAAGTACGGTCCTCGTAATTTGTCTGAAGAAGAACGAAAACGTTTGTCGATATTACACACGGGCCGCCCACATAAGGGTGGGTGGCATCATTTAGAAGAAACAAAAACGAAGCTAAGAAAACCCAAGAGCGAAGAGACTAAAAAGCGCATGTCTGAAGCGCAGCGTTTGCGATACACAAAAGAGAAAGCACATGAAACCGTTGATCGTTGATTTTTTACGCACGCACTCATTCCAACAGTTAGAAGATGAACACGGGGTGTGTGTTCGTTTTTCTGATGATGGAAGCAAATTCAGTGCAAACTACGATCAAATTCTCGCCAAGAACGGCAATCCGCTCACGGAGCAGTGCCGAGGAATGGTCTTGCGCCCGACGCAGTTCAAGAAGGACATGTTCGGTGAGGACTGGAAAGATGCCACCGTCGGCGACGTCGAGGTTTTGGCCTGGCCGATGAACCGCTTCTACAACCACGGCGATCCCGCCGCGGTAGAGATCGACTGGTCCGACCCGGGCCTGCGTGTGTACGAAAAACTCGACGGAACGATGATCGTTGTGTACTGGGACCCGCTTCACTCGAAGTGGTTCGCTGCCACGCGCTCAGTGCCTGAGGCCGACCTCCCGATCTTTGCAGGACACATGGAGATCGGAGACGCAACGTTCTCTGACTTGTTCATGCGTGCGCTCATTGAGACACGCGGAGACGTGACCTGGGCAGTCGATGGGCCTGACAAGGTCGTGCACCTGAACCAGGAACTCACCTACGTCTTCGAGCTCACGTCGCCGTACAACCGCGTGGTCGTCAAGTACGACGCACCTCGAGTGACGCTGCTCGCTGCTCGCCACACGACGTCGGGTCAGGAGCTTCGCATCGAGGACATTCGAATGGAGCACGTTCAGCGCCCGAAGACGTGGGAGTTGAGGGACCCAACGGCCCTTGCTGCGTTCATCGACAGCGCTGACCCGGCGGTACTCGAGGGCGCGGTCGTCTGCGACTCCAGGTTCCGCCGCCTCAAGGTGAAGAACAAGGCATGGGTGATGTCGTCTCGAGCCAAGGAGATGGTCTCTTCGTCTCCGCGCGCGGCGCTCGAGTGCATCATCCAGGAGAAGCTGGACGACGTCATCCCGCTCGTGGAGAAGGACATCGGCGAGAAGATGCTCGTCATGCAGTCGGAGTTCATGTCGTGGTGCAAGCGACTTGACGCACGCCTCACCGAGTTCAAGGCGGAAGCCACGGGTTCACGCAAGCGCTTCGCCGAGCAGGTCATGCTCTCGGGCGATTGGACCGCTCCGTACTTCCAGCTGTGGGAGAACCGAGCGCCCGACGCGCTCTCGTGGGTGAGGAAGATGTCCGCGGCCGAGAAGCTTCACTCCACGTCCCTCGACATCATCCTGAACAAGATGAAGGGGTAACCATGGCCCAACGTCCTGGGAGGCACGGTGTCCATTCTGTGGGCCGGGTGTACCGTGGAAGTTGGGCCTCAGGCCCCTACCTAAACGAAGGAGAACGTGATGGCCTCATACACGATTGATCTCATGGGTGACAGCGATGACACCATCACGATCCCGTCTGAAGAGACCGAGGAAGAGAAGAAGCGAAAGGCTGAGCTACACCGTCAAGCGGTGCTCGAGATCCTCAAGCGCATGCCTCAGCCTCAGGTCATCCCGGTCACGCCTGAACCGACCCACGAGTGATCAGCCGACGATGAACGTGCCAACTATGGCGATGTCCTGCAAGGTGTTGCCTGACGGCGGAGACTGCCCAGGATACTGAGTCATCCAGTACTCGTACTGCGACAACGAGCTGTTCCATCCACGCATCTTGTAGATCCTGATCGAGGGTGTTCCTAAGAAACCTGGCGAAAAGGCGCCTCCAGCCATGGGAGCGACGACAGTTGCAGGTGCAAACGACGTCAACGACTGTGCTGATGACGAAATGGGCATTGGACTCAAGATTGCCCAGCTGCCAGAGATCCACGGGCCAGTGTTTCCGGGCATATCACACGTCCCTTCCGCGCGAGGCACTGAGTAGAGTGCCAGGGTATGGACCCGTCCACGGACAGATCCACTTCATTGAGCCTGGGTTGTTGCTGCCAAATGCAACGCTTGAAGACGAGATGTTGCATGAGTTGCTTGGCATGCCGTATCCGATCTGCAGCAGCAAGAAGTATCCCAAAATGCCGACGTCTGTGCCGTCTGAGATGACAACGTACGCAGGCTGGAGGTCGAACGCTCCGGGCTGTGCAGAGCTCGACAGCATGTTGTTCCAGAACGTGTTGGCGAGGAACTGATTGTTGACAGTCGTTATGCCGAAGATCCTTGAGCCAGACACCGCGTATGGGTGCCCAATTCCGCCTGCAAGCTCGGTCTGGCTGGCGGCCGTCTGCCCATAGAGGCTCGTGTATAGCGCCGGCGCGGCGTTCGTTGACAGGCTTGTCTCGCTAGTGGCAACCATGGCGTATGGCACCTCTTGAGAAATGATGCCTGACCTAGGCAACCAAGGGCCGAAGTGCATAAATCGCCAGCTGTTGTTTGAAGCATTCCACAATGGATCGACAACAACGGTGAGGCTCTCAGGGGTAGCGATGATGTTCATCTTGATGGGAACGTAGTCTGCACCCGCACCGCCGGCGTCTCCATCAAGCTCCATCATGTAGTTTCTTTGTGTGGCATATGCTCCAACGGTGCTGGTGCCTCCTCCCGGGCTGTTCTGCCGCGGAAAGACACAAAGCTTATTGTTTGCGTCTGTCTTCCACACTGGATTTCCGATGACGCCGCTCGCAAACGTTCCGGTTCCATTCCACGGATCCGTGAGGCTCCCTGAAGGTAGCGCTGCGAACGATACACCCAAGAGGCCATGGGCGTATCCGATGACGTACGGTTGCGTTTGACCGCCGATGTTCATTGGGACGCTGCTGTTGGCAACAAGGTTTCCGCCAGATGTGATCAGGAACATTGCGTCAAATGCGCCGTACGAAGACGAGTTCCAACGGAAGACTGCCCAGGCACCTTCACCAGCCATCGTCGGCTGATCCCAAAAGTCAAGGCCCGTCGCTCCGTTGCGACCGTAGTTCGACGCTACGAGCGAGATGCCCATGCCAGAACACAGTGGTCCAGACAGGAACTGCACGATGTTTGCGAACATCTCATTAAACTGGCTGCCGTTGGCGATCACGCCAGCGGTTCCAGTCATGTAACAATCTGCCCTAACGTGTACTGTCGTCATACGTCCCTACCATGGCATGTGAAACCTTGGGCTCCGCCGTTGGTCGTTCCGGGCGGGGGTCCGTTCCACGGAACGATCCACTTCAGCGAGTTTGTGGTGGAAATTCCAAACGCCGCAGATGAAGACGTAACATTGACAGAATGCGTGCCGATGCCATACGCACACTGCAACAAGGCAAACTGTCCGAGGATACCCAGGTCATTGCCGTCTGCCAGTATCACGTACAATGGCAGCACGTCGTATGCTCCAGAACCAGATATGAATGGATTGAAGTACGTGTTTTGAGGAAACTAGGCGTTGATGGTTGTGATTGCCATCGTCCTTGATCCGGAGATGGCGTTGGGGTGTGCAATAGAACCATCCCTCGCGGTGGTTGCTGCCGTACTGCCGTACGTCGTAGTGTAAAAAGCGGGCGCGGCGTTAGCACTTGGCGAAGTTGGGCCATTTGTGATTAGCGCATATTGCACGTCTTGTTGAAAGAGTGTATCGCGAGCTGTCCAGGGCCCAAAGTGCGTCATGACATAGTCATCTGTCGCGCCCAGGCTTTCTAACAATGTGAAGCTTTCAGGCGTAGCAATGATGTGCATCTTGCACGGTACTGCATCGACAGCCGCTCCGCCGCCGGCACCGTCGAGGTCGATCATGTAATTTCTTTGTGTGGCGTACGCCCCGGCAGAACTTCCGCCGATGGCCGAACTGTTCTGTCGTGGAAAGACACAGAGCTTTCCATTGTTGTCAGCATACCACACAGGGTTGCCAATTGAACCGCTGGCGAACGACCCTGACGTTCCATTCCATGGAACCTGAGCGCTGCCAGATGGCAATGCTGCGAATGACGCACCAAACAATCCATGACTATTGAATGAGTTATATGGCAATGTCTGTCCTGCGACGTTCATAGGAGCGGTGCTATTGTTAGCAACCGCAGTACCAGACACGACCATGAACATTGCGTCGAACGATCCGTATGAGGAAGAGCTCCAACGAAAAATGGCCCAAGCTCCTGCGCCTGCTGACCCAGTCGTTTGATCCCAAAACCCAAGCCCCGTGGCACCATTTCTACCGTAATTCGATGAGATCATCGAGATGCCCATCGCCGCGCACAATGGTCCAGACAAGAACTGGACGACGTTTGCAAACATCTCGTTGTACTGGTTGCCCAAGGCCGAGTTCATGAACGACCCAGTGATCCAACAATCTGCTCTAGCGTGTACTGTCGTCATGTGTCATTTCCGCGGTTGCTGAGAGGAAGCGAACCCGGGGGTGGCCCCGCCCATGGAAACACCCACTTTGCTGAAAGCGGGGTGCTGTTTCCAATCACGACGCTGGATGATTGGGGCGTCACTGAGTGGGTCGGAACTCCGTAAACGTATTGTGCTTCGTTCGCTGTTCCCATGATGCCAATATCGCCATCGTACATCGTAAAGTAGAGAGGCAAGACGTCATACGCGCCAGATCCAGACATCAAGTTGTTCCAGTACGTGGTGGTGGGCAACGACGCAGCTACGCTTATACCAAACGCACGAGAACCTGACACGGCGTTGGGGTGCGCAATGCCGCCTTCATGTCCCGTGGACGCCGCAGTGGTACCGTACGTGTTAGCCAGCGCAGTCCACAGCAACGGCGGCACGTTAGTAAATGGCGAGGTCATTCCTGAGCCAACCAGGAAATACTGCACATCAGGTGTATTCAAGCCCAACCTGGGTGTCCACGGACCGAAGTGTGTGACAATGTAGCTTGTCGTCGCTCCGGGATCCAACAGGTGTGTGAAGCTGTCTGGCGTTGCAATGATGTGCATGCGTAGTGGAACTGTGTCGTTGAGAACGTTACCATCAAGGCCCATCATGTAGTTTCTTTGTGTGGCATACGACCCAGCAGCTGTTGTTGACGATCCACCGACGGTTGTTCCACCCGGAGCATTCTGACGCGGGAAGACGCAAAGCTTTCCGTTTGCGTCTGTCTTCCACACTGGGTTTCCGATGACGCCGCTGGCGAACGTTCCAGTCCCGTTCCACGGATCTGCATTCGTAGAAGTTGCAGCAAACGAAACTCCCACCAAGCCGTGGCTGTTGTTTGTAAACGGAGTCGTAAATCCGTAGACGTTCATGGGCACTGTGCTGTTGTTAGTGACATTTCCGCCAGACACGACCATGAACATCGCGTCGAATGGCCCATAGGAAGAAGAGTTCCAGCGGAAGACTGCCCAAGCGCCCTCGCCAGCCGAACCGGTTGTTTGATCCCAGAACCCTAGGCCCGTTGCGCCGTTCCTGCCATAGTTTGACGCCACAAGCGAGATTCCCATTGCCGCACACAAAGGTCCAGACAGGAATTGTACGATGTTGGCAAAGATCTCATTGTACTGGTTGCCTGCAGTTGGATTGTTGAGTTGCCCAGTGATCCAACAGTCTGCCCTGACGTGAGTCGTACGCGATCCCAATAAGGTCATTTGACTCAGCTCCAGTACACTCGAAGTTTAGCAGACTTACAGATCGCAACTCCGACGGATGCAGTGGTGAGCCTCAGCTGCACGTCATAGAGGTTTAAGCCGGTTGCGAACGAGCCTGTTAGGTTTCCCGTCTTCAGCCTCGTCAAGCTGGTTCCTGACATGTATTGCATGCTGTTGGTCACGATCGCCGCCGTGCTCACATTGTACAACCTGATTTCGGCCACGCACAACGAATTCGTCGTTTCCACAAGGCTTTCAAAGTAGGCTTGATACGTCGTGCTGAGAGGGGGCGCCATCGAATCTGCTCCCGAGAACGCAAACTCAAAGCTTCCGATGCTGGTGAATTGGGTCTGGTCCGTCTGCTGTGTTCCTGCGATGCCGAATGAGTCAATTCCGAGGGGAATGTTGGACGATGAGAGCGCAACTGCTCCGTTGATAGACCCGGACACAACGACGTCGCCGCCGAACACCGTGACATTTCTGTTGGTTCCAGCAGCCACGCCGATGGACCCGCTGACGAAGAGGTAAACGTCTGTGCCAACGTTGGGGGCATATCGACCAGAGCTGTCGAGGGCGACCGAGCCCGTAGTTCTGATCTTCCCGCCGCCGTCCGTCCACAGGCCTGGGTTCGAACCCGAGACTGCACCACCACCCGTGGCTGAAATAGTGATGCCATTTTGGTCGCCGGTGATCGTGACGTTGGTACCGCCGATCAACAGGGTGCTGGCCGCAGCCCTGGGTTGCGTCCTGAAGTAGGAGTATGTCCTTCTTCCTCGTGACTGGTCGTCTATCGCCATGGCGCCTTAAGTAGCGGCTCGATGCGGCGACGGGCCAGTGGTCAAGGGAACATGACGAACCAACTTGTGGCTCGCCAGTAGACGCAGACCTTGCCCATGCTGGAGGACAGGATGTAGCTCTGCGAGCCGTCGATCAGGGCCCCGTTGGAGCCGGTGATGAGGATATTGCTCACCGCGGCGTTCCCACCTTCATCCTTGATTACGTGGAACTGACCCGCGCGCGGTGATGCAGGGAGGTAGACCGTGCCCGTGACGGCGCCGAGGGAATTCACAATGCCGGCGACAGTGTCATTGTTGGTCAGGTATGCGGCGCCGTTCGTGTGGGTGCTCAGCTGGTACTGCTTAGTCGCCAACGACAACCTTCCGAACAGTAGCAACTCTGCCGGGACGTCCCGCGTTCCGACCTGCGTGTCAGATGGCAATGCAACTCGCGTAATCTTACCAGTGTTCGTGTCCTGTGCAACGACGAACGGCGATTGCTTTACGTCTGAGCGATTGGGCGTGTTGCTCACAGCGAGATGTTCCCGAAGTTGTCAGACTTCAAAGAGATGATTGACTGGTTCAACGTGTTCGTGTTGATTGTGGGCCTGTTGACCGCCACACCGTCGAAGTACGGCATGGACGACGTAGCTTCGAGGCTCAAGTTGAAGGACCAGGTGTTCTCTGGCTTGGTCAGGTTGCCGAACTTGTCTACGAACTTGACGTTGACAACGCCCACCGTCTCGCCTTGTTGAGTGTTGTTCGTCGGCAGAGTTGTGTCGTTCATGATGTAGAGTTTGGTGTACAGACGTTGTTCGAGCATGTCCCTGAACTGTCCGTAGCGGTGCGGACGCCAGATGGCCTTGGTGAATGAGGGCAATCCATTGTAGACGCCGTATTTCCAACCGCGAATAATAGGCCCCACCGAGTAGTTTTGTTGGTGAATGTCATCGCTGAATGAGTTCAATCGGCGCCGGGCATATGGCAAGTGATTCCAACCGTACGTTCCCCTTGTCGTGTCAGGAACAAAAATGCCGCCGCCCAAGTTGTTGTATGTGCCCCATTGCATGGCTTGTCTGTCACCGAATCCGTACAAGAATTTGACGGTGTCAGGCGTGGTCATTGACCCAGTCACGTACAGATACGGAGCTGCGTTGTTTCCAGTTTGGGTTGCATCAACCCAATACTCTCCACCTTCTTCATATTGTTGTGGCGTTGGATCAATTGGGTTGTGATTCCAACCAGTTCCATCGGGGAATACGCGGAACAAGAACATCAAGGATGACACGAGCGTTGGACTGATGGACGTTGGGCTGAGGCTGTTTCCTTTCCATTGATACATTGATATGAACGACTTAGAGACGTCAACTTGACGTCCCACTGACGAATACCTGGGTTCGAACGGATATGCCCACGGCCAATTCAGATCACACAAGAACGGAGACACAGTGTTGACGATAGGATTGTCTCCAAAGCTGATCAGACCGACGCTGTTTGCTGATGCAAAATTGCTCAATGCGCTGATCGTCACAACGCCAGACGGGACAAGCATGATGGCCCCGCCGCCGAGGGTCAAGCACTGGTCGATTGACGGCATCATGGAGTCCCAGATTCGTTCTGTTGAGCTGATTGCCTGTGAAACACGGTGCGTGCCAGCTAGCTCGAAGTAAGGTTGTAGTTGGTACGACAACGACGTGTTAACATCGAACGGTCCCAGTCCCGGTGACCAAGGAGCTGAGCGTGGGGCAGACTTGCTGAACGCCACTCCCCTTCCCAGGGATCCTCCGTTGCCACTCCACGTCTGCGTAGGCACGTACATGTTGCCGATGACGACATCGTCATAGTACGAGCCAGAGTATGCGTCCCTGTAGTCTCCTTCGTACTGGTCTGCCACTGTCGGAGGCCCACCGATGAAGAGCTCGTGGACAGCGTCGGAGCCAAGCGGCTGGTTCAGCGTGTCGTGGTGCTCTTCTCCGTCGCTAAGAGTGCTGCCGTAGAACGTGATGTTGATGGCACCCGTGATTAGCTGCACGTCGTCGTAAATGCTGCCTGACGTGGTCGCGTTCGCGGTCGACGTCGTCGCGCCATTCAACTTGTAGTAGAACGGGCGCATCTTTGACAAGGACAGGACGAGCTTGTCGCCTGGGTTGACGATGTACGGCGAAGGGCGATAGTCCATGACCGGGATGGCCGCGAACAGGTTCATTCGAGCGCTGCCATTGGTGAGGACTGTGGCCAGAATGTTCTCAATGTGCGTGGGCAATCCGCTGGCGGCGCCCGTTGCAGATGGGTTCGAACCAGTGAAGTAGAACGGGTTCGGAGCGACGTTTCCATTGATGAGGTTGGAGAACGTCGGGTACTCCTTGCCGAACGCTGACCTGTAAGAGGTGCTGAAGCCCGTGGCTCCGCGGCTGATCGGGTTCACGCTGGCTACAGAACAGAACTTCTCAAGGAAGACGTTTCCGCTCGGGATGGCGATGTTGTCCAGGATGATCGTCGGAGACGCAAACAGGTTTCTGAAGACCTGCGTTTCATATTGAACGTTGTCAGGACCGGTCAAAAGTGTCCACTGCAGAATGACGCCGTTGGAGACGCCAGCCTGAAGGTTCATTCCGACTGAGCCTGTGAAGTTGTATCCCACGGTAGACGAAGACAGTGGATTGACGACCGCGCTTGCCTTGCCACCGTGTGCGCGGTAGCCGACAGGCCTCGTCCTGTAGTTGTTCGGGTCATCTACGTCAGCGTCTGAGTAGACGCTCGCCATGTCGTCTGCCTGGTGCGTAATGACGCCGCTCAGGATGAGGTCCAACCTCGTGCCTGATCCTGCCTTGACCTGATTGAACAAGGCTACTGTCAACGCAGGACCTGCGAAGTCAAACGCATTGTCAAACGTAAGGTTGATCAGGTTGATGGGCCACCACGCCTGGGTGAGGTTCTTGAACCATCCGTCTCCCATTGCCATCGGAACCTCGATGACGATCTTCTCGAGCAAGAATGGCTTTGTGATGGGAAGCGAGAATGTCTCATCCTTCGTCGGCTGGTATTGCGCGTGCAGCGAAACGCTGTTTCCGTACACTTCCGTCAGAGCATTCGCGAGGTTCTCCCTGTTGAACGTGTGAGTGGCGCTGCGGTTTGCGATGTTCGGGTCCGTCTGGCTGAACGATCCTGCGCTTGGGAATGTGCCAGACGAAATGCGATCTCCGATCGGTCCGAAGCCCCTGTGGTCCTCGAGCACCTTTCCGAGCACCATGTCTCCGCGTGGGTCTTGGATGTCTCCCCTCGCCAAACCGCTGTCGTTTCCCGTTGCATTGTTGCTGATGATGTACGTCGAGTTTGTTGGCAGGGCCCACGACCTCGTGGTCGGCCTGTAATACACGATGCAGGATGACGTCGGCAGCAACGAGACCGAGCGCTCGACCGGGAGCGACATGCGGATCATCGTCTTGGACTGAAGCCTTTGGTCAAGGTGGTCGCTGAACTTCTCCAAGGAAGAACCTGTGGCGAAGTAGTCGTTCACGTTGTTGACGACTTGCTCAGGTTGTTTGGCCTCTGAGAACGGCTTGACGTACGTCTTCGGACGCTCGACGAGGAATGGATCAACCGCTGATTTTACGATGCTTCCAGTTAGCTCAAAGTCGCCAGTGAAGAGGTTCTGTCTTTCTGCGGCTCCTGGGTTCGTGCCGCCAAACATCCTGGGAAGCGTCGTTGGGTAGTTCACCACAACGCCTGAGACGTATTGGGCGACGTTCCTTTCGTCAAAGAACACCGCGTCTGTGCCCAAGCGGGCCGGGTCACCCACGCGGCCCACGAGAGGCATCGAGATCCGTGAGTCCAGTTCCCCAATGGCCAGACGTGGAAGCACTTGACGCCTCAACTTGGGGGCCTGGAAGGCTATGGTGCAAGCCATTGAAGGCGTGCTTGGCCAGTTGTTCGTGGGGGTGAGAGCGGCGGCGTACGGGACAATCTGTCCGTCCTGTGCAACGTCAGAGAACAATGACGAACTGACGAAGCCTCCGTACACGTACGGGACCCTTCCAGCGTCCTTGTAGCCTAGGCCCGCCGACATGTCTCGGAAGCGATCTTTGTAACCCGGCTTCGAGGCAAAGATGCCCACGACGGCTCCCTCGCCTGAGTTCGATTGATTGCTGATCGAAAGGTTCGAGCGTGGCGCGTACCTGAACTCGATGTCCCCGTTCTCGTACAGGGCAACGTCGAACGCCAGAACGCTGTTCGCAAGGCTGACTGGGTTCGCGTAGCTGACAACGTTCCACCTGACGGTGAGGCGCCGTCCCTTGTGTATGCTGTTGCCGTTATGGTACTTGACGCCAGACTGCACCTGGTTGAACTGAGGCATCGGCGGCTCGAGAGCGCTTCTGACGCGGGACAGCTTTGTAGCTCCGAACTTTGCGCCCAGTTGTGACAGGTCATTTGCGACTGTCCTCAGTTCATCGAACCACGGGGCCAGCATGACTACGTTTCCTGCGAACGTTGACTTGATCAGTCCGTTTTCACCGTTCAAACCGCTGGAGATGACATCTGTGACAGCAAATGAACCAGATGCAGGGTCGACCAGCACCATCCAACCTGCGGTGCTGGCGACGAACTGCTTGTACGTCACGCCATCGAACGTGAAGTCAAAACCGATAGGCGTTACGTTGCTGAATGTTTCCCACGTCCATCCTGCGCTCGGTGTTGAAGGTGTGCCCGAGGGAAACGAGGTGAACGCTGTCGTGGCCACGGGAACCAGCCCGGCTGTCGGACCGCCAAGAACGCGGTTGAACGTGTAGTTCTCGAACGTGCGTGGAGGCGGCTGCCTGTGACGGGAGGTCTTAGATGACGCTGGCATGTCAGTGCACCCTTCCGCCGAAGACGATCGAATCAGTTCCCACGCCTGTCACGCCGTCGAACGTGAAGCCGCACGTGGCTGAACGCTTGTTCCAGGGCACGTAGTTGTCTGTCGATCCAGTCATCAGGCTCAACGGGTCAAGCATGTCAGTCGGCCACTTCATCGATGCTGAATGTACAACGTTCCCGACGTACCTTGCGTCCACGAACGGATCTCGAGGCGAAAGGTCGTTGATGAAGATGCCCACGCCAGCAAGAGACCCCGACAACAGAGTGCCGTCGTTGAACATGCTCATCATGTCCAGGAACGGGACAATCTGCTGCGTGGGAAACCTGTCCACGTGGTTAGAGCCAGTCAGATAGTGTTGGTTCACGTAGTCTACAGTCACCACGCGCTCAGAAGACTGGAGGCTGTCCAGGTTTCCGCCCATCAGCGAACCCCTGACACCGTGAGATTCAAATGGGATGTCAATGCTGAAGAACGAGGCCACTGGCCGAATTGACAGCGGCTCGATGATCCCGTCGAAGTTGTAGTTGTCGATCTGGGTGCTATCAGAGGTGAGGATCGGAAATGTGAAATTTGCGCTCTGGCCCACATCCTCGGGTTGGGCTGAGGCTGACACGAACTTCACTGGGTTGAAGTAGTCTTTGTCTTGGTAGGCTGTTTGAGTGTCCCAGACCTTGTCCTCGCCGAAGCGGTTTCTACGAAGCACATGACCAGGCTCGCCCGCGCTGATCTTCACGGTGCCCATGTCAAAGAATTTCTGATGTGTGATCTCGACGCCTTGCCTGTACCCGTCGATGGCCGACGTGTCAATGCTCGATGAGAGGATAGACTTGGTCTTCGTCAGAATGACGTGTGGGCCCTCGTCAAAGAAGTCAGGCTCCTTGATGCTCGGGTCTCGGTAGAAAGGCAGTCTCAGGGTCATCTCAGTACTTCCGCGTGGAACCCTCTATCTGTTGTAGGTAGAGCGCGTCATTGAACCGCACCCTGTTTGCTTCACCCAAGTAGATCTCTTCTGAGTGGTACTGTACCTTGTGACGCTCGAGCATGTGTGACTCGATGACAAAGTTGGTGCCCCTGAAGTTCGTTTTCCTCGGAAGCAGCTGCTCGATGAAGCTTCCGATGCTCGTGTCGAACCAACGGAAGAACTCGAAGAATGCCTTGAAGTTCAGCCTGCTCTTGATGCGGTTGAAGTAGACGTTACGCAAGCGGGCCAAGTCTGGGTAGTCTGGCGAGAACATCAGTTCAGGTGCGCCCAAGGCATTGTCGAGAGCATCCAGCGTGGCGAACATGTTGACGATGTCCCTGTTCAGGGCATCGATGAGGGAGAACTCCACCACGAATCTGACGTCATCTGTCGGTTCCTCAGACTTGACGATGTCGTACACAGGCGCCACGCCAGCCCAGGGTGTGCTGTCCACGAGCGACTGGTTCTGGTAGCCGCGTACGCGGACCTTCTCGTTAGTGGAGGCCTCGTCAAAGTACGGGGAGAAGTAGCTGAAGTCAAAGATCTCAGCCTTCACAGCGTCCGCGTCCGTGGGGAACCCGCTTCCAGTGAGGTGTAGTCCATTCTCACTGAAGTCGATGAACGTGATGGATCCTGTGGGCCCGAGGCTGGCCGTGGCGTTCGCCCTGCGGACTGTTTGCTTGGTCATCGAGTCGAGGCGCAGCCGTTCCCACGAGCCAGTCGCTACGTGCTCATAGTTCCAGTTGAGCGATGGGTTCTCAACGCCTGTAGACTTGAAGTTCCTGACGTGTTCCTTCCACTCGTCCTCAGAGAGGGCCTTGGACCAGAACCTGAAGTTCGACATCTTGCCAGTGAAGTCTGTCACACGGGCCTCGGGCCCTACTGCTGTGTTGTTGAGGAACAGAGCACCGAGGCCTGATGACACGGGCTGGTTGGAACCGACGGCCAAGAACGTTCCTGAGACGTTGTTCGTTCCCATCGACCTGAGGACGTTGTTTCCACCATTTGGTGTACCGTGGAACAATGCAGATGCTGTGGCGTACCACGTGATCTCTCCGTTGTTCTCTGTGGCCAAGCGCAGGAAGTAGGACGATGAGACCCTTGAACCGAATGCATCATTCCTGATGCAACCGAATGAGACATTCCAGCGGTCTCCGTCAAAGATACCGAGAGGTGAGCTGGATGCACTGAGCACGAGCTGCAACGTTGGATCTGAGGCGTTGTCACTTGGGTGTACGTACAACACCAACCTCGAGTCAAGCGAGCTGGAGATGGCAAGCAGGTTCGCGACGACGCCGACATTGTGGTACATGTCCGCGATTGAAGGCGTCAAGCTAGACGTAACGCTGCCAGTTACCACACAGAGGCGAACGAGGCTCTGTATGGTGTTGGTGAGGATGGTGTTGATGGGAGGCAGGTACTTGACGATGCCTTCCCACGTCCAGGAACCAGACGTGAGCATTCCATCGCTCGCCGTGATTGGCGTGTGAATGGCCGGGAAGCCTGGTTCTGAGTGGGAGGCTGACAGGAACGGAGACACAGTGAGTGATGAAGAGATGAACTGCACCATCGCGCTGGTGGTCCTCTTGGTCTCACGGGCAAACGACAACTGCTTCTCGGTCGGACCGCCGTACTCGCGGAGACGAATGCTGTGCTCAGGGTCGATGCCGACAGAGCGAAGGAAGGCCTTGATGCTGTGCTGCGTGCCCTTCGACCTGATGACGTTCGGCAGGTTCTTGAGGACACGCCTCATGAGCTCGCTCTGCACGTCCCTGAGGGACACATTGCTGTTGCTGATCTGAAAGTTGATGTTCTCCGCGCGGACGTACTGCTCAAGCGTACTGTCGTTGAACAGCGGCGGGAGGTGGAACCCGTACTGGTTGATGAGGTCCACAAGGAAATTGTTTGGCACCGTGTTGTTCGTGTCGTAGTCCACGTGACGCAGGGTGCTGAAGGCGTCCACGAACAGCTTCATCTCGTCGAAGAAGCGTGCCCAGATGTAGAGCAACGAGAGCATCAGCTGGACGTTTCCAAGCTGGCCTGTGCCAGGGATGCTCGTCCCGGTGTATGGCTGCCCGCCGTTTCCCTCTGGCTCATTGAACCCGTCCTGGTACGCTCCCTCGAGGAGGTAGTGAGGTGGGACCAGCCTGGTGATCAGGTTGGGGTTCTCCGCGTCGTATGCAGAAGCGCTGGCCAAGAGCTCAACGTTCAAGGCTACGACGCTTGGGTTCGTCGGGAAGAGGACGGGGCAGGTCTCCTCTCGCTCATAGAGCATGTTGCTCAACGGGTCTGCAGCTGCATTGAGCCGCGACGATGAGACAAAGTTTTGGACCAACGAGTGCAGTGAGTTTCCGCTGCTGTCGATGACAATTGCATTCACAGGATCAGTGGCTGACACTCCGAGCTGCGTGGGAGGCTCATTGAACCTGTAGTAGAGGACCAGGTCGTCGGTCGCGAAAAGCGACTTGGGGGCATACAATTGCTGCTGATGTGCGGTACGTGCCGAGTGGAACATCCTGAGCTCGTCGATGACGCCGCTCAATGTCTGCTGTGGCGTGACGATGCCATTCACAGCGCTTCCGCTTCCGATGATGAACGGAACGTTGCTGATGTCCAGATTGCCGATGTTGATCTTGTTCGTTGACACCGCGACAGACGCACTGTCTTTGAAAAATTCAAGATAATGCGTGCCGTCGTCTCGGTTCAGCTCAACGGCCACGTGGCTGAACTTTCCCTTTGGAAGCATCGTGGACACCGACATGTTGTAGGTGCCAGAGATGACGCTGAACGTTCCAGTGACGTACGTGTCCTGGGGGAACGAGTTGGACAGCCAGAACGAAAATCCTTGCGTGCTGCCAGACATCTTCTGGCATACGACTTGCGATCCAGTAGAGAATGAGCTGGACGCAGGGAGCAACTGCATCTCGACAGTGAGTGAGGTACCGAGCGGGTTCAGGACAGATTGACCCGATGGGTTCTTTGAGATCTGAGGGAACAGGCCTCCCGCTGCGTCCTTGACCACGATGTACGTTCCCGTCAGCGGGGACACATCGCCGACCATGCTACCCGAGAACAGGAGCTCGCCGTGGAACTTCGGAAACTGGTCAAACACCCACTTGTCAAAGCCAGACAGCTTCTCAAAGAACTGCTCGACTTCGAGTCGCGTTCCATCGAATGGGAACCCGTTGATGACCTGGTCGAAGGAGATGTTGACCTTGGCCTCAGCTGACATGAAGAACGTGTGGTTCTGGAATTGCGACCAATCAACATTGAGTTGCTGCGTAGATTTTAGTGGTGATCCAGCTGGGTCGTACATGAACGAGGACGAGCTCGCCATGTTAGTGTCAGACACCTGGCTGAATGTGAGCGTGATCGGGCGGCTGCCAGACAGTGCTGCAGCGATGAACGACGGGATGTACGGGGATGTCTGCACTGTCATGGTGCCCTAGATACGTATCGTGCCTTAGCTCGTGTCGCTCACTCTAAAGATGGGGCTGACCGACTTGTAGATCTGATGGTTGCCAGCGGTGACGACCAAGACATCGAACACGTATGAACGATCTGGCGTGAGGTTCGACATGTCCATGAAGAAGAACATGCCAGATGCATCGTTTGACAACCTGGTCGAGTTGTAGACAGTATCAAATGGCACCACGACGTCATGTGAGACGGCATCGCGGACCTGATAGTGCACGTCCCTGATCACGATGCCCGGTGTGTCAACAGGAAACCTCACGACGCTCAGAAGCGGAGACGTGTAATCGAAGATGTTGACGCGCAACATCGTCAAATCATTGGTGAAGTGCGTATCTTGGAGGCCCATCACGCTGATGTTGAGCTTCTGCGGAGAGAATTGCTTCGAACCGCGTTGTGGAGGCTGCAGCATGAGGGCGCTTCCAGTGATGTATGCAACCGACCCGTCATTTGAGCCCCAGATCGGTATCACTCGCAAGGAACCAGACGCTGCGATCAACCCTGCGACTGTCGAGTCGGTAGATGCAACGTTGACAGATGATGAGTACACACCCACGACCGGGTTGATGCCGAGGTAGTACTGTGACGCTGAGAATGACAGCTCGTACGGGCTGACGTGGCCACCGATTGCTCCACTCAATCCGCCGCTGAAGTTCATCTGCAACTTCAGGATGAGGCTGTTTGACCCGGTGATCTGCGTCAGCGTTGAGCCTGACGTAAGGTTTGCAAGGTTCTGCCTGACGTAGTTGTACAGGAAGAGCGTGTTCGGAGAGTCGAGGTACAGCGTCTGGCTGTCATCCTGGATCGAGTCGTCGAACCTGACGATAAGCTTCGGGCGCAATGTTGCATCGAACGCCGAGCGAGAAACGAACCTCTTGACGAAGTACGAATGTGCGTCTGTCTCATGAGAAGAAGACAACGTGATCCTGAAACCTGCGTCTGGCAGGAGGCCTCCCAACGTTGCGGAGACCAACGTCGTCACGTCAACGTACAGGTCTTCTTCACCTGTCACAAAGAGCTGTTTGACTTCCAGCGATGCACCGTTTAGGACTGCAGATGAGGCGGTGATGTAGTCCACGCTCGTGCCGGGAAGCCCGCCAGATGCGCAACCCGAAGCAAACCAGGCACCCGACACAGAAGCTGTCAACCAGTTGGCAATGTCATTGTCTCCGTACAAGACGATGTCCTTGCCAGAACCCTCATCAAATGATGCAGACAGAGGAAATACAGAGACGGTGAAGCCTGTGGGGGTGGGCTGTCCGCCGTAGACGTCAAAGAGCTTGAGCTTGCAGTTGAAGCTGCCATTCGTCGGGTCAAGTGTCTTGGCAACCAACGCATCACGCAGGGGTTGGAGGTTGAAGTGGATAAGCAACCTCGTCAGTTCGGTGTTCGGCGTGGTCACAGATCCTGACGCGGTGGACGAGAAGCCGTACAACTTGTAGAGGTCGAGCGTGCCTGCGGCGCCGACCGAGGCTGAGACCATCACGTTCCCATTGATCACGCGATTGGTGATGTAGGTGTCCTTGTCTGCTCGTAGAACCTTGAACACGTTACACCGACGCCCTTCCCACGATGTCGTACTGCGGGTACCTGCACTCGAAGATGCCTCCCGTCGGCGGGAAGATGATGCCCTTTCGAGTGTTGGAGTCGAAGTCGTACGTTACGTCGCTGTACGTTCTTTGCCCCATCGCTCCGACGATGTTGCCGAACTTGAAGCTGTTGATGCTGATGATGCCCGGGACGTTTCTGATGACTGTCAGCACGTCATCAATGATGATGGGCTGGTCGATCTGGAAGTTCTTGATGTCGAACGTCGTCTGAAGCTTGGTCAACACGTTCTGCAGGACGATGCTCCTGTTCAAGGCGGGGTCAATCAGCACGTCGAACGTGAATGACAGGTCAATGATCCTTGCGTCAAGGATGTCGATCGCATCAGAGATCATCCTGTACGGGTTGAGGTACTTGATGAGGTTCGTCTTCAGCGTGTCAGGAGACGTGATCAGTTGGTTGTCGGGCGTTCTGGACACGATGTAGAGGCGAGACGCCAGCGGGTTGTTGGGGTTCGATCTGATGGACGCCCTAAACACTCGACCGAAGTTTGCCGGGATCGTGTAGACCCTGGCCAAGAGGTCGGGCCGCGTGACGATGCGCTCTTGCGAGTTTCTCATAGACGGGATCAGAGCCTTGAGCTCGTCAGTTGTAGGAGCGTCTTCTCCTCCTGAGGCCCTCACGAGGTTGGACACCTCGATGCTGTTCTTGACCTGTGCAGCCAACGCAGCAGATGGGTTGTTCGGGAAGAAGATGTTCATCGTCCTCACGTTGCGGATGTTGTCTGCGGGGACGTTGTGGCTGAGGCCGCCGCCGTACCTGTATGTCACTGACAACGTCGTGTTCGTTGCACACACCCCCAAGGTGTTGGTGGAGATCAGCTTTGCTGGATCCACTGGGATGCGATCGAACGTCTTTGTGTACGGGAATGAGATCGCGAAGTCTGACGGGTCAGGAATGACGTCGTCCTGCAACGTGTCAGCGCTTCCACCGCCCATCGTGAGCGTTGACTTGCGGGTGGTGATGTCCACATCCATCGTGAAGCGGAATGGTGCAGGGATGATCTTGAGGGCATCTGGGACCAGGTCGTTGTCCTTTGCCGTGTTCAGGACGTTGCGGTACACGACGTCGTTGGACAAATCGTTCACCTGGTAGTACATGTTTCCGAGGCCGTCATTGACAGACACAATATCGCTCACATCAGCGTTGGCCAACGTCAACTTGTTGAACGGGACGAACGTTCCAGGAAGAGTGATGTTCTCTGTCGTCATCTTTCCAGAAATGCTGATGCCAGAGAGTGCCATCACGAACGTCGTCGGCGTGCCGTCTGCAAGCTTCTGACCCACGCGGATGTCTGCCTTGTACGTTCCGTCTGTGGCCTTTGACGTAAAGTCGATGTCCTCGAGGAGGATGAATTCCACGCCGCTGTCTGAAGAGAAAATCGTGTTGGCCTTGACGATCGGAAGGCTGCTGATGTCAGGGCCGATGACATTTTGAACGACAGTCGCTGGGACCTGGATGTAGACCGTCACTGGCACGACTGCCGGGCTTGCACCCGTGATGGGCACGCCCGCAGCGTCGAGGGCGTTCTGAATGTTCGTGTCCTCGACGGCGGTGCTCGGGTTTAGCTCACCGAACTGATGGTCGAGGTAGAACGACAACTGGTCGCCCGCCATCGCAGCGAAATCGAGGAACAGGCCTCCCAGGCTGGCCTCAGAGAAATCCCTGATCTTGTCTGGATAGTAGAGCCTTGCGTACTCCAGCAGTTGGCTTCGCAGGCTGTCGAAATCTTTGCCCAAATATTTGCGCTGACGGACAGCCTTAAGATCATCACGATTGAGGGCCATCAGTTAGTCTCCATTGCAACGTACGTCCACATGTACCCGCCAGCAGTCTTTAGTTCACCTCTGCAACATTTGACAATATTCGTCACACGTGTTGCTCTTGTCGCTGTACCAACTGATGGAAATGTTGCAACAAGCGTTCCTTCAAGCGTACGTTGTTCAACACAACGCTTGTTTGGTTGAGCAACACTCAAGCGTTGCCGCGTTGAAATTGATAGCGTACGTCCCTTAAGTTTCCGTGAAATACGAACACGAGTATCAATGGTGTGATTGTATCCAACTACACCATCACCGCCAAGCGTCATATTGTACCCTGACGTGTTTGTCGACAACTTTTTGATCATTGCACATTCAGCGTGACAAGCTTCAGTCCACGTATCAAACGTATCGACAAGCCTTAAACAGAATGCGTTGTCGCCATGTTTCATGATTGCGCTATGAAGCGCAAGCTTGCTACCCTTTTTTGCTCGTTCAACGTGTGTGCGCCAACGATCCTCGATTGGCCTCACCGTGATACCCACGTACAGCTTTCCGTTCTTGACGTTTTCTACAACGTACAAGCTCGTTTGTTGGTTTGTGGCCTTGAGCGCTCGAGGCATGTGGTAACTAGGTCAGAGCACGTAGAGGGTGACCTGTAGAGCGCGCTTCGAGACGTTCAGTGCGGGAACGCTGTAGGTGATCGTGAGATCAATCACGCCTGTGTTCTTGTTGCCGTTGCGGTTCGTCTGCGAAAGGAAGTCCTCTAGCGACACATAGGGCATCCATCGTGACACCGCGTTGCTGATGCGAGTGACAGCCTGAGCATCAAAGTCGTCCTGGGTGGTGAACTCTGTCGTGATCTGGCGGAGGTTTGCTCCGAAGTCATACAGGCCCAACCGTTCACCCCAGTTCGTCAGGAGCAGATTTCTCAAGTTGTCATGCACCTGGTCTGCCAGCGAGTACGTCATCGCAAAGAGGCTCTCGGCGGTACCGAGCTGCAGGGGCGTCAGGATGCCGATGGGTGTGGGTGTGGTCGTCAGCTGGTTCGCGTCCTGCTGATCCTTCGTGGTGCCTACGCTCTTGAAGCTGATGGAGCCCATGCTTGCCTCGAGTAACTATGACTCAGGACCCGAACAACTTCAAAGTGGAGTACTGCTTGATGACCCACGAGGTGAGGAGTGCCTTCAGGGCTGCACCTCCATCGTTTGGCACTGGCGTCCATGAGTTGAAGATCTGTTGCAGGTCAGTGATTGCCTCAGCAAACGCAAGCGCCTTGGCGTTGGCGTCGCCAGCCTTGACAGAGCTGGCAAAGATCTGGACGTCGTTCGGGTTCACTTTCAAACTTGCTGAGTCAGTCTCTACGTCGAACGACATGTTCTTGGCAGGCTGAACGTACACTGTTCCGTCCTGTCGCACCAGCACCGTGGCCCACTTAGACGTGTCCTTGCTGTCCTTGGGCAGACCGTTGTTGTCACTGTCATTGCCAGTGACAAGGAGCTGAACGTCTTGGCGACCGACGATGCGCGCCTTGTCTGTCTTGACGATCACAGTGCCCTCACCACTGTCGTTCCCAGAGACGCTTCCCCCCTTGAGCTTCTGATTGTAGCCGTCGAGGGCGAAGTTCTTGTCGACGTGCGTCTTCTGAGAGACGAGCACCCGAGACCTGTCGTTCACCAGGTCTGGGTCGCCTTCGTTCGCCGCGGCGGCCTTCTTGGACTTGTCCAACTCATTGAAGCCCAACGAGTTCTTGACGACAGTTCCTCCAGTGAGGGGCGTCTGTCCACGACCTACTACGATGTCAATGGACCCGGCACCGTCTTGCGTTGTCGGAACGTCTGCGTCTGGATACGCATCGACGACTTGTCCTTGTGCCGAGTCTGTCTTGAGCTTCGCAGCTGGTCCCGTCCTGTCCCTTCCGACGACGATAAGAGCGTTGTTCGTTCCTTCGATGACAGTGTCACCAGGCCTCTTCCTGTACCTTGGCACTGGCTCGATGTGGCTAAGTTTGCCTCCGTCAGTGTCTGTGATCAGCTTTTCGTATGCCTTTTCATCAGTGCCAGAGATCGTTGCAGTCTCAGCAATGGTGTACCTGTCGCCGCTCGAACGGTCTTTGTCCGCGTGCCCGTTTCTGAAATCAGGCGTCGGAGTGGTCGAACCGTCGTACATATCCTTCGTCCCCTGCAAGAGAGAAGGATCGTGCGCCCGCGGGGCGTGCGTATGGTTCACGTCTTCCACCGTGCCGGGTTCCACGATGCGACACATCCAGTACCCGAGGTCTGTCTTCTTGTTTCCGACGCTCTCGTACATCACCCAGACGTGCTCGCCTGGCTGGCAAGGAAGCGACAATGACGGCGGGAAAAACGGGAACAAAAATGAAGGAGGTTCCGCGGTCGCGCGGCCGTCCATCACCCGCTGACCAATGATGGTGTTGCGTGGGAGCTGCTTAGCGTGATGCACGTTTGCCACACCGAGCTGGTGCTCGTAGTACGCCGCCTTCTTGTCGTCCACGAGCGTCGGATCAAAGATCGTCTCGAGCACGACGAAGCGGTAGAAGGACGGCATCTCGCCCTTCGCGCGGTGATCGTACGTCACACGCGTCTTCAGGACGTTCTCGTGCGTGCCCTCTGCCGCGAACTTGTCAAACTTGTCGTACTGCGTGATGGTCATGCCACCACAAATACCCCCGTGGGGGCAGTCAACGACCCTTCTTGTTGATGGCCTCGAACATGCTGTCTGGGTCGATGCCCTTGTCCTTGCTGTCGGCCTTGTCCACGAGCTCCGCCAGCTTGATCAGCTGGTCGTTTGCCTTTGACATACGCTCGATATAAGTCGCGATGGTCTTTCCGTGCACGGCGTGTTCAGTTGTCTTGTCTGCTGTGATCTTGACGAGCTTGGCAAACATGAGGTAAGAGTTCTGTCGATCGGCGATCGCGTTCTCGTAGATCTCTAACCAGAGACGCTTCCTCTTGTCATTGACGTTCTCGATGTCGTTCAACAGTTCACTGAAGTCCTTGATCCTCTCCTCTACAGACTTCTCTGAGAGCTCGATGATCTCTTCCTTCTTCTCTTCTTCGCTCATGAGGTCACCAGATCCTGAACTTCGGGTCGATCTTCAGCCTGCGGTATTGCTTCTTGATGTTCTGAAGCGTGGTGGTGAGCTGCTTAGGAGACAGATCGCTGAGCTCACGCATGTAGACGAGGACGGCAGACTTGTTGAGCATGTCCACGTCATTGATGTTCTCAAAGATGGTGATGATCGAGTTGATGCACTTCAGCTCGTTTTCGCTCTTCACCTTAGTCCTGATCTCGTACAGCAGCTTGATGATGTTCTTGGCTGTGCTCTCGTTCTCAAGGACGATGTCCTGTCCTGGAACGACGTTGTGGTCTTCAATGATGCGATGTTCATTTGCACTCATTGAATCAGGATCGTCTAAGCTGATGCTGCGCTTCATGCGCTGGGCCTTCTGCTTAGTGCGAATGATGAGCCAGTTCTTTGCCACGACGTTGAAGTACGAGAAGGCGTTCGTTCCCCTGTTTCCGTCGAACTTGCCGATGGTCTCAAACAGAAAGTTCACGCAGTCATTCTTCATGTCCTCGTACGTGTCATGGAGGCTGGTGAATTTGTGGATGTTGATGAGGTTCTCCACGAGCTTCTCGAAGGCAGGCAGGATCTCCTTGACGTAGAGCTGGTCTCGCTCCTTCTTACCCACCAGCGTCTGAAACTTGACGATGGCCGCTTGCGTGTTGGCGTTGAAGTACATGCGAGCTGACTTCGCAGCCTTCTTCTTCTCTTCCTTCTCCTTCTGCTCGGGAGTGAGCTCAGGTTCAGGCTCAATTAGAAGCGGTACGTCGGCGGCGGGCACAGCTGGGTCCGTTTGCACGTCAGGCAAGATCTCCAGCTGTGGAAGTACGGTCGGCACCTCGACTGTCTCAATGACGATGACCTTTGGCGCCCGAGGCTTCCGCTCTCGCTTTTGTTTGGGTTGCTCAACAGCTACGACGGGTGGCGGTACCACTACGACGGTCACCTGCTTCTTGACAGGCTTCTGTTTCTTGAGGTTTGCCTTGGGAGCGTTGTGCTTCGTCGGCTTGGCCTTCAGCTTCTTGACGACTTGCGTCGTCTTTGCCTTAGCCTTCGTCTTCTTCGTCTTCATCGATGGCTTCTTCCTGATCGAACTCACCCATCTTGTTCATCACCAAGACGACAGCATGTTTCGCTCCCTTGATGTCTGACATCAATTTCTTGATGATGGGTTCGTCCGAGAGCACCGGCGTCCCTGCGGCGCGGCCGATGCTTACGTAGTAGTTGTCCAGCATAGCGATCGATTCGTCGATCTGCTCATTCAGGTCATCCATCTTGTCTCGCATCTTCAGAGCGTTCTTCACTACAAGGTAAAGAGCCACCGTCTCTGCGAACAACAATAGAACCAAAAACGCTTCGATCATAGGATCTCCTTGAACGCCTCATCGTATGCCTTGCTGATGGCTTCAAACGAGTGCGTTGCTTTGAGCGTCTTGGCTAGGTCTGCCGCCCATTCACGAGGCGTGGCAGGACTGTCCCTGAACTTTGCGACACGCTTCTTGAAGTCCTCCTCAGAGGGTTCAGCCCAACGGGCTCCCTTCATGAAGATCTTCTCATCGACCCGTGACTCGTGGATCGGCTGAAGCTGATGAAACACGCTGACAAACTTGCCCTTCCTCATGAAGTCCAAATGTCCTGACCAGTCTATCGCGATGACTGGCAGCCCTGAGACGGCTGCTTCCAGGATGGGAAGGCCGAACCCCTCTCCACGCGTGAGGGACACAAGGGCCTTCACCTGTGGGCTCCTGTACAGCGCTGCAACCTCAAGCTCTGACATGTCGCCGTGCAGAAGGTAGAACCTCGGCCCAGGACCTTTCCGGGTCTCGTTGATGACGTTGCCGAGCATGTTCTTGCAGATGTTTCTGTCGATGAGTGTGTTCCTTCCGACGTTCGTCTTCAGGATGATGCCCACGTCCTTGTCGTCCTTGAATACCTCGTTCAGCCACTTGATCGTGAAGAACATGTTCTTCCTGTCGTTGAACGGGTTGTTTCCCGTCACCTGACCGAAGACCAAGAAGTTGAACGACGTCTCGAAGTTTGGCATGTGAGGTACATCCAGCGCTGCACATGCGTCTGAATATGCCTCAGGCACGATGATCAAAGGCTTTGTGATGGTGCCCGTGTTCGTCAAGCTCATCTTCGAGTGTGCAGACGGAACGATCACCAAGTCCATGTTGTTGCATGCTTGCACCCACTCAGGGTGACACCTGTCTGTCTCAACTGAGGCAGTGATGCCGACATTGAACTTCGCCATCTTGGTGTCCCACTCGTTGGGAAGCTTGAGTTGGACGGAGACGTCGCCCTTTGTGTCTGGCGGAACTGACCGCGAGATGATCTGACCGATCAGACCCTTGCACTCATCGTGGTTGAGCATCCAGGGCGTGTCGCCCCAAGGCGTGAGGATGAACTTGACGTCAAGGTCCTTGCGAGAGAGCAACCAACGGCACACCTGTCTGGAGTGCTCGCCGTACCCGCTGCGGGTGATGGCTGGTCCGCTAAAGATGACAGTTTTCACAGGTTCACCTTATCCCAACGCTTGTTGTTTGGAAGCTTGCGAGCATTCCATGCGTCGACTGTCTCTGTCAGAGTGCGGTCCCACTCGCTGATGAGGAATTCCATGCTGTAGTTTTTCAAGGCATGGGCACGGCACTTCTCGCCAAGAACCTTTCTCTCTGCAACGTCCATCGTGTAGAGCTTCCACATGGCGTCTGCAACGTCGTTGTGATTGGTGATGTCCTCATAGATGTAGGGCACCATCTGGTTTCCCCCCATGCACCTGGCCGCTGGTCGAACAGCGACGCCGTACTCTTCGCCCGTCTCATGGTCGATCACTTGGCGCGTGAGGCCGCCAGTCGTGGTTGCGATCACGGGCTTGCCACACATCTTAGCTTCCAGCGCAGAGAGGCCAAAGCCCTCGTTGAAGCTGATGTTCACCACGCAGTCAGACATGTTGTAGAGGGAGTTCATCTCAGCGAACCCGACCCTGTCCTTTGAGAAGAGGACGTGTTTCTGCAGTCCCAGAGTGTCCAACACGTGGTGCAGGTTCGGTCCCTCTTGATCGAGCGGATCAGTGTGCATGATGAACGTGGACTTCTTGTGACCGTGTTCTTTCTCCATCCTCTCAAGGAACAGCTTGAACGCGACCAGAATGTCGCTTGGAGCCTTGCGCCTGGCGTTCCTGCTGACGAACAACGGGATGAAGTGGTCCATGCGCTCTTTTCCCAAGACGTTCATCTTGGCTTGCTGGATGTCAGCTTCCTTCATGGGGAACATGACTTCCTGTGGAATGGCGTGCGGGATGTAGTTGGTGCGCTCTGGGTACCACTTGCTCACCATCTCGTACGTCGGATGGTTAATGCAATTGATGAGATCAGTCGATTCGTAGAGGACCTTATTGAACTCGGGTGCAGGGTCGTTGTCCCAGAGGTGATTGTAGACGATAGGACAAACTTGGTGGATCTCGTCCTCCATCTCCCACACCCACAAAAAGAAACGCGGGTCCGTGAAGAGGAACACCGCGTCGGGCTTCTCTGTCGCCAACACCTGACGGAGCATGTTCTTGTCTCCGAACCCATTCGTCGGCTTGATGATGAAGTCCTCATTGACCTTCACCATGTTGTAGTCCTGGTGTTTCATGGCGCCGCCAAAACACCTGAACGACCACTTGCCTGTGTTGATCAGGCCGTGGATCAGGTACCTGGCTTGTACGCCGACACCAGACGTGCTCAGCGGATGGTCAGAGAGGAACAGGATCTTTCGCTTAGACATTCCACAGATGACAGTATATCGTGTGTCATCCGTGTAACCTCAGGGGCAGTGTTCAGTACCCTTATAGTCACAGTACTGGCACGAGGCCCTGTTCTTGATGGCCACGCCTTTCTTGACGCAGGCCAACATGTTGTTAAGAACCTTCAATGATCTGCCAGTCGTCACATCGCCAACGGACGTGGTCACGAGCTCGCAATGATTGCCTGGCTTTGCGCTTCGCTTGAGGAGCACGAAGGCGCACCTGACGTCCTTCGGATCGACCTTCATCTTCTCTGACCAGAAGTTCTTGTAGAGCACCAGCTGTGCTCGGACCATCGGGTCTTCTTTCTTCTCTCGGCCCCATCCCCAAGACGTGGTCTTCCAGTCGAGCAGCCAGACGACGTCCTTGTTGCGCGAGTTCTTTGCCCTGATGACGCCGTCGATGAAGCCCTTGAACGCGTGAGGCTGACCGTCGATGGGTTCGTAGAGCTGGTGCTCAGCGTCGAGGAACTCCCAATTTGGAAACGTTTGGTCGACGAACGTCGGCACGTCGGCGAGGATGCTGTTCGCTTCTGCAATGAAGTTGGGCAACGTTTTGGGCTCGAACCCCTCGATAAGGACGTTCTTCTTCCAGACGCTCTCGATCATCTTGGTGGCGATCGATGCGTCCATCTTCCTCGTCTTGAGGAAGTTTTCGCACGAGGCGTGCACCGCTGTTCCGAAGTCGAGAAGTGGCCCGGGCTTTCCCAAGTCGATCTTCTGAACGTACTTTAGCTTGTGCCTAAAGCTGCAGTCCTTCCAGTCACGCACTTCGCTGAAGCTGATGTGTTTTTTACCCGTAGGCAACTCTTCGTATTCCACAGGTATCAATCTATAATGTGTCAAAGTAAAGTTCAGCTAGCCACATGTTCATCAACAACAAGTACACGCGTTGGTACTTCAAAATCATTGACGTAGCTAAAAAGTCTGTGATCGAAGGTTACACCGAAAAGCACCACGTCACGCCCCGAAGTCTTGGCGGAACAAATGAGCGTGAGAACATTGTCGCTCTTACTGCACGACAACATTTTGTGTGTCATCTATTGCTAGTGAAGATGACGACGGGCTTGGCACAACAGAAGATGATTGCCGCCGCTCGTCACATGTCGGTGTGTCACCGAAAGCAACGATACGAGGTTACATCGATCACGTATGAGCGATTGAAACAACGGGCATCAGAAATGATGAAGGGAAACAAACGTGGTGCAGGATCGGGTGGATGGCATCACACCATGAAAACTCGACGCAAAATGTCACGTAACAGAAAAGGTGTGGTACCGAAAGGACTGTCAGAACTTCAACGCAAACGTTGGTCTGGGGAAGGCAATCCACGTGCTGGAACGACGTTCGCTATAGCATCCCAGATACGAGAATACAGGCTCATTCACCCGACGGAGCCTATCACATCAATTTGTTTGCGATTTGGTGTGTCGTACAAAACAGCATACGGCATCATCAAGGGTTCTTCATATTTGCGATGATAATCAAGTGTCCTTGGGACGTTTAGGAGGGTTGCACGGTTCCCACTCGACGTGGGAGCCTACACAGGTTCCATGATCGTGATCGATGGGCTCTTGCGTGCCAGGTTTGGCCTTCAGGTGACGTCCGCATCGCGGGCACTCCACGACAACCAACACGACTTTTCCTTCAAACATGTTCATAGCGTTCCAGGCGAGACTTGAACTCGCGCATCATCGACTTGAAGTTCGACTGCTTTAACCACTTAGCTACTGGAACGTAAGACTGCATAGTATCGCTTGTAATATTCTCTTCGTTTCGTCTTATGTGTACCGATGTTTCGACCTTTGTACGTCGGTGTTTGAGCGTGACAGTTTGCACATAGCAAACGCAAGTTTGTCTTTTCGTTGTGTTCTGTGTTTCCATCAATGTGGTCTAACTCGATAGGTGCAGGTTTCCCGCACCACTCAGCGATACCGCAGATTTCACAACGAAGACCATGCTCTTGTAGAAGACGTTGCTTCCTTTGACCGTTAGACGTCAAAGTATCCCACTCTCGGTACGGTTTTGTGCGATGCTTAGTCAGGTGTCCAGCCAATTGTGGACCGCTGTCAAAACACTCTTGACAGTGTTTGCATCGATGTTCTTTGCTACTACGAGGAGGACGTTTGGGTAATTCACCACGACGAACGTGTCCAGAACGGTGACCAGCCCACGAGCCCTTATTGAGGGTTTCAAATGGGCATTGAGGACATTTGTACATACGTCAGGTGACTTTCACGCTCTCCAGCAACGTGGCCTGACGTTGAACCTCATTCATCACGAGTTGAAGTACATCCTCAAACCCATCCTTGAATGGGGAAGGTGTCAGGGACAACCCGCGCACGAAGAGCGGTATGTAGTGCTCCTTCGTCTCTTTCACCTGCTTCTGCCTGAACTCAACGCTCGTCTCGGTCATTGACCTTAGGTTGTCGAGCCTGTCGCAGGCCTTGACGAAGTACGCTCGCCAGTCCGTGCACATCTTGAAGCGCTCGAGGTACCCGTCCTTCGGGACCTTGCTCGCCGTCTTCACGATGAGGACAACGTCCTGTCCGAACGCTCGCTCGAGCATCGCTGGCGGAAGGTTTGGCGCGTCTTCCACCACATCGTGGAGCAATCCCGCCATGATGAGCTCAGGCTTGACGATGCGAGCCTCGTCCACCATGATGAGCGCGGTTCGGCGGACGTGCTCGAAATAGTGGATCGGGTCGCCGTGATCGTCGAGCTCCTTCCGCACCTGTGAGCGGTGGCCGAACTTCGCCAGCGTGTACGCCAGCTGAATGTCAAGCAACGTGCTCGGCGCGAAGAACGGCGTGAGACGAGAGAAGAAACTTTCGCGGTTTTCGGTCATCCGATCTTTGCTCCCGGCGTCATCCATTCGCCAACATTGATGTAATACGGGCCATCGTGTAACGACGCAGCCAGGATCATGCCGTGGCTCTCGATGCCCATCAACTTGCGAGGTGGCAGATTGACGACGAACAAGGCGTGATGGTTCACGAACGCCGACATGTGTTTGTACTTCTCGCCCAATCCCGCGACGATGGTTCGCTGGAAGTCTCCGAAGTTGACCTCGAGCTTCAGAAGCTTCTCTGACTTGGGGACAGGTTCGGCGCTGATGATAACACCAACACGGATGTCCACCTTCATGAAGTTTTCGAACGTGACGAAGCCCAAGGCACGATCCGCGAAGTCAATCGCTTGTTTGTTGTTGCCGCTCATTCCTTTGCCTCTCTTAAGGCTAAAGGTAAGCCCTTGCACAGGTCCTTTGCACCCGGCTCGAGCGCGATTGCCGTGATCGCGCCCCCGACATCGGGCTCGCGGAACGCGGACCATTTCAGGCCCGCGTCCGCCGCCTTGGTGATGAGCTTCATGAGCTCGACCTCGTTCTCGACGGAGAGAAGTGCGAGGTAATTTGAGCCCTTGAACCACTGCTGGTCGAGCTCGGGATGATCGGCTGTGAACTGCCTCATTGCGTGGCACGACTGCACTGCCTGATAGCCTGGCGCGATGTCCCGACGTGTCACCAGGAACACCTTGTCGCCCATCTTGATGGTTTCCTTGTGGCTCACGACGCCGCCTTTCCCAGGGCTGCGGAGATGGCCTCGATGGTCCATTTCTTCCTTGCTGCCCCATCTCCGTGAGCCTGCACAATTTCGAAGATCCTTTTGGGATCCAGGGCGTTTTGTTCTGCGCATCGTTCAATCCTCTCGTACGGCACGTCCCGAAGGAGCCCGTAGGCGACTTGATGCTCTCGACTGTACCTCCCGAGGAGGCGTTTTTCACTCCAGAGCCTGTGCTTTTTCGAGCCGTGCGACTTCCTGATGTGACGGGTGATCGCCTCGCCTGAGACATGGAACCCACGGACCTTAGCGCGGAGAGCTTGCAAACCTACGTACATGACTGACCTCTAACTTCAAAGATGAAACACACACAAATGGGTTGAGTGGGCTTCGTCCGAGGAGGTCCTCGCGCTTTACAGAGCGCCTTGCATTCAGTAGTGGTGCAGCATGACGATCTAGATAATCACTTCTTGAGTACTCGTACACCCTTGTAGAGCTGGATGAACTCGTAGGACGTCTCTTTTGTCTTCTTGTTCTTGAAGGCCATGCGCTTGTTGAGGGCTCGCCAGCTCACGAGCTTGATGACGGGTCCTTCCTTGTACGGGTCGAAGATGAGGTATCCGCGGCGGGTCTTGGAGATGCAAGCAACCCAGTGATCGTCATTGTCGACACCCAGCACGAGCGTACCGCCTTTGCGGAGGGTGCCGTCGATGATCTTCTTGACGCGTGGCGCCGAGGTCGTCTCGACGGGCTTGACGACGATGCCGAGCTCACGAAGTTCTTTGAAGGTTACTTCCGCG